>Ga0316204_10001149_pt1 | contig 77261 bp, 76 predicted proteins | sample 6monrhotite_MG_2_FD_205661 | JGI IMG/M metagenome (GOLD analysis project Ga0316204, IMG submission 205661) | Microbial mat bacterial communities from mineral coupon in-situ incubated in ocean water Damariscotta River, Maine, United States -... | ecosystem: Environmental > Aquatic > Marine >...
ATGCCTATCACAGTATTAAGGTGAGCCGTGCTGGTGACGACATCAAAGTCAATTTTGGTGACGCCCTGATAATGAATGTCAGTGATAATAGTTTTGGTGTGGGTAAAGTGGGTGTGGGTAGTTACAACGATTCGGCTTGTTTTGATGATGTCAGTGTCGTCGCAGGGGCGGGAAACTTGGAACTTGAGATCAGCACCACTTCGCTGAGCAAGGGTCAAGTGGGGGTTATGTCCAGCTACACGATAGCCGCAGCGGGTGGCACGGGATCTTATACCTGGAGCCTCAGCAATGGGGTACTGCCAGAAGGTCTCACCCTGAATACATCGACGGGGGTTATTTCAGGCACACCAACGGCAGCAGGCGGCTTTGATTTTAAGGTAATGCTCCAGGACAGTGGATCAGCCAGTGATACTCAGTCACTATCGTTGCTCGTTGATCCCGCAGCCGCTGACAATTCTGGTAACTCAGATAGCGGCGGTGGCGCACTGGGCGGATGGTTGTTGATATTGCTTTTGGTCTTTCAGGCAACCCGTGTGACCACCAAACGGTCTGTCTCTTTAAACTTGGTAGTTAACATTTTGTATTTGAGAATATGAATGTTTGCATTGCCATATTGACTAGCTCATCCAAAAAGACAGGAGTGCCAAGTCTCTCTGGGTTTTCCGCCAGAGATAACTGTACTACTGCGTCAATCGAATTTACGAGAACGAAGGCTTTTGTCTCTAAGCTAGAGAGAGATAAATTCGATTGGAAATGTGAATCCAGCATTTTTACAATAATTTTTTCAAATTGCTTGGTTGCTTTTCTTAAAGCAGAGCGACATTCTAGAAAGCTAACCTGCTCGTGTAACAATTTAGTAAGCTTTAAATCTTTAAGGTGGATCTGAATAAATTTTTCAATAAGAGCTCTTACCAATGGTTCACCAATCGGTTTATTCCAAAAAATATACAGGTTGGTTAACGTTTTCAGCTCGTATGCAACATGTTGCTCTATTAAAGCGGCGATCAATGTCATTTTATTCGGAAAATATTGATACAAAGAACCAATACTGACTCCAGCGATCTCCGCTACGCGATTGGTTGTTAATCCTTCAATTCCTTCTTGGATCAAAATACGAGTCGTTGCTTCTAAAAGTGCATTAACTGTTAACTTTGACCTTTTCTGTTTAGGTGATTTTCTTGATTTTTCAATCATTTACATGCTCCTGTTTTTGATCGATGTTAATGCGAGTAGCGCTTTTTGAGGCCGATGGTTATTATAAGTATATGAGTTTTACTCATATTCGTACTAAATGGTAAGCAAAAAATATAGAGGGTTCGATGAAAACAAGAGTACAGCATATACCTTTTGAGGGGCATGAATTGGCGGTACTTTGTGCGAATGAAGAAATAAAAGAACCAGCAATCGTTTTTATACCCGGAGTGATGGCACCTATAAATTTTTGGAAAGTCTGTTTACCGCAAATACTACTTACCGAAAAGCGTTGGTATTCCATCAGCCTTCCAGGTCATCAACCATCTATTATTCCTAAAAATTATAAACCTTCAGATATTAATGAAGATTGGTTTAATCGGTTATATCAATCGGTAATAAAACAATTGGTGGGAGAAGAAAAAATCATCGTTGTTGGACACTCAACGGGAGGATTTTTGGCGTTAAACCTCGCGATCAACAATTTTAATCAACTGTTAGGTGTGATCAGCATAGCTGGATTTTACCAAGGAAATTGGGGGGGAATAGAAGGACAGCTAACTAAACTAGCACATTTAGGCTTATGGACTAAACCGCTTTTTATATTTAATCTTTGGATCGGACGCCTTACAAAGTTTTTTCAACGCTATATTTCAGGGCTTTTGGCTTACGACAGAAAAGCTTATTTTGATTCGCCGATAACAAATAACATGCTAAATGAGATTCAGGACAATATGCAGGATCAAAAACTATCGGAATTGTTCCCACTGTTTAACAGGATACCTACTCTAAATATTCATCATAAACTCTCTAATATTAACGTGCCAATTGTTATAATGGCTGGCAGTCACGATCCCGTGATTTCTGCAAAGCAATCTTTGATTTTAGCCGCGTCAGTTAAAGATCTAAAACTAGTTGTATTCGAAAACGTTGGACATATGCCTTTCATGGAGCGAACGGAGCAATTCAACTATGAATTGTTGAATGCTCTTTCACAAATTGCTTTATCTGCTGACGATGGCAGCGATCAACATTAAGAATATCTAGCTAATGACTTACCCACAGTATAAATCGGATCTTTTTCATATCCATCAATCGGAAGTTTATGGAAGAAATTTGTTTAAGACAGCTTGCCGAGTAAAGTTAAATAGGGAAAAAAAGAAAAAGCTTGAGCTTCTCTATCAGCTAGAAGTACAAACGCTAGAGAAATATATCGTTTTTGCAAACGAAAATGGGCACGAATACAAATTTCCTTTTTGGTGGGCTGCTAAAGGGTATTTTGATGGCTTGATGTTTGGGTTACTTCCTTGGGGGATTTCTATGTATTTGCTAGCGAAAGGAACCCAAAGTTTCACTGTGGTATGGCAACGCTTGAAAATTCATTCCAGCGTGACCAATAGAAACTTTTTTGCCTATGTATATGCTCATGAAAAAGCGATTGAAACCTTCGCAGAGAGTGAACTGAGAGGCGAGATAGAAAGTACTAAACCGATATTGAGTTTGCTTAGTTCACCCAACTATTAAAAATATTTTAGTACGCAGGGTTAGAGTGCTATAAAAAGCTCGGCAGCAATCTGTTCGTCTTTGATAACTTTAACGAAAGTAAGGAGTGAAACTATAAATAAATCTGACCCTGTAAATAAATCTGTGTAATTGTCTATCATTCATTCTCTCACAATACTAACGAACGATCTTTTACCAACAAACTCTTTATCTTAAAAACATTAAACATCTTCCCTACAAATTGGATGTCCAACTATTTTGTTAATTAGCAATATAGAAGATACTCAGTTACAGCTTGATGCTATTCGGGTGATTGTGGCGGTTTAAAATTCGTCAATGCGTCTACCTAGTTAGTTTTGTCGTTATGCGTCACAGTTATAACGACATTGCCTATTTTTTGGCCTTTTTCAACATATCTGTATGCTTCAATTATTTGTTCTAAGGGAAATTCTCTATCTATCACTGTTTTAAATTTATCCTTTTCTATGAGGTTTTTTATTAATAGCAGACTCCCTCTCAGATCTGTAGGCATTGGAGATATCGTTCTTTTATTTTTTATTAGTGGTTTTATAATTGATGTTAAAAGCGGCAAAAAAATATTTTGAGCCAAATATCCTAAGTCCGAAGAAATATAAACACCACCGGGTCGCAGTAGATGTTTGCATTTAAAAAACGAACTTTTACCAACAGTATCAAAAACAAAATCATATTTTTGTTCCAGTTTTGTAAAGTCTTCTTTTGTGTAATCAATTATTTTATCGGCTCCTAAAGATTTGACTAACGCCATACTTTTGGTGGCACACACAGCTGTTACATTTGCACCAAAATTTCTTAAAAGTTGAACTGCTGCCGAACCAATCGCTCCGGTTGCCCCATTAACAAGAACGTCTTGCCCCTTTTTGAGATCTACTTTATTGATAAAGTTATAGGCATAATGCGCACCTTCGGAACTAGCTGCAGCCTGGGCATAGGTTATATTCTCCGGCATAGTTACCGCTTTATCTTCTGCGATTGTCAAATATTGAGCATGGGATTGCGAACCCTGATAATCAAACCCAAAAACCTTATCTCCAACTTTTAAAGATAATACATTGTTACCAACCGCTTCAATCTCTCCCGCAAACTCAGTTCCAGGTGTTTGTATTTTTGGTTTGAATAGACCGGTAATAATTCTGGCAAAAAATGGTATCGCTTTAATCGTTGCGTTGTCCGTTCGGTTTACCGTTGTCGCAAAAATTTTTATCAGAACTTCATTGTCCTTTGGAACGGGTTTTTTAACCCGCTTTAGTTGAAGAACATCAGGAGGCCCATATTTGGTGTAAACAATCGCTTTCATAAATAATACCCCCCCCTGAGATGACTATCTATCAACTAAATCGGTATTTAATTCACATAATCGTTCAGCTTGTTTTTGATTGACTGTAGACAAAATGTAACTGCGAAATACTCGCTCCTAAACCCAGCAGTAATAGCGCAAAAACAAGCAAGCAACCAATTACAGGGATAAGCTGTAATAGTCCAATAACAACAATTGCTAGGATTAAGGAGATCAATTTGTGAGCGGTTGTTTCGAGCTCTTTTTTAAACAGCCTTGCCCCCCAGTCACCAACAAAGAAACAGCCAATAAGTAAGCCTGTAATTAGTGCCACAAAATAAAAGGCCAAAATACTTAGACCAACCCATACGCCGAGCACAATGCTCATTAGTAATACCGCCGCTATTGGAGTAACGATCAACACAATTAATCCTAAACCAAGGCTTTTCCAAGGAGCTGTCGAAATTCTACCGGTTGCTGAGCTTGTAAAAGAAGGGAATAGCAGAAACAATACAATGCCAGCGACGAGCAAGGTCATAGAAAAAACGATACCTGCGCTTCCATAGGAATATTCTCGCTCTATTTGTTCGAAGGTAACATCACCAGTAATTTTTGCTGCGGAATGTATTTTCGCTTCTTTGGGACTTTTATAATGCAAACTCCCCTCTATAACCGTTCCCTCGAGGATTTGAATGTCTCCCCCCTCCAGATCTACATCGCCGCGAATTGTTCCAGAGATACGAATAGTTCCAGCTTTAATCAAAAGTCCTTTATTTATGGTTCCAGCCATAGAAACATCACCGCCCGCGAGCCATGCATTACCACCTGTAGATGTGTCGCTAGAAACTCTAATGGCTCCACCCGCCGCGATAAGGTCATCAGTAATATTTGCATCAATACTAATCTCACCACCCGCTGCGCGGACATCGTCCAGCAATTCACCGCCAATATCGACCGATCCACCAGCGGCTATAACATCACCTTGAATACGGCCTCTAATAATCAACTCCCCACCAGACACCACGACATCCCCAGCAATCTTAGCGTTGATGTCAACAACGCCCCCTGCAGAGTAATAATCATCATTGACGGTTCCGCGCTTAGTCACCGTCTCACTGGATTCTGGTGAAGAAAAGGATGATTCTGGTGAAGAAAAGGAAGATGTTGGAAAGATAAGCATCAACCCAAAAAATGATAACTTAATTATTCTGATTAGTTTATTCATGATAGTTCTCCTTTCAGTTAAGGTCTTATAATTCAATTAAATCAACGAGGCTACTTTGTCTAATACCTCTCGCGAGTAATCGATTATTTCAGATATCCGGAAAAACATTATTTTACAAACCGGTTTATTCTCTTGAGGTGGAACGGGTGTAGACATTTACTCTATTTTCCAAACTACTCCTTGTTTTGGATTTTAAATCTTAATTTCATCTCCAGAATTCATAATGCGACATTCAATCCCCATCTTTTCCACCTCCCGCTTGAAGTATTGATCATCCGCTTGAGCGAATTTTTTCTTCAAAATGAACGGTACATTGTAATGACAGGGAATCACTAGTTTTGGTGCAATTAATCGCACTGCCTGCAAAGCATCCGTCACATCCATAGTCCAGATGCTGTTACCAAAACCGCCAATGGGAAGCATGAGCACATCCGGCTTTAGTCCAGTCCATTCTTGCTGAATAAGGCTATCACCAAGGTTCAAAACAGTTTTGCCATTAACATCAATAAAAAAGCCAATAGAACCAAATCCGGTTCGTTCTTGAGGACTAGGAGTTCGCCGCCGTTTAAAACCTAAAATACTGTATTCAATAGGACCATGCTGAGTTTTAATGGCTGTTATTTTCGCTCCATTAATTTCAAGGGTTTCACCAACATTGAGCGTTGAAAACTCTCCTGAAAATGATTCAAACTCAACCTTACCTCGACGTGGAACCAAAATGCATGTTTCTGATCCTTCTTGTTTCACCATGCTGGCATTCATGATCAAAGGTGCATTTGCAGCTATCGCCACTCGATCGGCCTGATAATAATGATCAGGATCACCATGGGTTACTAAGACGTGAGTGACGCTATCCCATTCCTTCTTAGGTATCAGACTATGCAGATTGAAAAGCCACAAATTCTGACCCGGATCGATTGCAATCTTGATTGTTTCGTCCTCAACAAGAAATGCGTTGTACAAAAAATGTCTGATCTTCATATACTATCCTCCTTGAGCTTGTCGATATAACCAACATTAAAGCAAAAGCAACGGATACAGTTCTCCGTTTGAAGAATTATTTTAAAGCTATTTTTCCTTGTGCGCACAGATCTAGATCAGAAAAAGGAAAATATCAATAAACTGAATTCAGTGATTGCAATTTCCATCATAAACAGTCAGACGAATTACATGCATCCCTTGTTTAATTATCGCCTTCGATTCATACGCAAACGCGGTATCCATAAACGCTATTTATCACGGAGCTTTAGAAAGGGTTTCTCTATATAAATATGCATTAGGGATGCAAAAATAACGGTAAATAAAAGTGCCCAAGCGTACACCGTAAATACCTGAGTAATACTCGCCGATGTGATTGCATATTTATCTGTCGTGCCGTAAGCCGCAGCCGCCCCAAATACAATAAAGATGAAATGAAAAAGATAGATAGGATATATCAGCTGCGCAAACGGATGCCAAATTCGCCAAGACAAGAACCAATTAATGATTCTGCTAAATCCCGCAGGGCATAGAGCTAATAACAGCAAAATAGACATTGCAAAACTGTAGGCATATCGATTGATTACCAAAAACCATTTATTAGCTTCGGGAACAAATGGTGAATAAAAGTCCACGTTTTTATTTAATAATGGAAAACTAAAGGACCAATAAATCAAATACAATCCGATAATCAAAATCACCGCGTTAACAACAAGATGGCGATTAAAATAGGCGGTAATTTTGCTTCCATAGTAATGATGCAAATACGCAACTAAGGTTCCCATCAAAAAACCACCAATTCGTACATCTAAATGATAGTAAAGACTATTTGAGAGTAATCTTGCGAAATCTTGATCATAAACAATTTGATAAAAAGGCGTCTCATATAGAGTTGGATTGCTGCTAACCACCCAATATCTGTATGATATGGTGACAAAAATAAGACTGGACAGCAGTGCTATTCGCCAACGTACTGCGTAGAGAAGCAGGCACAAAAAGGGTAATAAAAAATAGAACTGCACTTGAACTTCAAGCGACCAAGCGACAGGGATAATGGGCTTGCGGTCTTCGAAAAAATTAGAACTAAAAAGAAGGTTAGAAATAATATAATCCCAATGACGAACACCTATCGGAAAGAACATTATCAAAGCAATTATAAATAATGGGTAGAGGCGAATTAAACGCTTTTTATAGAAAAGCAAAAAATCCAAAGAACCATTCTTATCATAATCCCGAAATAATGCGTAACTAACCAGTAGACCACTAACAACAAACAACGGATCTGAACCTTGAGCTTGCCACATCCAATTTAGATAAGCGGGGAAGTCATGAATAAAAGCTTCTACTTTATCTTTCAATATAGTGGCTATTCCAAACAGCACATGAAACAGCACCATCAGGAGAATCGTTATCGCTCTTGCTCCATCAAGGGTCGCATGACGATCATGAGAGCGAATAAAGATTTTTTTCAAATCAGATTTAAAATGTATTGACTGTTTGTATCGGCGCCAAAATGTATTTGATTTAGGCTGGGTAAGGCTATTCGAATCTTTCATCACGATTACTGCTCATCAATTTCGCTATATTTTTATTTTTTAAATAGGCATTGGGTAACTTCAAGAGATCCTACCCACAGTCATTTTCTCACAATACTAGCGAACGATCTTTTAAAAAAAACTTAAGACGCAATTTTTTTCAATGCGAAAACTAACTTTTCCATATCTTCTGGAGTATTAAAAACCTGTGGTGTAACTCGAACACATGCACCACTTGATAATCCTTTTCGAATGACAGTAAATATACCAAATTCTTTTTCAATTCTTTGCTGTAATTGATTGGCATCATCGATTGACGTTTTGCCCCGCAACCGGAACGAAGCCATGCCCGTCCAAGACTCTTCATCTACCCCACCTAATACTTCTAGCCTAGGTAAATGTTGCACTTCATCAGTCCAAAGACTTCTTAGATAGCGTAGTCGTGCTTCCTTATTATCTCCACCTATAGCTTGATGAAAATCAAGTGCCGCAGGAATCGTCATAACTGAAGCATAATTTGAAGTCGCTATTTGAGTGGTTTCTTCATAGGCTTTGTCGATATAAAGGGTAGTTTCTGTTCCACTTGGAAGTCCGGTTTTGACCTGTTTATACCGCATTTGGTCAGTGCCATTTTATTTTTAGTCTCCAAGCTTTCTCAGCCTAAAGCTGGTATCTCAGATCATCGCTCTTCTTTTCCGTGCCAGATCTTTAAGATGTAAATTGTTTCACCTCTTACCGCATATCGAGCGATATAATCACCAGCAACGAGTTGTCTTGCTAAAGGCTCTTCATCAAGTACTTTTCCTAATTTGGGTTGAATGAGTAGTTGACGAATGACTTTCAGTAATCGATCAATATACTTGCTTGCAGCAACCGGATTCTTTTTAGCAATAAATTCTTTTAATCGATGGAGATCTTTGAGGGCTGTTGCAGTAAATTTAAGTTTCATACTTGAGGAGCACTCTTTTCATTATCGCTATCCCAGCTTTCAACCCAAGTCATCACTTCATCACCATCAACCACTTTACCAGATTCAATATCAGATAACGCTTGCCTTGTTTCTAGTAGCATTTTTTCTTTTCTATCCATCCGTTCAACATATTGATTAACGGCATCTTTGATGATCCAGCCTTTAGAGCGATCGAGTTTCTCGGCAATGCTTTCAAGTTTTTCCATCAATTGATCCGACATTCTTACACTAGTCATTGGCATAATTTTCTACTCCTTTAATTAAAAATCAACTTAATTGTAATACATTGTAATGCATTAGTCATTCTCTATTTTTATATTGCCTTTCTCTGACTTTGTCGGATGGGCTAAACCATGAATTTCCTTCCATCATCTGATTGAGACTTGCTGTTCTAATGATAGACAATTACACAGATTTATTTACAGGGTCTAGTATTTATATCGCTCTCAACCTTTCAATTCGACTTTTTACTTCTTCCTCACTTATATTTTTTATAACCCCCAAAATTACTGCATACTCTTCCCACGTTTTAAAAGTGCAATTTTCCTCGAAACAACTATCTAGAATCTGAGTCCCATTAGGAAGAGTGATCTTGCCTGCAGCCACTGCCTTATTCATTGGTGTCAATGAGTATGGATTACCTCGTAGTACAGTTGTCTCAAACTTTGTATCAAATTCATCTAAGTATTTCTGCTGTTGCTCCCAGTTCTCAACTTCAAACTTATGCACCTTTTGTAGCCTCTCTAACATTTCATCAATCTTCTCATCAATTGGTCTAACATCCTTATAGGGCATTGCTAAAGGGATTTTTTGTAAGACGCCCCACGTTTCCATAAGTTGAGGTAGGTTGTCGTTTACTAACTTATCAAATACGCTATCTTTGATGGTGCTAGAACAGATAGTCTTTATCGAACTTAGTAATCTTTTTACATCTTCTGGGACGTATAGGTTCGTCGTTTGGAATAACTGTAGAACTCCAATATCAGCAGAAGACACAGTTTTGTCACATAAGACGTTCATGATAGGACGATCGAGTGAGCGTAAGGCTCCAGCCTCAAAGTTTAACCAACTCGAATTTATATTGTTTTTTGTAATAAAGAATAAACCAAAATCGCAAGTTTTTAAATTCTCATAAATTTCCTTATTCCAATCTAAGCCTTTCGCAATCTCAACGGATATAAAAATATCCAGACTATGAAATATGTGAGGGAGCCATTCGCCAAAGTATTGTGCTACTTCTTTCGAACGCGAACCAGACCAACTCAAAAAGACCTTCATACGTTCTCCCTTGATATACTTATAACAATACCTGAAATTATACTTTCACTTACAATACATGTACAAAATTGTTTAAGGGTAGCCCTTCCCCATTTTATCTGGCATTTTATCAGACACCCAACCCATAGCCATTCTCTCACAAGCTTAAAGGTAAATCACCTACATGACTTGCTGAGCAGCAATTCTCGGTGAACGCGTATATTTAGCCCTATTTCCCAGATAATCGATTATCAGCTCACTCGCTTGATACTTAGCCAGTTTGAGCAAAGAATGCCGGGTACAGATCGAGCGACACAATCAAGTGGCTCTTATTCATTAATTTGTGACTAGGATTTTTTAGTGTAGTACTTCGGGCTATCTCCCCGATGCAATAAAAAATCTAACAACTTTTCCCAAAGGTTTCGTTTAGAACCAAGCTTTTGACGACAGGCTTGATAGAGACCATCGGTTAATTCAAAAACCAGATGGAAGTAAAAAGCCAATAACGTCAGAAGATACATATTAAAACTTAAATGTCGTTGACCATGTCCATAATTGTGCTCAATATAATAGCCTCGATTTTTAAGCGTGTTGAAACATTCGTTTTCTATTTTCCAACGACAACGCCCAGCTTTGGTCATCTTAACTACATTGTCTTGAGTGAGGACAATATCTGCCACCCCGCTGTGGATGGTAGTGGTTTTGCCCTGTTTGTTGCTGATGGTGTATTCAAAAAAATTGACCTTGATGGCATTCGCCTGACCGTGCAGGGGGACGTCATTTTTCCAGCGATAACGATGAATGCGTTCCTGCTTATCTTTCACTTCAAATGTGGGTAATTCAGGGAAATCGTTTAACCATTCATATAAGTATTTATGATCGCCTGGTTTACACACTAAAATGTCATGCATCCGATTGTCTTTGATCACTTCAATCAGGGGTTGATGAGACATCAAACCGTCTCCACAGAGCAAAAAGCGTTACCGAGGATAAGTCATTTTTAGTTTTTGAATAAACCGTTTAGCGGCTTTGCTTTCACAATCTCGTTTCTTGCTTCCATCCGAATTCTGAATGGCTTCTGGCATCACGGGGAGCACTTGTTTTTTATCGGGATGCATAATAGCTCCCTGTAAAATGACATGACTAAAAGTCTTTTCGCCATTCCTGTGCGCTTTGTAAAGGCATTGCTCGCAACAAACTGTTTTGGAGCTGTGATATTGCGTGCCATCAATTGAGCACATAAGCACGTTGGGCAATATCGCATAATCTTCCAGGTGCTTGTGACGCCTTAGGCGACCAAATAGCTCTTTAAAATTCATCGCTTGGTATATGGTCGAGCACTTCTCTTAATTGACTTTCTTGTGGAATGTTCTCAATGCCAAAGAGTGTGCACAAATTATTCTTATGCTGAGCGTCTTCTAGTGGTTGTTGATATTGAAGTAAGGATGGCTCTTGGAAATACATGCAGGCAAACGCACTCATCAGGACTTCACACTGAGAGAAGGTGCATTTTCCTGATTGGCGAGGATCAGCTATGTGATTGAAACTCGCTGACATGGCTTCTCTGAGAGCGGTAAAGCTCAAGTGGTTTTTTGTTTGGTTAATGAACTCAAACAGATCACCATCAAATGGACTTTATATTTGATCTGAACGGTAAAATCGTAAAAAGTTCAATGACTTTTTCAAAAAACATGAGCTAATTGAAATCAGTGCGAAAACTTTAATTTAAAGTGGGCTAACAGCCCTATCTTGGTGGGTCTTTCGGCTCGCCGAGAATTGCTGCTTGCTGAGGTTGGTGGTTGTTTTGACGGATGGTTTGGTTAAAAATAGTCATTCAATCATTTCAAGGACGAAATTCAATGACGACCGCAAAAGGAATCTAGTTGATCCTGAAACACCCGGCTTTTATCACTGTACCAATCGGTGCGTTAGACGTACTTTTTTGTGTGGAGTGGACGAATTAACAGGTCGAATAGCTACGGGTCAGATACTGTCGTTAGAACTTACCGATTAAGAGCATTAGCATACAACGTTTCCACCCCGAGCAGTTAACAACACTAACAAAGAGTCTTTTACAAACAAACTCTTTATCTTAAAAAGCATAGAATATTTTTCCTGTAAATTGACCGTTCGATTATTTTCGTCACTCAAGACTAATCCAATCCCATTCTCATCTCAACAATATTTTTACTAAACCCCATTTTTTCATAAGCTCTAACTGCCGATGAGTTTTCATCATAAACCGTCAAGCGAATTTCGTTCATTCCTTGATTTTTGCTCCAAACAAGTAGTTGTTCAATAATCAGTTTATTAACTCCCTTTCCACGGAAATCAGGCTCTACATACATAAACCCTAAAAATGAATGATTTTCATCTTTTAAAAAATGTAATGATTTTTTGATTTTCGCATAACCTGAACCGATTAATTTTCCGTTTGATTCAGCGACTAATACTTCGGCATCATCACAATTAATTAAGTCAGCTAAGTCATAATAATTGAAATGTTCAGTGATCATTGTTTCTTCAAAAGGACGCTCATATTCGACTATTGCTTGCTCAAATTCAAGCAATTTTTCTAAGTCTTCTAACCGAGCCTTTCTTATATTTACATCAGTCATATCATTTACTTTTCTTTTAGTGCCTGCCCGAGAATTGACTCAACACCAACTTGCTTGTTTGTCACCTTTATCACATAACAGTTCAGCAACGTTAGCTTCCATTATTTTATAACCAACATTACCAAAAAGCTTCTGCCTATTTTGGTTTAGTAAATAGGTGGGACTTCCTTCTAATTTAAATTTTTCTTTCATCGCTAATTCAGAACAAAAAAGTGCCATAGCTGCTCCACTATTTAACTGTTGGTTAATTTGTCCTTTTTTAAGATCGTATTGTGCAGCGATATCATAAAGGATTTCCATATCCCCGATATCTCTTGCATCTTGGAAAAATGCTAAACGAATATCCCATTCAATTTTTTTTAATTGCTCATCGTTTGCTGTAGAAATTTCTGAGCCAGAGGTTAACTGAACAGCTTTTAAAAATAAATGTGCAATTCCTGAAGATTTAGGACGAACAGTTTTCCACACATTGGGATTAATATCCACATGAGGAAAGTCGGAACATACATGCAATACATGTTCGTTAAACCCATCAAAGCCACCTCGATCTTTCCATCCTTCTCCTATTCGCTTTTGAGTGTCTCCAAACAACGTGACATGATAAGGCGTAATTTCTATTTTCTCTTGAAAAGTGTTTTTTAAGGTTTCTAACCGGACTTGAGCGACATAAGCCCAAACACATAAGACATCTGAAAAATAAGAGATTTGAATTGGCTGATTTTTCATCGTTGAGCTCTCATAATAATTTTTTAAACCTGTCTGTCGCTATTATGTTTATCAAAAGAACATTTTATTTCATAAGATAAAATCGAGAGAATGACCTAAGACAATTTTATCCGCAGAAATTTCTGCCGAATAGGATAAAACCTTAACGCCTTTTGTAATTGCCTCTTTAAGTAACGCAGCATAATCAGGATCAATGTCTTTCGCAACCGTCACTTTTTTTATTCCAGTGTGTTGCGCCATAAAGAATAACACTGCTTTATCGCCCTGTTCAACGCGGTGGATCAGCTCTCTAATATGCTTTTGCCCCCTTAGAGTAACAGCATCGGGAAAGGCTCCCAAATGATCATCATCGAGCTTTAAAGTAACACTCTTAACTTCAATATAGGTTTTTGACTGATCTTGATGTGTGACCAACAAGTCAATGCGGCTATTTTCATCACCGTATTTTACCTCTTTGTCGATCTGAGCAATATTTTCTATTTCGCCAATTGACTCACTAGTTAAACCTTCATATACCAACTGATTGGCCAGATTAGTATTAATTCCAATCCATTCATCTTCATCATTTTTAGTTAGTACCCAAGTGTAAGGGTATTTTCGTTTCGGGTTATCGCTTTTTTGTAGCCAAACCATCCAACCGGGCGACCAACAATTTTTCATCGAACCGGTATTAGGGCAATGCACGGTTATTTCACCAAGCGTAGGATGAATTACATCGGCAAGAAAACGTTTATAGCGTTTTATCAAAATGGCGGATTCTAATTTCGGCTCAAAGATCATTTAAAACTCAAATAAGTTTATCAGTTGTATTCGTTTGCTATCTTGCCTTGTCTAGCGCCCCCTTTGCAACATCTTAACGAAAGATATATTGAATTTTTCACACTAGGTATCTCGCTATTTACATCTGATAGATAATCAAAAGATATTGCAATATATGTCGCTCACTAGGCTATAAATCGACGACTATAAAGGATACAATCCCGCTCAAAATAGTAAACATTTTTCTAAATTGCTCTATACTCAATATTATTGTGTTTTTAGCAGACTGATGGAGTTCCTCAACAATGGCGACCTATAAAACATTTACTTCTGAATCAGTTTCTGAAGGTCATCCTGATAAAATTGCCGATCAAATTTCAGATGCTGTTTTAGATGGTATCTTAAAACAAGATCCTGATGCCAGAGTTGCAGTAGAAACTTTGGTCAAAACGGGCATGGCCATTATTGCTGGAGAAGTCACCACGACAGCTTGGGTCGATCTTGAAGATATAGTTCGCTCGACTATTTGTGATATTGGTTATACCAGCTCAGACATGGGCTTTGATGGAAAAACCTGTGCGGTAATCAACGCCATCGGTAAACAGTCACCTGACATTAACCAAGGTGTCGATCGGGTTGAAAAAGAACAGCAAGGTGCGGGCGATCAAGGTCTTATGTTTGGCTATGCCACCAACGAAACTGACGTTCTGATGCCTGCTGCTATCACTTGGTCTCATCAACTAGTTGCAAAACAAGCAGAAATGAGAAAAAACAATGTCCTTAACTGGCTAAGGCCTGATGCAAAAAGTCAGGTCACGCTCCGGTACGATAATGGAAAACCAGTCGCAATTGATGCGGTGGTTTTATCCACCCAACATCATCCCGATGTGAGTCAAAAAGATCTGCAAGACGCGGTTAGAGAACTCATCATCAAACCAATATTACCGCCACAGCTAATCCACGCAGATACAAAATTCCATATCAATCCAACGGGTAAATTCGTCATTGGTGGACCCGTTGGCGATTGTGGTTTGACGGGACGTAAAATTATTGTTGATACTTATGGCGGCGCCGCACATCATGGTGGCGGTGCTTTTTCTGGTAAAGATCCTTCCAAAGTTGATCGCTCAGCCGCTTATGCCGGTCGTTATGTTGCTAAAAATATCGTCGCTGCAGGACTTGCCGATCGCTGCGAAATACAAATATCTTACGCGATTGGTGTTGCAGAGCCTACCAGCATCAGTCTGGACACCTATGGCACTGGAAAAATACCTGAATCAAAATTAGAAGAACTGGTTAAACGACATTTTGACCTGACGCCCTACGGTCTGATTAAAATGCTTAATCTGATCCGCCCTATTTATCAGAAAACTGCAGCTTATGGTCACTTTGGTCGAGAAGATGCTGATTTCACTTGGGAAGTAACTGATAAAGCTGAAGCATTACGGGCAGATTCTGGAATATAGTCTATAATTTTCTTTAGTATTTTTTACCCCAATTGAGGGGCGCTGCAGCAGGTAGTTTTGTTAGATTATTAACCCAAACAAAACCTGTCACGCTCAATTGGAAAATCATTTTACAAAGGGCGCTCATTCTAACCTTTAATTTAAACCTTAGAATGGAGACAACCTATGTCCGAAAATAACTTTGATTGTGATGGCGATTTTTATATCCGAGACTTATCTTTATCAAGCTGGGGCGATAAAGAAATAGCCATAGCCGAAACGGAAATGCCTGGTCTCATGGCAATGCGGGAAGAATTTGGTGACTCAAAACCTCTAAAAGGTGCGAGAATTGCTGGCTCTCTACACATGACCATTCAAACCGCAGTGCTTATGGAAACCCTTATTGCGCTTGGAGCAGAAGTTCGCTGGGTTTCTTGTAATATCTACTCTACTCAAGATCACGCAGCCGCAGCAATGGTGAGTAAAGGAATTCCCGTTTTTGCCTACAAAGGTGAAACCCTTAAAGAATATTGGGAATTTACTCATAGAATCCTCGACTGGGGTAACGGAGAAGTCGCCAACATGATTTTAGATGATGGCGGCGATGCGACTATGGCTGTCGTTCTTGGGCTAAAAGCGGCAAAAGACATTAGCGTGTTAGATAATCCGGCAAGTGAAGAAGAAGTTGAAATGTTCAACTCTATCAAAGCACAATTAGCAAAAGACCCTGGGTTATATCAGCGCTTAACTGACTCAATTCAAGGCGTTACTGAGGAAACAACGACCGGTGTAAAACGTTTATATCAAATGCAACAAGAAGGAACATTACCCTTCTCTGCAATTAACGTCAATGACTCTGTCACTAAATCTAAGTTCGATAACTTGTACGGATGTCGTGAATCCTTGTTAGATGGAATTAAGCGTGCAACCGACGTAATGATCGCTGGAAAAGTGGCTCTTGTTTGCGGTTATGGTGATGTCGGCAAAGGCTGCGCTCAATCCTTAAGAGGACAAGGAGCAACGGTTATGATTACAGAAATCGATCCGATCTGTGCGCTTCAAGCTGCGATGGAAGGTTATCGAGTGGTCACCACCGATGATGTCTGCGATCAAGTTGACGTTTTTGTAACGACCACTGGAAATTTTGACATTATCACCGAACAGCATATGTTAAAAATGAAAGACCAAGCCATCGTTTGTAACATCGGTCATTTTGACAATGAAATTCAAATCGCAGCAATGCAGCAATATGAATGGGATAATATCAAACCTCAAGTTGATCATATTCTTTTACCTAACGGCAATAAAATTATCATGCTTGCCGAAGGTCGATTAGTCAATTTAGGTTGCGCAACGGGACATCCAAGTTTTGTCATGTCTAACTCCTTTACTAACCAGACCTTAGCTCAAATCGAGTTATGGAAAAATGGTGCCCAGTATAAAAATGAAGTTTACGTACTACCAAAACATTTGGACGAAAAAGTCGCCCGACTTCATCTGCGAAAAATTGGTGCTAAGTTGACAGTTCTAACACAAGAGCAGGCTGACTACATCGGCGTTGAAGTGGGTGGTCCGTACAAACCCGAACATTATCGCTACTAAGTTGTTTATGAGCTACAAGTTTTAGATAAATATTTTTAACTTGTAGCTCTAATTTTTAGAGCTAAAACTATCCAATGAGAACTCATCGCTTCTTTGCTCCTATCGACATTGTTGTCGGCACATCTCCTTTTCTTCCACCAGAAGCCGCGCATCATTGTGCTCAAGTATTAAGGTATAAAACCGGCGATCGTCTAACTATTTTTAACGGCGATGGTTTTGATTATTTGGCTACTATTGAGACAATTGAAAAAAAGCAGTGCCAAGTAAAAATCAGAGAAAAGGTATTACTAGATAACGAATCACCTTTAAAAATTAATTTGTTTCAGGGGATCGCGCGGGGCGAAAAAATGGATCTGATTATTCAAAAATCCGTTGAGTTAGGCGTCAGTGAGATTACACCCTTTTTTACTGAAAGGTGTAATGTAAAATTAGACGGCAAACGCTTAGAAAAAAAACTCATCCATTGGAATAAAATAATCATCAGCGCATGTGAACAATCGGGACGAGCTGTTATACCAAAACTTAATGACCCGACTCAAATAACAAAGCTTACTGCAATGGAAAATCCATCTATCTATCTAGAACCAACGGCAAAACAAGGTTTTTCCGACCTGATAGCGGAAGGTTCTGTTAATTTATTGATTGGACCAGAGGGCGGATTTTCTGAAAAAGATTTAGAACAGCTAAATCACTGTGGAGCAAAAGGGGTAAGAATTGGCCCAAGAATATTAAGAACGGAAACAGCTGGATTATGCGCTATTTCCGTTCTGCAAAGCCAGTTTGGTGATCTTTAAACGCCCGCCATCATTGGTATCATGATCGCAGCGCCCATTCCAACAAGCATGAATACGAGCATCAGCAATACTAAAATACCTGCAAACTTCCAGAAAGATTTTTGATACTTTAATGCCGCCAATACATCAGCGGAATTCTGGCTCGCTTGTGCCTGTGATATTGCTCCTGCATATTTGTGAAGATACAAGCTAGGCATAAAATAAAGCACTCCCATCACTAAATAAAGCACGCCGATCCCTGCACCAAAAGGCATATTAGGAATCGCACTTCCTCCAGCCAACAATCCAATACCACCAATCACAATAAAAAAGGTAAAGATAAAGCCCATAATTGAACAGAGCCTAACCCAAATTTTAGTGGCAATTAGCGGTTCAATTAATTCTGATATTTCTGTGGATTCTGGTTTCAAATCAGCATTTGGAGTGGCATAGTGTTGATCATTCATTTTTTATTCCTCATTGTTTTTATTGTTTACCTCTGACACTATAATGGTTAAATCATAAATATTGAACTAATTTATCCCACACTTTTCTAATAAATTGGTCAATCATCAATTAAATTGACTTTCGCCAGTTCACCCTTTGGAGGTGTTTATTATGAAAAATTTCATCTTTTTCCTTATTACGACTTTGCTAATTGCAAGCTGTACAAACCTTGAAAAATCTTCCGAAAAGAAAAAATCGATTTATCAAACTTATATCGAGGAAAAAAAATTAGAGCCTCTTGATAAAATTCACTCCTTTAGATTTTACGGATGGCGTTCACTTGATAATGAGAATCTTATTCTCAGCACCTCTCATAACAAGCCTTACCTTGTGCAACTCAAAAGTTATTGTAGCGAACTTCGCTTCGCTCATACTATTTTGATTAACTCAAGCGGATCAACCCTACATGCTAAATTTGACTCAATCCAAATAGCAAAATTGGATTCAATGAATCAGCACAGGGAAAAATGCTTCATTAAAGCACTTTATAAAATATCCAAGGAGCAAGCCGATGAAATCGGCGCGTTAGGGAAGAAAAAAGAAAAATCAACTGAGTAAGCTGCCGCTAATAGCTCTGATGCTCATGCACGTGAAACATATTCTCCGTTTCGAGTGTCAACCTTGATTTTTTCGCCAATTTGGACAAACAATGGGACTCTAACCACCGCACCAGAAGTTAGCGTTGCTGGCTTGCCACCACTGCCAGAAGTGTCACCTTTTAATCCAGGATCAGTTTCAACCACTTCTTGAACGACAAAATTGGGTGGAGTTACTAAAATCGGTGTTCCGTTAAAAAGAGTAAGCATACAAGAATCTTGCTCGGTGAGCCATTTTACATTATCGCCAACGGCTTTGGCATCGGCTGCAACTTGCTCAAAACTCGCTGAATCCATGAAATGCCAGAATTCACCATCGGTATAGAGGTATTCCATACTGGTTTCCATTATATCTGCCGCTTCAAAACTCTCACCGGATTTAAAAGTTTTTTCAACGGTTCGGCCACTCAACAAATAAAGCACTTTAGTTTTAGCAAAAGCTTGCCCTTTTCCCGGACGGACGAAATTGTTCTCAACAATGGTTACAGGTTCGCCATCGAGCATAAACTTTAGTCCAGAACGAAAATCGTTAGTGCTTATAGAAGCCATAGAAACTCTCTCTTAAAGAATTACCTTGTTTAGATAGGAAGCAAATTTTCCAGTAATGATGATCATATATCAAGTCAAATATTAGATAAATTCAATAAAATCATTGCGCCAAGTGATTTTTTAAACAAATTAACAAGCTATCAACTACAATCTGTCTATTCTGCCTAACGCGACCATAAAAGACGATAGTCTGATTTTATTTATACCAACTATTGAGTTAATTTCCCGCTATTTTTTTAAACAAATAGGCGTTTTTTCTAATATTTAGTGATTTATTATCTTTTTGCTAAAAATTGATAGAAAGCGCAATTAATTGAATTTATTAAAAATGTTATCTAAGTCCGTGACTTTTAACAAAAAATAGACTATTTATTAGAGGGTGTTTGCCGATAACTAACCTAAGCGATTCAGACGAGACAAGATTTAAATTGACTATCTTTAGCCAAAAGTTGAGTCCCTTGATGGACAGGTAGGACAAAATGCCAATATCTAGCGGATGTAATTTGGAACAAAATCAATGAAACAAGGCAATACAGGCCTAACAGTTAGAGAACTACAATTGTCCCACAAACCAATTGTAGAGTTAACAACAAAGCAACTTAGTCTTTGGGTAGAAGAGTTGCCAATTGCCAATCTTGGGGAAAGCTCCCAGATGGTTTATCGCCTGCTCATTGATGCTAACACTAGCATTTTGGATCCAAGTCTCAGATTGTCCATTCTAAATATATTACAACCAACAGTACAAAAACTTGTTGATGCTTTAGAGAGACAGTTTATTAACAACCATATCGCTCTCAATGACAAACAAAGAAAAATCGCCGCTCTGGTTCAGGCAATTCAAACCGAAATATCGATCGGCTATCACGCGGTTATCGAATCCATTATAAGCGAAGGTGTAAAACGCTCTAACAGAAAAACCTTGGCACATGCTATTTGTTTTGCCATCAAATATCACGGTTTAATCATTCTCCGTTGTTATCAATTATATTCCTCGGTTCCTGCAAGAGTTTGGAAAGAAGTGTATCAGCTATATCAAATGGCGCGAACACATCAAATCGAGACACTAGAAACGCCGGTTATTGACGATCAAAATGTTAATTCCGCTAAATCACATTTAATTCGAATTTTACTACTCAGTATGTCTAACCCTTACCAACTGAGACAAAGCGAAATTCAGCTTGTATGGAGCATCTTGCCCAATTATATAAAAGATTGCCAACTAGAGGCTCATACATATACCGCACACCCTTTTTATATTAACTTAAATTCAAGCTCACCTCCGACTCAAAAATCACTTTACAAAGAAAAAGCGGATGAAGAAAAATTAAAAATTTCTGTTACTGCCGTTATCGATAAATTGAAAATTGATTTAGCTCAAGTATCAGAAAAAGTTCGATACAGCGCAAGAAAAACCATGATATACCGTCACTTGATCCATTGTTGGAATCAAGAGACACAAAGAAGCTTCGCGCGAACTCGCTGTCTAGATAATATCGACGTTAGTATCGGTCTTGGAGCCACTCACTATTTATTACATGAAGCAGCTTCACAAAAACAGACCGCACAAAATGACGAAGATTTACCTGATTCCGAATTATCTTCTCAAACTTTAGAAGCGATGGAGGGAAGCCTAAAAGATGCAACCTTATCAATGGTCATTACCGCTAAAGATAAAGAAAATACTAAATCAGATAGGAATTATCTAAGTACCTCAGCGATTACTAATAAAGATGTTTGGGCAAAACTGTATCGCCCTCATCAAGCGGCTGAAACCGACGGAAACGCAACACAGGTTACTGAAAGAAGCAGAGACAGCATTGTTCGCGATAGTTATAAAATACAAACCTGCGAACTAATTAATATGAGCCCTGGAGGCTATTGTATTCAAGTATCATCCGAAGAACTACCAAAACATGCTCAAACTGGAGAAATTATTGGTTTTATTGAAAGTGGCTCCGTTGACCAACACTGGAGTATAGGTGTTGTCAGGTGGGTAAGACGACAAGTTAAAGGAACTCATATCCAAATGGGCATTCAACTACTCTCCCCTGATGTCGTCCCAATCAGTGTTCAATTAAGAAATAGTCGTAGTGAAGAAAATACCTTTCAAAGAGCGCTTTTACTACCCGCTTTAACCGGTGTCGGACAAGCTGCGACCATTATTACAAACCCGCTCGCATTTAGTGTGAATAATAAACTTAGGGTAAGGGAAATTAATCAAGATTACGATGTGAGACTAACCAAAGAAATTAACGTATCGGGTAGCTCTAAGCAATTTAATTTTGAAAAAATATCCAACACAACAAAATTGAAAAATCAACCAACGACTAACCAAACACCTGATTCCGATGACAAAGATAACGTTTGGGACTTGATATAAAAAAACAAAAATTATTTGGTTAACCCCTAAATAACTTATGACGCATCTGTTATAGTAACCAACAAATTTCAGGATCAAAATTTAAGCCATGAGCACTAATATAAAGACTATTCATTTATTATTAATTGAACCGTCATCTAACCATGCCGAAGCTATTATTAGTTCTCTGAGAAACAGAGGTTTTGCGGTACGAGCAACTCAAGTACTAACGCCTGAAGAACTTAATATTGTCCTTGAAAAACAAGTTTCAGATTTATTACTGGCCGTTCCTGAAAATCCTGAGCTAACTGCAAAACAGGCAATTGAACAAATCGCTCAATTTGGTCGTGATATCCCTACGATTATCATGCTAGACCATCTCGAAGAACAACAAATTTTAGATTCCCTAGTAATGGGTGCTTGTAACGTCGCTAGTCATCAAAATTTAGATATCTTATCAATGCTTATAGAGCAAGAAGTTGTTAACCTCGATAATCGACGACATAAGACTCAAGCCGAATTAGCTCTTAGAGCCAGCGAAAAGCGCTGCAATCTTCTACTCGATAGTTCTCAAGACGCCATTGCTTATATTCATGACGGTATGCATGTCTACGCAAACCAAGCCTATTTAAAGTTGTTTGATTACTCTGATCAAGATGAAATCATGTGTATCCCAGCTCTCGATACTATCGCTAAAGAAAATCAGGAAGAGTTCAAACAACATCTCAAAGAAATAGCATCAACAAGTGATCAACATACTTTCAGTTTTTCAGGCTCTCGTTCAGATACGAGTTGTTTTGAAGCGATAATGACGTTATCTGCCGCGAATTTTGATAACGAAAATTGTACTCAAGTATTAATTCGTCAAACAACGGATAATTCTGAACTCGAAGAAAAACTAAAAGAACTCAGTGCGCTCGATACCTTAACTGATTTATATAATAAGGTTTATTTTGTTGAACAACTTGAAGAAGCACAACAAGCCGCTATAGAAAATGCGTGTACCTATAACTTGCTATACATTGAATACGATCAGCACCTTCAATTAAAAGGCGAATATGGCATTGCCGGTGTCGAAAAAATCACCCAAGAAACCGCAAAATGGCTTTCAGAAAAAGTAGACAAAGAGCTAACTCTAGCTAGATTAAGTGATCACTCTTTTGCTGTTCTAATTGAAGATAAGTCTAGTCAAAAAGCCAAAGACTTAGCAGCTCAATTATGCAAAGAAGTAAAACCTCACCTCTTTGATATTGACGGACATACCATAAAATTGACCCTGAGTATTGGAATATGCCCCATCGGCGATAAAAATACTCCCGTTGAACAATATATTGCCGATGCGCATAGCGCCGCGTCTCGATTAGAAAATGGTGATGGTTTTAAGGTTTATAATAAAGCGATTCACAATATTAGTGAGGACATCGACCCTGTTTTGGTTGATAAAATACAAGACGCTATCGAATCAAATCGAATCGAACTTCTGTATCAACCAATCGTTAAACTGCACGGTGAAGAACGCCCTCTTTATCAAGCCTTATTAAAATTAACGGACGAGTCAGACAATATCATTAGTTCAGATAAAGTTTTTTCTATTGCTCGAGTTGTCGGTCTGGGCGTTAAACTTGATAAATGGATTATCACAGAAGCGTTAAGAGCCATGAAAACGGCAACAACAAAACACAAAATAAGGATATTTATCGATCTTTCAAGTGTATCCTTAATCGATACTAGCATGGTCAGTTTTATTGAAAAAACCATTGCGGCGAGTAAATTGGATCCTAATCGGCTAATTTTTCAGTTCGATGAAGTTGATGCCACCAATCACTTAAAGCGAGTCATTACTTTGTCTGCAGAGCTCAAATCAAAGGGCTTCGCGACTTGTTTAGCTCACTTCGGTGAAAACCCTGACCAACTAACTCTTCTTGATCAATTAGAAACAGATTACGTAAAGCTTTCTGGCTCGGTGACTAAAAATCTCCACTTAAATGCTGAATCAATTGCCCATGTTCAGCATTTACTCGATGAAATTCATAGTCGAGATAAACAAAGTATCATCCCAAAAGTAGAAGAAGCCGCAATGCTTGCTGCACTTTGGCCAATGAATGTTCGATATATTCAAGGTTATTACTTGCAGCGACCAAGCAATAAAATGGAATATGATTTTTCTTCAAGTGGTTTTTAGTTTCTATTATTTCTGATAATAAGCTTTAGTTTCATCATCCGACGGAAACATCATTTCAACTTTAAACTCACTAACAGCAACATCCTGAATTGCACCTAGTTGGGAGATAATCGAAAAAAAGGACAATCGATTTCCATCGATATTCAGCTCCATTGATAGAGCCGCTTGACTTGCATCTGGAATGAGTGCTTCCTGAGCAGAGTCGATACATTTAGCCAATCGACTTTCTAGCTCAATTAGCTTTTCAGAACCTCCAAGAATAGTAATTTCATGCCTTAATCGAGTTAATACGACAAAAGCAGTCTCTTGCCAATTAACTATTTTAGATGTACTTGGATTATCTTCAATTAATGCTTCTAGAATATTCGAATAATTATCGTAACCCAAATCAAGCATTAATTGTTTCGCCGAATCATTCGCTTGAACAACATCCCAATTTTGATTCATCACAATCGCCGGATAAGGCATATGATTAGTTAACATTTGATCGATTGCGCTATAGACTAGTTTAAGACTTTCATCGCCTTCAGAAAGTTCATGATAAACAGGCGCATATCCTGCCGAGTATAACCATTGGTTAACTTCTCGCTTGGGTAAAAATAAGAAGCTGGCTATTTTAAATAACATCTCTCTGCTGGGAATAGAGCGACCAGTCTCAAGGAAACTGATATGCTTGCTGGAAACATCTAACTCAACTGCCAATTGCAATTGACTGTATCGCCGATGTTTTCGCCAGTGGCGCAATAAATTTCCAAAAGATTGATTCATAATAGTTACTATTCCAATAAGTAATGCTCAAAACAATTACCTCCGAGGTAATTGTTTTGTATTTAAGCACACTTTATCCTTCAATACTCCTCAGTTTCTAATTTTCAATCTTGATTTCAATAAAGAGAGTATCTTATGTCATTAAACTTCAGAGCTAAATTTTTATTCATTGTCTCTATTGCTTTTGCTATTTATTCAATTTTATGGGCATTGGCACCCTTTGCAGAAATAAACTTACCAGCCAGGTTTATTCTTGATCTTGCTGATTGGCCCGTTGATAGTTTATCTGTGCCTTTAGATAAAAATACCATGTGGCTATCTGCAATTGGTGCAGGGCTTTTGGGCGGGTATTCCGTTTTTCTTGGTGGGATTGTCGTTCCTGCTATCAAAGAAAAAAATCGCTCCATTATTAGAACAGCTATTTTAGCGATGGTCTTTTGGTATTTACTTGATAGCGTCGGCTCATATGCAGCGGGGGTTGCATCTAATGTCTTTTTTAATACTGTTTATTTAGCACTGGTATTAATTCCGTTAATGGGGATAAAAGAAGATACTAAATTGAATTAAATTAAGCTTTTTATTTTTGGAAAAGCTCCTTATCTATATCTTTAAATGCTTTGAACTCTAGAGCATTGCCAGAAGGGTCGGTGAAAAACATCGTCCCTTGCTCGCCCGCTTCACCTTTAAAACGAATATAAGGTTTAATCAAAAAATCTGCGTTAAATTCAGATGCCTTCTCAGCTAATTTTTCCCACTCTTCAAAATTAAGTACCACACCAAAATGAGGAACGGGAACGCCATGCCCGTCAACCGAATTGGAGATACTTGGAATTTTTCCATCCTTGCCTATATCCGAATTTAAATGAGTCACAAACTGATGACCAAACATATTAAAATCGATCCATTCATCACTACTTCGGCCTTCGGTAAAACCTAATTTATTTCCGTAAAAATCTCTTGCTTCTTCTAGATTTCTTACTTGTACCGCAAGGTGAAAAGGGGTTAAATTTTTCATTTCATGTCTCTTGGTATTAAATTGATTACAAATAATTTTAACTCAATACCTAGCCTAGATGTTAATAAACACCAATATTATTGTAAAAAACAAATTGTCTTTTGTATCGATTACTTTTATTGACTAACCAACCTCACCAATATAACCTGCATATTCTTGCGAAGAAAAAATCACATAGATAAAAGGGGACAAATTTGTCAACGACAATATTAATTATTCTAGATGGGCTGGGAGTCGGTGGCGCACCAGATGCTGGAGAATATGGAGATAGCGGAAGTGATACCCTAGGAAATATGTCACGCGTTATGGGCGGAATAACTGTTCCAACGCTAGCATCTTTAGGTCTTGGAAATCTTAGTGAAATTGAAAAGGTTCCACCATCCGATAATCCTCGGGGAACTTACGGAAGACTTGAAGAAATCAGCTGTGGTAAAGACTCTACAACCGGTCATTGGGAGTTGATGGGCGTTCACACTTCGGTTGCTTTTCCAACTTATCCTAATGGCTTTCCAGATGACCTATTGAAAGAATTTACTAAGAGAACAGGTTATGGCGTAATTGGCAACAAAGCAGCTAGTGGCACAGCAATTATCGAAGAGCTTGGCGATCAACATTTGGCGAGTAAAGATTTGATTGTTTATACTTCGGCCGATAGCGTTTTTCAAATTGCCGCTCATGATGATGTTTGCGATATTGATGAACTTTATCGAGTATGCGAAATTGCGCGAGAGATGTTTGTTGAGCCACACAATATAAGCCGTGTTATTGCACGACCATTCACCGGAGAATCTGGCGAATTTGCCCGAACTCCTTACCGTAAAGATTACTCAGTTAATCCACCATCGAGTATGATTTTACCGGCATTGCAGGAAAGCGGTGTTGAGATTGTTTCTATTGGAAAAATATATGATCTTTATAATGGATTTGGCATTGGTAAATCTCACAAATCCAAAAATAATGCCGAAGGTATGGAAAATTTAACTCGGCTTTATTCAGAGAAAACTGATAACGATCGCCTAATTCTTCTCAATCTAGTTGATTTTGATATGTTATGGGGTCATCGAAATGATCCGAAAGGTATGAAAGAAGGTTTAGAAATATTTGATCAATGGTTAGAAGGGTTTTTGCAAAACATGCAAAATGGTGATTTGTTATTGATGACCGCTGATCATGGTAACGACCCAACAATGCCGGGGACGGATCATTCTCGGGAGCATGTTCCACTGCTTGCTTATATGGCAGGAGAGACAGGCGGGAATAATGTTGGTACTCGTAAAGGGTTTATGGATTTGGGTGCGACTTTGATTGAGTATTTTGATCGTGATATTGAGTGCCTTGGGGTTAGTTTTTATTCTCAATTGAAGGATTGATTATTTTTTAAAACTGTTTCGTAGCGTTTCACTTGCCTACGAGTTACTTTTTCCAAGAGCTGAAAAAGTAACCAAAAAAGCCCTGACGTTCGCACTGAGCAGCGCGAGCGAGTTACGAATTTGACTTACAATTATTCATTTGCGTTTACCTTCCTTATTTTGTATTGATATTGCAACTGATTTGATATGGTTTTGGGTTTTGCCCGAGTGGCTTCTAGCGGACTTGTGAAATTCATGGAGCATTGGATAAGCGAAAAAACCTGCCTGAGCGTAGCGAGTCTTTTTTCGCCCAATGCTGCACTATTGGTGTCTAAGGAAAGTATAGGTATTAGGGATGCTGCATTATTTCATAACCAGCTAGATTCAACGGAAAGCACTTTTGCCTACTTTTGCTGCTTTTCAAAAGTAGGTCGCAGGAAAGCTTTAGCGCTGCGAAACAAATTTCGAAAAAAATAACTATTCCCTCAAAGTATTAGCCATCTCATCAGCTTTAGCTTTAACAAGCTTTTTCAATATCTCTTCGTCAATAGTCAACACTTTCTTGTTTTCCATTAGCACCTCACCAGAAACAATGGTTGTAGTTACATCATTTGAATCAACCACATAAACTAAATGAGAAATAACATCATACAAAGGTAAAAGTCTTAAATCGTCTATTGAAACTTGGATCATATCTGCCCGCATTCCAGACTTTAATTGGCCGGTAATATCGCCAAGACCTACTGCTTTTGCTCCCATGCTGGTAGCCATCTTAAGTGCTGTTAAAGCTGGAATAACAGTTGAATCATTTTGTTTGGCCTTATGTAATAAAGCCGCCAAACGAATTTCTTCCCACAAATCTAAATCGTTATTGCTCGCCGCTCCATCGGTCCCAAGTCCAACTAACGCACCTTGTTTTAACATTTGAACAACCGGGGAAATTCCGGAAGCAAGTTTAAGATTTGAAGTAGGATTATGAATCGCACCAACCGTTTTTCCGGCAATTAATTCAATTTCATCAGCCGTTGGATGAACCATATGAGCCGCAATTAACTGTATTCCATCCATCATTCCCTGATTGGCTACGTGCTTAACCGGTGTCGAGTTATATTGCTTTTTAATGGTTTCGCTTTCGGTGTGAGATTCAGCTAAATGAATAGTGATTGGCGCTTTTAATTCACGCGCTTTATCCGAAACTTGTTTTAGATGAGCCGGAGCAACTGTATAAGGTGCGTGAGGTGCAAACGCTGGAGTAATTCTTTCGTGTTTACCTTGCCAATTTTCAACATAATTGACAGCGTGTTTAAATGAGTCGCCCCAACCCTCAAATCCTGGACTTGGAAAATCAATTGATGGTGAACCAATCACACCTCGTAAGCCACAATTAATAATTTCCTCTGATATAACTTCGGGGTAAAAATACATATCGACAAAAGAGGTTGTCCCACCACGAATCATTTCCCAGCAAGCCAAACGAGTCCCTACTTTAATAAATTCCGGATTAACAAATTGTCCTTCCATTGGAAATATATAATTACCTAGCCAAGTCATTAATTCCAAATCGTCAGCCATACCTCTGAACAAAGTCATAGCTGTGTGCGTATGACCGTTAACTAAGCCTGGCATCAGGATCTTTGAATCACCATCAATAACCTTTACTGATTGATATTTTTCCTCTATCTCTTTACGACTACCAACTGCCACTATTTTGTTATCAGTAACTGCAACCGCACCATTCTTGATCACCATTTGGTCATCGTTCATGGTGACAACATATTCACCTAGAACAATCATGCTAACCGACTTTTTAGTTGCCGAAGCAGAAGTAGTGGTAGATAGACAAATAATTGAAAGAATGATTGTAGATAAAGTTTTTATGCTTGATTTGATCATGTATTCCTCAGCTCAAATTAACTATTGAGGAATAATAAACTTTTTGTGCCTGAATTGAAAATTTATAAGAGCTATTCATCGGTTCTTAAAAGTGCCCGTCCTATATTATTTTATAGTTATTTGGGTAGTTCTATTTACTATTAACACGTAAAATACAAGGAAAAAGCAAAAGTTTGACATCTCTTGTTCCAAATGATAGTTTTTCACATGATACGCGCATTAGGAAGTATGGTGTTTTATTTCAAAGGAAACATAAGGACATAATAATGAAAACTACAAATCGAAAAATCTCAAAAGCTATAAATTCTTGTTGTCTTCTAACTATCATATATATTTTTTTCATGACCACTTCATCAATTGCTGGTGAACAAAAAGATTTAGTTGAGTATTCCGAAGCAAAAACTAATCAGATGTCAGCTAAAGCAAAAAAGCGTGAAAAAAATATCAAGAAAAATAAAGCAAACAAACAAGTAAAACGAATAGCGATCAACCCAGGAGCTTTACGTAGAAACAACTCTTTGGTCTCTTTTTATTTACCGGACGAACTTCAACTAGTGACCTTTTCTCCAACTAAGCGTTATGTGACAAAGGGAGGCAGTCTAGTTTGGAAAGGAAGTTCTGAAAGTGGCCAAGCTACGTTTATCCTTAATAAAGGTTTGGTTACTGGGCTTTTTACCGTCGATGGTCAAGACTATAAGATAACTCCAATAGATGAATCTAAGCGAATCCATATTATTTCTCAGGTTGATAACTCAGAACTTCCACCAGAGGCAGATATGTGCCCGGATGAAGGAGATTGCGACATAACACCGCCACCCCCCCCACCACCACCAGGAGGAGGAACCCCGTCTTTTTCTACAATTCGTATATTAGTGGCTTACACACCTGCAGCGGAAGCTGTGGCAGGAGGTATAAACCAATCGATAGAGCTTTTCATTGATCAAGCTAATGATACCTTTGCTACTAGTGGACTTGGTGATGTTGTTTCGGTCGAACTCGCTTTAGCTATAGAAACTCAATATGTCGAGGGTGACTCTTATTTAGGTCACTTAGATGCCTTAAGAAATGCAGATGGTACAATGGATGAACTGTTACCTCTGAGAGAACAATTAGGAGCTGATATCGTAGCACTGGTTGTAGATGATGATACAGCTTGTGGCTTGGCTAGCGGGATAAATGTTAATGCAGATAATTCATTTTTTATTATTTCTCGACCTTGCACTAATTTTACTTTTGCACATGAAATAGGACATTTGCTAGGCGCACGCCACAACCCAGAAGTGGATCCTAGCGATACACCTTATGCTTACGGGCACGGTTATCAGGCACCTAATAGAGCATTTCGAACGGTTATGTCCTATAATTGTGTCGGTGGATGTCCGCGTATTCATCACTGGTCCAACCCCGATATTTTTGTTAATGGTCAACCTACTGGAACTAATGATTTACATGATAATGTGAGAGTGATCGAACAGCGAGCATCTGTAGTCGCTAATTTTGAAGGCGAGCCAACCAGTTTATTAGCTATCCCAAATTTAAGTGTTCAATGGGAGTATTGTTACGGCTTGAATTTTGCTGATTGGAGTTCGGTTGCGGGTGCAACTCATTATCAGCTTTACCAGAGTTATTCAACTAACAGTAGTAACGCCTATCAAGTTTATTCAGGCACTTCCAATTTTAAGTTTTTGAATGTTAATTCAAATCAATACTTTTGGGTGAAAGCATGTGATAGCTCTGGCTGTGGCTCTTTTTCTAATATGGCGATGGCGCGTCACTTTAGTACTTGTTTTTAATAAGTCTACTCAGATAAAGGCAGGTTGCTACGCTGATCTGCTTTTATTTTTTCTTTGTCCTGTGGGGCAATAATAATGTGAAGACAAAATTTGGCGAAATTCTAGTTGTGATACTCAAAACGCTTAAAATGTTGATTTTTGTTACCATCCTACAATTGATGGCGTGTGGTGGTGGGAGTTCTCCCAGTAAAGTAATAAATCCACCTCCAACCACGCCCCCTCCAGCACCTGAGGTTAATATCAACTGGCAGGTTCTGAGCATTAACGGAGGCCTAATTTCATCAGTCGTTGCATTAAGTGATGAGATTATCTTGGCAGCGCGTGATAACAATCTTTTCCGTTCCACAGATGGCGGTGTGAGCTGGCAGGCATTAGATGCTAAAGGTAGTAATATTCTCCATAATAATCTTGGCGAATTAATTACCGATAGCGGATACCGCTCTTTTGATGCAGGAGCTACATGGGAGCTTCTAGATATTGAAATGACTCCAAAATTTAGCTTACTAGATACACAGCGACTCTATAGCTCTCAATCTGAAGGAACAACTAAAGAAATTTATGCATCTGATGACTTTGGTGGTAGTTGGTTTAAATATGCTGATTTCCCAACTAATGTCAGTTCCTTATGGCACTTGGTCGCAGATAAAAATGGTAATCTAACAGGTTCATTCCTTGGTGGTAGCTTTGGTAACCAGAACTGGTCTTTTGATGCAACACTTGGCGAGTGGTCAAATATCGGTATAGGGGGTATTGCTCAGAGTCTATTTGTTGACGATGATGAGAGAGTCTTTATTTCTACGTCAGATGGCTTGTTTCGCCAAGATACTTTTCAGTCGAACTGGACTGAATTATCGACGATTACGGAGCCGGGTGGCCATGAAAAAGTGCCAACTATATTAGGCGAAGATCCACAAGGTATCATCTGGGCATCTTGGGGCAATCGCTTGTATCATGTTGGTGATGAAGGTTTAAGCTCGGAAGTGGTTAGTATCAATCTGGGTTATCAGTTTAACGGGCGACTTGGTCTGAGCGGAGAAAATATTTTTCTAGCCTCAAATAATGGTATCTGGAAGTTTAACTCAACCTTATTACCGATAATTAGCAGTAACTTCTCGCAGATTGGCTTACCGGAAGTGGATGTTAATAATCTATTTATGGTTTCGGGAGAATTATATGTTTCTATTAATGCGGGCGCGGGAGCTTCTTATTTAGCCAAGTATTCGGAATCAGTAGCTGATTGGGAACATCAATATTTTTATAGTGAGCGAGTTGAAGATTTAAAAATTAACGATAACGGTGAACGGATAGTTGCTACTAGTTACGCTCATGATTTTGGTTATGGTTGGTTATACCGAATTGAGGGTAATGGCAACTTAACTAGCTTGTTACCTTTTTCAAGCACGCCAATAGTAAAAGCGGTGGATATTTCTGAAGAGGGAGCTTATACCATTGCAACCGGCTATGATTCTGAAGGCGATTGGGATGATAAGCTCTTACAAAGTCTTGATTCAGGGGAGAGCTGGCAAGATATTACAAATAATTTAGTTGAATACACCCCTGTTAATGATGTGGTCTCGACCTCCTCTGGTATTCTAATAGCCGCTACTGAAAAAGGCATTTATTTTAGGCCTGCTAATAACGAGAATTGGGCGATTAAGGGTGCTGAGAATAAGGAAATAAAAAAGCTTTCTAAGACAGCTAGTGGTGATTTAATTGCCGCTGGAAATGGTATTTATTTATCTAAAGATAATGGGAATAGTTGGCAAGATATTAGTTATAACCTTCCACAACTTAATATTACTGATTTTGATATAAATTCCCAAGGCACAATCTGGGTTGCGACCCATCAGGGGGTTTTTATGCTGCCGAAAGAAGAAAATAAATGGAGGGATGGAAATAGTCAGTTAACTAATACAGAATTAACTAGCTTAGTGATTGATGAAACTGATCAAATCATAATTGGTCAGAAAAGAGGGTTCGTGTTGCGAGGAAGCATTATTTCCCAATGACGTTTTACACTTGCAAAGCAAGGGTGTCAGATCAACTTGGAGTAAAAAACTGAGTCATAAATCTATGTTGCATTATGAAAGTATATCCGGCTAATCAAAACCAACTCGGACTAATCAATCCCCACACTACCGAGAATTAATTGAGTTACCTGCCTAATTTTTTGTTGGTATTCTTCGTCAGAATAGGGCAATCCATTATTTAAAATCTTAATTTGATGGTCGAAATCTGCATAGTGTTGCGTTGTTGACCAAATTAAATAAAAAAATGCTCTAGAGTTAATCGGTTTAATTTTTTCTTCACGGATCCACGATTGAACTAAGGCTGCTCTTTCGTCAAGCCAAGTTTTTACACTTGTTTGTAAAAAGCCACTAACAGCATCTGCACCATGTAAAACTTCATTTGCCCAAACCTTGGATGCGTATGGTCGGTTTCTTGAGAATTCCATTTTTGATTCAATATATTTACTCAAAGCAACTTTAGGTTCTTCAAACTGATCAAAGACTTTAGCCGCTTCTGACCATTCTTCTAGGATTCTTTCTAAAACGGCACGATAAAGTAACGCTTTGGTTTTAAAATAGTAATGAATATTTGCCTTGGGTAAACCGGCTTGTTTAGCAATTAAATCGGTCGTCGCACCTTTAAACCCATATTGTGCAAAAATTTTTTCCGCTGCTTGCAGAATATTACGTTGGTTATTTTCTCGTGTAATTTCTTTTTGAACACTCATAATAACAACTCAGAAACTCTAATTTTTAATCAAATTAGTAGCTTGATACTCTACATCGATACCCAAACTATAAGAATCTAACATGCTTTGAGCAATCTCTTTTTGACTAACCGATGTCGCTTGTTCAACTAAAAATACTCGCTGAATATCTTCGGCATTATTACCACTCAAATAAGCTTTACTTAATGCAGCCGCCATTGAGCTAATGCTCGGGTTATAGGCGGCATTTTCGATGCTTCTTCCTGAAATAATTTTTCCGTTGCTTATCTGCAATGAGCAACCTGAAAAATTATTAGTGTAGGGCGCATAGGATAAGTTGGCGTGAGCCAATGCCTCACAAACCAATGGATCATTTTCGATACCAATAACGTCTAATTGATGACTCTGATAACCAGGTTTGATAAAAAAATATTCTCCTCCTAAATCCAGAGGACCAAACGCAGCTGGAAGTAATTTCTTCAGACTAGTTTTATCTATTCTACAGATCGTTTCATCATTCGACAGAATTAATATTGGAAACTCACTTGCGCCAACTGCTTCATATAAAAATTGACGACAATGACCACAGGGCGTGGCTGAAATAGCGATATCTGTCAAACGAGTTTCACCTTCGGTCCATGCGTTTGAAATCGCTGATTGTTCGGCATGAAGCGTGTAACAAAGTGCTTGATTGGAAAACTCTAAATTAGCTCCGAGATACAAATTAGCTGAACCATTGTGGTCTTTTATTTCACCGCGTAAAACAGCTCCCACTTCAAAATTAGAAACGACGGGATTGGAAAGTGAAGCTGCCACAGGTAACAATTGAATCATCAAATCTTCAACACTAATTGATAGCCGCTGACAAATCTGCTGGCATTGCTGCCACTTTAAGACGCCTCCGTTACGAATGATATCGGCGACATCTTCTCCTATCTCGATTGGAAAACTATTTAGCTGGTTATTCATCAGTTTCTATAGCGACACAAACAACCCTGCAAGTGCAGCGCTCATTAAATTAGCCAAGGTGGCAGCAAATACTGCTTTTAGCCCCATGCGAGCAATTTCTGAACGCCGAGTCGGAGCAATGCTACCGAGCCCACCAAGAAGGATGGCGATTGACGAAAGATTTGCAAAACCGCATAAAGCGAAAGTCGCCACTACTTGAGCATGAGGAGAAAGACTATCTTTCAAATTGACAAAATCAACGTAGGCAACAAACTCATTTAGAATTATTTTTTGACCTATCAGACTTCCAACGGTGATGGTTTCGCCCCAAGGAATGCCAAGCAAATAGGCTACCGGAGCAAAAATATAACCAAGAATCTTTTGCATGGTGATTTCAGGTAAACCAAACATAGCACTCACACCGCTAAACATTCCATTAATCAAAGCAATAAGGGCGATAAACGCAATTAACATCGCACCAATATTAACAGCTAGTTTCATTCCATTGGCAGCACCAGTCGCGGCAGCATCGATGACATTGGCTTGTTTTTCTTGTTCCTCAGATGCTATATGCTCAATATCAACAATAGTTTTTTCTGTCTCGGGTTTAATCAATTTTGCCATTAATAAACCACCGGGGGCAGCCATAAAACTTGAAGCGATTAAATACTTTAACTCGACACCCATATTGGCATAACCAACCAATAACGAACCAGCGATAGAAGCCATACCACCAACCATAACAGCAAATAATTCAGAAGAAGTCGCACCGCGAATAAATGGCCTTACAATCAAAGGTGCTTCGGTTTGACTCACAAAAATATTAGCTGTCGCAGACAATGATTCAGTATGTCCGGTTCCCATCAATTTTTTTAAACCACCGCCAATCACATTAACAATTTTTTGCATAATGCCAAGATAATAAAGTACCGACATTAACGCAGAGAAAAAAATCAGAACTGGCAATACATTAAATGCAAAAATAAAACCTAATTTTTGTCGGCCTAAATCACCGAACAAAAAGACAATTCCATCGTCAGCATAATTGATCACTGATTGAACACCACCTGAAAAGGAAGCAAGAGCCGTTTGTCCTGCTGGAACATACAACACTAATGCGGCAAAGAGAGCTTGTAGTCCGAATGCCACGCCAACGGTTCTCAAATTAATTGCTTTTCGGTTTTCAGAAAATAAAACCGCGACAGCTATAAGAGCTATTACCCCAATGACACCCATACAATGATCCTTCTATTTATTATTATTTAAATCTATTTTTATAAATCCAGTTCTGGTAAATCCAAGCCTTTTTTAGTTCTTATTTCTTCTGGACTACAACCGACTAACTCATGAGGAAAAACCAACCAATCATCAGTTTCCTCAATATAATAGTCAGGTTTTATGCTAGTAACATTTTTATTGGGCTTATAATAAACCGTAGCCGTTTTAATGATGTGAGGTACATTTCTTCGGCAAGTATGACGAAGCTTTTGGATTAATGCTTCAATCGAACGACCACTATCAAAAACATCATCGACGATTAATAAACTGTCTTCCGCATCGATATTATTAACAACATATTCAAGACCGTGGATCCGAACTTCTTTTTGTTGCTCAGTGCCAATATAGCTACTGGTACGGATCGCAATATGATCGGTTTTTACGCCGTAATAATCCATAACTTCTTGTACTGCAATCCCGGTTGGTGTTCCACCCCGCCAAACGGCGACAATAAATTTTGGTTTGAATCCACTTTTTAAAATATCAATTCCAAGTTGAAATGACATATCAAGTAGGGATTGAGCGGTGATATATGTTTTTTCCATAATGGTTTATCCCAAAAAAAACCCTTAATCCAAAGGGGAAGTTAAATGTGAAAAGTAATTTTTGATTTCTTATTATCTAATTATTTAGCTATCTAGTATTTAATTATTTAGTGCCGAAGATTTTATCGCCAGCATCACCCAAACCAGGGATGATATAACCTTGCTCGTTAAGGCGTTCATCAATCGCAGCGGTATAAACATCAACATCAGGGTGAGCTTCTTGGATTCGCTTAATACCTTCTGGCGCTGCCACTAAAACCAGAGCTCTAATATCTTTACAACCGGCTTTTTTTAATAGTTCAATCGTGGCTGCCATAGAGCCACCAGTCGCCAACATGGGATCAATAATTAACGCCATACGTTGTTCAATTTTTCCGGCAAGTTTTTCAAAGTATGAAACCGGCTCAAATGTTTCTTCATCTCGATATAAACCAACCACGCTGATTTTTGCACTCGGAGTTAACTCTAACACCCCATCTAACATTCCAATTCCAGCTCTTAAAATTGGTACAACAGTGGCTTTTTTCCCTTTAATTTGCTGTCCTGTAACCCTTCCATTCCATCCCTGTAATTGATAATCCTCTAATTCCAAATCTTTAGTTGCTTCATAGGTCAACAGACTACCTATTTCATTGGATAATTGTCGGAAGCTACGGGTACTTTGATCATGTTGTCTTAATAAACTTATTTTGTGCTTTACTAGCGGGTGGGATATTTCAAAAACGGCCATAATATTACTCAACTATATATTATTAGAATTATATTTTTATATAAGGGTAAACTCAATCAACGGCTACCACTATTTGCGAGATCCTACAAAGAAGAAACAGCCCTTAAATCAAAGATTAGTCACCATAAGGGATCCAAATATTTTTAACTTCACAGGCTCTACGTAACAAATGCTTTTCTTGGCCTTTTTCATGCCAATTGGTCGCTTTGCCGTAGTTAGTCCAAGTTCGTTTTAGATTTGCGGCAGATGCCAACTCTACCATTTTGCTACCATCAGCACTACCATAATACCAAACGCCTTCAACTTGATCATGTTCGGCTAACACTTTAATTAATTCATCTTTGTTACCAGTGACAATATTAACTACACCAGCAGGAACATCCGAAGTTTCTATAACTTGATAAAAATCAGTAGCAATTAGAGGCGCTCTTTCAGACGGAATAACCACTATCCGATTTCCCATCGCAATGGAAGATGCAACTAAGGTAACAAAGGACAATAAAGGTGAACTTTCTGGACAGCCAATTCCTATAATACCTACTGGCTCATTCATCGCTAAAGTCACTCCTCGAAGCGGTGGCTGATGCACTGAACCCTCATATTTATCCGCCCATGCGGCGTAACTAAAAATTCGCTCAATACTAAGATCAAATTCCTCTTCTGCTTGAGCTTTTGATACCCCGGTTAGGGTGATTAAACGGTGGCAAAATTCATCTCTTCGATAACTTAAATTTTCCGCAAGATAAAAAAGAATTTGCGCTCGATGATGCCCATTAGTTTTACTCCAAGATGACGCTTTATAAGCCGCTTCAACAGCATTTCTAATATCTTTTCGAGTGCCATCACCAACACGGCCTAAAACTTCGCCATTCACCGATTTTACAGTCAAAGTATTAGCATTATCTGGACGCGCCTGTTTTCCATTGATGTAGAGCTTTGCTGTTTGATCAATATTTGGAAAAGTCGAAGAATGAGTTTCTTTGATAACACTGGCTGATGCATTTTCTGTTATTGGCTTAACTAAAGCAGGAGCCGCTTTACTTTCCTTTAGCTTAAGATATTCGTACATACCTTCTGCGCCACCTTCACGCCCCATTCCGGATTCCTTATAACCACCAAAACCACAAGCAGCATCAAACTGATTGGTGGTATTAACCCAAATAATTCCGGCTTTTACTTGGGGAGCAACATCGAGTGCTCGATTAATATTCTCTGACCAAATGCTCGCAGCCAATCCATATTTGGTATTGTTAGCAAGGGTGATAGCTTCGGCTTGATGTCTGAATGTTAAGACACTGAGCACTGGACCAAAAATTTCGACGCTTGCTGCAACGTTAGAAGTTTCAACATCGCACAATAGTGTTGGCGGGTAATAACAACCTCTTTCTGGCGTTGCTATATTCGGCTGCCAAAGGCTTGCACCTTCGCTAACACTTTGATCAACCAGTGAGCTAATACGCGCTTTTTGCTTGGGATCAACAATCGCTCCGACGTCGGTATTTTTATCTAATGAATCTCCAATCGTTAGCTTTTCCATTCTAAGTTTAATTTTTTCTATCAAAGATTCAGCGATACTTTCTTGAACTAAAAGTCTTGAACCAGCACAACAAACTTGCCCTTGATTAAACCAAATAGCATCAACAATTCCTTCAACCGCACTATCGAGATCAGCATCATCAAAAACAATAAAGGGTGATTTTCCACCAAGTTCTAAGGTTAATTTTTTTCCAGTACCAGCGGTCTTTTCTCGAATCATTCGACCCACCTTAGTCGAGCCGGTAAACGCAATCTTATCAACATCTTTATGAGTGACTAACATATCGCCCACTCGACCATCTCCGGTAATAATATTAGCCACTCCTTTTGGCAGCCCTACTTCTTCAAATACTTCTGCTAACATCAAGGCAGTTAAACTAGTGTATTCTGCTGGTTTTAATATCACACAGTTTCCAGCAGCTAAGGCCGGAGCAATTTTCCATGCCGCCATAAGCAGAGGAAAATTCCATGGAATAATCTGACCGACGACTCCCATTGGCTCAAAGTCTTTATATTCCTCACCAGCTAATTGCGCCCATCCTGCATGATAATAAAAATGCCTAATCACCAGAGGAATATCAATATCTCTGGTTTCACGGATCGGCTTACCGTTGTCCATACTTTCGAGAACAGCAAATTGGCGAGAGCGTTTTTGCATTAACCGTGCAATCGCATAAAGATATTTAGCTCGACCATAACCACCGAGAGCTTGCCATTCGGCTTGAGCCGCTCGAGCCGAGGATACCGCTAAATCAACTTCGTCTTTGGTTGCTTGAGGGATATTTCCTAACAACTCTCCCGTTGCAGGATTATTGCTTGCAAATGTTTCACTAGCTGCTTGCCATTTTCCATTGATATAAAATTGAAAACCATCTTGATGCTGTTTGAGCCAAGCATTCACTTTATCATTGCTTTCAGGAGCTAGGCCGTAATTCATATTGTTATATATCTCTGCAATTTTCATAAAACTTTCCGTAATTTGAGCTTAAAGTTATTTAGTTCAAATAATCTAACTAATCGGGTGACGATGAAAGGCTGAATAGCGCCCAGTCACATAGTGTTCAAGTTGTCTTTCAATATCCGCCAACAGGCTAGATGCACCAAAGCGAAACATTTCTGGATTTAACCAAGAATCACCTAACTCTTCTTTGATTAAAACAAGGTAACTAACTGCATCTTTGGCAGTACTGATTCCTCCAGCGGGTTTAAAACCCACTCGATAGCCGGTCAGTTGTTGGTACTGTCTGATCATTCGAATCATCACTAGACTGACTGCTAATGTCGCATTTGTTGACTCCATACCGGTAGAGGTTTTTATAAAATCACTCCCAGCCATCATTGAGACCATTGACGCACGCGCCACATTGTTTAAGGTGCACAGCTCACCAGTTGAAATAATTGTTTTCATGTGAGCATCACCGCAAGCCTGTTTAAAGGCACTCACTTCATCATAAAGCGCGTTCCAATTTGCGTTGAGCACATGGCCACGCGTGATAACGATATCAATTTCTTTTGCGCCAGCTGCCACCGAATTTTTTATTTCTTGTAAACGCGTTGAAAAAGATGACAGGCCAGCGGGAAAACCAGTGGAAACCGCCGCGACAGGAATATTTGTTCCTTTTAACGCTTCGACGGCCGTTTTGACCATTTCATGATAAACACAAACTGCGCCGGTAGTTAATCCCAGAGATTCAATTTCTAATGCTTGTTGTAATTCTCTGCTCAAAGGCATTTTTGCTTTGGCACAAAGTCTTTTTACTTTACCGGGAGTATCCTGCCCTGAAAGAGTCGTTAAATCGATACAAGAAATCGCTTTTACTAACCAAGCTGCTTGGTTCGCTTTTTTAACTGAGCGTCTTTTAGTTAAAGTCGCTATACGTCTTTCGACTGCACTTAAATTAATCCGAATATCATCAAGCCATTGCATTTGGAACTCAACACCAGGATTAAAAACATCCTCACTGTTAGGTTTTGGATTATCAACAACTAGATTTGCTTTAGACGTTTTGTTGTCAGATTTTGTTTTTGAATCTATCACTAGTTTTATATCCTCAGACACTTTAGCTGTTGATTTCAGCTAATCGTTTCTAATATAGCTTTTGGTTTTTCGACTTCTGATTCAGAAAATACGAAGGCGTTATGAATTCTTTCAACTGCTCGATCAGCGTCATCAGTCGATTTTGCGTGAAGCATTAATAATGGTTCTTGAGAGTCTACTTGCTCTCCAACCCCTTTAATTGCACTCAAACCAACAGAATGGTCTACAGGGTCTTGAGGCCGCCGTCTTCCCCCACCCAGCTCTACAATAGTATTCCCTAACTCTCGACCATTGATCTCTGCAATGGTTTGAATACCTGAAATTTTAGCATAAACGGGCACTATAACAGGTGCAGATTTTAAATACTCATTATAGCGAGTCATAAAGTCTTTTGGGCCACCCAAAGCAACAATCATACGCTCAAAATATTCAGCTGCAAGCCCTGATTCCAAGCGATTACTAATTTTAGTTCGCGCTGAGTCTAAATTTTTTTCTGCATTACTCAATACGAGTAATTCAGCACAAAGTTCAAGGGTAATTTCATGTAAACGAGGGTCGCGATAGGCACCACTTAAGTAATCAACAGTCTCTCGCACTTCAAGCGCGTTGCCGGCAGTTAAACCTAAAACTTGGGACATATCTGTAATTAATGCAGAAATCGGAAGCCCTAAACCCTCACCAACTTGTTTGATATTAATTGCTAAATCTTTAGCCATTCTATAATCTGCCGCAAAAGCACCAACGCCTGTTTTTACATCCATCACTAAACTGTCCAATCCAGCAGATAATTTTTTGGATAAAATTGAAGCGGTAATTAGTGGAATCGATTCGACTGTCGCAGTCACATCCCTAATTCCGTATAGACGTTTATCCGCCGGAGCTAATGATTCCGTCTGCCCAACTATCGCGCAACCGGTTTGAGCAACCACACTTTGAAATTTAGCAATACTCGGAGAAGTATTATATCCGGGAATACTATCCATTTTATCAAGTGTTCCACCAGTATGGCCTAAACCACGGCCAGAGATCATTGGAACATACGCACCACATGCAGCAAGCATCGGAGCAAGCATTAGGCTAACCTTGTCACCTACGCCACCAGTAGAATGCTTATCAACAACGGGACCGTTAAGATCAAAGTTTGACCATTTTAAAGTCGAGCCGGAATGCTGCAAACTACTCGTCAAAGCAACACATTCTGTACGACTCATTCCTTTAAAAAATATTGCCATTGCGAAAGCCGACATTTGACTTTCAGTGACTGAACCATCCATCATCCCATCAATAAGAAAGCTGATTTCTTGGGTTGAAATTGATTCTCCATTGCGTTTACTGCAAATAATTTCTTGGGCTAGCATTGTTTATCTTCTTAGTGAGTTAAATTGTCTTGGCATAGGTACAATCCAGTCATTTTCTATTGTAATGCCAAGAAGCCTGCTTAAAGAAGCTATGATAGGATAACCTTAACCATTTGGTCAACTTTATTGCTTGTTACTGGTGAGAGGTTGTTCAATTTTAAATCTTAATAATCAACATCATAAAAATCTTGGTTGAAGTGCCGACGGCAAACTGAAACGTAACGATCGTTACCGCCAATTTCGACTTGATTGCCGATATTTACGACGTTATCTTGATCATCTAACCGGAGAACCATTGTTGCTTTGCTCCCGCAATGACAAATTGCTTTAAGCTCTTTTAGATTATCAGACCAAGCAAGTAAGTATTTACTTCCTTCAAAAGGTTCGCCCTGAAAATCTGTTCGTAAACCATAAGCTAACACCGGAATATTAAGTTTGTCAGTCACCTTGCCAAGTTGAAAAACTTGCTCTCGGGTAAGAAACTGGGCTTCATCAATTAATACACAATTAATGGTTTCTTCATTATAACTGTCATTAATAATCTGAAATAAATCATCGGTATGAATAAATGATGTCGCATTAGTTTGTAGGCCGATCCGTGAGGTCACCTTTCCTATTTCATAGCGATCATCAAGTTTAGGAGCTAATACTAAGGTATTCATCCCTCGTTCTTGGTAATTGTAGCTAGATTGCAAAAGTGCGGTTGATTTTCCTGCATTCATTGAGGAGTAGTAAAAGTAGAGTTTTGCCATGTTTTATAAATATTCTTTTAATTAAAATTAAGTTGTTATTATTTTAATGGTGCTAATTGTTCGATATAAAGATTGTATCATAGCTGTATTTGTTTAAGTGTTTCTTGCAGCAAACTAATCAAACTTCAGTTTAACGACTAATCGACCATCATCGGTATAACTAGTGTACATTTGCGCGTCATCCAGACTCTCATTTTGCTCAAAAAATGACGTCAAAGATACATAATTGTCGCATCCGCTCCATAGGATTTAATTTTTTTGTAGGAACAAAGGATACTCAGCAAACTGTCGAACGGCACTCTGAATCGACGTAATCTAAATAGCTTTCAAATAATACCTGGGTATTAGTTCCGTCCCTAAATATCTCATTTATGTTGGATTCTATTTGATTAGCCCATTCAGAATTTATTGGCTCATTGATTAACAGTTTATCAAGAATCTGATGTTCTTCTTCAATGGTATGGTGTTCTACTGATTCTAAATCTAATTGAATGTCTTTAGATGATACTGGGCTATTTGCTAGTTCGAATAGGCCGTCTGATTTTTCTTCACTAGCATAATGTTTTAGTTGGATTGTAACTGTAGGATACAAGCACTCGATCCAACGACCTAATCAAATAGCTTTTTTCATCGCTAAACTTAACGATATACAGGATGTTTATGGTAAAATCGCAGCCAGTTTACTATGCTATCCCTATCAATCAAATTAGATATTATTCTTAGAGGACTAAAATAATGAAACAACCTGTTCGCGTAACAGTTACCGGTGCTGCTGGTCAAATTTGCTATTCACTACTTTTTCGCATCGCTTCGGGTGAAATGCTTGGTAATGATCAACCAGTTATTCTTCAATTACTAGAAATTACTCCGGCATTAAAAGTACTTGAAGCCGTAAAAATGGAATTAAACGATTGTGCGTTTCCTTTACTAGAAGATGTGATCTGTACTGATGATGCAAAAATTGCGTTTACTGGTTCTGACTATGGTCTAATGGTTGGCGCGAAACCTCGTGGGCCAGGAATGGAGCGGGCTGATCTTTTAAAAGATAATGGTAAAATTTTCAGTACGCTTGGGAAAGTAATCAATGAAGTGGCTAACCCAGAAATGAAAATCTGTGTAGTTGGAAACCCTGCAAATACTAATGCTTATATATTGATGAAGAATGCGCCAAATCTTAATCCTCGTAATATTTCTGCATTGATGCGTCTTGATCATAATCGCGCGATTTACCAATTAGCTGAAAAATCAGGTAAATCAATGAACACTGTTAAGAAAATGACTATTTGGGGTAATCACTCAACCACTCAGGTTCCAGATATTTCTCATACTACGATTGCCGGTGAAGCTGCACCAAGTTTAGTTGATGCTTCTTGGGCGAATGACGAGTTTATTCCTAAAGTCGCTAAGCGCGGAGCAGAAGTGATCGCTGCTCGCGGATCGTCTTCTGCAGCTTCGGCAGCAAATGGCGTTATCGACCACATGAAAAGCTGGGTTTTAGGAACGGAAGAAGGCGATTGGGCATCAATGGCTATTTGTTCAGATGGATCCTATGGGATCGAAGAAGGTTTGATTTATTCTTACCCAGTAACCTGTAAAGATGGTGATTGGACGATTGTGACCGGACTCGAAAATAGTGATTTTATAGCATCAAAAATGAAAGAATCAGAAGCTGAACTTCAAGAAGAAGCCAAGACTTGCTCTGATTTGTTTTAATAAACAAGCTTTTTTAAACCCTATTCGGAGCCTTTTGGCTCCGTTTTTTTTGGCTAAATCCCTAGCTCTACTTGGTAATCCAACATTTGTAAAAAAATGAGTCAAATGTTTCAACCAATTTATCAAGGTATCATCAAAGAAACTCATAAAAGGTTTGGTAAATTGCATACCGAAAACGCGATAGTCGATCAATCATTTGCAAAAATTATTAATGCTTTGAGTAAACGAATTTAGCTGCATAATATTATTTTTTCTTTGGTTCAATTTTATGAACAATAATCTTCTGACCATTTTCATCAACCATAACTTCGCCAGTTGAATCTAGTTCGACGCTTCCTTCTCCAATTCTTACAGGTATAGTAAACGGTTTAGCAAGCATCTGACCGTCCTCTTTAACACTGGCAATTAAATTTACATAATAAAGACCGTTTTTAGGAGCTGATATTTTTATCAGAGGGAGAGGTTCACTTAACCCAGACTTGTTAACTCTAGGCTCCCAATTTTTGGATGAATTATGCCACGTTAGGTTTTTCGCGTTATCCATTTGAACCTTGATTGGCGATTTCACTCTTGATTGAAACCTCACTTGTATTTCAATTTCATCACCAGCTTTGGGTGACTCAGTTAGGATTTTGTAACTCATAGAAATTGGAGCGCTTGGTTTGCCAAGCGGCTGAACAGGAACCGATTTATTAAGTTCCGATGTTTTTTTATTGCTCTCTACCGTACAACCAACCATTGTGGCGGCCAATATTACAATCACCGATAATTTATTTACTATATTCATTACTTATCCTCTAATTTGCAGTAAGGGTTACATCAATACACGTATCTTTTGCGTTACCTTCAACATTACTGTACTCATAAACATCAATAACATACGAACCTATCTCTAGAGTTTCTGTAGCAGACTCATTTCCAACAACCTCACTATTAAAAACAAATTCACCTCGATTATAAACGTAGAAATCAGGATCATCTCCTGTAGATTGACCTACAGCACTAAAATTGTAAGATCCCGCATTTGTTATTTCAAAAGCTAGGTATTTTCGATTGCCTAATTTATTGTATTGACCATTTGTACCATAGCTACAAACTTCAATGCTTCCTCCGCCGATAGTTAAAGTTTGATACACCGGCAAATTCCTAGCATCTCCTCCATCATTTGTCTCACCAGTACCAAAGTCATCGGTTACATTAATATCTTGGGACGCTAACAAGCTATCGATTGACGCAGAATTAGCTGCTGACTCTATTTTTAATTGGTTAGCAAATGAGTAAATCGAAGTAAACGCATCAGTCTCTTTTTCTCCACCGCGCATTACATTGTAAATAGGGGTAAACCCAAGATTGAGGGTATCAGACCCATCATTATTATTATCATAAAAATCATAAATCAACGATTGAACAGATGCTTCTGAAAACCATCCCTTATTTTCCCCAGACGGATTTGATTCTACATTAATGCTAAACCCTTGCCCTTGAGCTGAACCAAAAGAATCTCTGTAAAAAGGATCATCCGTAACAATTCCAGATAATGCGTTACCCCAGCCCTCACCTAATGCTACTCGCATATCCAACTTATCTCCTTGTCCATGAGAACCTCCCAAAGAGTCAGAACGTGATAATCGACCCTCAAAATAATGCCCCCATTCGTGAACAATCACATGACCATCATACTCGTCAGTATCACTATCTTCGTCACCCAAAATATAAATTTCTGTACCATTAAAGTGAGACGTGCTAATTTGACCCAGCGTTCTATCTCCAGGAACGGCAACGTTGTTAATGCTCCAATTTAGCTTCAACGCCGCGAATTCAACGCTTGGATCGACTGCTATTACTTTTTCTTTAGCTTCATAGACCGAATCTAGAATCGCAAATGAAGCTGCGATCCTAGGCTCGGTATAACCAGATCCTGTCCAACCAGAAGAAGCATTAAGATTAAGACTTGTTGACGAATTACTAATTAGTTGGCTAGCTGAATCCATTGCGTACAATGCCTGAACATTTGTATTATCAACGACGGTAAAATCCCAACTGGGCAATGTGTCCTGTTGTATTAATTCGGCCTTTACTCTAATAACATAGCTTTCTCCTGGAGTCACAACAAAACTATAATTTCCTGTTGCATCACTTTGGGAACTTTCTAGAATTGTCAAATCATTAGCATCCAGTAATTCGACGGTTGCGCCTCTAATATCCGATTGAATAATATTTGAGTAATCTAACGAATTACTGCCAGTATGAGGAACATGATCGTATGTCAGCTTGCCCGACAGAGTCGCTGAAGTTGGCGTGTTAATTATTGTAACATCAACGCTCTCTGTTGACGTGAGACCTAGACTATCTGTTACCGTAAGACTAAAGGTTACAAGCTGTGATTCATCAGCTATCATCTCTGGTGCGGTAAAATCAGCTATAGCACCCGTAGAATTATTTAAAGCTACAAGCTCTCCAGCTGTTTGCTCCCATAAATAACTACTTATCGCTAAATCATCAGTACTGGAGCTTCCATCAAGAGTTCCTTTGGTTAGTTCAAATAGCTCAAAATTATCCGGTACAACGGCTTGAGGCGCCATATTAGGCGTGATCGTCACAACGACTGAATCTGAATCAGTTGCACCGTCATTATCCGTAACCGTTAATTGGAAAGTTAAAGCGGTATCAATGTCTATATCGGGCGCAGTAAAACTAACAGTCGCAGAATTCGCACCATTTAGAGTGACTTCTGGATTACCAGAGGTTTGTGCCCATGAATAACTGGTAATTGAACCATCGGAATCGCTGCTATTATTACCATTAAGACTCACTTCTAGCGTCTCAACTACTGAAAAATCTTGTCCAGCCACAGCACTTGGAGTCACATTCGAAGGAGTAGGTGATCCACCGCTGCCACACCCAACGATTAAGCTGAAAATAAAAATAACAAACAACTGAACTAACTTATTCATAAACCCTCTCTTAGCAAAAATAACAATCTAGTCTAGAATAGATAAAACATTTTGAGCTTTCAACTCTATATACATCTTATATTGAACCACTTCACATCAGTTATGTTCTTTAACTTTAATCCAATTCCGGAATTACTAACTCACCCTGCCAATCAAACGCAGGATCGCCAAGTACCAAGAAAAAAGGATTAAGCAAACACTCTTTTTGGTTGTAGGTCATATCAGAGAAATCTAACTGAACAATTTTTCCTCCAGCTTGCTCAACAATAGCTTGTGCAGCGGCGGTATCCCATTCAGATGTTAATGCAAGGCGAGGATATAAATCTGCTGACCCTTCCGCAACCATGCACATTTTTAATGAGCTTCCTCGACTAGTGAGATCGTAACTGGCAAAGTTCTGACAAAGTGTTTCTACTTTATCTAATCCATGCCTTCGACTAGCAACAACTGTAAAATGATTCTCACCATTTTTTTTCTGTAACGGCCTAACTGAAATCTTTTGAGCGGTTTGGTTTTGTTCTTGTTTAAATGCACCGATACCTTCAGCAGCATAATAAATCACATCGGCAACTGGAACGTAAATAACACCTAATAGTGGTTTACCATTTTTTTGCAAAGCGATATTAACTGTAAACTCACCATTTCTGGCAATAAACTCTTTGGTACCATCAAGTGGATCAATAACAAAGGATTGTGTCCAGTCTTTTCGATCATCAAACTTTATGCCTTTACTTTCTTCTGAAAGACATGGGATATCTGGGTAGTTTGTTTCCAAAAAATCAACAATCAAATGGTGGGCAGCAAGATCCGCTTTGGTCAAGGGTGAATCGTCACCTTTTATCTCAACATCAAAGTCATCGCTATTGTAAATTTCTAATATTTTTTCGCCTGCATGTTTAGCGATTTTAATCACATCATTTAATAAGTCCTGCATGTCTTTCTTTAATCCTTGTAGAAAATATGAATACTAAAATTTTAATCGTTGGACTTTCTGTTATCCAAAATTTGTTTTGCTAAAAAGAGCGCAGCAATCGAACGAGCTTCAGTAAAATCAGGCTGTTCTAGTATTGATTCAATATCTGAAATAGGCCACTTTACAACCTCTAAAGGTTCTGGTTCATCACCTAGTAACGAAGCTTCAAATAAATCTTCTGCCATCAACAAGTTCATTTTATGAGTTAAATATCCCGGCGCTAGAGTCATCTTTTTCATTGTTGTAATCTTTCTAGAGCCATAACCTATTTCTTCTTTTAGCTCTCGATTTGCGGCTTGTTCAACGGTCTCGCTCCTTTCCATTAGACCTTTTGGAAAAGCCAATTGATAATCTTCTGTTCCGGCAGAATATTCCCGAATGAGGACAATCGTTTCATTATTCAAAATAGGCACGATCATCACAGCACCATTTGGTCCCGCTACGAGCCTTTCATAGGTTCGCTCAACACCGTTAGAAAAAGTTAATTCTAGCTCTTCGACTTTAAACAGACGAGTTCCCGCAATCTGTTTCTTGCGTTTAATAACAGGCTTATCGGTAATTTTTGATTGCTTATTCATGAATTGATACGATAAAAATAAAGAGACTCTAGATTAACTGACTAAAGTCGTTAATACCAGTATAGGGTGAGCTATCTATAGTTTTTTCCTGGAGATCAGCCCGATAAATAACAAACTCTTGTTCGAACCCAATATTCACAAAATAAAGCATTTAATTAAAACTATACATCAAGTCACTAGTAACGGTAACATAAGCGTTGCCAAGCCTAATACCAAGAAGAAACCACACATGTCTGTAATTGTCGTCAAAATTGGGCCTGACGCAATAGCTGGATCAGTATCAAATTTTTTCAAAATAAGTGGTACCGTACCACCTATTGAAACCGCAATAATTGTATTCAAAGCCAGTGCCGCTCCAACAACCACTCCTAAATAAGGATTACCAATCCATAACCATGCCGCTAAAGCGAGTAAACAACCCAACACTAGACCATTAATTAAACCAACGGTCGCTTCCTTCAACCAAATTCGAAATACGTCCACTGGTTTTGCTATTCCCAAAGTTAATTCTCTCATGCTCACAGCGACAGACTGATTTCCAGAACACCCGCTCATATCCGAAACAATGGGCAAAAACACTGCAAGAGCGATAACGGCTGTAAGGGTATCCTGAAACATCGCGATTACACTCGCAGCCATCATATTTAAAACTATATTAACACTTAGCCAAGATAATCGTCTTTTCGATCTAAGTAGTGTTGGCATTGATCTTAATTCTTCACCACCAATAATACCTTGAGACTTCTGATGATCAAATTCAGATTTATCCGCTAACGCTAGGTCGATAGATTTTCGCCGTAAAACACCTAAAAGGTAATTTTTTTCATCAACAACTGGACAAGCCGAAATTTCTTTATTTTCGAAGTAATCACTAAGTTCTTCAAGTGTTGTATCAGCCAAAACCGTATCTGCTTCAACAGCTAATTCACCAATGACCTTACTATGTTCCGCCATCACCAGATCTCTTAGTCTTAAGACCCCGACTAACTTAAATTTTTTCTGAACGACGTATAAATATTGGACATTGTAAAGAGCATAATCGTCACTCCGTTCAGTAAGATCTTTGATCACCTCTGAAACAATCATGTCTTTTGGATAGCTTAAATATTCAGTTGCCATTAATCCGCCTGCAACGTCCGATGGGTACTCAATCAACGCTCTTATTTCATCAGCATTTTCACTTTCTAAAAAGCTTAAAATTTGATTTGCATCTTCGTCCGTAACTTTTTTAAGAATATCTACCTGCTCGTCACTAGCTAGTTCTGTGATAATGGAAGCCGCCTGTTCAGGTTCAAGATGTTCTAATACTTCAGCAGCGTAGCTCTCGGGGACATCCTCAATTAGTTCTGCCGCTTTATTTGGCGTAAGTGAAGAAATAAGTTTACTCTGTTCTAAATGAGATAACCTAAAAAGTGTATGCACAATTTCTTTACTAGACAATTTATCAATATATTCATTTAACAAAACTGTGTCGTTTGCTTCTACCAATTCGTTTAGAACTACCCAGGGTGCCTTTTGGTCACTAGTATTCATATTGACGTTCCTTTTAGTAAAACTGAATTTTGCTAACTTATAAAATCTCGTGAAATAACTATTTGTTTAGAGTTTTGAAATAAAGAGAACCAACTAATTGTTAGTGATTAGACTACACCTAACTTTAATTAAGCACTTGATTCTAAAATACTTTGCTCATTTGCTACGGGCTACTGAATTGGACCTTCAGTTTTAAGGTGTGATGTAAAGTTTGACATTTCTGGCTCGAGTACTTCTTGAAAGCTTTCTAATTGCTCAAACACATTATCAGCCTCTTTCTTATAATATGCTATATGAAATAATGCATCTCCCTCATGTACCAGCGGTAAGTTAGTTCGCCCTATAACGATACCTTCAGATGGTGCTACTACGTTATATTCACTTTTGCCAAGAGGATCTGATATTACTCCTAACACACTGTCTTTTTTTACTTTTTCACCTAGCCGAAACAAGCTTCTAAGAATACCGCTGTTAGGCGCTCTAACCCAGGAAGTGTTTGAAGAAATAATCGCTAACTTTTGTTTGTTTTTTAGTTTCCTCTGAGGCTTCATTTTTAACTCACGCATAACATTTAAAATACCTCGAACACCAGCCCGAATTGCAACTTCGTCAAACCTGAGAGCTTCTCCAGCTTCATAAAGCAGTATCGGTATCCCTGCATCTCCTCCACTTTCTCTAAGAGAACCATCTCGTATTTTAGAATGAATTATTGCAGGAACTCCAAACGCTTGTGCGAGCTTTTCTACACTTTCATTTTCCATATCGGCTCTAATTTGAGGTAAATTATCGCGATGCCTAGCACCGGTATGTAAATCAATACCATAATCACATTTTTTAACTATTTCTTTGAAAAAGGTATGTGCCATTCTTCCTGCTAATGAGCCTTTATTGCTTCCAGGAAAGCATCGATTTAAATCTCGCCCATCCGGTAGATAACGTGAGTAAGTAATAAACCCATGAACATTAACGATAGGGATAGCTATTAAGGTGCCACTTAACAGTTTTATTTGTTTTTGTTTTAACAAGCGACGGATTATTTCAACACCGTTGATTTCATCGCCATGTATAGCCGCACTAACAAATAAACAAGGTCCCGGTTTTTTTCCATGGATCACATGAACCGTCATCTGCATTTCATCATGAGTAACTGTAGCGGCAAGAGGTATACTTATCGTTTCTTGTGTTCCAGGAAGGATTGTCACACCGCCTATTTCAATAGGAACATTTTTCATATTGATCTCTTCTAAAAAGGAAGTTTATACCAGTTTCAGCCTTTTCCTTTAGTCCTATTGCTGTTAGGTTTCGCATTGATTTCAATATATTCAATAATTGAACCCGCAATATCTTTTTCAGTCGATCTTTCAATCCCTTCAAGCCCTGGCGAAGAATTTACTTCCATCACTAATGGGCCTCTCTCTGATCTCAATAGGTCCACGCCAGATATCTTTAGCCCTAAAATTTGAGAAGCTTCGACCGCAGTTTTACGCTCTTTTGGTGTCAATTTAATCAGTCTTGCAGTGCCTCCTCGATGCAAATTAGAGCGAAACTCACCAGCCTGAGCGGTTCTTTCCATTGCTGCCACAACCTTTTTACCTATTACTAAACATCGAATATCACTACCACCAGCTTCTTTAATAAATTCTTGAACCAAAAAATTAGCTCCCAGCTCTCTAAAAGCATCTATTACACTCTCAGCTGCTTTTATTGTTTCAGCCAAAACGACACCTCTACCTTGAGTCCCTTCTAGGAGCTTGACTACTAGAGGAGCTCCCCCAACCCTTTTTATCAATTCTTTGGTATTATCCACATGATGAGCAAAACCAGTGATGGGCATCCCAATTCCCTTTCGAGATAATAATTGAAGTGCTCGTAATTTATCTCGAGAACGGCCTAGCGCGACAGACTCGGTCAAACAATAAACGCCCATCATTTCAAATTGTCGAATGACAGCCATCCCATAATTAGTGATAGATGCGCCAATTCTCGGTACCACTGCATCAAATCCGACTAATTCCTCACCTTTGTACCATACTGAAGGCTTTGTTGAAGTAATTTCCATATTGCATTTTAAGGTATCAATAACATGCATCTCATGACCACGAAGTTTGCCTGCCTCGACAAGTCGTTTAGTTGAATACAGTTTTCTGTTTCTTGATAAAATCGCGATTTTCATTATTTTATTCCTAGTTTAAATTGGCACTGTTTATTTTAAAATTAGATATTTTCATCACTCAGCATGCGCTAAAACGTATTCTTTCTCTGGGTCAACAATCAATCTGCCCTTCATAGCCTCACGACCTAATAACATCAAATAAGACATATTAGAACGATCGGTTAAGGTCAATTCAATATTCCAGGATTGGCCTCCAATTTCGATTTGAGTATCAATTACGTACCTATTTTCGCTCACATCATTTGAGGTCTTTATTTTGCGTATAGCTTTTACTTTAGATTGTCTTTTTACAACTGTTTCAACATCATGATAATCTGGATGAATATAAAAGCTAACCCATTTTTCCCTATCGATTACTAGTTCACAAATATTATCAACATGCAAAGATGATGTCTTGGCACCAGTATCAACCCTCATGTGAAGTTCTTTGATCTTAAGATCGGGTAATGAGCAAAACTCCAGCGCTCCAACTATCATTTTTTGATTCATTTAAATTCCCATACTTAATAAAACTAATTGATTGCTACAGCTAAAACCATTTTTTAATTTTAAATATCCAAACCTGTATTCCAACCACCACAACCAAAAAGAATAGAAAAATAGTAAAGGCATAGGGGTTATCTACTCCCGGTATTCCACCAACGTTAATACCTAAAAGACCAGTTAAAAAACCAAGCGGTAAAAACACCGCTGCCACTATAGATAATACATACATTCGTTTGTTTAGTTGTTCTGACAAACGGTTAACTAATTCTTCTTGAGTAACCGCCGCACGATCTCGAGCCAAGTCAAGATCTTCAATGTAGCGAATTAAACTGTCATTAGTTTCGCGTATATGGATTCTATCTGACTGTGTAAACCAATCAATTCTATCATTTTGCAATTGAGACATTGCTTCCCTTTGTGGTGAAAGGTAGCGTCTTAAAGATATTGCTTGACGTCTAAGGTTAGCAATTTCACTACGCAACGAATAAGATTCTGAATCAAGCACTATCTCTTCGATTCGCGCTACCTTGTCTTCTATATCTTGAATTGTGCCTTTCATGCGGTCAATCAAAGATTCTGTTAAAATAGCTACAAATTGACCTGGGCTTTCAGGCCCTTTTTTCAGGCTTATTAAACTAGTCATTTCATTTATAGATAATAATGTCCGTCGCTGAGTACTTATAACATTCTTTCCGTCACTCCATAATCTGATAGAAACCATATCTTCAGGATCAGAGCTGGGGTTAAGGTTCACTCCACGCAAAGAGAGCAATAAACCATTGGAAACAAAGCTGGTTCGAGGACGAGTTTCATCTTCAAGAAGCGCCTCACAGATAAAACCCTCGATTGAACCTTGCTTTTCTAACCATAGTTTAGAATTTTTATGGGTGTAATCAAAATGTAGCCAAACAGCGCCGTTTTCTGGCAACTGCTCAGGTATAGATTGCCAATCAATTGGAGTGCCTTTGTTGTCACCACTCAAGTAAAAGCCACAGATTAGTCCTTTGTTATCTTTCATAAACCTACCCTACCAAAAATAATGGTTGCTTGTTTGTTTCTATTTTTGGTTAAACTAGGGTTTGCCACAATCATTACCTTTGTTTTCGAAATGTTTAATTAATTTATGATTAACGGAGGCCAAATGAAGATCTCGTTGAGGGAAAGGTATTTCTATTCCATTCTGCTTAAAAAGTTTCCATATCTTTAAATAAATTTGGCTCATTACATTTGCTCGACCATTTATAGGATCAGCAATCCACACTCGAAGTTCGAGATTTACTGAGCTATCGCCAAAGCCTCCTATTAAACAAGTGGTCTCTTCTGGTTTCACCACTCTAGGAATATTGCTAGCAGCTTCAACACACAATGCCATGGCCTGCTCTACATTTGATTTATATGAAATTCCAACTGACATTCGCAATCGAACAAAACTATCGCTATGAGACCAGTTTTCGACTCTTTCGACAACTAAAGTTTCGTTAGGAATCAAATGCTCTATTCCATCATGAGTGATTACCGAAACATACCGTGCACCAAGCCGATTAATCCAACCAAAGGTATTTCCTACTGAAATTACATCGCCAGGTTTTATAGAATGATCCATTAATAAGATAATGCCACTAACTAAGTTAGAAAATATTTTTTGTAAACCAAAACCTAAACCAACACCTAACGCTCCACCAAAAATTGCTAAAGCCGTTAAGTCGATCCCCACTACCGAAAAAGTAATCAAGAATGCTGCTGTTATTAAACCTATATTTAATAATTTAACACTTAGCACTTTAATTGCAGGTGATACGTCATTAGAGCTTGCCATCCTTCGTTCTAAAAAACCGGAAGAAACATTTGCTAACCAAAGTAAGATAGATAAAGCGAACCCTGCTTTAACAACTAGTAACGGAGTTAATTTTATATTGCCTAAGTCTAAAGAAATGCTATCCAACAAAACTAAAGTTGGAGCTAACAAGTCTAAAATATTTAAAATAGCCACAGACCAAGCAACAAAAAATATAGTACGAGATAACATTTCATTTTTTATTAATCTTGATGCTATACGAATAAGAATCCAAGCGCTAAGTAGGCTTGCAAGCAATGTTAATAGCTGATGCGGTTTATTTAAGGTGGAGTAGATTAAAACAATAAGCCATTGAAGCATTACCCACATCAAAGAAATTGCATACTGGCTAAACACTCGAATTAAATGTTCAACACTAGTTATATGTTTGCTTGCAAGGTTTATTTTTATGAGTGCTCGTTGAAACGATGGCGTTAATAACCAGCGCGCCAAGATGAAAACAGCAATGATTATTCCTGATTGGATCCAGAAATCTAAAGAGACTAAATTAGCCCCAAACAACTCAATAAATTCAGATAAAAATAGTTCTAATTGCATTAGGTTAGAGTCACTATTCATCAGTTATAACTCAGCAGAGTTCAAATTTAATGCTTAATTATCTTTTATATATCCTTTAATAGCTATCAATATCTATCGTAAAACTAAAGATTAGGTAAAGATTATCCTGAGTTAATCTATTCGTAAAAAGTGGCTCTTCTACAGGTTGTGAGTTTTAAAGCTATAAGATTTATCTTTCTTTAGATTAACTGACTAAAGTCGTTAATACCAGTATAGGGTGAGCAATCTCTGGGCTCTTTTTGAGAATCTGGCTGAGGAATTGCCAAAAGTTGTCCTATACCAAAACGCTCTGCCGACGCCAATATCGGCAAACTATCATCCACAAAAAGGCATTTTTTGGGATTTAACTGATATTTTTCAGTAAGAGCATGCCAATAAGCCTGCTCTTCTTTAGGGAAGCCTAACTCATGTGAACTAGATAGCTCATCGAAAAAATGTGAAAAATCCTTTTTCACTAGTTTAAGTTCTAGAGTTTTGGGATGCGCATTGGTGGCTAAAATAACGCGTTTATTTATTTTTTTTAGATGAGTTAAAAATTCTATCGAACTGGGACGTAGATTGATTTTATGATCAATTTCGGACTTTATTTTTAAAATATCGGTTGATAGAAGCTCTGACCAATAGTCCAAACAATACCAATCCAAAGTACCTCTTACCTGATTAGAATATTCTTCTAATATTATTTTACTTTTAGCAAGCGAAAGACTATGTTGCTTTGAATAATAGAGAGGTAGATATTCGCCCCAAAAATAATTATCGTAATGCAGATCTAATAAAGTACCGTCCATATCAAGCAGAACGGTATCAACTAAATCCCAACAAAAATTCATTTGATTGTCTGTCATAGCCGCTTTAATAGATCTTCTTTTTAAATTTTATCGGTAGACGTCCATCTTTGACTGGCCCATTTGAAAACAAAGAAAGAGCTGCATAAATATTTTGATCGATTGACGCCGAGATACTTCCTCTGAATTCAAATAGACCATCTTTGCTTAGAGTCACTTTACCTTCAATGCCTAATTGATTTTTTTTAGCTTTACTAAGAGTCCCGGTAATTAAGTTGGTTTCTTGATTGGTATCCCATAAGATGTCAAAATTTCCGAGTGACCAACTATTTCCATTGAGTGAAACCGTGGCATTATTCCAGCTAGTCATTCCTGAAAGTAAGCTCGGTTTTTGCTCAATCAGCTGAATAGAAAAATCGTTTGTGCTAGCTACACCATCCAAATTAATTCCTGGAAACGGCATATACTTTTCAAAATTGACGGCATCGATGTCAATATTTGCTTGGCTTAATGAGATATTTTTATTGTCGTTGATTTGAAATGAAAAATCACCTTTTAGATCACCATTTTTAACTGAGCTATCACCACCTAATGAGCCAGAAATTAATGATATTAGACTCAGATCATATTCAACCTCATGCAAATTCCAACCTTTTAATGAAATTTGATCAATCTTTCCCGACCAAAGGCTACCGGTTAAATTTCCGACCAACAAATCATTGTTCTTCGGAATAAACCCTTCGGCTAGTCGCGCAGGCGCAAACATCACAACTAAAATAACAAACAAACCAACTAAAATACCGATTTTCTTTTTCATCTTATTCCTAACTCAATTACTTTAAAACACTACTTAATCAATTTTACATTGATGCTGGTAGTACCGTTGCTGTCTTGGCTACGAATATTCGCACTAGTAATACTGACACCATGTCTTACTTTTAATTCGTTAGACCAACGTAAAAAAGAATCAAAAGAAACATTATCAAACCAAATCTGCATCTCATTGGGACTCTTACTATCCCTTCTAGAAACAGGCAAACTAAATCGATTAGTCGTAGTATTCACAATAGAAGAAAGTGGCTGAGAACTCGTTTGAACACTTCCGCCACCTTTATTGGACAATATAATCGATACTTGGGTTTTCATCCAATTAACCGTTTTTTGTTTAGCCGCAACTTCTTTTTCTATAGACGAAACTGCATTGTTAACCGGACTAATTAAAATTAAATAGATTAGAAGCAGCGAAACTACAATCGCAGCAATTATCGTGATTTTTTGATCTTTTTCATCGAGAGATGAATACCACTGTTTTATTTGTTCCATAATTCGTTCTACCGTTAGTCTTGTTGCTACTCTTCGTATTATCGTTATTTACTAATCGTTAATCGGCTTGAATAACCTTCACCGCGCTGAGTTTCAGATGATTTTTCTACTTGATGCCCTGCCTTCTTTAAAGCCTCAGAATATTGGTCAAGAACCACCAAATCGGCCGCAATCACATCTAATCTTAATTCATTCCGTACACTATCGTAGCTAATATTAGTTGGGTAAATTTTTTCAAGGTCAGTTAACAATTCACTACTAGATATGAGTAAAGTCAGAAAGTCGGCATCCCCAGATTGAGAGCCAAGCGATTTGATATAAACTCGCATTTTTTTATCCGGATTTCTTACCCTTTTTTCCCTAGGAAAAGCTTGTTTATATAAGGTTATTTTCTGTTTATCTAATTGCTCTTTCTGCTCGGATAAAGTGTAAAAATAAAACCCTTGATAAATGAGATGAGCCAATAAAACAAAACCCGCAATGCTAGCAACTTTGACTAAAAAATTAGTTAGTTGTGAGTTTTCTTTTTTTACTTCGTATTCATCTTGTAATAAATTAATTGGCGTGGTTTTTTGTTCGATAAGAAATTCATTCATATTATCAACTTGATGACTGTTTACCGCAAATCGACCAACTGGAAGCTGATGAACAAACTCGTCAGTTTCATTTTCAGAATAAATATCTAATGGGATCGCTACAGGTAATTCATTTTCATCTTCGTCATTTTTAAGTTGTTTTTGAATTAACCAGCTATAATCGTCTTGATGGCAATACCAACGCTTATTATCAGAATCAACACTTAAACATTGAGATGAAGCTATTACTAAATTGATTCCTTCTTCGGGCACTTTTATTAGGTCGATATCGACATAAATATTGGCTAACTTAATTTCCGCCTGCTTAAATCTATCTAATATCGACTCTAAATATTCACGATCAATCGCTCTGACGGAGAGTAATTTTTCTTTGCTTTTGTCAGCCAACGCAAAAAATAGTTCATCTACCGATGATGCCATTTCATCTTCTAGCATGTAGGGAACCGCTTTACGTAATAAACGCTGTGCTTTATTGGGAACTTCGACTTGAGCGCAAGTGACATCTTTGGACGATAAAACCAAGGTCACCAAATTTGATTCCGCCATTTCTGCTAAACAAGCTAGATCAGCTTTCAATATTTGATGACTTTCCAGTTCATGAATAGCGGTTTGATTTTGGTTAATATCTTGGCTTTTAGATATTTCCCAAGTAAATGTGGGCTGCTCTTTTTCACCCCAAAATAATGTTATTTCTGCCATTAGTCTTTTCCAAAATATCGAGAAACAACCTTAAACTGGTTGTCATCCTCTTTTACAAAAAGTGTTTTCATATAAACCTTGGTACGATTTATTTCTGCTTTCGCGTTCATCTGAAAATAGTTACTTGTTACGTCAATTCTTTGTTTGAAGCTCTTTTTAATCTGCGCATCCGCACCAACAGCACCCCAAAACTCCTGCATCTCATAGCCTGCTTCAGGACGTTGGGCAATGACTTCTTTAATTTTTGCCTCACTGATCTTACCGCCTAACGCCGCGTACAAGAGAGCGGCTCGTTCAGCACTAATTGTATTCACATTTAAGCGATTGTCATCACCTTTTGGTAGCACACATATATAGTCTTTAATGCTAGTGTAAACCTTATTGCTAAACGATTTTACCGAACGTAGTTCACTGGTATGAGCCATCGAACCGTTAGCCGGTAAATAAGGTGTATCTAATCCCTGATAATAAAGATCTTCTGCACCATCTGGCCCACTAGGCGTTTGATCCGCATCAATCCAATCTCTAGCTTCTGCCGACAAGGCAGTTGCCTGAACGTCCGTATCCTCTAGCACTTTTTCCAGCAATATGGTAAAAATCTCCTCACCCACAGTCACTTTGTTTTGTGTCGGAAAAGCATTTTTATTTAGGCTGCCACCCTGATTCTGTTCGTTTTCTATTACTGGTAAAGAGTTCAAATTAAAACAACTTTGCATATCGGTAATACTGGCATTCATTACACCGCCATCAAAGGGGAATGTAATATTATCCTGCGCCCAACTTTGTCCTAAATGAACGGTTTCATTTTTTTCTAAATCAAACGCTTTTTTTAAATAAATTTTTGCTAATTCTTCCATGCCAATTAAATAAGAATAAGCTTGATCTCGATGGATTAAGTTTCTATTTAACTGCGATTGATAGTTAACCGTTTTATTAACTTCAACCACTAAGATTACAACAAATGCAACAACTAGCAGCACTGTAATCAATACTGTTCCGCTTTGCTTAGTCAAACCTTTCACCCTAAGCACCAGTTTTTTCTCGATGATCGGATATCACATAAAGCCGTTCGACCAATCCAAGGTCATTAAGCTGTAACTTTACCTTGAGCGCAACGGGCAACGGATTAGCATCAGTTTGTTGCCCTAGGTTGCCATCATCTACCGGCCAAAAGTCCGTCCATTCTTCGCCATCAAAAAATTCAACGGAGAAACTACTCACTTGGTCAAGCATTTCCCGACTAGCACCTTGTTCTAAGCTCATACCGTCAGGATAAGCGTAGCTAACCCTCTTTAGAGATTCGTCTTCAACTAAATAAGTCAACTTTTCTAAATTGGAGCGAGGCAACCCAGCGGGGTTACGTCTTCCTAAACGTGTAAAACTCAATTGAGTTGAACCGATCGAATCATCACCTGTTAAGTTATCTTTTTTATCACCAAATTCATCACGAAATTTTCGCGGCGCTAATTGTTGAATATCACTCGACAAAAATAATAAAGTCCTTTCGATTTGATTATATCTTTCACCTTGGCCTTGTATTTTTTTATGCCCAAGAGTCGCACTATCCAATAAACTCATCGCACCAATACCAATCAGCGCGGCAATCGCCATGGCTATAATAATCTCTAATAACGTAAAAGCTTGTTGCTTGTTTTTATTAAACTTAAGCATTATTTTTTAATCGACTTATTGGCTACAAAAGCAACAAATCGAGTCACCGCAATTTCATCGCTTTCTTCTAATCTAACTTCAACTTCAATCTGTCTTAACTCTTTTTCCGTTGTTTTGCTGACTGTTTGTAGCCAATACCAAGTTCGGTTCGCCATCTCGGCGGTTCCGCGAGTCACACCAATATTTGGCCATTTTTTTTCTAGCCTAGTTTCAGCGATTCGATTCATCGCTACCCAATGACCAACAGTTCTTTGATTCGAAGTTAGCTGAGCCGATTGATAATGAGTCATTTTTCCCAGTAGACTGACTGCGGCATAGCCAAAAATTGCCATAGCAATCAGCACTTCAATCAAAGTGAATCCGTTTGCTTTCGAATGTCTAGCTAAATAATTCAATGGATAACTCGTTTTTATCTCATGCTTGTAATTCTATTCTTCGCTTTCAAACTCTCGATCAAGATCTTGAAATAAATTGCCAACCAATGGTCCTTCGTATTTCAAATTTCCAGTAAGGAAGCCCCTCACTCTAAAAAAAGTCTGTTCTTCACGATCGCTTTGCATTGACTCTTCCACAGCAATAGCAATTGAAAACTGATTTTGTTCTCCGCTAGAAAGAAAATAAATTTGAGGCGGCTCAACTTTCTTTTCTTGTTCTTCATCATCTTCAAAAATTTCGACATCCTCTTCGAAAATATCGACTTCATCTTCACTTGATGAAAATACATTTTCTCCATCAATAGATAAATTAATATCTAACCCTTCGGGAAACTCATGTTCTGCTAACTCGGGCATTTCTTCAATAGCTTGCCATCTTGGAGGTTTGTCTTCTTCATCCTCATTGAGAACTAAAAATTGATAACCTGTTTCATCAATATTAAGACCATATTCTTTATTTAGAATAACCGCTTGATCTCTAACTAGTTCAATTGCTGCGACTAATCTCAAGATTTCTTTCTTTGCTAACTTATCCGTATTTTGCGACAAATTTGGAAATGCTACGGCAATCAAAGTTGCCATAATCGCCATAGCGATTAGAATTTCTAATAAACTAAAACCTTGACTTCCTTTATTCAAGAACATTAAACCTATTGTTCACCGGTTTTAAACATTTTGATGACTTCATCAACATTCCAATTGCCTATATCAACATTTATTCCTTCCCCACCTTCTTCTCCATCAGCACCCAAAGAATAAATATCATATTCTCCAAACTCTCCAGGATATTCATACTGATAGGGGTTACCCCAAGGATCATTGTTTAATTTGATGTAACCTTGTCTTGCGTAATTTTTTGGCTCAGGTCGAATGTCGGGTTTAGTTTCTAACGCTTCGATTCCTTGTTCCGAGGTTGGATACATAAAGTTATCCGCGCTGTATTGGATCAATGCTGATTCGATTGCTTTAATATCAGTTTTAATTTTGATCAAATTTGCTTCTTCGGTTTTACCCGCAAATTGGATCACCATAACACCGCCCAATATCGCCATAATTGCCATAGCAACTAATATTTCTAGGAGAGAAAAACCCGCTTGCTTTTTTGCTAAACTATTCATTAGTAATATCCTGCTTATCTATTTAAATTTAATTGTTCTGCTAACACTTAATTATTAAGTTAACGTATTACTCAACTCAAACACCGGTAACATAATTGCCAATACAATGGTAAAAACAAAACCACCCATAATTAAAATCATAATTGGGCCAATCATATCCATCATCACGCTAACCAAATTGTTAAATTGGTTTTCTTGGTTATCAGCCGCCCTATCAAGCATCTGTTCTAATTCACCGGAACTTTCACCACTGGCAATCATGTGCAACATCATCGGAGAAAAATAACCACATTGCTGTAGTGATACTTTAAGACCCGCGCCCTCACTAACACGTATGGCAGCCTCATTAACCGCTTTTTGAAGCTCCATATTGGTCATCACTTCACCAGCAATTTTTAGTCCCTCTAACAAGGGCACACTACTCGCACTTAATATCGCTAAGGTACGGGCAAAACGGGCAGAATTTAATCCTCTGATAATTTTACCAATCACCCAAGCATTTATTTTCCAACGATCCCACGCAAGGCGTAATTTTGGATTTTTTAGTAAATAGTTAAATCCAGCAATCAACAAAATAATGACTACCGCAGTTAGTATTCCCCATGATTGAATATATTCACTCATACTTAACAGCGCTTGAGTAAGCCAAGGTAATTCTTGTCCTGACTGAACAAAGCTAGCGGTGATCTGTGGAACCACGTAACCCAGCAAAAAACTTACTATTGCGACGCTCACCACTGACAAAATAATCGGATAAACCAATGCTCCCGAAATTTTCTGTGATATCGCTTGGCGTGATTCAGTGTAATCAGCTAGTCTTTCCAAAACTAAATCTAGATGCCCCGATTTCTCACCTGCCGCCACCATTGAACAATACAAATCTGAAAACACTTTGGGATATTCACTCAAAGCATCAGCCAATGTATAACCTTCAACAACTCTTGCTCGAATGCCTAATAACATGGATTGTTGTTTACTTTTTTCACACTGATCAGCAACCGCTTTAATGGTTTCTTCAACAGGTATTGCCGCTCTAATTAGAGTCGCAATTTGTCGTGTAATTAAGGCTAAATCTGCAGCGCTGACTTTGGTACGGCTTAGTCCAGATTTTTGATTGGTTCTATTTTTTTTGTCACTTTTATTAACCCCTTCAACTTCGATAGGAATTAATTTTTTGTCTCTTAATAGCTGACGAATTTGTCGAGGTGTATCACCTTCTAAGATTCCTTTTTTTTGCTTGCCAGCTCGATCAAGCGCAATATATTCAAACGCAGCCATTAGTCTTCTCGAGTCACTCGCAAGACTTCTTCAACGGTTGTAATCCCTTCAAGTACTCGACGTTTTCCATCTTCTCTTATACTAAAACCTTTATTTCTTGCATGCTTTTCTATTTCTAATTCACTAGCACCTTTATGAATCATAGCTCGAGTTTCTTCATCAATGGTGACTAATTCAAAAATACCTTGTCGACCACGATAACCTGAACGATTACACTCCGCACAACCAACGCCATGATAAATTTGCGGTGGATGAGTTGCGTCAAAGCCCATTAGCTCACATTCTTTTTCAGTAGCAACCGCCGGTTCTTTACAAGCAGGACAAAGTGTTCTTACGAGTCTTTGTGCTAGTACACCGAGCAAACTTGAAGACAATAAGAAAGGTTCTATTCCCATATCATGCAGTCGAGTCACTGCTCCCGAAGCAGTATTAGTATGTAAAGTCGAAAGTACAAGGTGTCCTGTTAAACTGGCTTGAACAGCGATTTCCGCAGTTTCTAAATCTCGTATTTCACCTACCATAACAACATCAGGATCTTGTCTTAATATTGCTCTAAGTCCCCTAGCAAAAGTCATATCAACTTTACTATTTACCTGAGTTTGTCCGATTCCATTAAGTAAATACTCGATAGGGTCTTCAACCGTTAGAATATTTCTAGATGAGTTGTTGAGTAAGGTTAATCCTGCATACAAGGTAGTTGTTTTACCTGAACCGGTTGGCCCAGTTACTAAGATAATTCCGTGTGGTTTATGCAACAGAGAATCCATTTCTTTCATCAAATTTTCTGGCATACCTAGGTGAGAAAACTCAAGACGGCCTGCTTGCTTATCTAACAAACGCATAACCACTCTTTCACCATGGCTTGATGGAATAGTGGAGACACGAACATCGACGCCGCGATTGGCAATCTTAAGCGCGATTCGTCCATCTTGAGGAACTCGTTTTTCTGCAATATCCAGCTTTGCCATAACTTTGATTCTAGAAACTAAAAGCGGAGCCAATTTTTTGCCGGGACTTAAAACTTCACGCAACACACCATCGACTCTGAAACGAACTTTTAATTCATTCTCAAAAGTTTCTATATGAATATCAGAAGCATTTTCTTTAATCGCTTCGGTTAATAGAGCATTAATTAATTTAATGATAGGGGCGTCGTCGTCAGCTTCTAATAAATCTTCTGTTTCTGGTAGTTCCTCTGCCAATTTAAACAAATCAAGATCATCGCCAATATCTTCCATTGCAGCCATCGCTTCGCCAGCATTGTCTTGGTACACCTGCCCTAAAATAAACTCAAAATCATCATCGCTAACGGTTTCAAATTTAAGAGGGTAATTAGAAAAACGACGCGCTTCGGAAATAGCTTGTACCGTGACATTATCTCGAACTACCGCATGGATGATATTTTCGTCAGGTTGTTTAGCTTTAAATACAATGCCTTGACGGCGAGCAAAGGAAAAAGGTAAACGAACTTCAACTTTTTCCTCATCAGAAGAAAGGAGAGCCTCGTCCGTTTGCTCCTGTTTAGGAGCATCTTGTTCTTGGATTATAAAATCACTGACAGCCATATTAATTCTCAAATATTCCTAATTTAATTACTTAGAACCTGTCGCATCTTCTTTGTTCGCTTCATCATAAGATGGAGGCAAAGACAATGAGTCATCCCATTCTGGTAATTCTTCTAGGTCTGTAAATGGCATCAAAGAAATCCCTCTCATTTTTTTATCTTGTTGTAATGCCCGCATGTAATTGTATTTACGCGAACTTATACTGTCGCTACCTGCATGATCGGTTATAATCGTAGGGCGGATAAATACCATTAAATTTGTTTTTCGTTTAGTTGTACCAGTTGAAGAAAAGAGTCGCCCTAACCACGGAATATCACCAAGTAGAGGAATCTTTTGTTCACTTTCTTGGATATCATTATCAATCAATCCACCAAGAACAATTGTTTGCCCACTATTCACTAAAACAGTGGTATTAATTAAGCGCTTATTAGTAATGATATCAACTGAAGTCGCTCCAGCCACACCTGATACTTCTTGCTCAATACTTAAAACAACCGCATCGCCTTCGTTAATTTGTGGGGTGATTTTTAACTTGATACCAATATCCTGCCGATCAACCGATTGAAATGGATTAGCATTTCCAGTGCCGAGTTGAGATCCTGTAATCACTGGAATTTCTTGGCCAATGCTAATGGTTGCTTCTTCGTTATCTAAGGTTGTTAAACTTGGCGTGGATAAAATGTTCGATTCAGTATCTGTCGCCAACATTTTGATTAAACTCGCCCAAGTCTTTCCATCAGAAAATCCGAAAAGTGCGCCGGTCAACCCGCTGATTGCTTGAGCAATTCCTAACCCATTATCTCCTTGACTTGGCGTTTCTTGAGTTGTTGGAACTCCGTCTATTATTGAAGTTGTGATGGTTCCATCTTGCCCACGATTAGACATCACTCCTGCAAGCAAACTTGTTGCGCTCGGAGAAGTATTTGAATAGTTAATAATACCTTTATCCGAAACCCATTGAACACCAAGCTCCTTGTTTAAGGCTTCGGAAATTTCGACAATAATCGCTTCTACATGAACTTGTTGACGACGAATATCAAGTTGATTTATCACCGAATCAAATGACTTCATGATATCGGGTGGCGCGGTAATCACTAACGCATTAGTTTCAGTGTGCGCTTTGATAGAATAAAGTTTATTATTGCCTCGACGAGATCCCGAGGATTTTTTGCTATCGTCAGTTTCTAAGGAGTCAGCAACTCCCTCAAGTAAGGTGGCTAAATCTTCCGCTTTGGCATAGCGCAAATGTCTTACTTTAGTATTACCGGCATTTTTAATCGGTAAATCAAGTTGAGCGATTAATGCTTTTAAACGCAGAGATGATTTTTTATCAGCACTTAATAGAATACTGTTGGTTCTTTCATCAGCAACAAATTTTGGCTTATTAACATCTGATGCTTTTTTAGCACCACTTTGTTTTTCAATATTTTCTAAAATCCTGACAATCTCGGTGGCCGAAGCATGCTCTAGCTCTATGACTTCTATTTCCTCGTTACTTTCTTTATCGATTTTCCGAATAATTTTTACAATTCTATCAAGGTTAGCTGACGAATCATGAATAACGATTACGTTAGTGGGCTTATACTGCGCCATGTGACCTTGCTGAGGAATAAGCGTTCTTAAAAGTGGAACAAGTAATCCAACATCAACGTTATCAACTTTGATCACTCTTGTTACTAGCTGGTCGCCTGAATAATTTTCACCATCGTCGTAGACGTCGACAGAATCTTGCTTGGCTGATTGAAGCTGCTGGATTTTATAAATTCCGTCGGTCTTAACTGCAGAAAACTGATGTACTTTTAAAACACTTAAAAAAAGCGCGAAAATTTCATCTTCATCCATTTCGTGTTGAGCGATCACCGTTACTTTTTTGTTTCGTACACGAGGATCAACGATAAATGTTTTTCCAGTAAGACGGCTAACCATTTCAATGAAAACTTCTATATCTGTTTCTTTTTGATTAATCGTTGCTTTATCAGCTTGTACGCTGCCAATAACTAGCATCAGACCTACTACAGCAAGAGTTAATTTTTGAGTCACTATTTTTAACACTGATTCTTGTCCTTGTTTATTGTAATTAGGGTACATCATTATCAAATTCCAGCCTTATCTATTAAACCAGTTGTGTTTGCTGAATTGGGATCTAAATTCAGCAAAAGGCTAACTGGACTGCCATTTCTATCTATTTCAACCTGTAATTCTCGCATATTTTGCACATCATTCATCAGTTGCATCGCATTTTGAGGATCAGAAAGTGACACACCATTAATTGATGTAATCACGTCTCTCGGGCGCAAACCTAACTGAGTAAATAAGCGCTTATCCTTTCCAGCAGAGATCTGAATTCCAACCATCTCGCCATTCACCAATTTAGGCTTGTAATTAACTAAACCAACTAAACTGAGCGGATCCTTTTGTAACTGTTCTCTGTATTGATTGAGAGAACGAGTAATTTGCTGATTTTTTCGTTTATCTTGAACTTTTTTCTTTTGAACTTTTTTCAGGGTCGAAGAAGAAGCACTTTTCACAGTATTAGGTACCACATCTTTTAGTCTGAGCACTTCTCTAACACCGTTAGTCTCTAATATGACCCTATCCATATAGACTTGCCTTAAATAAACTCTTCCAGGTACATTTAGTTTTTCATCAATAAAATAAACTTCTTGTTTACCTTTGTCCGATTCAATAATCGCATTGGAATGCTCTTTGACATTAGCCGAATAAATCCCTTTTAGAGTCAACTTAAGACGAGTTTCTCGTTCAACTTCTACAACATCCTGAGGAGCTTGAACATTTGCTGCGCCAAACAAATGGCGATTAACTAGGCTATTAATATCTAGTTTCTGAATTGAAGAACTTTGACTTCTCGAAGACTGTCCAATGACAGCATTTTGATTTGAGACATCTGGCAACATAATATGAAGCGTAATCAACCAAAAAAGCTTTGCCAAAATAACAATAATAAGAATCCAACCACTCCATTGGATGATAGGCAACCAAGTAGAATAGTTCTTTGCTCTTTCAATGATGTTATTTGCTGTTAAATTCATTCTTTCCTAAAATATCTAAGTAAGTTTGCTATAGCATAAAAGCCTGTTATTCACTGATGTTACTTGTCAAACCGTGAACATTGGCAAATCAGCCCAATAGTCTAACCGAATTCCTATTTTTTTTTAACCGGAGAATATGGCAAAAACGTTATAAGAGCAAAAATTCTATCTATTTAGCCTAATTTTTAAACAATTTCTAAGTTATATTGTTTGCTGCCTAAGATAAACGTACTATTTACCATAAAAGGGTCAAACCAAATTGTATTAATAAGACCAAACTAAACATTAATTGTTAAAAGGTTGCTAAGTGGCAGATAACAAAAGTGAAAGCATCAGACTCGACAAATGGCTATGGGCTTGTCGTTTCTATAAAACTCGCACCATTTCTAAGGCTGCAATTGATGGCGGGAAAATCCACTATAACGGAAATAAGCCAAAACCCGGGAAAATTGTTCAGTTAGGCGACACAATCAAGCTTCGCCAAGGCTTTGATGAAAAAACAGTTTTAGTAACAGCTTTGTCAGATAGGCGTCAATCAGCAAGCATCGCCCAAACCCTTTATCAAGAAACAGCCGAAAGCATCAAAAAAAGAGAAGAAATAGCCAATTTACGCAAATTATCGGCACCGTCAACCCAAGGAAAACCGGATAAAAAACAGCGCCGTCAAATCCATCGCTTCAAGAACTTTAATGAAGATTCATAAATCGTGTATTCTGATATGGAATGGGTATAAACATTGTTTAATTTTTATGCAAAAACTCATTACACCTCACCCCATAACTAGTGTATAATGCGCGCCTTTCGCGACGGCGACCCAGATTTTCAAAGAAAAGTAATTCGAATTTTAACTAAAAGATAGAGTAGAAAAATGAATGATTTAAGCAAATACAGAAATATAGGTATATTTGCCCATGTAGACGCTGGTAAAACAACGACCACAGAGCGAATTTTGAAGCTTACAGGTAAAATCCATAAAACTGGTGAAGTACATGATGGAGAGTCAACTACTGACTTTATGGAGCAAGAAGCTGAACGTGGAATTACCATTCAGTCGGCAGCAACAACTTGTTTCTGGAACGATCATCGCTTAAATATCATCGATACTCCTGGACACGTTGACTTTACAGTTGAAGTTTATCGTTCATTAAAAGTTCTTGATGGCGGCGTGGGCGTTTTCTGTGGAAGTGGGGGTGTTGAACCTCAGTCAGAAACTAACTGGCGTTACGCGAACGACTCAGAAGTTGCTCGTATTATCTTTGTGAACAAATTAGACCGGATGGGCGCAGACTTTTATCGTGTTGTTAAGCAAGTAGAAGACGTACTTGGTGCTAGACCACTTGTTATGACACTTCCAATCGGAATAGAAGACGATTTTGTTGGTGTTGTTGATGTATTAGCTGAAAAATCCTATGTTTGGGGTGAAACAGGTGCACCTGAAGATTTTAAAATTGGTGACGTTCCAGCAGATATGGTTGATAAAGTTGCTGAATACCGTGAAATGTTGATTGAAACAGCGGTTGAGCAAGATGATGATTTAATGGAAGCCTACTTAGAAGGTGAAGAGCCTTCTATGGCAGATATCAAACGTTGTATTCGTGAAGGTACTCGTAAATTAGACTTCTTCCCAACTTACTGTGGTAGTGCTTTTAAAGATAAAGGTGTACAGAATGTTCTTGACGCAGTTGTTGACTATCTTCCTTCTCCAACAGAAGTCGATCCTCAACCATTAACTGACGAAGCAGGTAACCCTAACGGCGAATTCGCAATCGTTTCTCCTGACGAGCCTGCAAGAGCGCTTGCATTTAAAATTATGGATGACCGTTTTGGTGCCTTAACCTTTGTGCGTGTATACTCTGGTGTCATCAACAAAGGTGACACTCTCCTTAACTCCTTTACAGGTAAGACAGAGCGTATTGGTCGCATGGTAGAAATGCATGCTGATGAGCGTACAGAATTAAACACCGCTCAAGCTGGCGACATTATCGCAATAGTCGGCATGAAGAACGTGCAAACCGGCCATACTTTATGTGACCAGAAAAACCCTTGTACTTTAGAGCCAATGATTTTCCCTGAGCCAGTAATTTCTATTGCCGTAACACCTAAAGATAAAGGTGGTTCTGAGAAGATGGGTATCGCAATTGGTAAAATGGTTGCAGAAGATCCAACATTCATCGTTGAGTCAGATCAAGAAACGGGCGACACCATCCTTAAAGGAATGGGTGAGCTTCACTTAGATATTAAAGTTGATATCTTAAAACGTACTTACGGTGTTGAGCTAGAAGTCGGTGAGCCACAGGTTGCTTACCGTGAAACAATTACTAAAGAAATCGAAGACAGCTACACTCATAAGAAGCAATCGGGTGGTTCTGGTCAGTTTGGTAAAATTGATTACCGTATTAAACCTGGTGAGCCGGGAACTGGTTATGTTTTCACTTCAAAAGTTGTTGGTGGTAATGTTCCTAAAGAATTCTGGCCTGCGATTGAAAAAGGTTTCAAAACAATGATGGACGAAGGTGTACTTGCCGGATTCCCTGTATTAGACGTTGAAATTGAACTGTTTGATGGTTCTTTCCATGCGGTTGACTCCTCTGCAGTTGCTTTTGAAATTGCTGCTAAAGGCGCTTTCCGTCAATCAATTCCAAAAGCTGGCCCTCAGTTAATTGAGCCAATCATGAAAGTTGATGTTTTCACTCCTGATGATCACGTTGGTGATGTTATTGGTGATTTAAACCGTCGTCGTGGCATGATCAAAGATCAAGAAGCTGGCGTAACGGGTGTAAGAATTAAAGCAGACGTTCCATTATCTGAGATGTTTGGATACATCGGAAGCCTACGCACAATGACTTCGGGTCGTGGTCAATTCTCTATGGAATTCTCACATTACCTACCTTGCCCTAACAGCGTTGCTGAAAAGGTCATTGAAGAAGTTAAAGAACGAAATGCTAAGAAATAATTAGTTCGTTTTTTTTAAGCTTTACCAATAACCCCGCTAATGAAAGTTAGTGGGGTTATTTTTTTTATTAAGCCGAAACAGATTTATACACCCTTTGCCAGTTATTAGTTTCTAGAACCAAATACTTTTATACCCGTTCCACCTCAAGATGCATGTTTCAGTGCTCAGCTAGGAAATCTGAACAAGGCACAACTCGTAGGGAATGACTAGTCCTTTCCAAGAGTTGTAACGCTGTACAGGTTTTCTAGCTGAGCACCCGTAGGGCAAGGCTATAAACAACCATCTTCTTTGTTAAGTAATTTTCAGCTAGAATAACTAGCTCAAAAATTACTTGCCTCAAATATGGTCGTTTCTAGCCTCGCCTAAATGCGCCTACTTTTGGTGCTGAAACATGCATCTTGAGGTGGAACGGGTATATTAGTCTTCTTGAGGTTTTATAGGGAACCTGGCGTTGATACGCACTCCCTCTCCTTTTTTGCTTTTAATCGAAAAATCACCTCCAATTGCAAATGCACGTTCACGCATACCGAGCAACCCAATTCCCTCATTGATAAGTGAAGTGTCCATTCCCTCTCCGTCGTCCTCAATAGTCAATAACAAGCTGTCCAACTCACCCTTTTCTCCTGATTGTCGAACCAGTTGAACAACAACATTACTAGATCTGGCGTGTTTGACCACGTTGGTCATGCTTTCTTGGATGATGCGGTAAATGGTTATATTGAGGTTATCTTCGAAATCACTAAGCGCGCCCTCTAGAATAAGCCTGCTATTGATTGTGGGATACTGTGCCTGCCATTGATCAAACAGCCCTCTAAGGCTATCGACTAATCCCAGTTCACTCAACAATGCCGGTCGTAACTGGCGTATCATGCCACGAATACTTTTGTGCATCTCACTGACACTTACGTTAATAACCTGAGCGTTGTCGTAGATAATGGGATTCAACTCCTTACTATGCAAGCTTATTGCTTGAGCATTCAGATGAATTGCGGTCAACCACTGACCCAACTCATCATGCAGCTCTCTAGCTATGTATTTACGTTCTTCTTCTTGAAGTTGGAACATACGATGAGCCAGATCACGGTTTTGCTGTAGTAGATCGAGCGTTGCTTGTTCCGCCTGCTTATGTTCGATCGCGATCGCGGCAAGTCTTGCAGAATCGCCAATGAAATCTAAATCAGATTGAGTCGGTTTACGCGGTTCACGGAAATAAATAGCAAAGGTACCCAAAATATTTCCTGTAGAAGATATGATGGGGTCCGACCAACAGGCGCGCAGATTTGCTTTTTCTGCCAGTTCTCTATAATTATCCCAATTTGGATGAGCCAATACGTCCTCTACGATCACCCGCTTGCCGCTGTGTACTGCGGCTGCACATGAGCCTGCTGCAGAATCGATCTTAATACCGTCAATTGCTTGGTTATAAAAATCTGGCAGGCTGGGTGCACTAGCATGGCGCAAATGCTTGCCATTTTTATCCACCAGCAACACCGAACAAAGTATCTCCTGATTGTGCTTTTCTGCATTGACAACCAGAGCATCAAGGATTTCAGTAAGCGGCGCACCAGTTGCCAATTTTTCGAGCACTTCACTGCGATGTAGTGCCTTCTCGACCTGTGTGCGTTCGGTTATGTTAGTAGAAGTGACACTTACACCAGAGATATTTCCTTCCGCATCATACATAGGAGCATAGATGCACTCCCACACATGTCCCTGAATATCTCCGTACTCTTTAATCTCTATAAAGATCTCGCCGGAAATGGCTCGATCTAAGTTGCACTGGACAGCAAGTCGCTCATCTTGACTGGGAATGCAATCAAGCAAACTAACACCTCGTTCTATGTCTGCCCCCCAAACTTTCTGAGCCGCTTCTTTGTGCACCTCATTGAAAAATAAATAATAATATTTCAAGTCGAAGCAGGCGATGTTACTTGGCGTTATAGAAGTGTTCGATGGTGCTGGAGTTTTTTCCTCCTCATCATCCTTAGTATCTCTACTCACATTCACTCCTGAATCTTAAGGCGTCTCATTTTAAGTGTAATTAATTTACTCTTAGAAAAATGGGAATAAGTGTTCATAACTATTTTTATCACGTTTTGATGGTTCTAGCATCTTTAAATTCACCTAAACATCAAAATTTGGTATTTAAACTGATACCAATTTTTGACAATAGTTGAATATCATTTAGTTGTCCTTATATATTTAAAACAAAAAAGCAATCTGTTGATGAAAAGCAAAGTGATGGTGAAAATCTAAAAAGCTAGCAAGCAGGGAGAATTAACCTCTATTTTTAGTAAGCATCGATTTTTTGCCTGAAAAATCTTCATAAAAATCTAAATGAGCAGAATACGAAAATACATCATCTCTTTTTGTATATTGCTCTATCCAATTTATCAACATTGCTAGGTTTTTATCTTGAGCTTCTTTGCTTTCATATTTGTGACTTTCCCATGGGCGATTTTTCGCATTTTCAACACACTGATAGGTGTTCAAATTCATAAATATTACTTCGTTGGCAAAAGGCGCAGCCATTTCTAATAGATCGGTATAACATCCCTCGATAACCCAAGCAGGGTTAGAGTATATAAACGCTTCTATTTTATTTTTAGATTCATCTTTGGGAGATCTTTGAGGTGGCGTTTCTGGAAGCCAAGCTAGGCTATCTAAATCAAGATGAGCCAACGATTCCTGTTTAACAAGTGATTTGGCTAAGGTTGATTTTCCTGAACCAGAATTTCCAAATATTAGGATTTTTCGCAACTGTTTGTTTCCTTGAAAATATATTGATTGGGTCGAAGGTGTGTTTTTTATCAATGTGTACTGTTTCTAACGCCTCGTTCAAATGCTAATTTAACCCACTTGAGGTCGGTATTCGCATTGATGTTTTAAAACACCAAAACAAATCTGTACTAACTTTCTCATCGCCGCACCAAGTGCCTGCATTTTAGCTTTTCCTGCTTTTAATAATCGCTCATATTGCCGCTTTATATCAGGGTTATATTTAGTCGCTACAATGGCCGCCATATACAATACCGCACGCAAACACCCTGCATAACTGGTGGAGAAATATAGCGTGCTTTGTTGCAGTCTTTTTGCAGCAACCTCGATAGGTTTCGTAATCCAGTTAATGTTTTGGTTATACATTATTTTTAATTTACAACTTTAATTTGCTCTACAGAGCCAACTCCGATATGTGTTTGATAGTAATATTCATTTTTATTCCATTTACCATTACACATGAGAGCTATTTTTACTTTCTTAGCTACGCCAGTAACAAGAATATTTTTATTTTTGAAGTACTCATCGGGAGACTTGCCATATAACTTTATAAATTTATTAACGACGTTAGGGAAAATTGCAATAGTTATGGAGCGAGGGTCACGATAATCCAATTCGGAATTTAGAAAGATTGCCTTTCGTTTCCCACCGCTAGCTTTAACTTTTAATCCGAATGTTCCTCGAACTCCATGCTTAGGATTGTTGGCTGCTTTTTCAATTGCTTGCATTGCAGTCATATGTGTTGCTGTGTTGTTATTAACAGGTATGTTAGAAGTGGATGCACAGCCTGTTACGAAAGATACTAATAATAAACCTAGTATTCGGAGCATAATTATTTCCTTATGTTCAACGCTTTAATAAGCAACGCGGTTTTTCGCGCCTGCATAATTTATTTGTTATGTATTTATATTACTTCGCTTTTTGAAGTTCAGCTATGAATTCTTTAGCATTATCGCCACGAAGGTTTTCTGCGAGACCGATTAGTCCGTCAGTTAGATATTTTGCCTTAATACCTTTTGAGCGGAGATAAACCATAGCAATAGTTGCACGGTCTTTGTGAGGACAAGCGGTTACAATAATTTTGCTTTTATCAATCTCAGAAAGCCTTTTAGGTAATTCATTCAATGGTATATTTTTTGACGGCCCAACCTTCCAGGCTGAATATTCTTCTGAAAACCTAATATCAATCAGTTGAGCCTTTCCCTGCTTCAATAACTTTATCAGGCCTTTACTGTCCATTTTCATTTCTTTTCTTGCAGCATAATCAAAGGTAGTAATGTATCTCTCTAATTGAGCATCGCTGGAATATACAGGTATGCATATTCCAATAAATAAAACTCCAAAAAATAATATTTTCATAACTTTCTCCTGTCTGTTCTTTTTCACATAACGCCGTCAGAGTGCATTTGTCTTGATAGGTGACTGGTTGGTATTACGCGTTATGGCCATGACGACGTTGCTGTCCATGGCCTTTAGTTCCACCTCTTTCGGCACATCGTTTGAACGCAGGAAGATGATTTTCGGTGGACGCTCTTTGTAATTGTAGTAGCACGCGTTGAATGTCTGGATAGTCTTTAGTTAATTCAAGCAACCTATCATACATCTCTGCGTTTTCGATTTCAGCTTCTACACCTAACTGGCATGCTTCTAGGATGGATTTAGGTGCTTCGATACGTGAATCCCAATCATCCTCTGGAACGGCAACGTTATATTTATCAAACAGGGGTAATAACGCTTCAATATGTCGACTTTCTGCATCTACGATATTAATAAATGGACGTATTTCGCCGAACTGGTTAATAACCTGACGATATGTTGCACGTGCCTTATATTCATCGTTAATTGCTTCTGTAAGAACATTGCTCACGGTCTCTGACATTGTTTTCTCCTGTAGTAAATTTTTGACTTTACTTGTTCGCCTAACGCTGATTATGTTCAGTAAACACACATATACGCCCTTGTGTTCTTACTGAATAATTATTTTTCTTTTAAAAACAACATACTACATGAGCACTTTTCAAATGCAACCGCAAAATCGACACTTGCTGAACATATGCTGATTTATTCTTGATAGAGATATTTGGTATTTTTCAGTTGGTTAAGGCTTGGTTTCAAAAAAATTGGCAACCTATACAACTCCTACTTGATTATTTGTATTTACTCAACTAGTGCGCTAAGTGGTAAAACATATATAACCATGCAATTGATAAGACTATCTCTCACATTCAACTAATTTATAATATTTAAGTTAATCAAAGTGTTATAATCCTTTTCTTTTTATATTAATTTTATCATGTCCGACAGAGTTCACCGTTTTATTTTTGATAGCTTTGGTATCCGAGGCGAGTTTGTTCAACTAGAAGCCTCTATGCAGAGGATGTTGCAAAGTCATCACTACCCAAAGGTCATTTCAGATCTTCTTCAGCAAGCTGCGGCAGTTAGTATTTTACTCACCACAACACTAAAATTTGAAGGCAAAATGTCTATTCAATTACAAACCAAAGGCAAAATGAAACTTTTAGTTGTACAGGCAAATAATGAACTTGGTTTTAGAGGCATTGCTAGATATGATAAAGAAGCGAACTATGAGGGTATGGATTTTAAAGATTTGATCCAAGAAGGTAATTTATCGATTACCATTGAACCTAAAAAAGGAAAGCGATACCAAGGTTATGTTGAGTTAGGTCATGACACTTTTGCGGCTTGCATTGAGAATTATTTTAACCAGTCAGAACAACTCAAGACCCGCATTTGGCTTTTTAACGATGATAAACAAGTTGGCGGTTTAATGCTTCAGGCACTACCGGATATGTTGAGCCAAGATTCTTTTGACCACTTAGTTTTTTTATCTGAAACATTAACCAAAGAAGAGACTTTATCTATTGCTCCAGAAATTCTACTGAATCGGCTTTTTCATCAGGAAAGTGTGCGTGATCTTATGACTCACGATGTCAAATTTCACTGCGGCTGTAGTCGTAAAAAGATGCTCGACTCGATTGCTCTTTTTACTGACGAAGAAATTGACGAAATGCTCAATGATTCCAACCAAATATCTGTTAAATGTGAGTTCTGTTTAGATAAATTTGAGTTTAATCAGCTTAATATAAAATCTCATCAGGCTTTAACGGGGAATACAACTAAACACTAGGTGCTAGGTGCTAGGTGCTAGGTGCTGGGTGCTAATTTTATAACTTGCATAAAAAAAGGTGTCCAAAGACACCTTTTTTAAATCACTAACTTAATTAAAAGTTTAATCTCAGCCTAAGCTAAGATTTTAGAGACAACACCCGCACCAACAGTACGGCCACCTTCACGAATAGCAAAGCGTAAACCTTCATCCATCGCAATCGGTGCAATCAATTCAACTTCCATCTTAATA
>Ga0316204_10001151_pt1 | contig 77242 bp, 67 predicted proteins | sample 6monrhotite_MG_2_FD_205661 | JGI IMG/M metagenome (GOLD analysis project Ga0316204, IMG submission 205661) | Microbial mat bacterial communities from mineral coupon in-situ incubated in ocean water Damariscotta River, Maine, United States -... | ecosystem: Environmental > Aquatic > Marine >...
TCCGCAAACTGGCCGAGCGGACCCAGACGGCGACCGAGGAGGTCAGCCTGTCGATCCGCGGGATTCAGGATGAGACCAAATCGGCCGTGCAGCGGATCGAGGCGGGTTCCGACCGTGTCAACGAGGGTGTGCAGTTGGCGACCAGTGCCGGGCAGGCCCTGACGACGATCGTCGACAGCTCGAAGGCGCTGCAGTCGATGGTGCAGGGCATCGCGGCGGCGGCAAGCCAGCAGTCATCTGCGTCGGGCGAGATCGCTCGGGCGGTGGAGGGCATCAACGCGGTGACGCGTGAATCCACGGAGGGTGCGGGGCAAGCGGCCCAGGCCGCGGCGGACCTGGCTCGCCAGGCCGAGACCCTGCAGGCGTTGGTCGGCAAGTTCAAGACCGAATAGCCGGACTTAACGCGGACTCACTTCATGCGGCGCGAACGGCGCCCTGCGAGTCCTTCTATAGACGCCCCTTTGGGCACCCGCCGAGGCACAGCGTGCTCGTCTCGGCGGGTGCCTTTGCATTGCGGGCCAGGTTACGGATGGCGATGCTTTTATCGGGGTACGTCGCGGGCGTCGCTGCGTGATCGGACCTGCATGAGCCGTGCAACCGTCTGGCGGCACCATATCTTGCCATGATTGCCTCGCCCGAACGCTGTACGTTTTCGAAGCTCTGGGTGTCTCGTGTCGATCGCTCGTTGTGCGGTCGGCAGCTACTTGGAGTGACGCCATGCGTACCAACCCAGCACTTCTCGGATCGCTTGCGGCCATCGTCCTTGCCGCCGGCGCAACAACCTCGCTCGCCGATGACACCCCGCCCGCGGCCGAAGAGACGGTCACGGTCGTGGTGAACATGCCCAACGGGCGGCGTGTAGAGATCCAGGAACGGGCACAGCCATCGCGCACAGAGGGCGTGAGCCAGGGGACCACCGTCCGCAAGACGCTCCCGGACGGCTCCGTGATGAGTTACGGGACTGGGGACGCCCCGAAGAAGTCCCGCCGATCCAAGCGTTCGAGCAGAGACGCCCGCACGACCCAGCCCAGCGGCGCCGGCGTCTCGACGATCGGTGACCCGACGTACAACCAGGACGCTGCGACGGGCGGCCAGGATGTCCGCTTCCACGACTCTGGGATCTCCGCGATGGTCGTCGGACGCACCGTCTACATCTGGGGGGCCACGCTCGTCCAATCGGATGCCAAGTTCGAGCTCATCGAGGGCGAGCGGTTCGCGTTCGACGGCGTGATCGCCAGCGAACTCGCGGCCGGCGACGACGCCAGCGACGACCCGCTGTATGCGCCCATCAAGCTCGAGTACGACCCCAACACGGTCGTGAACCTCACGCTCCACGCCCGCTCGGATAACGCAGAGTCGCCGGATCGCGCGATCCGTTCGTGGACATTCCGCGTCCGGTAGTCAGATTCTCACCAAGGGAGCCCCCATGGATAGTCTCGTCCCAACCAAGTCAGCGGTCCGGTTCGGCATCCCCGCCAAGGAAGGCGTGGGTGTCTGGATGGTTCGCGCGACCGATGCGTGGGTCGGCAATCTGGCGGGCTGTCTCTCTGCGGACGAACGGGACGACATCGCCCGACTCGCACGTTCTGAGGACCGGTCCGAGGCGGCGGTGTCGCGCGGGCTGTGGCGGACCCTCGCGGGCGAAGCACTCTCCAAAGCGCCCGATCAGGTCGGGGTCGAGCGCACGCCGTACGGGCGTCCGTTGCCCGAGGGGTTGGCCAGGACGCAATGCGATCTGGGCGTCGCGCACGCCCGGGGGCTGGTGGCGATCGCGTGCGGGCACGGCGTACGCCTCGGCATCGACATCGAACACCGCTACACGCCCGCCCCCGAAGAAGCAGTCGCCCGGGCGGTCGAGGGGATCACCGGGCCCGCGCTCGAGTTGGTGCCCGATTCGGCCGAGCGACAGATGCTCTGCTGGTGCATGTTCGAGGCTCTGACGAAAGCCGACGGGCGCGGAATCCACCTCTCGCCGGGGATGGTGTCGGCCGAAATCCGCACGCTCTGGGGCTGGAACATGGCCCGGGTCGCGGGCACCGTCTGGTGGGTGCAGCGCCTGCGGACTCCCGAGGGCTATCTCGGCACCTTGGCGGTTGGGGCCCCCTGCGAGGACATGGCTGTCCGAGAACTCGGTGACCCCGCCTAGGGCGAACGGACCCGGACGCGATCGTCTTCACTAGGACACACGCATTCCATGTATGCCAGCACCGTCGACGCCTTGAGCGTCGCAGGTCTTGATTCGCATTGTGACCCTCTGGGGGGGTGTTTTGCGTACCATCGGTGCCTGCGGTCGGCACAGCGACCTTCTAGACTCCCTCGGAACGGGTGCAAGACCCGCGTCTCGATGACCGAAATCAGGGTGTGTTTGCCCTAGTTTCGTCGCTTTCCCATGCGGGCGTCCGTGTGGGCGGGATTTGTGGCGAGTGGATCGGGTGGCGATATGGGTGGGGTTCAGCGTGAGCCAGGTGAGCCAGAAACAGGACAACTTGACCGGGGCGGGGGCGGATCCGACCCTGCGCCGCGTCCGCTCGATCATTGTTCTGGCGGGCGCGGTCACGAAGACTCCGCTGTCGCGGTCGATCCAGCGCTCGCTGCTCGATCTCCCGCTCGCAGACGGCGCAACCATCGCCGATCGTCACGTGGCGGCCGCCAGCAAGTTTGCCGAGCGTGCGGGCCTGACCTCGCTGGACCTGCGGATTATCGTTGATTCCGATTCGGCGATCCCAAAGGATCATGAGGTATGCGGCGTGGTCCGGTCGGTCGTCGAACGCGACGCGAGCCCGATCCGCGGTGTCGCGGGGGTCTTGGCAGACGCGACGCGTGACCACGATCCGGATGATTATGTGGTGGTGCTGAACGGGGCCCAGGTGTTCCGCGACCCGATGGACGATCTGATCGTCCGCATGCTTCGGACTCAGTCGGACGTATCGATGGTGTCGGCGAGGGACGGGACACCAGTTGGCTTATGGTTGATGCGTTGCGAGCCCTTGCTGTCGGTTCGATCGGTTGGATACGTCGATCTGAAAGAGCAAGCCCTCGAAGAGTGGCGCGAGCGTTGGGCGATCCACGTGATCGAACGCCAGCGGGCCCCGGCGCTGCGGACGCGCAGCGTGAACGAGTATCTGAATGCGATCCGCTATGCCGCGACGTGCCCGTTGGGTGGTGATTCGGTGGATGAGGACCCGTACCGCGAGGAGTGGGCGTGCTCGTTCGCGATGGTCGAGACTACCGGTGCGGTCGCCGACGATGCGGTGATCCACGACTCCGTGGTGCTTGATGGTGCCAAGGTCGGCGCCGGCGCGGTCGTGGTGCGATCGGTCATTTGCCCGGGCGCGACCGTGTCGCCCGGGTCGCGCGTTGCTGGTCGTGTGCTCGCAGCCGGGGAGGTCGCCTGATGCCCGGTGCGCTTTCGGGGATGAGCCGCTACGGCTGGACGCGCGAGCGAATCGCGATTCTCGCGGTGCTGCTGGTGCTGGCGATGTGGTCCGGGTGGGCCCAATGGGCGGACATTTTTACGATCGCTTGGCGTGACGAAGAGGCTAGTCACATTTTGCTGGTGCCACCAATCTTGATCTGGCTGATCTGGGTGCGTCGGGTCCGCTTTCGGCGATCGCCGCCGCGGTTCAGCTGGGCCGGCCCGGTCGTGATCGGGGTCGGTTGGTTGACGGCCTTTGTCAGCTTCAACATCGCGTTCCAGGCCGGTTGGCACACGGGCGCGGTGCTGATGATGCTCGGGGCGGTGACGACGGTCGTGGGCACACAGGTGCTGGCCAACTTCGCGCCGGCGGTGGCGTTGACGGCGATGCTCGTCCCCGTGCCCGGGGCGATCCGATTGCTGATCGCGGGCCCGCTGCAGAACGCGACCGCCCGGGTCACGCGCGTCGTGCTCGAGGCGATGGGCTTCTGGGTCGAGCGTTCCGGCAACATGCTGCTGATCAATGAACGCGAGGTCGCGGTTCACGAGGCATGCAACGGGATGCGCATGGTGTTCGCGCTGGTCCTCGTCTCGTACGCGTTCGCGTATACCGTTCCTCTTCGGAACTCGGTCCGACTATTGATCCTGATCCTCAGCCCGATCGCGGCGATCGTGTGCAACGTGTTCCGACTGACGCCGACCGTGCTGCTGTACGGGTATTCGGACGAACAGACGGCCGACTGGTTCCACGCCGGCGCAGGCTGGGCGATGCTGCCGCTGGCGTTCCTGATCCTGATGGGGATCACACGGTCGTTGCGGTGGGCGCTGGTGCCGACGTACCGTTTCACCCTCGCTCATCAGATGTCGGAGGGCGCATGAGTCGCGGCGCGATCATCACGGTGTGCTTCGCGGCGCTGTTGCTTGTCTTCGCGGCGGTGTCTTCGCGGATTGCGGTCGATAGAGTCGAGGTCGAGCGCTACCACGCGAGCGTCCGCGAGGCCGCACAGCGGTTTCCCATCAACATGGGGGAGTGGGCGGGCCATGAGGTTGACCTGCCGCCCTCGGCGACCAAACTGCTCCGCCCCAACGCTATCATCGCCCGCGAGTACCAGTCGACCGTCCGCGAGGGGCTCTCGGCGACCGTGCTGCTCGTCCAGTGCGCCGACATACGCGACATGCAGGGGCACTACCCGCCCAACTGCTACCCCGCCCACGGCTGGAGCGGAACGACGAAATCGCGGGTGGCGCAACTCGGAGATCTCCCGGCGGCCCGCTACGACTTCGTGCGCCGATCCGAGCGGGGCGAGCGGGGCATCACCGTGTACAACCTGTTTATCCTCCCCACCGGGGAGACGACCATCGATATGCGCGACGTCCGCCGGGCGAGTTCGGATTACGGCACCCGCCCGTTCGGCGCGGCGCAGGTTCAGGTCGTGATCGATAAGGACGTGCCCGAGAGCGAGCACGCCTGGATTCTCGGAGAGATGCGTCGGATCGCCGATCCGGTGGTAGAAGTGCTGCGGGCCGGGACGCCGGCCTTGCGTGAAGGAGCATCGCGATGAACGCGCCCGGGATCCAGGACGGTTGGTCGGCGGTGGAGCCGCACGCTCACGGGAACGTGTTCGCGATGCTCCACAGGCTGCTGCGCGGGCGTTATCTGCTCACGATCACGCTGGCCGTGATCTGCGGCGTTGCCGGTGGGCTGGCAGGGTTTGTGCTCCAAGAACCGTTGTTCCGTTCCGATTCGATCATCAATATCCAGCCTCAGCTTCCCAAGATCCTCTACGAAACCGAGCAGGCCTCGGCGCCGCGCATGTTCACGAGCTTCGTGAACACACAGGCCGACCTCATGCAGAGCCAGCAGGTGATCGAGCTCGCGCTCGACTCGGATCGCTGGAACAGTGTCCGCGGCATCACCGGCCCGATGAGCGTGGATGAGTTCAAAGCGAATCTGGGTGTCAAGACCAATCGTCGCAGCCAGGGCCTGATCTTTGTGACGTTCGAGCACCCGGTCGCCTCCGTCGCACGCGAGGGCAACCAGGCGCTCATCGACGCCTACATGGCACGTCACGGCTCGCAGGGACGCATCGACTCGGACATGACGATGGGTGTGTTGGAAGACCGCGAGCGGTCGCTCGTCGCACAACGCGACGCGACGAACACGAACATCAAGACCATCATCGAGGCATACAAGACCGACCAACTCGGTCAGCTCATGGGCATCCAGATCGACAACGCCGAGCGTCTGCGCGCCGACGAGCGACGCTATATGTCACAGCTCGAGGAACGCAAGCGTCTCGCGAGGGATGCCGACGACCCCGAGGGGCTCGCCTCGAGCCTCACCGAGGAGCGGGCGGCCCAGATCGACGACGAGGTCCAGTCCCTTCTCATCACCCGGGCCGCGCTCGAGGGTCGGCGTTCGGAACTGCTTGCCAGCGGATTTCTCACCGGGCACCGCCAGGTCCGCCAGGTCGAGAGCGGGCTGCGCCAGGTCAACAAAGAGCTCGACTTCGCGATGGATCGCGTCCGCAACGACATCGCGGCGGGCAACGCCGGCACCGGCACGGGTTCGGGCATGAGCATCACCGAACTCGAGGACGGGCTGGAGATCATCAGGCAGCAGCTTGGCGACGTGGAGCGTTACCAGTCTGTGTTGGCGAACGACACGATCCGCCTCCGCGGTTACTACGACGAGCTCGATGAGATCAAGAACGATCTGGGATTTGTCCAGGACCGCATTACCGCGATCCGCACCGAATCGCAGGTCGCGAACTTCTCGGAAGTCTCGGGCAAGGTCACCGTGGCCAATGCCGCGACCACGCCGCGATTGCCGTCGTCCGACAAGCGCATCAAGCTCGCGGGTGTGGGCGTCGTGGGGGGCATGTCGATCCCGATCGGGACCATGCTGGCGCTGGGCCTGATGGGGCGCCGGATCCGGTTCTCCGACGACGGGATTCTCGAGTCTGCCCATTCGCGCATCGTGGGCGTGCTGCCCGACCTGGGCGACTCAATCAACGACCGGGAGCTGGCCGAAGCATCCGCCTTCGCGGTCCACCAGATCCGATCGCAACTCCAGATCCTCTACAACACGGGGGGGACGTCGGTGTTCGCCGTGACGAGCCCCGCGCCCGGCGACGGTAAGACCAGCATGGTCATTGCGCTGGGCCTGTCGTTCGCCGAGAGCGGCGACCGCACCCTGCTCATCGATCTCGACCTGATCGGTCGAGGGCTCAGCCTGCACTTCGGTTTCCCGAACGCGCCCAGCCTGGCCGACGCGGCCTCGTCTGGCGCGGACCTCACCGATATGGTCGAGGACGGGGGCTTCGATCGGCTGAGCATCCTGCCGGCCGGCATGGGAGACGATCTCCGCGTCAGCAGGCTCTCGCCTGGTGTGATCAGACGAATCGTCGAGACGTTCCGGGATAAGTACGACACGGTGCTGATCGACTCCGGTCCGATCCTCGGCTCGATCGAGGCGGGCTTGCTCGCGCCCGCCGCGGACGGGATGCTGATGGTGGTGGGGCGTGGGCAGCTGCGTCCGTTGGTCAAGCGTGCGGTCGATCAGATCACCGGGGTCGGTGGGCAGGTTGCCGCGACCGTGTTCAACCGCGCATCCGAAGCGGAACTCCGTCAGTCATCGAGCAGCATGTCGGTCCACTTCTCGCGTCAGGCATCGCGTCAGGCGGCAGACCAAGCCGCGGGGCATAAGAGCCGCGGCGGCATGCTGGCGGGATCGTTGCTCAGCACCAGGTCTGTTCAATCCGGTTCGATCGGATCCAATAGTACCGGAGCGGGCATGCCCGGTGCGGACCGGGGCGACGGGTCTGCCTCGGCGTCCGGCCCGCTGGAGCGGGACGCGTCATGATCCTCGCAGAGCCCGAGCACAGCGTCCCGACGATGTGGGGACTGACGCCCACGCAGCTGCACGCGCGGTTCTGGGCGGCGCGCGGCGTGCAGGTCGTCGCCGCGGGTTCGCAATCGGAGATCCGCCTCCAGGCAGAGCTGTACCTGTTGACCGAACCCCAGCGTTTCGTCATCATGCCGCTGCGCCGGTCCCTCGAACTGCTCTGCTGGCTCAAGCCCGACTTGCTCGTGGTCCGGATCGCCGACCGATCGCTCCAGGACTACCGCGAGATTGTCGAAGCCCGCCCGGACGGCCGGTTCCTGCGCTTCCGACGCGACTACGCCGCTGCGACGAGCCGGCTCGGGCGTGTGGCGTTCACGACCGATCCAGAGATCGCCCGCGACTGGTCGACCATCCACTCAGATACAAACCCGTGGCACGCGATACGCAAGCTTGTGCCGCAAGACCTACGGGCCTCGGTGCGCGAGCGCGGGCAGATCTACTCGGGGCATGTCGAGCGGGACAACGCCCGCTTTGCCCGAGACCTGACCGAGTCGTGGTCACGCCCCGACGCGACGATTTCCCAGATCGACCGCGTCGGACGCGAGGCCTGGTCGTTCGGCGCGTTGCCCCCCGAGTTTGCGGCCCGCGTGACCGGGCCGGTGTGGGTGGGCGCGGGGAGAGCGCTCCCCCCCGGGACCGCCGCGGTCGGTCCCGCGGTCATGTGGGACGACCCGGACCAGCGCCCCGAGCCCGAGGAGCTCGCCTGGGGCGACATCGAGGCCAAATCGGGCGACCTGTCCGAGCGGCGCATCGAGGAGGCCGCCCCTTACACCAGCAGCGCCCTCAAGCGTGGATTCGACATCGTGTTTGCCATGCTTGCATTGCTGTTGACGGTGCCGCTCTACCCGTTCATCGTGGTGGCGATCTGGATCGAAGATCGCTCGCCGTTCTTCTTCGCGCACACCCGCGAATCGATCAACGCGAAGGAGTTCGGCTGCCTCAAGTTCCGAACGATGTATCGGAACGCCGAGGAGATGAAGGCCCAGCTCGAGGCCGAGAACGAGGCCGACGGCCCGCAGTTCTTCATCGAAGACGATCCGCGCATTACGAAGGTCGGTAAGGTCCTCCGCAAGCTCCAACTCGATGAGATCCCCCAGTTCTGGAACGTGCTGGTCGGGCACATGTCCGTAGTCGGGCCCCGCCCGAGCCCGAAATCAGAGAACCAGTACTGCCCGGGCTGGCGGGAAGCCCGCCTGAGCGTGCGTCCGGGCGTGACAGGGTTGTGGCAGATCCGGCGGACCCGCGCCGACGGAGCCGATTTCCAGGAGTGGATCCGTTACGACATCGAGTACGTCGAGCGTGCCAGCTTCCGTCTGGATGTGTACATTATCTGGAAGACCATCGCGTTGGTGATCAATGCATTGACAAGACGCTGACCCGGCGCGAACGGATACGTTGGGCCGAGGGAGGATCCATGGGGCTCAGACCAAAGACCGCTCGCCGCCTCGCGCTCGTCGCGGGGCTGCTCACCATCGTCGTCATCGGCGGCTTGGCCGTGCTGACGCTGCCGCGCTGGCAACGCACCCGCCAGATCGGGGCGTTCAAACGCCAGGGTCTGGTGGCGCACGAAGCCGGGCAACACCACGAAGCCGTGAAACTGCTGGGCAAGCACACACGGTCGATGGGCGAGGAGAACACCGACCCGGCCGTGCTGCTCGGGCTGGCCCGGTCGACCGCCAAGGCCGAGGCGCGGCGAAACAACCACGTCAAGGCCGCGATCGTGCACTACCGGGCGTACCTGCGATACGTGCCCGACGATCTGGACGCGAGGCGGGAGTTGCTGGGCTTGCTCGTCCGCGATCAGCGGTGGGGCGATGCGGTGGAGATGGCCGAGCGGATCGGACGCGACCAGTCGGAGGGGCCGGCGGTCACGGATCTCCAGCCGGTCCGCGATGAGCTGACCGCCCGAGTAAATCTTGATCCGGAAGACGAGCGGATCCCAGATCTGCGAGCGGTATTGCTGGCCGCCCAGCCCCCGGCGTTCGAGGACGTGTGGGGCACCTACATGTACCTCGTCCAGGAGCGCGATGACGAGGACGGTGCCGATGCGGTTCTGGATCGATACCTCTCGGAATGGCCGGATGAGCTGGGTGCCAGGGCGCTCGAAATCATGGGGCCGCGCCCGTTGGATCCGAACGAGCCAGCATCGACGCTGAGCCAGCGTCCGGTCGCGGACGTCATCGGGGACTTCACGGCGTTGCTCGGTCTCGACGCCGACGTCTCGACGCCCGGCTCGCTGGTGATCGTGGACAAGGGGCTCGGCTCCATGCTCGCGGGGTTCTTCGACATCATCGGTCGCACCGACCTTGCTTCCGAGGTGCTGTCGCAATCGCTCGAAGGTTCCGAGGCGCACAAGAACACGAACAGCCTGGCGCGGCGACTGTTCTGGTTTGGGCAGAACGAGGCGCTCTTCAATCTCGAGATCGACGCCGGCCACCGCGAGGCGTTGTGTGACACGCTCGGCTATCAGGCGCTCGCGGCTCTCGAAACGGGCGACGAAGAGCGGGCCGGTGTGCTGCAGCGCGAGCTGGAGTCGCTCGGCCATCACTTCAAGGCCAAGGCGTGGAGCGACATGCTGACCGCCAAGGGTGCCTACGACGCGCAAGACTACCCGGCCGCGCGGGCGGCGATCAATGAAGCGATCGAGCGACACGAGGAGGAACCGACCTTCCGCCTGTTGCTGGGTGATGTTCAGAGCGAGCTCGGGTTCAACGCCGAGGCCCTCGTGGCTTGGGAGCAGGCCGAGTTCCCGGCAGGGTCCGTGCCGTGGTCCGCGCCGCGAATACGCCGGATCACCATGCTCCTGACGACGAACCGCATGCTCAACGCCAGCGAGCTGATGGACGAGGCGATGGCGCAGCGACGGTTCCAGAGCGATCTGGGTCTGCTGCAACTCGATCTCCGCGTCCGCTCGTCGCTGGCACGCCAGGGGCTGATCCCCGCGACCGAAGCGGCCCAGGCCGCCGAGCGTGGCGAACGCATCCGGTCGCTGCTCTCCGAGCAGGATCTCTCAGAGATCGATCTCTCCTTGGCAACCCTCTACGCCGTCCTAGACGAGCCCGAGGAGGCGGCCAAGGCCCTCGCCCGCGTGCTCGACTCGGACAGCGCCCAGCGGCTCATGACGGAAGTGCTCGAAACCGACCAGCGCTACGGGCTCGGGCTCGCAAGATCGCTGGGGCAGCCGGATCTGCCCGAGACCATCGAGGACCCCGAGGCCGCCCTGCGCCTGACCCTGACATACACAGAGGCATCCGGGCGCCGCCAGGCTGCCGCGATCGCGGGAGTCGATCCAGAACGCCAGGCACGCATCGACCGTTCGTTGGCGCTGATCGACCGCGGCATCAGAGCCGCCGATCCGGGCACGCGCCCGGGCTGGCTCCTGACGCGGGCCCAATACCTCGATGTGTTCCGCACCGATGAAGCCGCCACCGCCTGGCGCACGGCGATCGAGGCGGACCCCAACAACCTCGTGCTGCTCAACCGGGCGGTGCAGTCCGACGCGCTGGGCACCGACCTTGCATTTGTGGACGCGACGATCGACCGGATCCGCGAGTTGACCTCGAGCCAAGGGCGGACTCTTCCGGCGTTGCTGCGTCTGGCAAGGGCGCAGGCTGTCTTCGGGACCGAACCGGACCGAGCCCGTCGCGAGGTAGCGATCGGGATCGCGCGGTCTGTAGTCGCGGCCGAGCCGCGCAACACGCGTGCCCGCCTCGTGTTGGGGCGCATACTCGCTGCGGACTGCTCGCCGGTGCACACCGATCCGGGCGATCGATTCGAGCCCGATCTGCGAGGTGCGATCGAGCAGTTCCAGAACATCGCCGGGCAGATCCGCGGCAACGAGGCGGTCGGCTATTACTTCGAGATCATCGACCTGGCCAACCGCCTGGGCGATCGCCAGCGTGTGCAGCGGGCCGTCCGTGACGCCATCGGGATCATGGACCGCGACGCCGCCTCGATCCGCCGCCTGGCACAGGCCATCCGGGCCTCGGGAGACCGCGCCGGCGCGGCCCGAGCCCTCGAGAGCTGGTTCGACCAAGCCACGGGCGACGAGCGTGTCCGCACCGGCTTCGTCCTCGTCGAGACCTACGAGATGATCGGGGACGGGGCGGGTTCGGCGCGGGTGCTCGACGCGCTCGCGGCGGCCGATGGGCTCACGCTCGATGATCTGATCCTACTCACGACGCGCATGACCCAGAACGGCATGCAAGACCGCGTCGATGCCCTACTCGCCGACCCGGCCCGCATCGGTCTCGACGAGCCCGACGCCCTGATCGTCCGTGCAAACCTGATCGCCAGCTTCAGCCCGATCGATGAGGCCACGACGCGTCTCGATTCGTTGACCGAGGCTGCCCCCGACAACATCGAGATCTGGCGACTCCTGATCCAGTCGCTCCTCGATGCGGACCGTGTCGACGAGGCGAACGAGCGCATCGCTCGGGCGGAGCGGGCCAACCCCGGCGACGACACGATCGCGTTCCTGCGTGCCAGCGCCTCGGGCGATCTTGGAGCGCTCGCACGCCTGACGCTCACCGACCCGACAACGCCCGAGTACCTGCGCCGGGCACTCGAAGAGGTCCAGGCGTTCGAGAGCACCAGAGAAGGCATGAAAGCCGACGACCAACTCGCGGCCCTGCGCCTGCTCACCACGCGATTCCCGCGTTTGGCGCCGGTCCTCAACTACACGATCGTCGAGCGAGAAGCGATCGGTGAGGCGATGGTCGAACTCCGAGAGGACGCGATCGCGGCGGCGCGGAGCTTCCCGAACCAGCCCGCCCTGCTCCGCGTGGCGACCCGCGTAAGTCTGGCGACAGGCGCCCACGAAGATGCGGCCGAGTTCGCGGCCACCTGGCGCGGCTTGGTCGATGGATCACGCCTCGAACCCGATCTGTACGCCGCCGAAGCCGCCCAACTCATTGGGCGCGACGATCGGGCGATCGCGCTGCTCGAGCCCTACATCGACGGGGCGATCGCGACACCGACCGAGCCGCTGAATGCGGCGGCGATGGTTGTCCACGGAGCGTCCTCGATGCGCTCAGGCGAGATGACGGCGGTCCGGTCGCGCTACGAGCCGATCGCCGCCGACGATCCCGGGTTCCGGGCCGCGGTATGGATCGTGCTCGCGTCTCGCTGGACGCCCAGCCCGAGCGACGCGTTTGCGTGGATCGAAGCCGCGGAACGGTGGGGGATGCCCGGGCAGGAGGGGCTGCTGACGCAGGCCTGGCTTGAAGCCGCGGAACGCTTCGAGACGAGCCGGGCGCCGATGCTCGAGCGCGCCATCGGTGCGGCCGATCGCGCCATCGCCGCGGATGCCACCAAACCCCTCTTTTACGCCCAGCGAGCCGGGGCGCTTCGTATCCTTGGGCTGATGGGCCCCGAATCCGGGCGAAATTGGATGGCGGCGGCCGAGTCGGCGTACGTCGACGCGGACCGTGCCGACCCCGCCAACCTGAACATGCTGTTCAGCGCGGGGCGGTGCGCCGACGACGACCAACGCCCGTCGGATGCCGAACGCCACTACGCGGAGTTGCTGGCACGCCCGGGCTGCACCGGGATGTTCGCGGCTGCTGTCCGCAACAACATCGCCATGTCCATCGTGCGCCAGCGTGACACCGATCCGGACCGCCTCGAGCAAGCCCGCCAGTTGGTTGATGGCGCGCTGGCCGAACGCGTGATTCCCGCATTCCAGAGCACCCGCGGCTGGGTCCGATATCTCTCTGGTGATCCCACCGGCGCAGCCGAAGACTTCCGCCAGTACACCCAAAACAGCTCCGATAACCCGCTCGGATGGGCCGGTTTGGCGCTCGCGCTGCGCGGCGAAGGGTCCGCTCCGAGTGTTGAGTCGCGGGGTCATTGGAGCCGCGCGCTCGGTCTGGGTCTGCAAGACGCGTTCGCGCTGGATATCGGCGTTGAATCGGGCTTTTCGGACGAATAAGAGAGACCCTCACCGGCCTTACAAAGCCCTTGTTCCACCGATAAAAAAAGATGCCTGATTCGGGTGAATAGCCCAGGTTTGACCTCGACTTCGCCTAGATAGGGGGTTAGTCTTAACTCTAGAGGCATCGGGAGAGGGGATTCTCCGCATGTCGCGTGATTATCTGGGGGCAATGACGCTCACCCAGTAGATTTGCGAGCCCGAAGGGGCTCGCCAGATTGTTGTTTCGTCTCTCCATGGGGAAGGTGGAGGGCGTGTGGCCCAGGATTCGTTTGGATCTGGGAGTCTCTGGCGCTACGGCGTTTTGATTCACGCGAGCAGGATCGCTTCCTGGGCACTATGCGAATTCAAGAGAGGACAAAAATGAACATCGCAAAGATCGGATTGATCGCCCTTGCCAGCTCAGCTGGCTTGGCGACAGCCGCAGACTTCGTAGCGGAGTTTGACGGTATCGACGGGGGGGCCAATGGCGCCTTCACGATCGATGGATCGACGTACAACGCCGGGCACATGAAGCACACCTACAGCGGGCCGATTCCGACCGTCGCTGTTGGGCAGTTCAAGAACCCGACGTTCCTCACGTTCTGCATCGAGTTGCAGAACACCAGCCGCGACCCCGAGCCCTTCACCATCCAGAAGATTGGTGAAGCGCCCAACCCCACGTCCAGCAACGGCGGCGTGCCTTACGGCGCGGCGGATGAAGCCGAAGTCCACTCAGTGGTCGCGGCCGCGGTCCGTCTCGGCTACATCAACGCCGACCTGTCGCTCGGAACTGCTGGCGGCGCCGAACTGGCCGCCATCCAGGGTCTGATCTGGAAGGTTCTCTTCGATGGCAGCACCTTCGTCAGCAACTACGCTGCTGTTGACACGGTGATTGCGGCGATCGAGGCCGAGCGCCTCAACGACCCCTTCGCTCGGGTCAAGGGCCTCCGCGCCATGACCAACCCCGACGCGCAGGACCAGCTCTACGTGGTCCCGCTGCCCCCGGCCGCACTGGCTGGTCTGGCCATGCTCGGTGGCATCGCCGGCGTCCGCGTCATGCGTCGCCGCTGATAGGAAACGGATCCGGACCGTTTCTTGTCGGATCCGCCCATGTATCCTGCTACAAGGCCCGAGGGACTTACGTCCCTCGGGCTTTTTTTGTGCCATCAATTCGCATGTGTGCAGCGGCGTTGCTCTGCGTGCCCCGCATCACTGCTCCAGGCGTTCGAGCACATCCCTGACCGCGGTCTGCCAGGGCGTGCGGGCGCCGATCAGCGACTCGGTCGCGCCGATGTCGAGCACGCTGTACGCCGGTCGCACCGCCGGGCGCGGGTACGCATCCGATCCGCACGGGTTCACGCGGCACGCCAGCCCGAGCGAATCCACGATTTCGGTCGCGAGCCCGTGCCAGGTGCAGTCGCCGCCGTCGGTGCCGTGCCACGTGCCGCATGCGCCGCCCAAGTACAGGGCAAGCGAGGTGCTCGCGAGTCCCTCGGCGGAGGTCGGGCGTCCGCGTTGGTCGTCTACGACGCTGAGTTCGTCCCGATCGGCTGCGAGTGTCGCGATCGTGCGCACGAAGTTCTTGCCCCAGGGCGCGTACACCCAGCTGGTGCGGACGAGCAGGTGCTCGCAGCCCGAATCGCGGAGCGCGGCTTCGCCCGCGGCCTTCGACCGCCCGTAGGCGTTCACGGGGTTGATTGGCGCGTCGATGGCGTACGGCTCGGTCCCGTCACCAGAAAAGACGTAGTCGGTGCTGTAGTGGATCAGCGTCGCGCCGACTTCGCGGCAGCGCTCGGCCAGCACGCCCACCGAAGCCCCGTTCGCCCGCGTGGCATCCGCCTCGTCCGTCTCGGCGCAGTCGACGTCGGTCCAGGCGGCGGCACAGACCACGAGTTCGTCGCCCTCTCGGACCGCTGCCGCGACGCTGGCTGGGCGGATCAGATCGATCTTTGGGCGTGCGACCGCCCGTGCCTGGACACCTCGGGATTCGAGAAGCCCCATCCACGACCGCCCGACCATGCCGGTCGCGCCGAGGATCGTCACCCGCTCGGGCATCGCCCGTCGCCCGCGCACGCTCTGGGGCGGCGGGTTCATTTGTGCTCGACCTGCCACGGGAAGCCCTCGAAGGCGTCCGGAGCGGTTCGCTCCTCGTCGGGAGCCGCAGGGTCGTAGGCGTGGGTGACGTAATAGAGCAGGCCCGCCTGGGTATCGCCGACGGTGGCAGCCCCGTGCCAGAGCGGGGGCGGGATAACGACGACGCCGGGTCGTTTCTCGCCGATCACGATCGACCACGCCCGCCCGGAGTCCTGGTCATGGATCCCGACCTTGATATGTCCGAGCAGGCACATCCAGAAGTCGGTCTGCTTGTGGTGGCGGTGCCAGGCTTTGACCACGCCGGGGTACTGGACGGAGAAGTTGACCTGCCCCTGGGCGGACATCACGCCCTGGAGCTGGTTCATCAGCGACCAGCCCCGGTCGTCGGCGAAGTGCCCGGTCGGCACGAAGAGCGGCTCGAGGTCGCTCGTGGCCTTGGCGAATGCGTCGGCGATGGGCCCATCGAAGCGTGCGGGTGATTGGACGTTCACGTCGGACTCCTGGCATCGGATCCCGCTCGCGGCGGTCCTGAGGGTGGTGTCATGGGTGGGGCGTTGGGAACGAGCTGCGCCGGGCCACGCGGATTGTTGGCTCGGGACGGGCCCGGCGGGCGCTGCGGGTCCCGCCCGGGCAGCCACGAGCGGAGCGAGACCGCGGTGGTCGCCAGCGCCCCGGAGGCAACGATCATCAGCGGCGAGTAGAACGCGTTCTGGAGGGAATCGCCGTTGGCGATCATCAGGGCCAGTATGAGTCCCACGACGCCGCCCATCCGCGCGTGGAGGAGCAGGGCTCTGGGCGTTCGCAGCACGATCAAGAGCGCGGGGGCGCAGAGCATGCCGTAGAGCCCGATGAGCCCAAACACGCCGTTCTTGCCGTACCAGATGAGCCAGAGGGCATCGATGGCGGTCGTCGTCTCGCCCTCGTCGTCGAAGGTGCGGTTCCGGTTGTGACCGCCCCAGCCGAACACCGGTCGCTGGCCCGCCTTGGCCCCCAGCTCGTTCTCCTGGTAGGTGCGTGCCCGCATGGACGCCGCCCGGTCGGCGTCGACGCGGTTCTCGACGATGTCGGCGATGACATCGGGGCTCCACGTCCCGCTCGTCCGCAGCCCGATATAGGTCGGGGTGGCAAGGACGAGTGCGATCAGTGCGATCTTGAGCGTTGTGGTTCTGGTGAACAACGCGACGCCGAACGCGCCGGTTAGGAGCGCCAGGGCCCCCAGCGAACGGCAGAGCGTGGTCACCCCCACGACCACGAGCGTGTGAAACAGCGTGGGGGCGTACAGGAAGCGCTCCCGCCACGCGACCAGCGCGAGCCAGATGCCCACGATCGAGGCGCACGCCATCCAGGAGCCGACCTCGATGCCGTGGCGGAACATGAGTGTGGGGCGGTACGCGCCGAGGCGTTTGGACATGTGGAATGGCGCCGCGTGCTCGCCGTACACCCAGTTGTGGAGCTGCGGGCTCATGCGGATCTCGAACAGACAGAACGGTGCGGCGATCAGCCCCGAGATGATCACGGCGATGGCGCACTGGCGCACGTCGTCGAGCGTGCGGATCATGGTCCTTCCGATGAGGTAGGGAACACCCCAGACCATCACGCGCCCGTAGAACTCGGACATCGCGTCCCAGGGGCCGAGCCCGTTGGTGAGCGAACTGATCGCTGGGGAGACCATCCACATGACCATGAAGAGGTCGATCGGCTTGAAGCGGATCCGCTGGATGATTTCGCCCCGGAACAGCAGCACCCCGATCAGCACCCCCAAGCTGACGGCCTGATCTTTCGTGAACAGGGGCAGCCCGGGCAAGTTCACGCCCGCGCGGTGGGACAGGAGCAGCCACGGGATCCCGAACGCCAGCACGATCCCCCGCACGCCCTTGATGAGCAGGATCAGCAGCGGCGCGAACAACAGGTTCGCGAACAGCATGATGACGCCAACGCTGTTCATGTTTGGAGGTTCTTGAGCATGATGAGTGAGCTCTTGCCCCGCCCGGCGTGGCGATAGCCGAGGCGTTCGTACAGGGCGTGGGCCCTCGTGTTCCTGGGGTCGGCGTAGATCCGCACCAGATCGCTGCCACGCTCGGCGGCCAGGCGCTCGCATTCCTGGAGCATCATCGTCCCCAGCCCCCGGCTGCGGCAGGCGGGGTCGATCGCCATCAACCCCGCGAAGAACTCGGCGTCATGCCAGTCCTCGGTCCGGGTCGGGAGCGCCGACTGGGCGCTCTGTTCGGCCCCGCCCTCGTTGGCGGCCTTCCTGGCGTCGCGAATCCGCTTCCGCTTGGCGAGGCGCGACCTGCGGACCTCACGGTTGGTGAGCAGCACGAACAGTTTGACCAGCTTGCTGTTGGGGCCGGTCGATTCGATGCGGTCCCAGGTCGGTTCGTCGGCGACGTAGATGATGAACCCGTGGTGCACGCCGTCCACGCGGAGGCTTATCACCCGGCAGTCGTCGCGTCCCATCAGCCCCAGCCACCATCGGCGGATGATGAAGCGGGGCGCCCGCCATTCGGGCGCCATCGGGAAGCCGATCTGCACGATCTCCGTCAGTCGGTCCACATCGGCGGGGACGGCGGCGGTCATTGAGATCGTGGGCTCGTCGGTCATGCGTCACCCCCCGCGGTGCCGCTGCTCATGCCGGAGTCCGGCGTGATGCGCCGACCGGCCCGTGCCCGTTTTTCGTAGACGTCGCGCAGCTTGGCGACGAGGGGGTTGCCCGCCCGCTCCCAGTGGCGGCAGCTGACGCGTTCGTTCGGGCCGAACGTCTTCTTGAACTTGCCGGGCGAGCCTCGATTCGAGATGAAGTCGTAGGTCCGGATGCCCCGCTCCATGCAAAGGAGCATCGTCTTCCAGTGGAGCAGGTTGTTGGGCGCCAGCGCCAGGGCCGAGGCGTGGGTGCCGCCCGCGAAGTACATCGCCGAGCGCCCGTCGTGGGGGACGATCAGCGTCGCGACGCGCTCGCCATCCTTGAACGCCGAGGTGACGAGCAGCTCTTCGTTGGCGCGGAGGCGGCTCTCGATCAGCCCGAGCAGCTCGCGCGAGTAGGGCGGGCGCTGGTTCGACTTTGCGAACACGTCCGACGCCATGGTCCAGAACGGGTCGAGGTAGGAGCCATCGGTTTCCTCGCGGATCTCCAGCCCGTTCTTCTCGCCCTTGCGGATCCGCGTGCGGCAGGTGCTCTTGAGCCCCGACCACAGCGCCTCCTCGCCCCGGGTCAGATCCATCTCGTAGGTCTCGAACGCCCGGGTCTCGCGGAAGCCCATCGGGGCGAGGTCGATGTCGGCGTCCATCAGACGCAGCGCGAGGAACGAGGGGTTCTTGATCGGGGAGGTGTGGGTCATGGCACGCAGGATCGCGAGCGGATCGCCGGGCTGTTCGATGCCGGCATGGGCGAGGAAGACCGGACCCAGGTACGCGGTGTTCCAACCTGGCAGCGGCGAGCCGCCCACGCGCAGGGGTCCCTTGCGCATCAGCCCGATAGGCCAGCAGCACACCGGTTGGCCGTCGTGCTCGCAGACCAGGCGATGGATGGGCGTGCCGGTCGTCGATTCGAGGGCGCCCAGCCAGGCTTCGCGGTGGTAGACGGTGGCGGTTGGTGCGCGGTCGATCAGCGCGTCCCACGCCGGGCCCTGCTCGGTCCGGACCCGCAGTTCGCCTGAAATCCCCGTTGCCATCGCAGGAGTCATCGGCAGGACGCCTCCAGGTCCGACATCGTGACTAGGCGGATTCCCTTGGATCGGGCACCCTCGATCAGGGCGGCCGTCAGATCCAGCACGAACGCCCGGCGGTGGGGCTCCTGGTGGTGGCAGTGCATGAGCACCACCGGGCCGCCCGAGTCCAGGATCTCACCCGCGAACGTGACAGGGTCCGGGAAGGTGTCCTTGGTGTCGAGGGCGGGAACGGTCCACCAATCCACGCGTCGCCCGCGGAGACGCATCGACAGCCACGTGGGCAGGCTCGCCTTGCCGAACGGGGGGCGGTAGGGGGCGTCGGGGGCGACCCAGGGAGCGAGGCTCACGTACGCCCGGTGGGCGTCGCGGCATTCGCGGATCGGGCCGATCTTCAAGGCGTTCTTATGGCTTTGGGTATGGGTGCCGACTTCGTGCGCCGATGCCGCGATCTCGTCGCACACGTCCGGCTCCTGCTCGGCGCGGAACCCGACGAGGTAGAACGTCGCGGGCGCGTCGTGTGACCGGAGCAGTTCGAGCACGCCCCGCGTAGTCGTGGGGTCGGGCCCGTCGTCGTAGGTCAGCGCGAGCATGCCCGCGCCGCGTCTCCGCCAACGCTTGACCTGCGACGCACGGATCAACAGGGGGAGGGAGTACATGCCCACGCCGACGAGGGCGATCACAGCCAAGACTGTCCCTGCGATGAACCACGCCATCAATCGACCCCCGAGGCGCTCGCCTCAACGGATCGTATCGCGCATCCGCGGCACTCGATATTGGGCTTGTGGAGTTGCACGCTTAGAACACCCCGTAACGGACGGCTATGACGATGGCTGACGCGGCGAAGCAGGCCAGGTCTAGCTTGGGGAGCCAGATCTTGTAGCCTCGGATCGCCCAGAGCATCACGAAGTAGTTGCACCAGTAGCCGATGCTCATGCCGATGATCAGCCCGCCGACTTGGCCACCCTCGGGCCAGTAGTTGGGGCAGTAGATCATGCCCAGCACCATGCCCGAGAGCACGGTGATGCCGGTGCCGAAGCGGAGGACCATGTAGCGGAGCCCGTCGCCCTTGGCAAGCACGATGCCGCCGATGCTCATCGAGACGATCTGTCCGGCACCGCCGCAGGCGAGCAACTCGAGCATCCCGCCCGCGTTTTTGTAGCTCTCTGGATAGAGCAGATCGACGATGTAGCTGCCGAACGCGATGACCAGCCACAGGGCGGGGAGGAACATCCTGAGCAGCCAGAAGCGGGCCTTGAGGACCTTACGCCGAACGGCGTGGGGTTTGTCGTGCTGGATGTTGGAGTAGATCGGGAAGAGCACCTTCGAGCAGATCGCCTGGCACATCTTGGGCAGCATGTTGGCCATGCTGTACGCGACCGCGTAGACCGCGAACGCCTCGGTGCCCTCGAGCTTGCCGATGATCAGCAGGTCGCCCTTGCGGATCAGGAACGTCAGCAGCGTGGCCAGGAAGATCCACTTCCCGAAGGAGATCAGCTCGCGGATGCTGTCCTTGTCCCACGCGAACCAGTTGTTCGGCCCGGCCAGCAGCAGGTGCGAGGCACCCAGCGTGACGAGGGCGGCCAGCAACGGACCGACCAGGATGACGCCCAGGTTGTCCGGGGCGATCAACGCCCAGGCGATGGTGGCACCGAATCCGATCAGCTTTCCGCCGATTTTGAGGCTCGTGACGCGGGCGAACTCGAGGTCGCGGTTGTAGGTCGAGATCTTGGTCGAGGATGCGCCGAGCATGATGGCGCTGAGCGCCAGGAGCGGGATGGCGATCGCCAGCGACGGCTCGCCATAGAACCACGCGGCGGGGTATGCCATGGCGCAGGCGACGAGCCAGACGAGCACGCCCCGGAGGACGGAGAGCGTCCAAGCGCTGTTCAGGAAGCGCTGTTCTTCGGCGCGCCGTTGGCGGATGATCGAGAGGTTGATGCCGACGTCCGAGATGTTGTTGACGAAGTCGATCACGATGCCGGCGAGCCCGAGCAGGCCGTACATGTGCTGTGCGATCATGTGCGTCAGGAACACGTTGCGGACCAGGCGCAGGCCCTGGTTCGATCCGAACTCGGCGGCCACCCACACGCCGCCCATCGCGGCTTTCTTCTTGGTCACCGGTGGGGCGGCGTCTGCTTCTTGGTTCGGCATGCCGGGCTCCGGGACAGAACGAAAGCGGGCGGGTCCGGAAGACCCGCCCGCCATGCTAGTTCTATCGGCCTACGAGCCCGATCGGATTAGGGTTCGAGTTCGTAGCCGGCCCGGATCCACGCGGACGCGGAGGCCCCGGTTAGGCGGTCGTCCCAGCGGTCCTTGCTGAGCTGGCGTGCGGCGTTGAGGAACGAGACCTCGTCGGTGAGGCCGATCTGGCGGGCGTAGTCGCCCAAGTCCCGCCCGCCATCGATAAAGCTGGGCTCGTCGATCTCGTCGCGCGTCACGTTGGGCGTCTCGACCCACTCGTTGAGGCGACCGCGGCTGCCGTCCATCTTGAACGCCTGCGCGTCGCGATCGAGACCGATGTAGTGGTTGCTCCAGAAGGCGATCATGCCGAGTATTCGCACGTTGATGATGCGATCGCTGCCGGGCATGTAGAATCGGCTGTGCTCGACGGTGACGGTGCCGGCTTCCTGGCCGACTGTGTCAACGGTGAACTTGATCGCATGCCCGACGCCGCCCGCGGTCCAGTCGTAGACGGTGTTGCCGCGGAACCAAACGTTCTCGGCGCCGCCGCCTAGCGAGATCCCGGTCGGCATCGTATCGGGCGTGGCGTGGGCGATGACGTTGTTGTCAACCTGCAGGTTGCGTGAGCGTTCGGTCCAGATCGCGAACATCTCGCGTGGGGCGTACGAGAGAGGCCCGCCGAGCACGACGTTCCGTCGGATAGACCCGGTCGCCCCCTCCTGCGGCCAGTCGAGCGTGCGGTAGCCGAACCGGATGCCCATCGGATTGGCATAGATGAGGTTGTCCTCGGCGACGCCGCCCGAGCGCATCTGGATGCCGGACGCGGACGCACGCGATGTGATATTGCCGAGGAACTCGACCTCGGTCACACCGACCTGGAGGTAGACGTTCTGCTGGAATGAACTCGGGCCCGCATCTTGGATGTCGTCGCGCCACCCGTTGCGGTCGATGATGTTCTCTTCGATGAGCAGCCCGGTGACGTCCTTCGCGAAGATGCCCTGGGCGTGCCCGCTCGTGGACCATGAGTCGATGATCACATTGCGTCGGATGCGGACGTCCTCGAGCCCTTCCACAACCCCTTCGAGCGTGATGTTGGTGAAGAAGCCCTCGATGTGGCAGTCCTCGACCAAGAGCCCCTCGCCTACGGACTGCCAGCGGATGCCTCGGTGGGTGCTGCCGGGGTCGCGATCGGCGAGGAACTTGAGCCCGACGATCGCGACGTGCGAAACGGTATCGCCGTATGGCGCGACGATTCCGTGCATGTTCTTGCATCGGATGATCGGACGGTTGCCCGCCTCGCCGTAGGACGCGATCACGACCGGCTCATCCGCGGACCGCCCGGAGATTCGCCAGGCACCGAACGATTCATTCCAGACGTCGCCCTTGCGGAGCATCATCCAGTCCGCGGAGTTGTTCCGCATAAGTTCCTTGGCCCGCTCGAGAGACTTGACGGCATGGGCCGGTGAGCGGCCCGAGCTGAGATCGTTGCCTTCGGACGAGGAAACGAACACAAACCTGGTGTCTGGTGCCGGTGAGAGATTGGTCCAGCCCTCATCGTTGAGCGAGAGCCCGTCTCCGGTTTCGTAGGCAAGGGCCGGGGCTGCGGCGCCCGCGATCCCGACGAGGAGGGCTGCGGCGGTCGCGAGAACGCGTCCGCTGCCAAGAAGTCGGTCGTTGACGAGGTTGGTAGATCGCATGGTCTCTCCTCAGGGTCGTTGGGTCAGAGTGAGATGTCCCAAACAACCACGGAATTGACAAGGCGAGTCGATCACATTCTCCGCAGCGCCCAGCCGATACAGGCCGCATCATGCGAAAAGCCCGGTCCCGCTGCGATTCTCGGACCGAAGCCTATCCACCAAAACTGGGGTAGGTTGAAACCCCCGGCTGAACGCTAGGGTCGGATGGTGCCGATATCGGCTCTATCTCGGGCGGCCGCTCCGGTTGGCTCGGAGGATTTCGCAGAATGTACGGGTGTGCCGGTCGATCTCGACGCGATTGATATGTATGTATGCTGGGTGTCTTCGCGGAGCCGCTGGGAGAGATGGACGGATTGGTCGGCGGCCAAAGATAGGATGAGGGGATCTCGTGCATGGTGCCTGTGGGGTGGGGGCCGATCTCGGCTGTCCTCGGGCATGTCCTTCGAATCGACCTGGAGTGTGTTAGGGTGCCCGGATGACCATGGCTCGCAACTTAGTGATCAACTGGGTCGAGGGCCGTCCGTCGTTGTCGGGTGGGGTGAAATCGAACCGCCTGCTCGCCGAGGCGATGGCCCGGCGTGGGCACGCTGTCACGATCTCGCACCTGCCCCCCTCGCCGGAATGGCCGCCGGTCTGGCGGTTGCGGACATTCGCCAAACGGGCGCGGATGATGCTCGACCCACTCCGTTTCCAGCACCACCTGATGGACGCCGAGGTGCCGACCAACCAGATGCCGACCCGCGCCTACGACATCGATCTGATCCCCGACGCCGATGTCACGATCGCGAGTTGGTGGACAGTGTGGCGCCGGATAGCTAGCTGGCCCGCGAGCAAGGGGCTCAAGCTGCACATGGTCCGAGGGCACGAGATCTACAACGGCCCGGAGGACGAGGTCCGCTCCGCGTACCGCCTCCCGGGACACCGCGCGGTGATCTCCAGCTGGCTCGAACTCGTGATGCGTGAATACGGGCACACGGATATCGTGCGCGTACCAAACGGCGTGAAGTGGTCGCAGTTCGACTCCGAGCCGCGCGAGAAACAGCGGGTGCCGACCGTCGGATTCCTGGCCAGCGTCGAGCCGGTCAAGCAGAGTAGCGTGGCGTGCGAAGCCATCCGCGCCGTGCAGCGCGAGATGCCCGAGTTGCGGGTGATTGCGTTCGGGCAGAAGCCGCTGCCCGACGACTGGGACCTGCCTGCCAACTTCACTTTTCACCTGCAGCCGGGGCAGGACGAGATCGCCGGGCTGTACCAGTCGTGCGACTGCTGGTTGACATCCTCAAAGTCCGAGGGCTTCGGGATGCCCGGGCTCGAGGCGGCCGCGGGGCACTGCCCGCTGGTCTCGACCCGCTGCGGCGGGCCCGAGGACTACGTCCGCGAGGGCGTGAACGGATATCTCGTGGACATCGGCGATGCGGACGCCATGGCCGGGGCCATCCGGTCGATACTGGCGTGCGATGACCAGGAATGGCGGGCGATGAGCGCCGCCAGCTATACGATCGCCAGGGACTTCGATTGGGATCGGTCGGCAGAGATTCTGGAGGGAGCCATCCTGCATTGGATGGGCATGGAAGGGGCTGGCGCGGCGTGAGTGGGTCGGCGAATGACTATCCCGATGACGCCGGCGGTGAACGCCCGGTCTCTGCGACGCCCGAGATGGGCCTGTTCTTGGTCGGCGCCGAGCGTTCGGGCACGACCATGCTGCGTCTGATGCTCGGGCATCACCCGATGCTGGCGTGGCAGAACGAGTTCGAGTACAGCGTGGATCGGGTCGGCAACGACGGCGCATACCCCGAGCCTGACGCATACCGCCGGTTCCTGAGCATGCACCGGATCTTCCGTGCGAACGGCTACGAGATCGATGACAACCTCTCGTATCCGGACCTCATGCGTTCGTTCCTCGATCAGTGCCGGGCGCGTGCGGGCAAGCCGCTGGTCGGCGCGACGGTGCACCGGCGCTACGAGCGGATCCTGCATGTATGGCCCGACGCACGTTTCGTGCATCTCGTCCGCGATCCGCGCGACGTCGCCCCGTCGGTCGTTCAGATGGGGTGGGCCGGTAACGTGTACCACGCGTGCAAACGCTGGCTTGACGCGGAGCGTGCGTGGGATCGCGTCGCGGAGCGTGTGGGGGCGGATCGCTTTATCGAGCTGCGTTTCGAGCGACTTCTGGAAGACCCGGCTGGCGAGCTCGGGCGGCTCTGTGACTTCATCGGCATACCGTTCGACGACGCGATGTTGGCATTCCACGAGACGACCACCTATTCGCCCCCCGATCCGTCCGCGTCGCAGCGGTGGAAATCGAGGCTGTCGCCCCGCGACGTGCGCCTGGTCGAGGGGAGGCTCGGGGGCCTGATCGAGCGCCGCGGGTACGAGCTATCGGGCAAGGCGCCGCTGGTGCCGGGGCGGCTGGGGCGGGCGGTGCTCAAGGCGCAGAACAAGGCAGCCCACGTGCGGTGGAACATCGATCGCTACGGGCTTGGGCTGTATCTGAAGGCGCAGGTCACCAAGCGGTTCTCGTCTGGCAAGGCCTGGCCCGGGGTCAAACGCCGCCTGGACGAGATCGATCGGAAGCACCTGAAGTGACCGACTCCACGGAACGAGAGCCCGAGCACGACGCGGCGGTGATCGTGCTCAACTACCGCACGCCCGATCTGGTGGTCGATTGCCTGCGCTCTTTGAGCGCCCAGATCGACCCAGGGCGCCACGAGGTCGTCGTTGTGGACAATAACTCGCCCGATGATTCGGGCGATCGCATCGAGGCGGCGATCCGGGAGCACGACTGGTCCGCGTGGGCCCGCCTGGTCCGCTCGCCCGTCAACGGGGGCTTCGCGGCAGGCAACAACGTCGGGATCAAAGCGACCGATGCACGCGTGCGCGTGTTGCTCAACTCCGACACGATCGTGCGCGACGGAGCCATGGCGTCGCTGCTCGCGGCGACCCGAGGCGAGCAAGCGCCGGGGCTGGTCGGTCCCAGGCTCGAATGGCCCGACGGTGAGCATCAGATCTCGACGTTCCGATTCCGCACGCCGCTGACCGAACTGATCTCGGCGGGTCGGGTAGGGCGTCTCGGCTGGCTGGGGCGTCGGTTGCAGGGCCACGTCGTGGCCAACGAGACGCACGAAGCCAGGGACGACCTGGACTGGACGAGCTTCGCGTGCGTGGCGATCCGCGACGAGGTGACCCGATCGGTGGGATTGCTCGACGAGACGTACTTCATGTACTTCGAGGACATGGACTATTGCCGCCGGGCCAAGCGTGCGGGGTTCCGCGTCGCCCACGAGCCCGGAGCTCGCGTGGTCCACCTCCGCGGGGGAACCTCGGACGTCAAGAAGAAGACGCAGGAACGCAAACGCCGCCCGGCTTATTTCTATGCGGCCCGCTCGCGCTACTTCCGGGCCTGGTACGGCGTGCCCGGCTGGGCGATCGCCAACCTGCTCTGGACGCTGGGATGGCTGCTGGCGCTGGTGCGAGGCAAATCGCTCGCGGTCGAACGCCAGTGGTTGGATGTCTGGAGCGGCCCCGTCTGGAAGCCCCAAGCCGCGGGGGCGAGCAATGGATAGCCGCCCCGACTTTGTGATTGTCGGTGCGATGAAGTGCGCGACGAGCACGCTGCACGACCAGCTCGCCCGCCAGGGCGGGATCTTTATGTCCACGCCCAAAGAGCCGAACTTCTTCAGCGACGACGAGAACTGGGCGAAGGGGCTCGGCTGGTACGAATCGATGTTCGAGGGAGCGCCGCCCGGCGCGCTCAGGGGCGAGTCGAGCACGCACTACACCAAGCTGCCCACCTACCCCGAGACGGTCGCCCGGTTCGCCGAGCATCTGCCGCACGCCAAGCTCGTGTACGTCATGCGCGACCCGATCGCCCGGCTTGTTTCGCAGTACATCCACGAGTGGTCGCAGGCGAGCATTTCGGTCCCGATCGATGAGGCCGTGGAGCGGCACCCCGAGTTGATCGCGTACTCGCGCTACTCGGCCCAGTTAGAACCTTGGATCGATCGGTTCGGTGCCGGGCGCGTGCTGCCCGTGTTTTTCGAGCGGATGACCGAACAGCCGCAGGCGGAGTTCGAGCGGATCTGTCGCTTCATCGGCTACGGCGATGATCCGGTTTGGGCGGAAGACGCGGGGCCGAAGAACGTATCGGCGGCTCGGATCAGGCGTTCACCGGTGCGTGACGCGGTACTCGACACCGGACTGGCCAAGAAACTTCGGCGCACACTGATGCCCGAATCGCTTCGCGAACGGATCAAATCACGAATGCGGATGAAAGATCGCCCCGAGCTTTCGGCACTGCGTCGTGCGTGGGTCATCGAGCGGTTGGACCCCGACATGGCGCGGCTCGGGGGGATGCTCGGGATGAGACTGTCGTGCGATTCGTTCCGCGAGGCGATGCTTACCGGCCAAAGATCCCCCGAGTGGGCGGGCACACCCGCCGGTTCGGACCAACGATCGGAGATCGCGTCGTGAGCGTGGGGGCGGAACAGAACGTTGATGCGGTTCCCGATGCCGGCCTGAGCACGATCGGTGTCGTGGCGATCGGTCGCAACGAGGGCGAACGCCTGGAGCGCTGCCTGCGCTCGGCGCTCGAATCGACCGGGCGGGTGGTCTACGTGGACTCAGGGTCCACCGACGACTCGTGCGCGTTCGCGCGATCCGTCAGCGTCGAGGTGGTCGATCTGGACACCTCCGTGCCGTTCACGGCTGCCAGGGCACGAAACGCCGGGATCAAGCGTCTAACCGAGCGCTGGGCGGACGTCGCGTACCTGCAGGTCGTTGACGGAGATTGCTCGTTCGCCGAGGGCTGGATGACTATCGCGAAGGCGTACCTCGACGAGCACACAAGGTGTGCGGTGGTGTGCGGGCGTCGACGCGAACGATCCCCGGGGGATTCGGTCTACAACCGGCTCACCGACCTGGAGTGGGACACGCCGGTGGGCGATGCCAAGGCGTGCGGCGGCGATGCGCTGTTTAGGCTCTCGGCGTTCAATGAGGTGGGGGGCTACCGCCCGACATTGATCGCGGGCGAGGAACCCGAGCTGTGCCAGCGCCTGCGTCGGGCGGGCTGGTCGGTGTACCGAGCCGATGAAGAGATGACGCTGCACGACGCGGCGATGTTCCGCTTCTCGCAGTTCTGGAAGCGGGCCAAGCGGGCCGGGCACGCGTACGCGGAGGGCGCCGCTCTGCACGGGCGCGGGCCAGACCGCCACGGTGTGCGCGGCACACGCTCGGCGCTGCTGTGGGGATTGGGCTTGCCGGTTCTGGCGATCACCGCGGCGTGGTGGACGCTCGGGCTCTCGCTGGTTGTGCTGCTCGTGCTCTACGCCCTGCAGGCGGCACGCATTGCGTCCGGACAACGCCGGCGCGGTCGATCATCGGGGGACGCACGCTTGCTTGGGATCTTCACCATGCTCGCCAAGCCGGCCCAGGCGTCGGGCGTGCTGCTCTACTGGCGACGGCGATTGTTGGGCCAGTCCGCGACGCTGATCGAGTACAAGGGCAGTGACGCGAGTGGGGCGTCCAAAGCAACAGGGGCGGCCGATGCCTGACCAGCCCGCCATCCTCTATATGTCCGGCACGCTCCCCAAGCGGTCCGAGACGTTCGTCTACCGCGAGATCCTGGCGCTGCGCGAACTCGGACTGACCATCGAGACCGCCTCGGTCCACGCGCCCGAGCAGGGGCTCGATGGCGATGGGCCGATCGCGGCGATGGGGAGGGCGACGGTCAGCGTGTATGGCTCCGGGTCGATGGGCGTGGTCGCCGACTGCGCGAAGGAACTCGTCTCGCACCCCGTGCGCACGATCGGCACGGTGGCCAGGGCCAAACTCGACGCGATCTTCTCGCGCGACGTCCCCATGTCGCGCCGCCTCAAGGTCATGTGGCAGGGGGCGGCCGGGATTGCGCTGGCGAGGCGTGTGCGTTCGAAACGGATCGGGCACATGCATTGCCACATGGCCCACGTCCCGACGACGATCGGGATGTACGCCGCCCTCCAGCTCGGGATAACGTTCAGCTTCACGGGGCACGCCAACGACCTGTTCCCCAACCGGACGCTGCTCGAGGAGAAACTCGCGCGGGCGCTCTGGGTCAACTGCATCTCGGAGTGGCACCGATCTTTCTACCGCTCGATCCTCGATCGCCCGGACGCTGACTACCCGGTGGTTCGCTGCGGCGTAGATACACGCGCGTACCAGGTCACGCCCGCGCCGAATCGCAAGGCGCTCGAGGTGCTGAGCGTCGGTCGCCTGGTCGAGAAGAAGGGCTTCGATGTGCTGGTGCAGGCCGCGGGCGACCTGGCGCGGGCGGGCGGGGCACCGATCCGGGTCCGCATCGCGGGCGGCGGCGAGCAGATGGACGAGTTGCGGGCGCTCATCGATGGGCTGCCCGCGCTGGCCGAGGTCGAGCTGCTGGGCGACACCGACAACGACCGGGTGATGGAACTGATGAGCGAGGTCGACGTGTTCGCCCTGCCCTGCCGCGTCGCCAAGTCGGGCGACCGCGACGGGATACCGGTGGTCTTGATGGAGGCGATGGCCCGGGGTCGGTGTGTGATATCGGGCGATCTCGAGACCATCCGCGAGCTGGTCCGCGACGGCGAGACTGGCGTGATGATCCCGCCCGGCGATCGGCGGGCCCTGGTTTCGGCGTTAGGCGGGCTGGCGCAGGACCGCGATCGGGTCGATGAACTGGGTCGGGCCGCCCGCCTGCGGGTGGAAGAGGAGTTCGACCTGATGGTCAACGCGGAGCGGATCATGGGCGCGATGAAGGCGCACGGCGTCGAGACGGGCGCGGCCGGATGACTGGCTCGCGTCGTTATCTCGTGGTCACCCCGTGCCGGGACGAGGGCGAGTTCATCGCCCGGGCCATCGAATCGCTCGCGGTCCAGTCCGTGCGCCCGAGGACCTGGGTCATCGTCGACGACGGCTCGACCGACAGCACGTCCGAGTTGCTCGCCGAGGCGGCGCGGACGCACGACTTCATCAAGGTGGTCCGGCGCGAGGACCGCGGGGAGCGAAAGGTCGGCCCGGGCGTGATCGAGGCGTTCTACGCCGGTTACGAATCGGTAGACCCGCTCGCGTACGAGTTCGTCTGCAAGATGGACGCGGACCTGGAGCTGCCCCGGCGGTACTTCGAGCGCCTGATGGAAGAGATGGAAAAGGAACCCTGCCTGGGCGCGGTGTCGGGCAAGATGTACCTCCGCGACGCGGAGGGTCGTCTGACGCACGAGCGGCGCGGCGACGATCACGCGGCCGGCCCGACCAAGTTCTACCGGCGCACCTGCTTCGAGGACATCGGCGGGTTCGTGCGCATGGTTGGCTGGGACGGCATCGACGGGCACGTATGCCGCATGAAGGGCTGGATCGCCCGGTCGATTGTGGACGACGAGCTCAAGGTTGTGCACTTGCGTCAGATGGGTTCGAGCGACAAAGGCGTGCTGCACGGGCGTGTTCGCGGCGGGCAGGGCAAATGGCGGATCGGATCGTCACCCTGGTATCTGCTGGCGACCGCGGTGTACCGGATGCGGGACAAGCCGTACGTGATCGGTGCGGGCGCGATGGCTTGGGGCTACTTCAAGGCGATGCTGTCCGGCACCGAGCGCATGGACGATCCGGCTTATCTCAAGCATCTGCGCCGGTACGAATGGCGGACGCTGGTCCGGGGCAAGGGTCGCACGCTCAAGGAATACGACGCCTTGGCACGGGTCCGTCGGGCGGCCCGGGTTTCGCCCGGCATGCCCGCAGGAGATGCGGCATGAGCCGATCACGCCCCAAGGTCTTGGCGGTCGCCAGCGGCGGCGGGCACTGGGTGCAGCTGCGACGCATCGCGCCCGCGTTCGAGGGCGCGGACGTGGTCTACCTGACCGTCGAGCCCAGCTACCGGGCCCAGGTGGGCGATGCTGCATTCCGCGTGGTCGTGGACGCGACCCGTTGGAACAAGGTCAAGCTGCTGCGGATGCTCCTCCAGATCGCCTGGGTGGTCCTTGTCGAACGCCCCGACATTGTGATCTCGACCGGGGCGGCGCCGGGCTACTTCGCGATCCATCTTGGCAAGCTGCTCGGGGCGCGGACGATGTGGATCGACTCGATCGCCAATGTGGAGCACCTGTCGATGTCGGGGCAGAAGATCATGAAGCACGCCGACCGTTGCCTTACGCAGTGGGAGCACCTGGCCGAGGGGTCGGGTGCCGAGGGACCGGGCGCCGAGTTTGCAGGAGCGGTGCTGTGATCTTCGTGACCGTCGGACATCAGATGCCGTTCGACCGCCTCGTGCGGGGTGTGGACGAGTGGGCGGGCGCGAACGGGCGGGACGATGTCTTCGCCCAGATCGGGTCGGGCGAATACGTGCCGAGTCACGTCGAGCACGCCGAGAAGATCGGGCCCGAGGAGTTCCGCCGACGGATGGCTGAGGCGGACGCGGTGGTGGCCCACGCGGGCATGGGCACGATCCTAACAGCCCTCGAACTCGGGGTTCCTATCCTTGTCATGCCCCGGGTGGGCAGGCTCAAGGAGACCCGCAATGATCATCAGATCGCGACGGCCCAGCGATTCAAGGCTCAGGGGCGTCTCGAGGTCGCGATGGACGAAACCGAGCTGGGCGGGGCCCTGGACCGGTTGACCGGGCTCAAGAGCGCTCCGACGATCAATCCGGAGGCATCGCCCGGGCTGCTCGATGCGGTCCGGGGCTTCATTTTCGGGGCCGAAACGCCGAGATAATGGGGGGAACACGGGCCAGGCCCGGGGCAACTCCTTAGGACACATCAGATTCCACGAAGAGTGGGCGGGGCACGCACCGATGACACAGACCATGACCAACCACGCCGGCGAACTCAAGGACAAGATCGCAACCAAGACCGCGATCGTGGGCATCGTCGGGCTCGGCTATGTCGGGCTGCCGCTCGCGGACGCGCTGCACGTCGGCGGGCTCCGGGTGCTCGGGTTCGATGTGGATCAGAAGAAGATCGACTTCCTGGATCGGGGCGAGAACTACCTCAAGCACCTCGGCGCGGACATGACCGAGCGGCTGTCCGAATCCGACCGATTCGAGGCGACGACCGACTTCGCACGCCTCAACGAGCCGGACGTCATCCTGGTGTGCGTGCCGACGCCCGTGGGCCCGCACCTCGAGCCCGACCTGACCTACGTCATCAAGACCGCCGAGGCGATCGGGAACCGCCTCCGCGCGGGTCAGTTGGTCGTGCTCGAATCGACCACCTATCCGGGCACGACGCGGGGCGACTTCATCCCCGCGATGCTCGCCGCGGCCGAGAAGGCCGGGCGCGGCTCATTCGAGATCGGCAAGGACGTGTTCGTCGCGTTCTCGCCCGAGCGCGAGGACCCCGGTCGCAAGAGCCACACCACGACCACCATCCCCAAGCTCGTCGGCGGCGTGGATCCGATTTCGACCGAGCTGGCGTGCGACGCCTACAAGCACGGCGTGACCGAGGTCGTGCCCGTCTCGTCGGCCGACGTTGCCGAGGCGGCCAAGATCCTCGAGAACGTCTTCCGCGCCATCAACATCGCCATGGTCAACGAGCTCAAGATTGTCTTCGATGCGATGGACATCGACGTATGGGAGGTCATCAAGGCGGCGTCGACCAAGCCGTTCGGGTTCATGCCGTTCTATCCCGGCCCCGGGCTGGGCGGGCACTGCATCCCGATCGACCCGTTCTACCTGACCTGGAAGGCCCGCGAGCACGGGCGGGTGACCCGCTTCATCGAGCTGGCCGGCGAGATCAACCGCGGCATGCCCGAGTGGGTCGTCGAGAAGACAGCAGAAGCGCTCAACGACGACAGCAAGTCGGTCAAGGGCTCGAACATCATCGTGGTGGGGCTCGCCTACAAGCCCAACGTGGACGACACCCGCGAGACCCCGGCGGCCGAGATCATCGATCTGCTCGCCCGGCGCGGCGCGAACGTCAGCTACCACGATCCGCTGGTGCCGACCTTCCCGGATATGCGCGACTACAGCTTCTCGATGGAGTCGGTGTCGCTGGACCAGGCGACGCTCAAGAACGCGGACTGCGTGCTGATCGTCACGGACCATAAGGTGACGGACTGGGCGGCGATCGGCGAGCACGCGGGGCTGGTGGTCGACACCCGTAACGCGATGGCCGGTGTCAGCGGCCCGGTCAAGGCACGCGTCGTCAAGGCCTGAGCCCGCCCGACGCCAGCGAGATCGGCTATCGCTGGTTTGCCCGCATGTTGCGGGACTGACGGCGTTTGCCGTACTCAACTCATGATGGACTTGAGCCACGCCGCGACCGCGGGAGCGCCTCGCTTGCGCATCAGGTCGAGGTGACCCAATCCAGAGACCGACTCGACGCCGATGTCCGAGACTTTCACGCCGAACACCCGCTTGGCCTTGGCGAGGACGGCCGAGGTCGATTCGGTGCACAGGATCGAGACGGGGGCGTCGCCGACCCGGACCTGGTGCGGGCGGTAGAGCCTGGCCAACTCGCGCCGGGTTTCCGCGATCTGGCTGTCGAGTTCTCTCTGGGCGGACGCGTCCCGCCCTTTGCGCCCGGCGGGCCGGAGCACAGACCGAGCGGCGCGGATCAGTCGCTCGCGCGGGGGGTCCTTCGTAAGCGGCATCGGGTCGATCAGGGCGACGCGGGCGGGCGTCCGTCCGCGTGCCTGGCACGCCGCGGCGAGTTCGCACGCGATCAGGGACCCGCGAGAGTAGCCGCCCAGCACCAGGGGGCGCGATGGGTCTTCCTTCTCAAGTCGTTCGAGCAGCCGATCCGCGAGCCACCCGGCGTCGAGTTGGTCCGGTGAGCTGAAGTTCAGGTTGAAAGCGAGCAGTTCGCAGGGGAAGTCGAGGGCGTCCGCGATCGGGAGGTAGACCCACGCGTGTCCGCCAGCCCCGGGCAGCATGACGCAGATCGGTCCGTCTGAACTCGAGCGCAGCTGGACGACACGCGGGCTGACGCGGTCCTGGTTGGTCACATTCTGGAGGGCGTTGGCCTGGGCCGCGATGGTGCGGTTGCCGGTGACAAAGTCCATCCCCAGCTCGGTGGAGAACTTCTCGGCCAGTTGGAGACAGAGCCTGACCGCGTCGAGCGAGTCACCTCCCAACTCATCGAAGCGCACGTCACGCGCCGGGCGGGCTTCCGCGCCGAGCACGACCTGCCACGCATCGGCGACCCAGTTCTCGGTGGGTCCCTGCGGCGGGCTCCCGGCGGCGTGCCCGACGCCCGCGATGTGCTCGCGCATCGCCGCGTGCGTCACGACCTGGTCGACCTTGCCGGTCGTGGTCCGCGGGAGGGCATCGACTCGGATGATGTGCGCCGGCACCGCAAACGCCGGCAGTTCCTCACGCAGGTGTTCGCGCAGACCCTGTTCGTCACCAGAGCCCTCGCCCCACGGGCTGACCATCGCGATGAGCGTTGCCCGCCCGCCGTCGTCCTGCACGAGGGCGGCGCAGGCCTCGCCCCATTCCCGCGTGCGGAGGATCGCCGATTCGATATCGCCCAACTCGAGTCGTCGCCCGTGGATGCTGACCTGTCGGTCGGCCCGCCCCTCGATCACGAACACGCCCGGCTCGATCAGCTTGGCGCGGTCCCCGGTCAGAAAGTATCGCCCGCGGTCGTCGGCGCCCAGCTGCCCGCTCGACTGGGATTCGTCGTGCGTGTACCCAAGCGTGAGTGACGGCGTTCGTACGCGGATCTGCCCGGTCTCGCCGGGCGAGACGGGCGTTCCATCATCGTCGAGAATCTCGATCTCAACGCCCGATGCCACCCTATTGAGCGGCAACGGCCCGGTCCCATCGCCGTCCTCAGGGGCGTAGAACCCGGCGCACATATGCCCGCCCTCGGTCGAGCCGTAGCTCTGCCAGAGGATTGACCGTTCGCCGAGCACGCGGAAGAACAGCTGCACGTCGCTGCGGAGCAGTGCTTCACCGCTCGGGATGATCATCAGATCTCGATCCAGGCTGTCGGTGTCCTGAAATGTGCGCAGCAGGAGCCGCAGCAGCGAGGGCGGCATGGCGGCCTTGTTGACCGAATGCTCACTGAACATCGCGCGCACCCGGCGCAGGTCGATCCCGCTGGGATGCACCGGGATCGCGGCGAAGCCGTTCAACAGGCTCAGCACAACGTCGTTGAGCGTCCCGATGTGCCCGGGCGAGCCGACGTACAGGTACACGTCGTCGCACGAGAACGCGCAGCGCATCGATAGGTTGTAAGAGGTGTGCCCCATCGAGGTGAAGGACTTGCGGACGCCCTTTGGTCTGCCGGTCGACCCCGAGGTGAAGATCGTGAGCACGCCGTCCTCGGGCAGGGGGATGGTGCGGTCGGGGACATCTGCATCCCGGAAGTCGTCGATCACGATCACGAGATCGGTGTCTCGTGCGAGCGTCTCGGCATAAGCGCGGGTCGCCCGATCGGTGAGGATCGTGCGGGCCTCGGCGTCGTCGAGCGATTGCCGGTTCTTGGTCGCGGGCATCGACGGGTCGAGCATTGTCGCGCCGTGCGCCGTGGTCAGGGTTGCCACCACGGCCACGGAGAGCGCCTCGGGGGCTTGGGTCAGGCAGCCCACGCCACCGCCGCGTTCTTCGAGCGATCGGGCGATCGCGTGACGGATCGGCTCAGCCCAGGCGTGCAGTTGACCGTGGGTGATCCAGGAGCCGTCCGTCAGGCGGAGGGCCCTCCGATCGGCGAACGCCTGCCCGGCGCCCCGGATCCTGGACGCGAGCGAGACCCCGGGGTCGTACGCCTTTTCCCACCATTGCCTGCTTGTGGTGTCCACGGTGTGCATGCCCCCGACGTCATCGACCAAAGCGGGTCTTGGGGCGAGCCACTGAACACCCCTCGCACAAGATTCCTGCCCGGGTTTCCTTAGTATCCACATGATAACACAGCGGATCTTGTGCGCACGCACCCAGCCTGAGCCAAGTGGTGGCGTGGGGGGCGATCGTCCGATAGTCGGTGCGTGATCAAGTACATCGGTTCAAAGCGCGTTCTGGTGCCCACGCTGGTGGGCGTGACGGCATCGCTGCCCGATGTGCGGACCGTGGTGGACCTCTTCTCGGGGACCTCCAGGGTCGGGCACGCGCTCAAGGGAGCCGGGTATCGCGTTGTGTCCAACGACTTCACCCGGTACGCCCACACGCTGGCGACCTGCTACGTGCAGGCGGATCGCGAGGACATCGCCAAGGACGCCGAACGCCTGATCGCCGAGTTCAATGCGATGCCCGGGAGCGCCGGATACGTGACCGACGTGTTTTGCGAGCGCAGCCGGTTCTTCCAGCCCGCCAACGGCGCGCGGATCGACGCGATCCGCGAGGCGATCGCCCGCAAAGCACTCGAACCCGAACTCGAGGCGGTGTGCCTGGTGTCGCTGATGGAGGCGGCCGACCGGGTGGACTCGACCACCGGCGTGCAGATGGCGTACCTCAAGAGCTGGGCAACGCGGTCGTTCAAGCCGCTCGAACTGCGCATGCCCAAGGTGCTCGGCTCCAACGGCTCGGGCAAGTCCGAAGCACACTGCCTCGAAGCCCGCGACGCCGCGGCAAGCCTGTCCGGTGACCTGGTCTACATCGACCCGCCCTACAACCAGCACGCGTACCTGGGCAACTACCACGTCTGGGAGTCGCTGGTCCGCTGGGACAAGCCCGAGGTGTACGGCGTGGCCTGCAAGCGGGTGGACTGTCGTGAGCGCAAGAGCGATTTCAACAGCAAGCGGCGCGTCGAAGAAGCGTTCCGCGCCACCATCGGTGCGATCGACAGCCGCTACATGATGGTGTCGTTCAGCAGCGAGGGCTTCCTGTCGCGCGAGTCGATCGAGTCGATCCTGGGTGAGCGTGGCGACGTCCACGTCCTCGAACGCGGGCACCGGCGATACATCGGCTCAAAGATCGGGATCTACAACCCCAGCGGTGATCTTGTCGGGAAAGCCGGGGCGGACACGAACACCGAGTTTATCTACGTGGTGGTCCCGTTCGGGCAAGCCTGGAACTGGGACGGAGCCGTCGGCACTGGCGAGCCGGCGGGCGTGGTCAGAAGCGGTTCGGCCGCGTAGCACGCCCGACAGGTCAGTCGCCCATTGGTACCGGCCTCGCTCTAGACGGCGCAGCCGACCTACTACGCCTGCTCTTGACCGTTGATTGTCGAGAGGTATTGCCAACATTTCTCACGAGGGTTCTCTCGCAGCCGCGAGCCCATGCCGCTCCGCCCGCCCGATGTGTGTCCGGCACGCTTCGCCATCCGACCTGGGCCTGAACTTGCACGCGAGCGGCTCCGGACCGACTGCCCGAGGCATGCAAGGCGGATGTCGAAACAGGCGGGTCACGGAATCGGCCATCGGAATGGAGAATCCCAAAAACAACGCAAGCCCCGGCATTGCCGGGGCTTGCGGTAGCACGGGCGGAAGGATTCGAACCCTCAACCTCCTGATCCGTAGTCAGGTGCTCTATCCAGTTGAGCTACGCCCGCAATGCGGCCACAACCGTACGCCGGGAGAGCCCCGCTGGCAAGCCTCTGCAGCCATGTTCTCGGATGCTCGGGCCCACAGAACACCGCTGGCGGGGCGTGGGCGGGGATCCTCCGGGGCGGGGATGGGGCGAGGGGCTGCCCCGCCGGATCGTCGCCAGGTGATGGGTGGGGGCTTGATTTTCGGTGTGGGTGGGCAACAATCTCCACCCAGGGCTCCGCTCGGCGATACGAGCGTGGGCGTTGGTTCCCGCCGGTCGTTGCCGGCACGCTTTGGTTGATGAAGGAAGCACCCCGATATGGCCCACTCGAACTCGGCGAAGAAGCGTATCCGCCAGAACATCACCGCCCGCGCCCGCAACCGCTGGCGGATCCGTGCCATGCGTGAAGCGCTCAAGGACTTCGCCGACAAGGTCACGACCGGCTCGAACGAAGAGGCCACCTCTTCCTTCCGCACCGCGTCGGCCATCATCGACCGCACCGCCCAGCAGGGCGTGATCCACCGCAACCAGGCCGCTCGGCGCAAGAGCCGCCTGAACAAGCGCCTCAAGGCCAAGGTCACGGCCTGATCCGGTGGCGCCCCGCTCCCCGAGCGGAGCGGACCCCGAGTTGACAACACACAGCCCGGCCGAGACCATCGGCTGGGCTGTTTCTTTTTTCCCAGAGCCGGTTCGAACGCCGGCTCGTTCAAGGGTCGCACGAACGCGCTCGCGCACATGAGCACACAACGTCCTGAGTCCGGTCCGATGGTCGAACGTTCGAGCGTGCCGCACGCGCAGCGCGGCTACTTCTGGCTGTCCGCCAGACCGCTGCACATCCTCCTGTTCCTGGTGCCAGTGATTATCGCCGCCGAGTTGGGCACGATCGGGCTGGGCGGAGGGTCGATCGCGAACCAACTCGCAGCGCACCGGATGCTCGTCCGCTTCTTCGAGATCTTCGGCGTGCTTGGGCTGCACCTGCCCGCGATCGCGATCGTGATCACGCTTCTGGTCCAGCACGTCATCTCGAAAGACCGCACGCGGATCGAACCGATCGTGCCGGCCGCGATGGTCGTCGAATCAGCGTGCCTGACCGGGCCGCTGCTGATCCTGGTCCTGCTGCTCCAGCCCGGGTCGGCCCCCGCGGCGGCGGCGATCACCGATGACGCAACTCGCGGCTCCGGGTTGCTGCTGGCGATGGGCGCCGGGCTCTACGAAGAGTTCCTCTTCCGGCTGGTCGTCATCACCGCGATCCACTTCGTGGCCGCCGATCTGATCCGCGTCCCGGAAAAAGGTGCCCGGGTAATCGCGGTCGCGGTGTCCGCGGTGTTATTCGCCCTGCACCACGAAATCGCGCTCGCCGGACAGGGCGTGAACTGGCGCCTGGCGATCTTCTACTTCATCGCGGGCGTGTACTTCGGCGTGCTGTTCCTGGCCCGTGGGCTCGGCATCGCGGTGGGGGTCCACGCGCTGTACGACCTGCTCGTGCTGGTGGTCATGCCCGCGTTCGCGTCGTCCGAATCCCAGTCCTAAGGGACGGAATGACCGGTTCCGGATCGGCGCTTGCCACAGACGCGAGGATCCGGTTAGGCTGGTGCCACCGAAGTGGGGGCGCCCTTGGATCTCGCATTCGCAATAGACGATCTGTACTCGACCGGGTGGTGGCCTGGCGATGGTGTCGCGTGCGCCTGCGACGACGATGGTCGCTGGTTCCCGGATCACTCTGCGATCGAGGACGCGTTCCGCGGCGCGGGTCGATCACTCGAGTTGTGCTCTTGCCAAACGACTTCGGCGTGCCGGGCGGTGTGGACCGATACCGCCGGGATCCCGCACGCGGTGGTCGCCGGCGATGAGCGGGTCGCCGGGGTGCTTGCTCTAGCGGCGTTCAGACGCGCCCAGATCGAGTCCGACGCCCGCATGAACGCCTGAGAGCGGGCCAGACGCACCGTTCGGCGGTTGACCCAGTCGGCGAACGAGCCAAAGATATCCCTTGCCTCTTACGTCCGGCCCCATCGTCTAGCCTGGTCCAGGACGTCAGGTTCTCATCCTGAAAACACGGGTTCGAATCCCGTTGGGGTCATTGGGCTTGGAGTGGATTACGTCCGCTCCAAGCCCTTTCTTTTGCGGCACATAGCGATCCCGACCGAAGCGACGACCAGCAACCACGCGCCACCCCAATACAGGGCAGCTTATGGCATGCTGTGTCACAAAGAGAACACTCTTTGAGACACACTCGTCAGCCTGTTTGAACATCGGGCAAGTCTCGGTGGGGCCCGGGGCGCTGTTCGGGCCGGGAGCGACCGTGGGGCCGGCACCCGGTTTAGGACGCCAACAATCCACATCAGACCCTCAGCGGCTGTTGCCTGGCGGTGCCCGACGCGCATCCCGAGTCCGCCGAGCAGTTCGCCCTAACCGCCTTCGCCAAGAGGTGGCCCTCAACGCCGCCAAGCGAAGCAACGCCAATCGCGTATCCGCACCCGACACAAGGACCGGCCGCTTGGCCGAAACCTTGCCTTCACGCCGGACCCGGATCGCTCAGTGCGAACCGCCGCAAGTGTCCCAGATTAACACCGACCATGCCAATCCTGCCCAGCTTCCACGATTTTCACTCTGTGACCCCCTCGCCGGGCGTTTTTTGCACAGGTGATCGCCCCAGTCGGTAGACTTTGGTCATGCCTATCGCCCGGACCGGCCAGTCGTTGACAGACACGGATGGGTACACCTACGTGCTCACCGGGCTGATACGCGCCGGTGCCCAGGCCGAGGCGTGGCACGCGGTCACCGCCAACACAGAGTGCAAAGCCGTAGTTGTGCGCATCACTCCGGGCGACCAGGGCTACCCGCGCGCGCCGATCAGCCGCGGCACTACCCTGTCCAACGCACTCGGCTCGGGCTGGATGCGCCCGATCGCCATCGGCACGCGCCACGCGGAGAGCGGGTTCTCGAACGGATCGGGGACAACCCATGCCGAACCGGTCACGTTCACCGTGTACCCGCGGGCCGCGGGCGGCGACCTCCAGCAGTACGTCGAAGAGTTCGGGCGCCTGACCGACCACACCAAGGCGACACGGATCGTCGCGCGGATCGCCGACGCGATCGCGCAGGCGCACGCCTCGGGCGTCTACCACAACGACCTCAAGCCCGACAACATCGTGCTCGAGGTGCCCGAATCGTCCGACCCTGTGCCGCGCATCATCGACCTGGGCCTCGGGCGTGGCGACGGCGACGCCGGGCGGGCGGCGGGGCGTTCGCCGGGCTTCGCGCCGCCCGAGGCGATCCGCGGACAGGGGTTCAACGCCGATAGGCCCGCCCTGCCCGGCGCGGCAGACGTCTACGGGCTGGGCGCTGTGCTCTTCTATCTGCTCACCGCCCAACCACCCAACGGGCGCACGCCCGACGAGGCGGCATCACGCACCGCCGCGGGCAGCAGCCAGGTCAACCGCCAACTGCAATCCAAGGCTCTGGCGGACGCGTGCGCACCCGATGCGGTTTCGGCCGCCGTGCTGCGAGCGCTCTCGGACGATCCTGTCGACCGCCCGCACAAGGCCGCTGAGTTCGCCATCGTGCTGTGGTCGGCGATCGCCCAGCAATCGCATATCAACTGGCGGGCGTGGTCCCGGGTCGGCGCCGCCGGGCTGGCGCTGTTCGTCGTCGGCGCAGTGGTCGGCGGCCTATCAATCACATCGTGGCGATCGGCCGAGCAAAGAGAGACGCTCGTTAGGGCCGAATCGGCCGAGGGCGAACGCGACGAACTCGTCAACGCGATGGACGCGATGACGCGATGGCGACAGCGATTCGAATCCGAACAGGTCAACCGGGTCCGCAGCCAGAGATGGGACTGGGGGGAGGCGGCAAGCGTCGACAACTTCCCGAGTGTGCTGATGATCTCGGAGATGCTGCGTGACGAGCGCGTGATTTTCAGCGACGAAGCGGATCTGCGGACGTTGGTAGCCGGCAGGGCCGACAGCGCTCAAATCATCCTGACCGAAGCGATGTTCAACGATGAGCAGGACCACATCTTCAACCTACTGCTTGAGTTGTGCGTGGCGGCGTGGGTCTATCAGGACGGCGAGGCGCACCGCGCGGTGACGATCCTCGACGGGCTCGTCCCCCGCCTCGAGGCAAGGCTCCTCCCGGACGATCCGTACGTGCTCGGTGCCCACCAACTGCTCGATTACGCGACCGTCACCGCCGCGGGGGGCGTGCCCACGGTCCTGCGTGAAGGCGAGCCCTGGGTGATGCAGCTCGTCTCGAACCAGGTGCGCGACCCGAACATCGAGTACCCGGTCTGGGCCGAGCCGCCTGCGTCGGCGTTGGTCGGCATCCGCATGGACGAGATGCCAGAGATCGATCAGATGAGGCGCGTGTACACCGATGACGTACGCGCGCGCCGCAACGCGGTCGACAGAGCGATGGCAGAGGGACACCCGGCGCTCAACGACAGCATGACGCTGAGCCAGGCGTGGAGGGCATTGCAGGCGCACAAGACCGGCGATCAAACCAAAGCGGAGCCGGAGCCCACGCAGGAAGCGATCACCACATCCACGACCAACGATCCAGGACCCGTTCCGGGAGCATCACCACCGCCGCCGTAAACACGCCGGCTTCGTCGCCGTCAGCGTGCGTGAGAATGCCGTCGCACAGAACAAAGTCGGCGAGGTATTCCATCCGGGACTGCTTCAGGCATGCCTCCTTGACCCCGGGCGGGAGGGTTAGACAGAACGCGTCGCGGATCTGGTACTCGTCGCAGGCGTCGAGCTTGCAGTCCTGCACCGCCGGGGGGTCGTTCGGGCTGGGCAGCTGGCAAGGCGGGTTGAGCGTCGCGGCGGCCTGGGCTATCGCGCCGGACGCGAGCAAGGCCGTAACAGTGATCGCAGACTTGGAGTGGGCAGATTGTCGCATCTTCAGTTCCTTTCAGTCGTCAGACGGGGGTATCACCACGCCCGATGCGGGGCATACCCCACCGAGAGTGAGCGATTCGGTCTCACTAACCAGCTGTCCGGCATGAAGTTATGTGAAAAATCCCTTCTCGGACCGCCCACGAGCCATACACCCGGCTCTCGCCGGTGCGTTGGCTCAACTCGTGAATGCTCCAAGCGTGGATACACAACCGGCGTCAACGGCAGTTCCTGTGGGATCAACGCGGGCAAACCCGCACGGTCGATGACCCGCGCGCGGTGTGCCCGTTCAAGCCTTTGCAACACCCCGGAACTGGGGCGGCCTGCTTCTCATCCCAGAACTCGGTTTCGGATCCCGCTGGGGTCATTGCCGCCCGGCTCTGTCGGCGGTTTTCTTCGATGCGAACTGCACGGTCCGAGAGGGGCCTCATCGGTACCTGGGACGGCGTTTGGACGCCATGGCAGATCGTCCACCGCGCACGATCGTCACAGAAGGGCAGCTCGAAATGGGTTATTCGGTCTCTAGACGGTACAGATCACGTTCGTGTGTGCGGGGATGCCCACTTCGTTGGAGTGGGGTGAAACCCGTGCCGATGAGCGGTTCCGAAGGGAAGGTCTTGATGTCTACAAACCAAAGCGCGAACAACCCAACGCACCCCGTGACCGGCGAGCCCATGGATGCGGCTTTCCAGGATCTCGTCAACTACTTCGTGGGGGAGCTCCCCGCCCGCATCGACCAGCTCCAGCATGCCGCTGATCAGGGCGACATCGGGGCCATCCGAACACTCACTCACCAGCTCAAGGGCTGCGCCGCCGGCTACGGCTTCGCCGAACTTGGCAAGCGTGCCGGCGTGATCGAAGGCAACATCGACCGCACGCCCGATCACACGGCGGAGGTCTCATCGATCCGGTCCGAGGTTGATTCACTCGTCGCCCTGTGCCGCTCGTACTGCAGCCGCGGCTGAGCCGAAGGAACCAGATCGTAACAGGAACCCCCAGTTGACCGACCCCACGCAGTTCGATCTCGAGACGCAGGATCCCATGATCCTGATCGTGGATGACTGCCCGTCCGCGCACCGGCTGCTGCATGCCAGCGTCGCGAGCGATTCCATGCGCGTCGAAGGCGCGATGTCCGGTCAGGACGGGATGATCAAGGCGGAGGTCTTCCAGCCGGATCTGATCCTGCTGGATCTCAACATGCCGGGCATGGACGGGTTCGAGATCTTGCGGGCCCTGAAGAACAACTCGAACACCCGGGAAATACCCGTGGTGGTCGTCTCCGGGCAGAGAAGGCCCAAGGACAAGGTCCGCGTGTTCGACCTCGGCGCCGTGGACTTTGTCGTCAAGCCGTTCGAGATGAGCGAGCTGCGGGCCCGGATCCATGTCGCCCTGCGGACGCGCCTGCTCTTCAAAATGCTCGCCCAGCGGGCCCAGGTCGACGGGCTGACCGGGCTGTACAACCGGGCGTACTTCGATCAGCGGTGGCGCGAGGAACTGCAGCGAGCCAACCGCTCTGGACAGCCTTTGTCGTTGGCGCTGATCGACCTGGATCAGTTCAAGGGGATCAATGACACCTACGGCCATTCGGCAGGCGACGAGGTGCTGACCGCGTTGGCGTCGATGATCCAGCGCACGCTGCGCGCCGGCGACATTGCTTGCCGCTTCGGCGGCGAGGAGTTCGTGGTGATCCTCCCGGACACCACCCCCAAGCACGCGGCCCTGCTCTGCGACCGCATCCGGGCCCAGTGCGAAACACTGAGCTGGTCTCGCCACCCCGACCGGAACGTGACGCTCTCGGTCGGTGTGACCGGCGCCGAATCCCCGAGTGTCCACGCCGACGAGGACTGGCTCGAAGCAGCCGATCGGAATCTCTACGCGGCCAAAGCCGCTGGGCGGAACCGGGTCGAAACCACAGATCTGGGTCCGGGGCCGATCCGCGCCGCGTCCTGAGCGCGTCGTTCCCTACCATCCGCCATGCCCGGCGAACCCGACCAGCAATCGCACGATCCCGAACGCCTCAACCGTCTTGAAGAGACGGTGGGCTTCATCGACCACACTTCGAGCCAGCTCAGCGGGCAGATCGCGGCGATCAGCCAAGAGGTCTCGTCGCTCTCAAGGCGCCTGCAGTCGCTCGAGCGTCGCCTCCTCGACCTGACCGACGCGGTCGGCGAAGCGCCGCCCATGGTCCCGCCGCCCCACGCGGCCGGTCCGGATGTGTCACGCGACCCGCTCTGAGGGGACCGGCATATCAGGCAGACGAACCCGCCACAGCGGTTTCTGCGTAGAGTGGGCTATGGAGAGTGCACACACCGTCCGTCGCAGTGTTCGAACTGGCGTTCTGGGGGCGTCACTGCTGGCCGGTCTCGTTCTCGTGACCGCGTGCGGGCAGAAGCGGGCGAACCGCCCGCCCCCGATCGATCCGGAGCAGGCCGCCCGTCTCGGGCTGACCGAGGATGCGCAAGACCCGACCCAGCGTGACAAGGACCAGGGCTACTACCTCTGGAAGACCAAGCCCGAGCCGGCTGGCACGGATGCTCCGACGTCGCCCGATCGGCGCAAAATCGGCGGCCCCAGCCCCTGAGCGGGCGATCCGCCTTCCTCGCATTGCCAATCCAGCGGTCGCTCAGGCTGACAGGGCGGTCTTGAGGACCGCATTGAAGTCCATCGCCTCGCCGGGCTCGCGCGACTGCGACCAGGTCACCATCAGTTTGCCCGACCCGTTCTTCTCCACGATGACCGTGCCCCTGCTGGCGACGTTCAGGTCGCTCCAGAACAGCCCGTACGCCTTGCAGACCGCCCGGTGCATGTCGGCCAGCAAACGGTGCTTGAAGCCCATCTGCTCGCCCCAGGCGTTCTGTGTGGCAAAGCTGTCACACGAGACACCAACGATCTGGGCACCCTGCTCAGACCAGCGGCTGAACTCATTGTTGACGCACTCCATCTCGGTGCCGCATACACCCGTGAACGCGAGCGGGTAGAAGCACAGGACCACGGGTCCCGAGATCGCGGCCTCAGAGAGCGTCCACTCGTTGCGGTCCTGATCGAGCAGGGTGAAATCCGGGGCGATGTCGCCGGTCTGGATGACCGAGTCGCGGGTGGGCAGGGCGGTGGTGGGGGGCATGGCGGGCTCCTCGATCGTGCGTGATTCTGGGCTGAAGCGACGGGATCCGAGCGCCGCGGCGCGGGTCCGGGTATCCTAGATCAACTGGTGTTCCATGGGCGTTCGCCCGGGACGCAGATTCGATGCAGGAAGCACGGAGGCAACCATGCCATCACTCGCGGAGCGATACACCGAAGTCAAGCAGCGCGTCGCCGACGCCGCAGCCAAAGACGGGCGGACCGCCGACGCGGTCTACCTCGTGGCCGTCTCGAAATACGCCGAGCCCGAGGACATCCGCGAGCTCATCGAGCTGGGGCACCGGGACTTCGGCGAGAACCGCGTCCAGCAGCTCGTCCAGCGGGCGTCGATCGTCCAGGAGTGGTACGACCGTGCCGGGCTGCTGAGCCGCTCGGGCGGCGTGTCATCGCCGTTCGATGCGTCCAAGCCGGTGCGCTGGCACATGATCGGGCACCTGCAACGCAACAAGGCCCGCAAGATCGCCGAGCTGAGCCGACTGGTCCATTCGGTCGATTCGTTGCGCCTAGCCGAGGAACTCCAGGCGAGCGCCAACAAGCTCGACCGCGATATCGAAGTTCTCATCCAGGTCAACGTGTCGGGCGAGGAATCGAAAGAGGGCCTGCCCGTGTCGGCGGCCGCCGCGCTCGCCGAGCAGATCGACACCATGGTCCACGTCCACGTCCGCGGGTTGATGACCATGGCGCCCTACTCCGAGGATCCCGAGCACAGCCGGGAGTACTTCGTGCGCTGCCGGGAACTCTTCGAGGAGCTCCGCCACGAGGGCTACGGCGACGGGCGTTTCGACCTGCTCTCGATGGGCATGTCGGGCGACTACGAGGTTGCGATCGAAGAGGGCGCAAACCTGGTGCGTGTCGGATCGGCGCTGTTTGGTACCGCGACGCAGGGGACGCCCGAGGGTGTCATCGCCGCCGAAGACTGACCGATCAGAGAATATGAATCCGGCGGTGCGTTCAGCCCCGGTGATCGCCCAGCGCCAGCGACGCAAGGCGTCCGCCGTTCGATCGGGTGCGATCCATGGCGCGTTGCAGGTTCTGTCCCGGGCAGGCCGTGCTGGCCATCTCGCGATGCGTGCGGACCTCGCTGAGCGAGATCCGGTAGCGGCGCATCTCGGACGCGATCAGGCGGTCCAGCGTTTCGACGGCCCGACCGGTCGGTCGGCTGCGGTCGAAGTTGCCCAGCATCACGATGCCGAGGTTGCCGGGGTTCTGGTTGGCGACGTGGGCACCCTGGAGTTCGAGCGGGCGTCCCTGCCAGACCTGACCGCTGGGGTCGATCGCGTAGTGGTACCCGATGTCGGCCCAGCCGCGGGCCAGATGCCCGCGCCGGATCGAGTCCAATCGACCGGCGGCCGCGGCCCGGGCCGAGCGGTCTCCCGTGTCGGGCAGCATGGGGTGGATCGCGTCGTGATGGACCGTGATGCGCCGGATCGAGCCCATCGGGTCGGCCAGCCATGGCCTCGGCTTGCCCTTGGCCCAGTCGGACCGTGCGATCAGCCCGTTGGGTAGCCCGCGTCCGGCCGGTCTGGTGCCCACGCCGGTGCCGGCGAACTGGCGTTCCTCGGCTGGCGTCCAGGGGCGGGAGATCATGGCCGGATCGCCCGGCACGGGGGTACCGAGTTGCCCGCCCTTGGCCCGGACGCGTTTATTCGCGGCCGTCCCGCACGCGGGCAGCAGGGTCAGCACGCCCACGCCCAGCCCGCCGTGAGCGAGTCGTCGGAGGGCCTGGCGCCGGCTCTGAGCGGTCTGCTCGGTCATCTGGTCGTGATCTCCGGGGCAGTTGGTGCACATCGCTGTAATCATCGGCGGGAACGGGGTCTGGGGTTCAATCCTACCACGCAAGCCCGGGAACCGGAATGGCCCGCTCGGATCGGACGATCGGGCGACCGTTGCGACCCGGGCAGATCCCCGATCGGGTGTGCTGGTCGGGTGCCTCGTGTCCGGGGTGGCGGGCGTGCTCACCGTGTGGCTACGGGGGATACCTGCCGATCGAAAACCGCAGTTCTGGGTGCGTAATTCAGCTGCACCGATACGGCGTGATCGCTCAAACCAAGTGGGCCGTCCTGGGTTGTTTGGACTACTCTTCCCCTTCAACCCAAGCAGGAGAAGCACGTGAAGAGCAAGCAGATGAAGTACGGCGCCGCGTTGGGCGCGATGATCGTGTTCGGCGTCTCGGGCCAGACCCTGGCGGCGGATACCACGGACGCAGCGTCCCGATTGGCCGAAGCCCAGGCGGCGTACGAACTGGCCCTGGCCGAACTGGAATCGGCCCGCGCCGAGCTGGCAACCGCAGAGGGCGTGCGTTCCGATGCCTCCGGCGAGACGGCCACCGAGCGTGCCGCGTCAGACGGGCGCGTCGCGACCCAGCCCGATGTCGAACCCGAACCCGAGAAGGGCTTCTTTGATTGGGACGCGTGGGCCAAGTCGATCGACGTCGGCTTGAACGGCGCGTCGGGCAACTCTGAGAACCTGAACGTCCGCCTGCAGTTCGGGATGGAGCGCAAGACCTCCAAGATGGAGACCAAGGCGACGGCGCTCTACCGCCTCTCCAACCAGGACGGCGATAGCACCGAGAACCGATTCAGCTTCGATGTCCGCAACGATTGGCTGCCCCCGGAGGGTTCGAGGATCCGCTGGTGGGCGCAGGGCAAGTACGAGTACGACGAGTTCCAGGTGTGGGACTCGCGCGTCAGCGGCGCCGCCGGCATCGGGTACGAGTTCATCAACAACGACAAGCACACCCTGATCGGGCGCCTCGGCTTCGGCGGCTCCCAGACCTACGGCGACATGGACGAGGACTTCCGCCCGGAAGCCGTCGCGGCGATCGACTACACCTGGGCGATCAAGGACGGCCAGAAGTTCGCCGCCGGCTCCGAGGTGCTGCTGGACGTCTCGGAATCCGAGAACTTCCGCGTGAACTCGTACGCCCAGTACGAAATCCTGCTCGACGCCGAGAGCAACCTGACGTTCAAAACCGGCGTGGCGAACCGCTACGACTCCGAGCCGGGCGGCGGCGCCGAGAAGAGCGACCTCGAGTACTACGTCACCATGGGCTGGGCATTCTAAACCGAGCTCCTAGAGATCCATAGTTCCTCCCGCGTGCGGGGCCCACCGCCCCGCACGCGATTGAACCAACACACGCAGGAGTGCGCACGATGCAAGACGTTCCATCCACCGACACAGCGCCCGTCGAAGAGGCGCAGGCAGCCGCCGAGGGCGCGAGCGAGGTCTCGACCGGGTTCGGCGAGCTTGTCAAACGTGTCGGCGAGGGCGACATGAGCGCCGACACCTGGATCTTGTTCTGGCAGTCGATCGGGCAGCCGATCGCGCTGGCGATCGTCCTGATCATCGCGGTGTTCTTCATCGCGGGATGGGCACGACGTATCGCGTCCAAAGTCTGCCGCAAAGCCGACGTCGAAGAGACGCTCGCGCGGTTCCTGTCGAATCTGGCCCGATACGCGGTGCTGTTCGCGGGCGGCATCGCGATCCTCGGCACTTTGGGCATCGAGACCACGAGCTTCGCGGCGGCCCTCGCGGCGGTCGGCTTCGCGATCGGCATGGCGCTCTCGGGCATGCTCGGTAATGTTGCTGCCGGTGTCATGCTGCTCTTCTTCCGTCCGTTCAAGGTGGGCGACGTGGTGTCGGCCGCGGGCGTGACGGGCAAGGTCTTCGAGATCAGCCTATTCACCACGATGGTTGATACGCCCGACAACCGGCGCATCATCGTGCCCAACGCCAACATCTTCGGCGGCAACATCGAGAATGTCACCTACCACGACACCCGGCGTGTCGACGTGGCGGTGGGCACGGATTACGGCGCGGACCTCGACAAGGTCCGCGATGTCCTGATGAAGGCGGCCGAGGGCGTCGAGGGACGCATCCAGGACCCCGCCCCCGCGGTCGCGCTGACCGGGCTGGGCGGATCGTCGATCGACTGGTCGGTCCGGGTCTGGGCGAACACGCCGGACTACTTTGCGGTCGCCGATCGGCTCAACCGCGACATCAAGGTCGCGCTCGACGAGGCCGGTATCGGCATCCCGTTCCCGCAGATGGACGTGCATCTCGACGGCAAGGTCAGCCGCGAGTAGACCGCCCGATGATCCAACTCACGCAACACCCGCGATCGATCGCGGGTGTTTTTATGCGCCTGCTTCACGACGCGTCCGGTCGAGCCACTTGGCCCAGATGCTCAGGACCAGCAGCATGTAGAGGCGCTGCGAGTGGTCGCGCCCGTGCCACGGGTTGATGGATTTCTCGCCCGCCGCGTCGTGCTCGCGGAGCATCTGTTCGACGAACTTCATGTTGATCTCGACGCCCGCGTCGCCCAGCCCGGGGAACGGGTCGCTCGACCGCAGGTGGTCGAGCAGGAGTTGGCGCATGCCGCCGAAGTCGGAGCGGAACCACTCGCCGACGGGGATCGCGAAGCCCTGCTTGGGGCGGTCGATGATGTGGGCGGGGAGGTGCAGCTTTGCGGCTCGACGCAGGATCGCTTTGAGTCCGCCGCTGTAGTTGAGATCATCGAATTCCATTGCGGCTTGCTGAAGCCGCCGGCTCAGCAGTGGAGCGCGGGTCTCGACGGGCACCGCCATCGATGCGAGGTCGACTTTTCGCAGGTAGTCGCTCGGGAGTGTGAAAATGGAATCGGCGTACGCCGCATCGAGGGGTGTCAGAGGCAAATCTCGGTGGGGGAACAGTTCGTCTGTCGCGTGTAGGAGTTGCTTGGCGTCGGCTGGGCCGAAGATCGCGAGTAGCGTGATGTAGCTCTCGCGTCGCATGCCCTCAATAAGTCGGCGTGCTTGTTCACCGGTGCTGTACGGAGTTCTTCCGCGCAGCAGACCACTCGGGAGGAGCTTACTTGGAATACCGAACACGTGTCCCCAGGGCAACCACTTCGCCGCAAGATGCCGCCTGTATCCAACGAAGAGTTCGTCGCCGCCGTCTCCTGTGAGCAGTACCTTTGCATGCGAGGAAGCTGCTCGACACGCCCAGAAAGTCGGGAGCAGAGATGAGTCACCGAACGGGATCCCGGCGGTCTCGATGAGCGTGACTAAGTCTGCGGACGCATTTGGGTCAGCATCAACTTCTGTATGCGATGATCCGATGCACTCGGCGGCCGCCCTGGCAAATGGTGTCTCGTCGTATCTCGGGTCGTTCATCCGCACAGAGATCGTGTTGATCCTGCCAGACAGGTTCTGGGCATGGAACGCGATGAGTGAAGAATCCACCCCGCCCGAGAGCAGGCAAGCGACCGGGACATCGGCCTCGAGTTGTTCCGAAACACACTGGCGCACCAGTTTGTCTATTCGGGGAGCGATCTTCCCGAGAAGTGCTCGATTGGAGCGCAGCCTGAGTGAGCGGACGTGGGTGTCTGGAGTGTCTGATTCGGCAGCGTCAGGCGGCCGCAGTGTGTTGATCCCTTCCATGACGCGGTCGAGCGGGCTGCCCTCCTGGAGGTCTTTGTTGAAGGGGATGATGTGGATAGACCTAGGACCAATCGATACAGCGCACTGGAACGGTGTGGAATCGAGGCTGTGCCCATAGGCGACCCAAACCTTGGTTGCGTCACCTCGAAGTTCGCTGTCGCCAAAGATGCCTGCCAGTCCGGCAGCACTGCTGGAAACTGCAAGAGTCCGCAGATCAGGAGCTTCCTCGGTTTGCTCTGAGTACTCTGGAGACGCCATATACAGCGGTTTCTGCCCGAACCAGTCTCGTGCCATCGTGAGGTTTCCGGCAAGCCGATCCCAAACCCCGAGCGCGAACATCGAGTTGTCCGCAATCCGGTCGTACGACCAGTGTCCGTACGACCGGAATGCTTGCAGAATCGATTCTGTGTCTGAATGATCTGTTTCGAAAGCGAATCCGCGTTCCGTAAGCTCCGCCCGCAACTCCCGATGGTTGTAGATACACCCGTTGAACACCACCGCCACGAGCGGCTCACCCGGGCACAGCTCATGGGCGAGTTTGGGTTCTTCGCCCGGCTGATAGGTCAGGTCCGGGCGGAGGTGGCGCCCGTCGTGGACCATCGGCTGGTGCCCGCCGGCGTGGTCGATGATGCTCAGGCGGCGATGCACGAACGCGACGTCAACCGTCGAACCGTCTTCTCGCACGGCTCGGTCGCGGAAACGCCCCTGACCGTCGGGGCCGCGGTGCTTGATCGATTCGTCGAGGGTGTCCAGCCACGCCTCGGGGATGGATTCGAGGTGGTGGGGGACGGGCTCGCCAGGCTCGTAGATCTTCAGGATGCCGGCGATGCCGCACATGGGTCAGAGGATACCGCGGCCGGGCGGAGCGGAGAGCCGCCCGCTCATTCGTTCGGCCCGCGGTGCTGATCGGTCCGTGCCCGCTTTCGGCGCATGATCCGCTCCTTCTTTTCATACTTCGCGTCGTCGAAGGTGCCGGTTCGGTAGCCGATGAGCGTGTGCAGGATGCGTGTCACGAAAATCGCGAAGGTGTAGACAATAACGAACAGCCAGCCCGGGCTGATCTCGGTCCGATGCTGGAGGATGTACATGCCGCCGATCGCGATCACCGCGAACACGGGCACCAACGCGAATCGCTCGCCCTGGACGATCAAGGCGTCCAGAAAGAACCGGCGCACGCGGGCCTTGTCCACGGGCTCGGGGTCGCCCGGCTTCCATTGGTTGGCGATCCAGTGCAGCGCGAAGTAGACGACGCCGTCGAAGACCATATCGATCGCGTACGTCGCCAGCGCGATCAGCAGCTTCTGCTCGCGTCCGATCAGTTCGGCGACCCACGCGACGGGAAACTTCGCGAGCGCGATCGCGAGCAGGCCGGCGGCCATCACGTTGAGATTGATGTTGACGACCCGTTTGCGCTGGTACATCTTGAACAGGCGGTCGGGCATCGCGTCGATCCTACCCGATCGAGTCGCCCCCGGTTGCCGCGAGGCGTTCCCGGGCGATGGCGACCGCGTCGGGGTTGCGATCGCACCCTATCGGGCGGCGTCCGAGATTCTGGGCGGCGACGAGCGTCGTTCCCGAGCCGCAGCACGGGTCGAGCACCGTGCCGCCCTCGGGGCAGCACGCGCCCACGAGCAACTCGAGCAGGGCCAGCGGCTTCTGCGTGGGATATCCGGTCCGCTCGCCGGCCATGTTGTTCAGCGAGGGGATGTCGATGACGTCGGTGGCCTTCTTGAGTTGGCCCTTCATCCGCTGGCTGGTCGCCGGGACCATCGGGGGCTCGAAGTGGTACTTCTCCGGATCGACGCAGTAGAACAGGATGTCGTCGTGCTTGCGGGCGAAGCGCCGGGGCGACGAGCCGCCCAGCCCGTAGGTCCAGATCAGGTGGTTCACGAACCGGTCCGGCCCGAGGAGTTCGTCGAGCAGCAAGCGGGCGTGGTGGCTGGTCCGCCAGTCGACGTGGAGGAGGACAGACCCCGTTGGCTCGAGGGCGGGCAGCGTGGCGCCGAGGCGCTCTCGGAGCCAAACCACCCAGGCCTCGGTGGTCGCCCAGGCGTCGTCGTAGGAGCCGGAGCCGCCGGTCTGGGTCCGCCCCGTGTTGAAGGGCGGGTCGGCGTAGAGGAGGTCGACGGACCGCGCGGGCAGCATCAGGGCGAGATCGAGCCAGTCCGTGTTCGTGATGTTGGTCTCGGCGGGCATCGATGTTTAAGTCTCGCTCTGGTCGCCGAGTCGGGTCCGATCCCAGGCCGCGCTGCACTCCGGGCAGACGACGCGGCTATCCGGATCGGGTGTGAGTCCCGCCAGCGTATAGCCGCAAGAGGCGCAGCGGTCTGCGCCGAGGTAGATGTCGGCGATCCGATCGAACCGCGCCCGACGGATCCACCCGAGAAACGAGTACCAGAAGACCATCGAGACGACAACCGCGAAAGTCGCCTGGGCCAGCACGTCACCGAAAATCCACAGCGTCGATCCGATGAGGGGGGCAATGCCCACCGACCAGATCACCCAACCGATCACGCCGCCGACGAGGGCGATCGCGATCTCGGGCCCGGTAGTCTGGCGTTGCTCCTGGCTCGTGACAGGGTCGGGAGTGACCGACGGCAGACCGAGCGCCCGCCATCCGATCTGCCGTGGCGAGAGACCCGCGATCGAGCAGGGCTTCCCACGGTCGTCCTTGGGTTGATCGGGCATGATCACTCGGATCGCCGCACTTGCGGGTTTCAGGCGGGGACGACGGGGCTGCGCCCTACCGAGTAGTAGTGGAAGCCCATACTGCCCAGATGCTGGCGCCGGTACAGATTGCGACCGTCGAAGATGACTTTCGCACCCATGACCGACGAGAGCTTCTCGAAGTCGGGGCTCTTGAACTCGGCCCAGTCGGTCGAGATAACCAGTGCGTCGGCGCCGCGGGCTGCTTCGTACATGTCGTCGTGCAGGGAGATGGTGTCGCCCATCTCGATGTTCACATTCTCGGCGGCGACCGGGTCGAAGCCCGAGCAGGTCACGCCGTAGCCAAGTGCCTTGCGGACGAGGGTGAGGGCGGGCGCCTTGCGGATATCGTCGGTGCGGGGCTTGAAGGCGAGACCCCAGAAGGCGATCTTCTTGCCCTGGAGCCCCATCTCGCCGCCGAAGTGCTTGAGGATCTTGTTGAAGAACAGATTACGCTGGCGTTCGTTGGTGCCGTGCACGGCGTTGGAGACCTGCATGGTCACGCCCGATTTGTCGCCCATCATGATGCAGGCGAGCGTGTCCTTGGGGAAGCACGACCCGCCGTAGCCCAAGCCCGGGTGCAGGAACGCGTGCCCGATGCGGCTGTCCGAGCACATGCCCTCGCGGACGCGGTTGATGTTGGCGCCGTACGCCTCGCAGAGATTGGCCATCTCGTTGATAAACGAGATCTTGGTCGCCAGGAAGTTGTTCGACGCGTACTTGACCATCTCGGCGCTAGGCACGTCCATCACGAACACGGGGTGCCCGTTGCGGACGAATGGATCGTAGAGATCGCGGAAGACCTCGCCGACTTCTTCGGATTCGACGCCGACCACGACTCGGTCGGGCTTGTTGAAGTCGCCGATCGCGTCGCCCTCTTTGAGGAACTCGGGGTTGTCGGCGACGTGGAACTCGATCGTGTCGCCCACGATGCCCCGGATGCGATCCCGGACCCGGAAGGTCGTGCCGACCGGGACGGTGGACTTGACGACGACGATTTTGGGCTTCTGTCCGGTCCCCAGTTCTTTGATGGCGTGCCCGATGTCGTCCGCGGCTCCATCAACGTACGACAGATCCGAGTGCCCCTTGTCGTCCGAGGGCGTGCCGACGCAGATGAAGATCATCTCGGCTTCCTGATAGGCCCGCTTCTTGTCTGTGGTATAGGTCAGCCGCCCCGACTGGCGGTTCTTGATCATCAGGTCGGTCAGGCCCGGCTCGTAGATCGGGCAGACGTCATTCTCGAGTTTGTCGATCTTGGTCTGATCGACATCGAGACAGATGACATCGTTGCCTGTGTTCGCGAGACACACGCCGGTGACGAGCCCGACATATCCGGTTCCAACCATGGTCAAACGCATTCGGGGCGCTCCTTTCGCGGCCCCGATGATAGACAACGGGGTGGGGAGAATGCATCGGTTCATCGGGCATCGAGATCCAATCCGACTGAGCCCGCGACACGCGTCGATCGGGCGGTATGATGGGCGTTCCGGCTCGTCGTTCTCGGGCCTTCATGGAGAGTGCGCCGATGCCAGCAACCGCCAAACAACCGTCCAAGCGAAAGAGGAAGCAGGGGGCCATCCCCGCGAGCAAGAACGGCGGGCTGACCGCCTCGACCGCCGACCGCCACGAGCTCTACCAGCTCTCGGTCCAGAACGTCGAGACCGAGATCGACTTCATCGATGCCGAGTTCGAACGCCTCCGCGGACGCAAGGCCGCCCTGCTCCGCGAGGATTTCTGCGGCACCGGCAACACGTCGTGCGAGTGGGTCCGGCGTCGGGAGTCCAACGCCGCCATCGGGCTCGACATCGACCAACCCACGCTGGATTGGGGGCGCGAGCACAACATGGCTCACCTGTCCGACGAGCAGCTCGGTCGGGTGAAACTGCACAACCGGAACGTGCTCGAGCCGGGCGACGCGGTGGGCGTGGACTGCGTGCTGGCGATGAACTTCAGCTACTGGCTCTTCAAGACCCGCGATGAGCTGTGTGCATACTTCCGCGCAGTCCGCGCGTCGCTGGGCACAGACGGCGTGTTCTTTCTCGACCACTACGGCGGCTCCGAAGCCATGTCCGAGATGGTCGAGAAGCGCGACATCGAGACGCCCGACGACCGCCGCTTCGTCTACGAGTGGGACCAGCACAAGTACAGCCCGGTCACTGGCGAGATGGACTGCAAGATCCACTTCCGCTTCCCCGACAAGACCCGGATGAAGAACGCGTTCGAGTACACCTGGCGTCTCTGGATGCTCCCCGAGATCCGGGAACTGCTGATCGAGGCGGGCTTCTCGAAGGTCACCGTGTACTGGGAGGGCGACGAGCTCGACGACGACGGCGAACCCACCGGCGAGGGCGACGGCGAGTTCACGCCCACCGAGAAGGGCACCGCTGACCCCGCGTTTGTCAGCTACATCGCGGCGATCCCGTAACGACGATCACCCGGCAAGATGCGGGGCCGAAACACCCGGTCGGCATATCATCGGCGATGCGTGGCGTCCTCGACATCCCCGAGCATCTCAGCGGTGTGCAAGAACTCATCGGCGACGCCTTGGTGCGCGTCGAGCGGGCGTTCGATGCGCAGCTCGAATCCGACCTTCCGCCCGTCGATGAGCTGTGCGAGCACGTCGAGCGTTACCGCGGCAAAATGCTCCGTCCCACGCTGGTGATCCTCTGCGGGGCGGCCGTACGAGACGGGTTGGGCGGCATGCTCGATGGGCGCGCCTTCGATCAGATCGCCACCCGGGCCCACGCCTGCGCCGGCGCGGTCTGCGAGATGGTTCATATGGCCACCCTCGTTCACGACGACGTGCTCGACGAGGCCGACATCCGCAGGCGCGGGCAGACCGTCAACGCACTGCGCGGCAACGAGCTGGCCGTGATCCTGGGCGACTACCTGATTGCGTCTGCCTACGAGCTCTGCTCTCGGTTCGACTCGCCGGTGCCGGCCCGATTGATCGGGCGGGCCAGTTCGGTGATGTGCACGGGCGAACTGCTGCAACTGCACAGCCGAGAGAACGCATCGCTCGACGTAGCGACCTACTTCGAGATCCTCGAACGCAAAACGGGAGCCCTGATCGGGTCGGCCTGCGAACTCGGCGCGCTGTGCACGCTCGGATTCGAGAACGCTCTCGACGAGCGGACGCTCGCGCTCGGGCGCTTCGGCACGCTGCTGGGCGTGGCGTTCCAGGTCCAGGACGACCTGCTGGACCTGACCGGCGACGAGGCCGTGGTCGGCAAGTCGGTCCGCAAGGACCTCGAGAAGGGCAAGCTGACCTACCCCCTCATCCACCATCTGGCCAACGCGAGCCCGGACCTCCGCGGGCGGATGCTCCGCCTCGTGGCCCACCCCGGCACGCTCGGCATGGACGATGACATCCGCTCCATGCTGACCGAGACCGAGTCTATCGACGCCAGCAGGGCGGTCGCCGAGCGATTGGTCGGCGACGCAAAGCGGGCCCTCGGAGTGATCCCCGAGGGCCCGGCCAAAGACATGCTCTGTCTGATGGCCGACGCGGTCGTCAGCCGAGCGTACTGAGGCACCCAGACGCAGGCTTCTTCCTTCAGGCCCGACGCCGGCGCACGCCGATCAGCCCCCCCAAGCCGAGCAGGGCGATGCCCGCGGGGCTGGGCGTGGCGATGGCGAAGTTGTCCACGCTGAAGGTCGTGACCAGCGGCGTGCTCAGCCCGTCGGGGCGGTTGACCGAGATCTGCAGGTTGCCGACCGCGGGCATCACGGCGTTGAAGATGGCCTCTTCCGAGCCGGGAGGTCCCTCGGCGAAGAAGAACGGGCTGTTGAAATCCAGGTCGAATGAAAGCGTGGTCCACGCCCCCGAGGACACGACCGTGGGGGTGAGCATCGCGAACGCGGGGTTGTTCAGGCTTGTCGCGACGCGGAGCCCGAAGGTCAGGTCCTGCCCCGAGTCCTGGAGAACGTCGAAGCTGACCGTCGTGATGCCGCCCGCCAGGTAGTCACCCACGAAGGAATCGTTCGAAGAATCGAGATCGTCCTGGGCCCGGAACAAGGTGAGCCCGAACATGCCGGCGCTGTTGACGTCGGCGGTGCTCGAAACAGCCCCCGCGTTCCAATCAACGGCGGCGCCCGAGCCCTGGGCCCAGTTCTCGCCGCCGAGATCGAAGGTTTCGGTGAAGGGCGACGCGGGTGGAAGGCCCGGGCCGGCGAACGCGACGCCGGCGGTCAGGGCGATGATGAGCGCGGGGGTCCGCATGGTGATCTCTCCTCTGGAAGTGAACGCCGGCGAACCGGCGGAAGGGCATGGGCGGTTGTCGCCCGCAGGATGGGGGCGACGTCTGGTGGGGTGCGGGTCAGGGCGTGTTGAACGCGGTGATAAAGGCGGCGACGTCGAAGAAGTTGAACAGGCAGTCGCCGTTGATATCCGCGAGCGGTGCGCCCGCGTTGAAGTCGGTGATGAACTCGGCGATGTCGAAGAAGTTGCGCAGCCCGTCGCCCGTGTAGTCGCCGATGGGCCCGGTGAACACGGTCAGCTCGATCGTCGGCTCGAGCCCGAGGATCTGGGCGAGCGGGTTCTCGCGGGTGTAGAACTCGGGGTAGAGCGGATCGCTGGTGCCACCGCCCGGGCCGCCGTCGGCGAAGTGCAGCGACGAGATCGCGAACCGCAACTCACCGAACGCGAGGCTCTGCGACAGGTACGCCCGCGTGCCCGGGTCGCACAGGTCGATCTCGAACGAGATCACGGTGTCGGCGGGCACGAGATCGCCCGGCGCCACATCGTCGGTCCGCCCGACGCCCATCGGTGTGCGATCTATCTCCTCGCTCAGGTTGTTCGTCGCGTCGGTGGGGGTGCCGTCCGCGTCGAAGACCGCCATGAACGCGGTCCGGGCTTCCTGAGCGGGGAGGACCACCGGGTTGAGCCCGAAGGTGGTCGTCTCGGTCCAGGTCGTCGCGTCGTAACCGTCGCGGTAGCCCAGCCCCCAGAGCTCCATGGGGCGTCCCTCGTCCGTGTCGGGGATCAGATTGGGGTAGCCGCCTTCTTGCGACTCGTGGCTGGCCTGGGGGTCGCTGGTGGGGTCGTAGCGGAACTGGTTGTGGTTCGCGATGGACGCCGTCACGGTGAGCGCCGTCACCCGGTACTCGGAGACATCCAGCCCGACGGGCACGCCCGCGCTGGTGTCAAACCCGACGATGAACTGCGCGTCGTGGTCGTCGAACCCGAGCAGGCGGGGCGCCCCGAAGGTCGTTGCGGCGAACCGGGTCCCGGGCGCACCATTGAAGGGGTACATCCACCGATCCAGCGTGGCGATCGACCCGAAATCGACGCTTTGCGCAATGGCGGTGCACGAGAGGCAGGCCAAGGCCGACACGGATAGGGCGACTCGCTTCATCGGTCTCGCTCCGTCGTGGTGCCGCCCGTCGGGAGGCACCCGCTGGGTCAGGTGGTGGGGCGTGCAAGTTTTGCGCGTAAAGGACAAGGTTTCTGATTTGACAGGACCGACGCTTGCCACGCCGGACCGGACACGGGCTAGTATTGCGACTGAGTCTCAACAAGGTCAAGCCGGGCTTGAGAAGTTTCATGGATGAACCGATGCGAGATGCGATGGCGTACCGATCCGAGCACCCACTGAGCACACGACGATCCAGCGGAGGACCCGCGGGGTTCACGCTGATCGAGTTGCTGGTCGTCATCGCGATCATCGCGGTGCTGACCGGGATCCTGCTGCCGGCGATCGGGCAGGCCCGAAATACGGCCAAGGCGGTCCGTGAGACCGTGGGGGCCCGCCAGCTGATGCTCGCCTACCGGATGTACGCCGACGACAACAGCGACAAGCTGCTGGTCGGGTTCCTGCAAGACGAGGTCTTCGCCGAGGTCCGCCGGCGCGACGAGCTGCCCAAGGACCTGGGCGGGCGGACCATCGCCAACCAGCCCGCGGCCCGCTACCCCTGGCGGATCGCGCCCTACCTCGACGGCAATCTCGACGCGATCTACATGGATCGTCGGGTGATCGAGGCGATGGCCGACGAAGCGGGGGCCGACGTCGCCTCGGCCGGCAGCAGCCACCGCACGATGCAGTACGTCGTGTCGCTGTTCCCCAGCTTCGGCATCAACTCCTACTTCGTGGGCGGCGGCGGGTACGAGGGCGACCCGATCCCCATGAGCACCTCGGGGCGGAGGGTCTTCGGCGATTTCCACGTTTCCAAGATGTACCAGCCCCGCAGCCCCAGCACGCTGATGGCCTTCGCGTCGGCGCGATCGACCGCGGGCGGTTTCCTCAGCGGCTACGGCCCGGTACAGGGCGGCTACGTCGTCCTCCCGCCCTACGCCTACGAGACCACCGGGCGCAAGTGGGGGGATTCCTACGACGAGCACGCCGATGTGCCGCTCAACAACACCGGCAACGTGGCCCTGCGGTACAGCGGCAAGGGAGCCGCGGCGATGCTGGACGGGCACGTCGAGCAGCTCGGCTGGGACGAGTTCAACGACATGCGACTCTGGGCCGATCAGGCGACCAGCGCCGAATGGACCATCCCGGTCCGGCGTTGAGCCCGCTTCCCTGACGGACCGCCCCCCGCCCGGCTACGCTGGGCTTCCATGACCGACCCTTCCAAACCCGTTGTGAACGACCTGATCGCCGAACTCGAGTGGCGCGGGCTGCTGCACCAGTGCACCGACCGCGACGGGCTCAAGCAGCACCTCGAGACCGGCACGCGGAAGATCTACGCCGGCTTCGATCCCACGGCCGACAGCCTGACCATCGGCAACCTCGTCCCCATGATGATGCTCGCCCACGTCCGCCGGGCCGGTCACGCGCCGGTCGTCGTGATGGGCGGCGGCACCGGGCTGATCGGCGACCCGTCGGGCAAGTCCGCCGAGCGGATGCTGATGACCCCCGAGACGATCGAACAGCACATCGCCAAGCAGCGCCCGATCTTCGACGAGGTGCTCGGCAAGGTCCCCGGGCCCGCCTACTCGATCGAAAACAACGCCGACTGGCTCGGCAAGATCAGTTACCTCGAAGCGCTTCGCGACATCGGCAAGCACTTCTCGGTGAACATGATGATGCAGAAGGAGTCGGTGAAGGCGAGGCTGGAGAGCCGCGAGCAGGGGATCAGCTACACCGAGTTCAGCTACATGATCCTGCAGGCGTACGACTTTGTCCACTTATGTGAGCATCAAGGTGTGACATGTCAGTTCGGGGGAAGTGATCAGTTCGGGAACATCATTGCTGGTATTGATCTCATTCGCCGCACGTTAAAATCGTACATCGGCAAGGCCCAGTTTCAACAGGTTATGGGAGAGTTGATTCGACGCGGGGTCGTTCGATCGTCCGATCCAGATGTAGACGTTGAAGAGATGATCAGCACTGGACGGGATGTCGAAGAGTTTTTCGACAAGATCACCACGAGTGTCTTCGGCCTCACCGCACCCCTCGTACAGAAAGCCGACGGCGGGAAGTTCGGCAAGACCGAGTCCGGCGCGGTGTGGCTGACCGCCGAGCGCACCAGCCCCTACGCCTACTACCAGTTCTGGCTCAACGCCTCCGACGAAGACGCGTCCGCCTGGATCAAGGTCTTCACGTTCCTGACCCGGGGCGAGGTCGAGGCGCTGCTCGCCGAGCACGCCGAGCTGCCCGGGGCGCGGGAGCTGCAGCGCCGCCTGGCGAAGGAAGCGACCACGATCCTGCACGGGCGGGCGGCCATGGAGCAGGCGGAAGGCGCGGGCAAGGCGCTGTTCTCGGGCGACGTCGCATCGCTCGACGAGGCGACCCTCCGCGATGTGCTCGCCGACGTGCCGTCGTCGGAGAAGGACCGGGCGGACCTCGCATCGGGCGATGGCTACAGCGCCATCGAACTGCTCAAGGAGGTCGGGCTGGCGTCGAGCAACCGCGAGGCCCGCGAGTTCATCGCCAACGGTTCGGTCTCGATCAACGGCGAAAAACTCGCCCCCGACACGGCGCTTGGCGAAAGCCACCTGTTGCACGGCTCGCTCATGGCGATCCGGCGTGGCAAGAAGAAATGGCACCTGATCCGGTGGTCGTAACCGCCGCCTGGCCACCACACTATCGCCGTAAGCCGTTTCTGGGATTGCACTTCCATTCCTGGGTAGTTTCTGTCATAATGGGTGCATCCTGGATATCCGCTGGCGTTCGCCGTGCGGAACGGCGGACCCCCGCGGCTGAAACGCATCGGAGGCTGGCCATGGGCACCGTCAATGACATACTCGCACGCAAGGGCACCGCGGTGCACTCGGTCTGCGCCACCGCGGATGTGCTGGCCGCGGCTCGCCTCATGAACGAGCACAAGATCGGATCACTCACCGTCATCCTCGACGGCAAGATGGTCGGCATCCTCACCGAGCGCGACATCCTGACCCGCGTGGTCGCCGAGCACCGCGACCCGATCGAGACCAAGGTCGGCGAGGTCATGACGCGCGACGTGCTGACCTGCCGCCCGACGACCCGCCTGAACGAAGCCCGCAAGGTGATGCGCGAGCGCCGGATCCGCCACCTGCCCGTGCTCGACGGCAAAGAGGTCAAGGGCATGTTGTCGATCGGCGACCTGAACCACGCCGAGCACGACATCCTCGTCGAGACCATCCAGTCGATGGAGGTCTACATCGCGGGCGGCTCCGCGGTCGCGAGCTGAGGCGCTCCGCGCGTCTTGCGAGTGGGGGGATCAAGCAGACTGCATGAGCCGGCGGATGGTCTCGGGCGATTCGCCCTGCCCCGTGCGGCAGCTCAGCAGGGCCGCGTGCGTCATCGACAGCACACCCGCATAATCGATCGGCGCGTGCTTGGGCCCGACGCCCGCGCACAGCGCCTTGAGTTGCGTCACCAGCGCCGCCTCGCCCGGATCATCTGACTCAGTTTGCGTGCAGCGGACCGCGGTCTCGTCGATCTCGCCCGATGCGTGCTGCCAGGTGATGCGCTCGGGGCTGGTGTCGACGATGCCCTCGGGCCCGATCAAGCGGAGATCGAACGACGAGCGGACGGCCTGGTCAGACAGGTGCATGGTCAGCGAGCGCCCGTCGGAGAAGCGCAGGTGCGCGGTCAGGTCGCCGGTCAGCGACCGGAGCGTCTCGCCCGGGACCTGGTGGATGCCCCGCCCGATCGCGGGCGTGACACAGCAGGCGTCGATAGCCTCGGGCACGCCGAAAAGGGCGCGGGTCAGGTCCATCGCGTCGAACACACGGGCGCCGAGCGAGCCGAGGACGCCAGGCCCGTGCATGCCGATGGCGCCGCTGCGCGGGACGCCGAACGTCTCGAGCAGGGCGTGCAGCTCGTCGATCGCCGGGGTCCGGCGTGTGCGCGGCGCGAACCGGATCAGATCGGCCAGCGATCCGTTGTCGAGCGACTCGCCCCAGCGCGTCCCGGCCAGCGCCATCGCAGAGTCTGGTATCGGTTCGAGTGTGGCGACGGGCACGGCCCGGGCCCGGGCCTGCTGGAGCGCGCCCATGTCCTGGTCGAGCTCGGCGTGCCCGAAATCGCCCGGGGTGGCGATCAAGATCAGGTCGATGTCGCCCGAGGTCAGGGCGGTCCGCAGGTCGTCGCAGGGCTCGCAGGCGAGTTCCTGGGCGGCGCGTCCGGTGCTGGCCGAATCGGGGGAGCCCGCTTTGACCGGTTTGATCCCGGCGCGATCGAGGACGCGCGCCACCACGCCGGATTGCTCCGGCCGCAGCCAGCACACGGCTCGCGGGGTTCCCTCGGTCATCTCGGAATGGTATCAGATTCGGAGAGGCCTGCGGGCGTAAACAGCCGTATCATCCGGGGTAAGGCGCGGCCGGTCGGTCGCTCGTCGGGCCCCTCGGGGCCAGGCGGGAGGAAAGTCCGGGCACGGAAGGACACGGTGGTGGGTAACGCCCACCCGCCCGCAAGGCTCCGAAAGGAGGCGGCTGAGGGCGAGGGATAGTGCCGCAGAAAGCAAACCGCCGATGGATGAGCTTGCTCATCACAGGCAAGGGTGAAAGGGTGCGGTAAGAGCGCACCGCCCGGCTGGTGACAGTCGGGGCATGGTAAACCCCACCGCGTGCAAGCCCAAGCAGATCTCCGCACGCTCGCGTGCGTCCCTTGTCCGGGGATCGTGGGATCGGGTCGGGTGCTGGGAACGTCAGTTCCCCCGGCGTCGGTAACGGCGTCCGGTAGAGAAATGGCCGATCGAGGCCCGAAGGTCCAGCCCCGAGCCCCCGTCATAAGGAACGGGGCGGGAAACCGCGGGACGAGACAGAACCCGGCTTACAGGCCGCGCCCAGCCGCACGACGCACCCCCTCGGGATGACCGGGGGGGTGCGGCCTTTTGCACTCCCCCAAATAGCAGATCGACACCCGGCGGTGTCGTGTTCAGATCACGGCTGGCGGCCGTAGTTCATAGAATCGAGTTTGTAAACCATACGAAAACCAGTATCCTGATATGTGGTATATCTTTAGCACAACGGCTGATCGAAACTCAGGAGGTCTCGAAATGCGAAACGCTGGTATCACCCTCGTACTGTGCGGACTGATCACCGCGGCATCGGCCGCCCAATCGATCACTCGCGAGGCCGCACCCGTACCGAAACCTTCGGTACGGGCGCCGAGCGATTGCGCATGGGTTGAAACCGGTGTGACCCCAAGCGTCGACGTCGGGTTCGGCGTGCTCCGCTACGTGGTCGGCGGCGACTTCGATGGCGATGGCGACGTCGATGGGGCCGTGTTCCAAACGGACAGCACGCAGAGTAACGATCCGTCCCGTGCGACGGTCCTCCTGAACAACTCGGACCAGACATTCAGTGAGTCCGCGGTCTACCCCACCAGCCCCTCGTTCGGGTACTTGCCCTTGCCCCACATGGAGGACTTCGACAACGACGGAGATGTCGATCTCCTCGTGCGATCAAGCGCTGGTTTCGTTGGGTTCATCCCCAACACCGGCGATGGCCAGTTCGCCGAGGGTGCTCCGGTATGGAGCGATACCCTGGGCGGCCAGACGGCGCGGTCCGGCTCTATCGACACCATCGTCACTGGCGATTTCGACGGCGATGGAGACATCGATCTCCTGTTTGCCGATGAGAGTACATCGAGTGATCGATTTGATATCCGTCTCCTCAGGAACGATGGCTCGGGGTTCTTCGTAAGTGAGAACCCGTCGTTGAGCGGGCTGCGGATGTCCCGCACAATCGTCGTTGGGGACACGGACAACGATGGGCACCTCGATCTCGCTTGGCACGATCGTTCCACCGGTTTGGTCGTCATCTCGCGCGGAGACGGCGCCGGGCAGTTCGATGCCCCGGAGTTTCTCAGCAATGGCGTCCCGCATAACTACGGCTCGATTGTGATCGGGGACCTGAACGGCGATGGCAGTTCAGATATCCTTGTTAACTACCAAACCGGACCCACGCCCAACGACTTGTACCTCGGCAACGGATCCGGCGGGTTTGACGTAGCACCCCCGACGGGGGTATCCGTCGGGGGGCGGTACATCCCGTCTGCAATCGATATCGATGGCGACAGTGATACGGACTTCGTCTTCCGTGCCAGCTACACAGAGGTCGGCACGCTGCTCAACGACGGGTCGGGGCACTTTTCGAGAGTTCCGTCCTACCGGGCGCCCTCGGGCAACAACGGACGCATCCTGCTCGATGCGGACGGCGACGGGGACCAGGATGTCCTCGCTGTCGGGAACGAGAGCTACTCGGTGCTGGTCAACTCGGGAGGCGGCGAGTTCGACTCGGATGTCGCGCTGATGACGAGCGGAAGCAGGGGCATCGGCGTGTCGGACATGGACGGCGATGGGTATCCCGAAGTCGTGGTCGCGGGTGTGGACATCAGCATTTTTCAGACGCAGGGCGATTCTTTGATAGACCCGCCCCAGGCGTACGACGGACCGATCGGGGTCGCCGACATGGCTTTGGCCGATTTCGATGCGGACGGCGCAGTTGATGTGGCGGTGGTGGGTTCAGAGGTGGGGAATGTTATGGTCCGTCTGAACGACGGATCCGGATCATTGTTGGAACCGACGATCGTATCGATCGACCCCGGGGCGGTGTCCATGAATGCCGCGGACATCGATGGCGACGGCGATCAGGACTTGGTCGTTGTGTTCGGGAGCGGGCCTCCGTCCCTCCTCGAGAACCAAGGCGGCGGCGTGTTCTCTGCTCCCACGGCGCTGGGCTTCGATGCGAACCACATCATCCGCTTTGGCGACATGAACGGCGACGGGCTTGTCGACGCACACGTTGTCAAGCCGACCGCGCGGTTGTTCTTGAACCGGCCCGATGATCCGGGTCAGTTCGATGCCGGGGCCGCTACGTGGAATCTGCCGACACCGTTGGCCAGTATCTTGGGGGATATCGACGGCGATGGCGACAATGACATCATCAGTACACACTGGTCGAGCGATCCAGACCCGCCTTCTTCATCCATCTCGTTCTCTATCAACAACGGGGACGCGACATTCGGCGGTTCAACGCTTATGTGGACGACGGGGATGTCAAACGGGCTGATACCCCTCGCGGTGACAGACGTGGATGGCGACGGTGATATGGATGCCATCGCGTCCGACGGTTTCATGTTGGTCTATCTGATCAATGACGGGGGGGCCTCATCGTTCCGGGCCTACGACGCTAGACCAATGAGTCAGATCCTGCGAGCGGCGCCGATCGACCTGGAAAGCGACGGGGATACCGACCTGGCGATTATCAACGGCGGATCGGTTTTTCTCTTCACCGTGGAATCCGTGTGTGACTGTGCAACGGATTTTAACGGGGATCATCAGATCAACTTCTTCGACATCGTGGCCTTCCTCGCGGCGTTCAATGCCGGCGATCTCGCGGCGGACTTCCGAGCCGATGGTGTGCTGAACTTCTTCGATATCGTCGATTACATCACGCTGTTCAACAACGGGTGCCCATGACCGGCCGAGCGGCGTTTTTGAGACGCCAGTCGTGGCCCGGGGGCCCTGCCCCGAGTCCTCATCTTCATGACGGTGCGGGAATCCGCAGGGCGAGACAGAATCCGGCATGTAGGCCGTGCCCAACAGCACGCCGCATCCCCTCGGGATGACCGAGGGGCTGCCTATATTGGAACGATTGCCGTCGCGAAACCTGTTGCCCGATCCATTCGTACGAACGCCAATAGCCGACGTCCCGTCTGTAATCACTTTGATATATCCAACTACCCTGTTATGCTCCAACGGCGGGGCTGCTATTGGTAGCTCGCCGCTCGGTCTCACATCATCAGGAGGTGTAGTTATGATCGTCGCCAGCTTCGTGTGCGGTGCGAGCGTTTGGCTCATCATCGAGCCATCCGCGAGATCTATCCCCGAACGCCCGCAGCCCATCGCCGCTGAACCCTCCGGCGCGGCGAATTCGGGCGATCTGATTGTTACGGGTGAGATCCCGTCGTTCGCCTACGGCTCCGGCACGATGTGGCACGCCGTCAGCGGTGATTTCGACGGCGACGGGGATGTGGACGGCGCGGTGTTTCAATCAAACCAGGGTCAACATCGCGATCCGGATCGCGTGACGATCTTGCTGAATCAATCGGATGGGACATTCAGCTTGTCGCAGGAGTATCCATCGGCTCCGGTGCCCGCGAACCGCCCGCTGCCCCACATGGAAGACTTCGACGGCGACGGAGACATCGATCTGCTCGTCCGATCCACGAACGGGCTTGTCGGCTATCTCCCGAATACAGGTTCCGGTCTGTTTGACGAGGGCGCCGCGGTGTGGAGCGCTGTGTCTGCGGGCGAGTTCAACTCTTCAATAGACTCCATTGTAACGGGAGACATCGATGGCGACGGAGACATCGATCTGGTCTACACCGATGTCCAGTCCGGGGATCGGTTCGATATCCAGATCCTGCCGAACGACGGTTCGGGTGTCTTCGTGGCGGGGCCGGTTGTGGCACAGGACGCGCGGCTCGATAAGGCCGTGTCGGTGTACGACATCAACGATGACGGGTTTCTCGATATCGGTTGGGCCGAGCGAGTCAACGGACAGATGATGGTCGCGTACGGAATGGCAGGTTTGTCGTTCGCTCCGCCCGTGTCCGTCGGCGATTCATTCCCCGGCGATAACAGGATCCCGGCCTTCGCCGACGTCGATGGCGACGGCGTCACGGACATCGTGTTCGGATTCCGAAATCGCTCTCCGGGGATCAGCGTGCTGTTCGGGGACGGGCTCGGCGGCTTTGCCACACCCGCTGCGCAGAATCAGGACGCCGTCGCAACAGATCTGCTGCTGCCGACCGATCTGGATGGTGACGGCGACACAGACTTCGTGTGGAGGCCTCTCGTCGGATACAGGCTCGTTGGGAAGTTGATCAATGATGGCTCGGGGAACTTTGAACGGGGTCAGTATGTCGGAGCCTTCTCCGGCGCAAAGCAGCAGCTGCTGATCGACGCGGATGCGGACGGCGACCTCGACGTGCTCGCGATAGGCAACGATCGGTACAGCGTGGTCATCAATGGTGGCAACGGAGAGTTCGAGGGGCCCGTTGTCATCCCGCTGTCACCGGTCGGGGCAATGGTCGCCGCGGTCGATCTGGACAACGACGGGAACGCGGAGGTTGTCTCGGCCGGGTCAAAGGTCGACATTCTGCCGATCGTGGGCGGTGAACTCGGCGCACCGGTGGGGTCGTATGTCGGGCTCGGGGCGCTGGCCTCGATGGCATTCGCGGATCTCGACTCGGACGGCTACCTCGACTTCGTGGCGGTCGACTCCCAAGCCAATATGCTGACAACTCGCTTGAATAATGGGGATGGGTCGCTGTCCGTAGCGACCGACTATCTCGCCGCGGGACAGCCCACCGACGTCAGCACGGCCGACACAGACGGGGACGGCGATCTGGATGTTGTCGTCGGGTACGCCGACTCGGACCCGTCGGTCTTCTTGAACGACGGCGCCGGCGGGCTCTCATCGCCCCAAACGATCGCTGTCGCTGCGAGGGGCTCTGTGCGTGTTCTCGATATGAATGGTGACGCGTTTCTCGATGTCTTCAGAACAATGCCTAGCGCGGCCGTGTTCCTGAATGATCCCAACAACCCCGGCAGTTATTCGCCCGTATCTACGGCAGTCTCATGGCCCGTCTTTGCGCTGGGTGACGTTGACGATGACGGCGATATCGATATTGCGTGGGGCACGTTCTCGGATGATCCAAACGGCTTTGACTCTGGCGTGGCGTTCTCTTTGAACGATGGCCAGGGGGCGTTCGTCGCCGGCGGCACCGGATGGTCGACGAATGAACAATACAGCTTCGGACGGATCTTTGTCCAAGATCTGGACGGCGATGGTGATACCGACATTTTGGCTCTGGCAGGAATCTCTTTCTATTACCTGCTGAAAGACGCGGACGGTCAGTCGTACAGCGCCAGCTCGGTATTGCACACGACGCTTTCGCATGCACAGGATCTGCTCGACATCGAGGGAGACGGCTTTGTAGACGCTGTTGTTCTGGACGATTTCTCGAGCAGCGCCTCGTTGCTATCCGTGAGCCTGCCTCCATCGTGCCCCGCAGATTTGACCGGCGAGGGGATCCTCAACTTTTTCGACATCTCTACATTCATCACCTTGTTCAATGCAAATGACCCAATCGCGGACTTCCACGCGGACGGATTGTTTAACTTCTTTGATGTTGCCGATTACATCGCGGCATTCAATAACGGTTGTCCATGACCCGATGAGCGGGGTCTGAGATACCGCGAATCAACCGAGGGTCTATCCCGAGCCTGGTGAGGATAACGGGGGGGGAATCCGCGGGACGAGACAGGGCTCGGCATATAGGCCGTGCCCAGTTGCACGCCGCACCCCCTCGGGATGACCTGGGGGGGGCGGCCTTTGGGGCACGCTGTGACGCTGGCTCTTCGCTCAGGCGATGATGGCGATGATAACGAAAATCCCGTACGCGCCGAGCGCCAGCACGGACAAGCCGATCGTGATCCAGCCGAGCACCAGGCCGGTCGTCGCGGGGCTGACCTGCGAGGCTTCGATCAAGCCCTGGCGGACTTCGGCCCTGGCCTTGGAGGCGTAAACCAACGCGGGGATCGCGACGAAACCCGCCAGGGGCCCGATGCACGCGAACATCAGCACGATCGCAACGATGCCCCAAGTCTGCGACTTACTCGCGTACTCGGACGCCTGGTGCAGGGGCGGGCGCGACCACACCGGCTTGCCGCACTCTGGGCAGAGGTCATCGACCTGCAAGCCCGAGAGGGCGTATCCGCAGTTCCAGCAACTTGGGACTTGAGTCATCACGATGGATTATTGGGCATCCCGTGTTCGGATTCCGCAGAGCACCCACCCGGTGGGCGAACGCACAGCGGGTGGGTTCCCGCCCCAATCAAACTCGCTTAATAGGCAGAGCGCCCCAGGGGCTGGGCATCGCGACGCGCGCATGTATGGCTCGCGAGCCGCGGTCGTTTATTGCAGTTTCATTTGACAATAGATCGTGGATATGTCATATTTGATACTCACAAAACTCAATCAGGGGTCTACACGATGAAAATTTTGATCTGCTTACTTGGTGTTGTGCTGGGATTCCAGACCGGTGGCTGCGCGACGATTTTGAACGGGACGACGCAGGATGTGTCAGTCAGTTCGGATCCTCCCGGCGCGGAAGTGACGGCGGGCGGGAACTACATGGGTGTGACGCCCATCGTTCTCGATTTGCAGCGAAAGACCAACCATGTCGTGACCGTGTCGATGGACGGGTATCACACCGAACAGATCAGTGTGACAAAGGTCATGAGCGGCGCGGTTGCTGGTAACATTCTCGCCGGAGGCTTTATTGGATGGGGGATCGACGCTTCGTCCGGTGCCCAATACAAACTAAAGCCCGATACGATCACCGTAAGCCTCAAACGGCTGGGAATGGGTGAAACCGATCGTGTGGCACCTTCGCTGGCCACTCCGGAGGATCGGCTCCGGCAACTCGACAAACTGGTCGGCGAGGGCGTCATCACAGAGGCAGAGTATCAGGCGACTCGCAAGCAGATTTTGGCCGAGATTGCCAGCGGCGAGTCTGCTGCGGTCGTGCGGTCCGAACCGTCTACAACGGACCACAAGGCGACAGAGCCTGCAAACACAGAAGAAAAAGAGGAGGACCCGAAGCAAAGCGGGTCCTGGATCTACGACCCTACTGAGGAGTAAGTAGCGGCGTCGGCATCGGCGTCCGTCACGAAAAGGGCCGAGACAGAACCCGGCTAACAGGCCGCGCCCAGCCGCACGACGCACCCCCACGGGACGACCGGGGGGGTGCGGCCAGTTGGTTCTCGCAGTGACTTTTTCGCCGCTGATCAGAAGTAAGCTGTGACCACGACCGCGATGATGAAGAATGAGCCGACAACGATGCCGATCCATGAACAGATGCGACCGGCAAGGGCCATGCCTTTGGACGGTCCGCCACGGATGCCGCGTTTGACCTGCCTGCTCGCCAACTCGCCGAACACGACCCCGATGATCCCCAGGGGTAATGACGGCACCCCGTAGCACATACAGCCGACGAGTGCGCAGATGCCTAGCACCAGTGATGTGATCGCATAGCCCGACGTTGTAGGGATGTGCGATGCCGAGTCCCAGACCGGGCGATTGCACTCCGGGCACGTGCCTTCAACGGTCAAGCCGCGGAGTTCGTAGCCGCAGTTCATGCAGCGGGGTTGGGGTATGCCGTTGCTCATGCTGCGAGAGTATACGGAAACGCCCCGCAGTAGTTAACCATCGCGGCGATGCACGCGATGGCAGCTCATCGTGACGATCCCGCGTTCAGACCCCAATATAGCTGGCAAAGGCTGCGGACGCGCCCGCGAGTATTGTGATGATGACGCCGGGCATGCAGAGCCAGAAACCAGTGCGTGCCAGCGCCCTGCTCGAGCGGGAGAAAAGGTGCGGACGGAGCTTGGTTGCCCGCCCGCAGCCGACCGCACAGATCGCGCCGACCCATGATGCGATCGGCGTGACAATCAGAAGCGGCCACGCTCCGGCGCACCCCGCAAGAAGACACAATATCGCAACCGCGCCGCTCGCTACGCTCACGGTCGCGGCGGTCGCTACGCGGCGTGGAAGGTAGAGCGTCTGGATCTGTGCACCGCACTCGGGGCACGTATCGCCGATCGCAAAGCCCGTGAGTTCGTATCGGCACGAGATGCAAGTCGGAGTCCGTGTTTCTCCCGTCGCAATCGAATCGGCACTCGTGTTCATTGCTTGCATCCGACAGGTCTGTACGCACGATGCGCCATGTGGGGTTCCGCGCGAACACGCCGGGTCTCACACACCCGAACTCACCACCCGCACTTGGCAGAACTGGCGGTGCCCCATCGGCCCGGCGTGGAAGCCGTACCCGGACTGCCTCGCCCCGACCCACGGCATCCCCGGTGCTCCGCCGATGCCCTGGTTCACGCCGACCATGCCCGCGGTCATGCGCCGGGCGACGTCCTGCGCGAGCGACGCCTCGGCGAACACCGACGCCCCGAGCCCGTACTCGCTGTCGTTGGCCAGCTCGACCGCCTGATCGACCGAGTCGATCGGCATGACGCACGCGACCGGGCCGAAGGTCTCGGTGGTCATGATGTCCATGGCGTGGCTGACGTTGTCGAGAATGGTGGGGGAGATGAACGCGCCGTCGCGGGGCTCGTTGCCGAAGACGACCGTCGCGCCCTGCGTGACCGCGTCGGTGATCTGGTCATTCACGTGCGTCTTCTGTTTCTCGTGGATCATCGGGCCAACGGCCGCGTCCTCGTCATCGCACGCTCCCACGGTGAACTGTTCGGCCTGCTCGCTCAGCTTGGCGACGAACTCCGCGTGCAGCTTGCGATCGACGTAGATCCGTTCGGTGGAGACGCAGACCTGCCCGCAGTTGCGGAACGAGTTGCGGGCCGCGAACACGGCGGCCTTTTCCACATCGGCACCCTCGAGGACCAGCAGCGGGTCCTTCGAGCCGAGTTCGAGGATCACCCGCTTGAGCCCGTCGGCCGCCGACCGCATGATCGCCTGCCCGGTCGCCTTCGATCCGGTGAACGCGATCAGGTCCACATCGGCCCGCACCAGCGCCGGGCCTTGCTCGCGTCCGTGGACGACCTGCAGCACGCCCGCGGGCAGGAACTCGTTGAGCACGTCGGCGTACGCCTGGGCGATCAGCGGCGTCTCCTCGCTGGGCTTGAGGATCACCGTGTTGCCTGTGATCAACGCCGGCAGCACCATCCAGTGCGGCATGAGGATCGGGAAGTTCCAGGGCGTGATCGCGGCGCACACGCCGTAGGGATCGTGGTAGACCGTGCTCTGAACGCCCTCGCCCTTGAGGATCTCGGGCTCGACGGCTTTGGCGATCTCATCGACCTCTTCGGACAGGCGAGCCCCGCAGCCGGTGACCTCGCCGATGCCTTCTTTGATGGGCTTGCCCTGCTCGCGGCTGAGCATGGCGCCGAGCTCCTCGGCCCGCGCGACCAGGCGCTCGCCGGCCGGGCGGATGATGTCGGCGCGTTCCATGGGCGACAGGGCCGCCCACGCCTTCGAGGCTTCCCGGGCGCGTGCGGCGATCGCCGGGATCTCGGAGACCGGTGTCAGCGGCACAGAGCCGACGACTTCGCCGGTGGCGGGGTTGATCGAATCGAGCAATGCGGCGGTGGTTGCGGTTGTCATGGCGGATCTTAGGTCGCGTTCACCACCAGTTCAGGGACTCCGGCGCGAGTGCCTGAAGGAGCAGTAGGCCGAACAACTCAGCGATCGCGATGTAGCACAGCATTCTGGCCAAGCGGAGCTTCCGTCGATCCGCGCGTCGTATTCGGTGGGTGGGAATGAGCTGATTCGCTTCGCTCGCGTTCATGGTGCCCGCAACCATCAGAATAACCGAAAAGAATGCTACGAAGGGCATCGCGATGACAGCGAAGATCATGGCCACCAAAGACGCTGTGGCCCGCCAACTCGCACCCGGTGCATCCGGTCGGGGATCGAACGGTGTGCCACACTCGGAGCAAATCTCCCCGGCGGCTCGGTCCGCCATGTCATACCCACAACGGTTGCAGTCTATAGACCTAGCGTTATGGTCGATCACACCCGCCCCGCCACCAGCACGATGTAGCTCTCCTCCAACTCGTCCTCGGCGTCCATCACCGGCTCGACGTACGCATTCCCCTCGTCATCCCACGCGTCGGCCAACTTGGCGTAGACCTGCGTCTGAGCAAACCCGGCCTCGATCATCGCGTCGCGGAGTTCGGGCACCGACCACAGACGCCACTCGTAGACGAACGCGTCGTACATCTCGATCTCGATCACGCCGGACTTCTCGATGCGGAAGTGGATCACATCGGTGACCATCGCGGTCGTGGGGTCGGCGTGACGCTGCTCCCAGGTGTAGCGGCAGATGTAGCCGCTGGGTAGCGGCGTTGGGCGGTGGACCTCTCCCAGCGTGAACGAAGACTCGCCGCCGTACGTGTCGCAGACAAACACGCCCCCCGGGGTCAGGCGCGATCGCGCGTGCCGCAGATAGGCGACGAGTTCCGCGCGCGTGTGCATATACCCGATCGAGAAGTTGCCGACGAACAAGGCATCGCAGGTGTCCGGCACCGTGGTCACGTCCGAGACGACCTTGGAGATGCTGGTATGGTCCGGGTGGTGGGCCAGGGCCCCCGCGTCGAGATCGACCGCGATCGCCCGGCAGCCCTCCCGCTTGATCCACTCGTACGACAGCGCCGCCGTCCCGCTGAAATCCTCGCCGAGCACGGACAGCTGCCCGCCGTGGATGGCGCGGATGAGGGGCGCGAGGTGCTCGACCGATTGCACGCAGCGCTCGTAGAGATCGTGCTTGTCGAAACTGGGCGTCATGGCCCGACCGGGAGCGGGGTTGGGGCTGGTGGCGGTGGCGCGAAGCCGCCGCCACCGCCCATGGCGGCGCCCATGATGCTGAAGATCACGACCATGTAGATCACGATCAGCACAAAGAACAGGCCCGCAAGCGCGAGCCCGACCCAGCCGCATATCTTGCCGGCCCGCGCGAAGTCGAGTGAGAACGCCGGGGCTCTTCCGAGGCGCACCGCCTCGCGGGCTTTCTTTGCGTAGACGATCGCGAGGATGCCGCAGACGATGCCCGGGATCCCGTAGAACATGCACGTCACGATCGAGAGCATTCCGAGCACGAGCGCAGCCACGGCCGACCCGATCCGTTGCTCGCTCGCTTCATCGAGCAGGAACAGCTTGCCGCACTCGGGGCACGGATCGCCGATCCGGACGCCGACGAGGTTGTACTCGCAGTTCGAGCAGGCGTAATGCCTGAGCGGCCCGGGCTCGGGTCTGGGTTCGGGCGGCATGGCGTCGTTCATGGGTTGGTCCTGGTTGCGATCTTCTTGGGCGTGAGAAGCCATCTTACGCGATTTGATGCTGCCCCCGTGCGGCAGGGAGATCCGCTAAAGAGCGAGCAGGATCACGATCGACAGGACAATTCCGACCAGTGTGCCCGTGATACCCAGAGCCAGCCCGCCCAACGCTGTCACCAGCGGTCGCCAGTCGCTGTGATCCTCTCGATTGATAGCGTGCATTGCGGAGATCGCCACGGCGACAGCGCCGACACCCATCGGCACCGCGACGATCCCAAAGCCCACCAGCCCGAGCCACGAGAGCGTGCCCAGCCCCAGCGATATCGCCGCCCGCGATGCGCCGGGTGAGAGCGGCTCCGACTTGCGTTGGATGACCGGTGCGGCACCGCACTCCGGGCAGACCGCGCCCGCGGGCAGCCCCGCCCGGTCGTAGCCGCAGGATTCGCATCGGAGGCTGGCCATGCCGACCGGTTATGCCATGCGGACCCAGCGGATCAGCGTGCGGAAGTTTGGCGGCTTGCCGTACATCAGCAGGCCCACGCGGAAGACCTTGGCCGCGAACCAGACCGAGCCGTACGCGGCGACCGTGTTCAGCGCGATCGCGACCCACGGCTCCCAAGCCGCGGGCGGCTCTGTGCTCGCGATCCGCGTCATCATGATCAGCGGGCTGATCGGCGGGATGTAGCTGAGCACGATCGCGTACGTCGCGTCGGGGTCCTGACTGACCGGGAAGCACAGATAGAAACCGATGATGAGCGTCATCATGACGGGCGTCATGAGGCTCTGGGCTTCGCGCAGCTCATTGACAGCCGCCCCGATGGCGGCCATGAACGACGCGAACATCACATAGGCGAGCAAGAAGAACACCAGCATGAACGCGATCGTCGACGCCTCGATCAGATCCAGGCGCTGGAACACGAACAACGCAACGATGCCCAGCGTGTTGTAGATCAGCAGCAGCGAGAGCCCGACACACATCTGTCCGAGGATCTTGCCGAACATGAGCTGCATCGGCGAGACCGCGCTGAGCAGCACTTCGACCACCCGGCTGGACTTCTCCTCGATCGTGGTCGTCAGCAGGTACTGCCCGCCGGTCATCACACCCATGAACAGCAGCACCATGATCGCGAAGGGCAGGATCATGCTCAGCCCGATCGAGGCGTCGCGCGTGCCGGTCTCGGTGACCTCCTGCGTGCGCCGTGCTTCCACCCGGTTGAGCACGGCGATGCGTTCTCGATCGACGCCCGCGGCGGCGAAGCGTCGGTCACGGATCGACCAGAACAACTCGTCGCGGACCTCGTCCGTCGTCCGGGCGTCCAGCTTGGTGCGGACGTAGAGATCGAACCCGCCGAAGCCCTCCTCGCCCTCGCGCAAAGCGTCGGGGTCGATCACCGCCAACGCGAGGAGACGCGTGCCGTCCTCGCGGTCCGATTCGCCCCGAAGTGCTTGCTGCTGGGCTTCGATTGTGGCTTCCAGATCCGGGCCGGCGTCGATGCTCGTCACGGTGAGCTGGGGCACGCTGCCGACCAGTGTCGCCACCGTCTCCTCGGGGATCGGGGGTGCCCCGAGATCCTCGGCGACCTTGGTCGCTTGCTGTAGATCGCCGTCGCGCCGCAGCTGGATCGCCTCGGGTGTCAGACGCTCCGCGAGCACCTCGGTGATCTCGCCCGTCTGATCGATTATCGCGACCACGCCCCGGTCCGCGGGCGGCTCGGCCTGGCTGATCAAAATCCCAATCACCGCGATCACCGGGACCAGCAACGCGGGGACCACCAACGCACCGAAGATGAAACCCTTGGTCAGGGCCGTCGAGGCGAACTCGCGGACCGCGATGTGCATCACTTTGGACATGCTCACGCCGGCACCTCCACGTCCGCGGCCGCCCCGGCCCGAAGCGCCGCACGGAGCCGCTCTTCGTCCTCGTCCGCGCTGCCGCTGACGATCTCGATAAATACATCCTCAAGCGTCGGACGATGCAGTTCGACGCGGCTCATCGGGAGGGCCCCGGCGATCGCCGCCACCGCATCCCCGCCTCCGCCGTTGGCAAGCGATGCCTGCCAGATCCCATCGACTCGCCGGACGCCCTCGACAGATCCCAACGCCTCGATCGCGCCGACGTCCGCGCCCGGGTCCACAGGCTCGAACCAGACCGCGCTGGATTCGTAGCGGCTTCTAATCGTCTCAAGCGGATCGTCGAGCACCTTCACGCCGTTGTGGATCATCACGATGTGGTCGCACAGCTGCTGGGCCTGGGCCATGACGTGGGTCGAGAAGATCACCGTCCGCCCCTGCTCGTGTTGTTCGTTGATCAGATCCCGCAGCAGACGCATGTTCACGGGGTCTAGTCCGCTGAACGGCTCGTCCAGGATCACCAGATCCGGATCGTGCAGAATACACGACACGAACTGGACCTTCTGCTGCATGCCCTTGGAGAGCTCTTCGCACTTCTTGTTGGCCACGTCGGGTAGGTCGATCTTCTCGAGCCAGTCGTTGACGTGCTTCTTGAGCGACGCCCCCGAATCCATGCCCTTGAGACGACCGATGTGCGCCAGGAACGCGC
>Ga0316204_10001152_pt1 | contig 77221 bp, 56 predicted proteins | sample 6monrhotite_MG_2_FD_205661 | JGI IMG/M metagenome (GOLD analysis project Ga0316204, IMG submission 205661) | Microbial mat bacterial communities from mineral coupon in-situ incubated in ocean water Damariscotta River, Maine, United States -... | ecosystem: Environmental > Aquatic > Marine >...
GTAGCGAGTCAGGGTCCCGAAGGGGATCGCGCAGAACAGGTCGGAGACGAAGTCGTTGACCTTGCGGTTGGGGTGCAGGAGGCCGTGGCTGGCCTCGTGGAGCAGGATCATGAGGTGGAACTGAAGGCCTGAGATCACGAGGATCGCGGGCAGCGCCAGCCAATAGCCCGAGAGGCGACCGCCGACAGCGGCCGCGGCAACCACCAGCGCGCTGATGAGGAGGCAGGTCGCCAGCGAACGCCACGAAGAGACCTGCGTGAACTCACGCATCGTCTCGCGATCGACCTTGGGTCTAAAACCTGCTCCGCTCATCCTCGGCTCCCTCGTGGCACGAAAGAACAAGTCGAGTGCCGGTCGTAACCCCTGTGTTTTCAACAGGGTGAACCGTATCGGACTTCATTCATGGGCCGGACCTGAAACGCCGCGCGAGACGAATCAGGCGAGGGCAGCTCGGACTCGGGCCGCGACGCTCGTGTCTGCCAAGCGGAGATCGACGAAGCCCTCTCCCGCTCCCACGAACTCCACGAAGCCGCCGCCCTGATCCTTGAGGCTCCAGTGCTCGGTTGCGAAGTAGCTTGGCAGCAAGGAGAGCGCGACGCCGACACCGAACACGACTGAACTTTCCCAAGCTTCGTCCGAGCTCATGGCGGTCAGGTAGGGAGCCAGAAACATGGGCGAGAAGAGCCCGATCAGCCCAATCGCGCTCCAGCCCAAGATCTTGGGCCAACGACCCCGTCCGAGAGACGCACAGTCCGAGCACAATGGGATCTCGAAGCTCTGGCGGGTCTTGAACGCCTTGACGGTGCCGACCTCGAGGTTCTCGAACCACACCTGGACGCCTTGGGTGGCCTCGACTCCGCACGAGAAGCAGATCGAGGCCGCCGGGCCCAGCTCGAGCCCTGCCGCGGACCTGGGAAGGCGAACGATCCAGTCCACTTCAGCGCTCTTCGACCGCGTCGAACTTGCGCATGATCACGAAGGCCTCGCCGAGCTCGGCTATGGCGATCAGGCCCAGGAGACCCCACCCGAAGGGACGCGCCTTGCCGACTTGAGGTGTCTCGATCGCTCGCCCTAGATGAGGCAGGAAGTAGACGGCTCCGGCGAGGAGGATCAGGAAGGTGAAGACGCCCGCCTGAATCAGGAGGTAACCGCTGCGGGTGAAGGTGATCCCCAGGTATTCCACGGTCGGCTTGGGCATACGTCCTCCAACCACGATTCTAGCCGACGCCATTCTCTGATCGGCTCTCTGAAGAGTCGTCGTTGCGTGACGCTGGCGCGGTCCGTCGGATGTGGGGTTGCTAAGGTAGAGCGGGCCTGAAGGTGAGGTCTGCACAAGCGTCTCGCAGTGAAGGACCCCACTTGACTCAACCTTCGAGCGAGAGCCAGACCAAGGAGGATTCAAAGCCCTTGGCCCTAGAGCCGGTGCGATATCTGACGGACTCCGACTTGTGTCGCGAGCACCTTGGAGGGTGGCTTGTCAGCCTCGGGGCTCTGGCGATCCTCGCTCGCTTCATGCTTGGCGGCCCTGAAGGTGTCTACGGCGGAGGATACGGGTGGTTCTTCGCCAACGTTCTCCTCCTTGGACTTATCAGCGTCTTCTCCATCGCTCTGCACGAGGTCGGCCACGCTGTCGTAGCCAAGCTAGCTGGACTCAGGGTCTATAGACTCACGATCGGGCTCGGAGCCGTCCTGTTCCAAGTGCGGTGGGGACGTTTGAACCTCATCGTGCACGCCTTCCCGGTTGCCGGATACGCGCAATATTCCCCCCACTCCGAACACAATGCGCGGCTTCGAATGGCCTGTGCGACCTTTGGAGGAATCGGCTTCAATCTGCTGGCGGTGTTGGCCGTGATAGCGGTCGAGGGGACTCAGGTCTTCAGCGCTGCCTACTGGAAATCGGTCTACGTCGAACCGGCTCCGCTAGCGCTCCTGGGCTTCGCCAACTTCCTGCTCATGGGCTGGAGCGCGCTACCCTTGACCAGCGACCTGACGGGCCCATCGGATGGCCTGCTCCTTCTCAATATCCGGCGCTTTGGACCTGCGGAGGTCGACAACTGGATCGTGCATGGGTATGCGCGAGAGGTCTCATATCGGGGGCGCACGAGTCGTCGAGCTGGACTCGAGGAGGTGACGAGAGCGCTCAAGCACTACCCCGACCAATTCCAGCTGCTCTGTCAGCAGGCTGGTCTTCTTCTCTCTACCGGCAACTGGAAGCAGTCCTTGGAGATCTTGCTTCGGCTCAAGGCAGATCCCTCGTTGCCTCCGTCGACAAAGATCCAGGTCCTGAGTCTTCTCGCGTATGCGGCCACTATGGACGAAGTGGCACAGCTGCGACCCGACTTACAGAACTGGACGGGCCAGCTCTTCTCGGTCTGCGCTGGAGATCCGTGGGTCAGGGCTCTCCGAGGGCGAGCGGTCTTTGCTTCAGGTAGGACTGCGACTGGACTAGCGATGATGCGAGTGTCCCTGCGGACTCGTTGGCTAGCGCCGGACGAGCGAGCTGACATCGCTTGCTGGCTAGCGGTCGCCGAGGCCGAGTCGGGTCGATTGGACGAGGCCGAGAGGCTCCACGAGCTAGCGCGAAGGGAGGACCCTGAGTGCGTTCTCCTCCCTACCGTGGAGACCGCGATCGCGAAGACCCGAGATCGAGGAGCGTCGGGGCCTGCTCGCTAGAAGGTCCAGTCCGCTCGTTAGGAGAACGTCCGCATGTGACGTATTCGGCGGCCGGCACGCAGGGCCCCTGCTTGGCCGCGATGGTCGCGATCGTCAGCTGGCCGCAGGAGGATGCTCGGGCTCGTCCAAGAAGGGAAAGAGGAGCTGGCGCTTGGCGCCCTCGAGCTTGCCGAGGCCCACGCCGAGGAGGCGGACCGGGCGCTCCTTGATCTCGGTCTCGCGCAGGAGGTCGGCCGCCGTCTCGTAGAGCTCGGCGGCGCTCGAGACGGGCAATCCGAGGGTCCGGCGGCGGCTGGCGCGGGTGAAGTCGGAGTAGGTGACCTTGACGGTGACCGTCGAGCCGCGGAGCCCCTTCTTCTCCAGGCGCCCCGCGAGGACGGCAGTCAGCCGCTCGAGCTCGCGCCGGCCGGGGCCGAGACCGATAAGGTCTTCCGCGAAGGTGTCCTCGACGCTGACTTGCTTTCGTCCTCGGCTGACGCGGACAGGGCGATGGTCCTCGCCGCGGGCGAACTCGCGGAGGGTCAGGCCGTAGACGCCGAACCACTCCGAGAGCTGGTCCTCGTCGTGGCGGAGGAAGTCGACGGCCGAGACGATCCCCAGCCGCTTGCAGCGCTCCGCCGTGACCTTCCCGATCCCGGGGATCGCGCGGACCGGCAGGGTTGCCAAGAGCTCAGGCACACGAGCGGGGGGGACGACGACGAGGCCGTCGGGCTTGTCGAGGTCGGAGGCGACCTTGGCTATGAACTTGTTGGGCGCGACCCCCGCCGAGACGGTCAGGCCGGTGGCCTCCTTGACCTCGCGGCGAATCGCCTCAGCGGTCGCCGTGGCTGAGCCCAGTCCCCGCAGGTCTGAGGTCACGTCGAGGTAGGCCTCGTCGTAGCTCAGCGGCTCGACCGCGTCGGCGTATTCTCCGAAGATCCCCTGAATCTGGCGAGAGACGGCCGCGTAGCGCTCCATGTCGGGCCGAACGAACACTCCCTGGGGACAGCGCCGGTAGGCCTCAGCGCAGGACATGGCTGAGCGAACCCCGAAGCTCCGCGCCTCGTAGCTCGCGGTGCAGACCACGCCGCGACTCTGGGGGGAGCCGCCCACGATCACCGGTCGCCCGCGAAGCTCCGGCTTGTCCCGCTGCTCCACCGACGCGTAGAAGGCGTCCATGTCGAGGTGCAGGATCTTGCGCGCGACGCGAGCCATGCCCTGATCCTAGCCAGGCCACCGACAGGGTTCTGTTCGGGCGCGGGACGACTCGAGCGGCGCCTAGAACCCCATTCCAATCGCCAGGAAGAGCGTCCCCATGTGACGCCTCGTGGCGCCCCCGCGGTGGCCGAGAAAGGCGTTGCTGCGGTTCGAGAAGTCGTGGCGATACTCGACCCGGACCCAGGAGAAGCTGGTCGGCTTGAGCTCGACGCCGCCGCTCAGCTCGTAGAGGGTTTGGTCGAGGCCGGTGTTGGCGCCGCCATGGTCGCGGTAGTAGCTGGCGCGCTGAAGAATGCTGACCCGCTGGTAGGTCTCCGAGGCGCCCACCAGCTCGCCGAAGTTGCGGATCTCGCCCTCGTCCTTGGCTTCCCAGAGCCCGTAGGTCACAGCGACCGAGGCCCCGCCGAACTTGGCGACGCCGCCTCCGTTCACGGCCTGCCCTTCCTCCTGGCCGAGGTGAAGCATCAGGTAGAGGGAGGCCGTGTCGTGGGGCTTCCAGACCATGTCGAACTCGAGCTGCCAGCGGTTGTCGTGGACGTTCTCGTCGCGCTCGGCTCCCCAGATCCAGTTGAACGCGAAGCTGAAGCCCTCGAGCCCGGTGTAGGCCAAGCGCCCACCGAGGCTCTTGGCGTCGTTGTTGTCGACGACGAACTCCGCTCCGTTGCCCACGTATTGCATCAGGGTCAATCCGTCGACCAGCTCCATTTCGAGGAAGAGGCCCGTGTTGGTGAAGGGCGTGTAGTTGCCGAAGTAGCTCATCGAGAACAGGGGCGCGTCGTAGAGATCGACGGAGTCGAGGCCGAACCACCCGTAAGCACGTCCAAGGCGGACAGTGAGGGGACGTCCTGCCAGGGTCGCGAGCTGAACCTCGACGTAGGCGTTGGCGAGGTTGATCTCGTCGCCGCCGAGGAACTGGGGGTCGAGAGAGAGGGTGTCCTCGACGGTCGAGCCGGCCGCGACCTCGACCCGGAGCCCGGCGTCGAACTCGTTCTTGCCCGAGAGCGGCTTTTGAACCCCGAGCTTGAAGAAGTTGGGCGTAAAGCTGTCGTGGTCGAGATCACTGACGCGGAAGCGGTTCGCTCCCTTGCGCTGGTCTGGATCGATCACGTTGATTCCGTAGCTCCCGACGCCCACCATGTGGACCTCGAGGGCGTCCCAGGCCCGCCGGATCACCCCCGGTCCCTCAGCGCTCGGCTCCTCGGGCTTGGACTCGAGGGCGGCGAGACGCTCCTCGAGGCGCCGCACGGTCTCGCGAAGGTCGGGCTCCCCAGGTGCCTCGGCCTCGGGCGCTTCGGGCGCCTCAGCCTCGGCTTCCCCAGGCGCCTCAGGCGCGGGCTCACTGGCAGGCGAGGGATCCCCTTCGGGCGCTGAGTCCTGTGCCCAAGCGGGAGCGAGGGCCAAGAGCACGAGGAGCGCAGAGACAGGGTTGCGTAGGTTCACGAGGTCCTCCGGGGGGCGGACCCTAACCCAAGCCCTGGTCTGAACCACCTCGGGGATGTGGCTGCCAAGCCCCTTGGTAGCCTCTCGCCCGTGCAGGACGAATCCCACCAGGACGAAGTCGCTCGCCTCCTTCGCTCGGGGCGGCGCCGCTGGCGGCGCGAGGGCGACCTGGACGCCGCGCGCGCGGACTTCGCCCGGGCCCTCGAGCTCGACCCTGGCTGCGCTCAGGCTTGGAACGACCGAGGCTGCCTCAACGCCGAGCAAGGGCAGCTCGACCGCGCCCTCAAGGACCTCTTCGAGGCCCGCCGGCTGGACCCGAGCTTGGCCGAGGCGACGCGCAACTACGCGCTCCTGGCCTCGCTGATCGGACCCGGCGCGAACGAGCGAGACGAGCACCTGAGCACCCTCTCGGGAGCGCTGGTCAGCGGCCGAGGCAGCTCCTTCGCCGAGGGCCTCGTCAACTACCTCCAGGCCCACGTCGAGGTCCCGGCTCGTGACGAAGGCCACCGAGCCGACGCGATCCAGGAGGTCGTGCTCCGAGTGATCGGGCTGGCCCGCTCCGAGGACTTGCCCTTGGCAGAGGCCCTCGCCCAGCTGCGCCGCTCGAGCACGCGGAGCTGGGTCAAGCGTCTGGTCAACCTCGCGCGCCGACGGGACGGCGTCGAGCTCCCGGCGGAGGACTTGATCCCCGCCCCAGAGCCGTCACAAGCGGACGAGGGGACCCTGCGCCTGGACGGAGTCATGAACGAGCTCCGCGACGAGGTCTTGGCGCGTTCGCAATCGTCGACGCGCTGGAGGCGGCGGGTCGTGTGGGACGTCTACGTGGGAGGTCTCCTGGAGGGGGTCCACCTCCAGCGGAAGGAGGTGATCGCCGCCGTGCGCGCGCTGGGGATCAAGCGCGCTCGGGCCGGCGACGGCGTGATCGAGGGCGACCTGGACTTGATCGCGGCCGCCCTCAAGCGCGGCCCGCTCCGCCAGTGAAGGTCGGACCCTATGAGCTGGGGGAGGTGCTCGGGAAAGGCGCCGCCGGGACCGTCTATCGGGCGCGCGCGCTCGGGGGAGAGTGGGTCGCCCTCAAGCGCCTCCGCGCTCGCGAAGCCCTCCGGCGCTTCCCGCGCGAGCGCTTGGTCCAGGCCGAGCTAGGTCGCGAGGGCGGCTTCGTCCCGATCCTCGACGCGGGGGAGGACGCTGGCGGAGCCTGGCTCGTGATGCCCCTCGTGGCCGGCGGGACCCTGCGAGATCGCCTCCGCGTCGGGCGCCAGGAGGAGCCCGAGCTCACGGAGTTAGGTCAGGTCCTGGCCGAGTCCCTCGGGCGGGCCCACGCGCGGGGCTTCGTCCACCGCGACCTCAAGCCGGAGAACATTCTCTTCGACGAGGAGGGGCGACCTCTGATCGCAGACCTCGGGATCGCCAAGCACCTCGAGGGCGACGTCCAGCTCGGGCTCTCTCGCTCGCTCTCGGCCACGGGCGAGACCCGGGGGACCCTCAGCTATCTGGCCCCGGAGTGCGTCAAGGACAGCAAGCACGCCTCGCCTGCGGCAGACGTCTACGCCCTGGGGGCGGTCCTCTACGAGTGCGCCGCCGGGCGAGCTCCCTTCGAAGGCGCGACGGTCATAGAGCTCCTGGGCCGACTCCTCTCCGAGAAGCACGTCCCCTTAGGACGCCTGCGGCCCGACCTCTCGGCGGCGCTCCTGGCCGTGATCGAGCGCTGTCTCTCCCCCGATCCGAGCGCGCGCTACCCAGAGGGCGCGGCCGCGGCAGAGGCGCTCCGGGCAGCCGCAGTGGAGAGCGCCCGCTCGGCTCGGCGCTGGCGGAGGGCGAGGGGGTTGGGGGTCGCGCTCCTGATCGCGGCCCTCGTGGGCGGAGGCGGCCTCGCGCTGCAGCGGGCCGGCTCAGCTCGAAGGCCTAAGCCGCTGGCAAGCCAGGGCTTAGCTCCGATTCCCGGAACGCTGCCACCTAGGGGGGAAGGAGGCCCCATGAACCGATCACTCTGCTTGGCGCTGACGCTCTTCGCTTGCACCCCCCTGATCGCTCAGGAGCAGCAACCTGTGCGTCCTCAGCCGGTCCCCGTGGCCGAGGTCGGCGGCAACGGACACGCCGAGACCTGGGACGGGCGCGTGTTCGTGATCACCCGCGGGCTCCCCAACGGCGGCGGGATCGGCTGGGCGGCGCGAGTCTTGCGCCCCGAGCGGATCGGCCTCGACGGCGAGGGGCGTCCCCAGTTCGGGCCGGGGGTGTTCTCGCCCGTCGTGCCCTTCGAGACCGAAGCCAACGCCAGCGCGGCTGGCCTCACGATGCTCAACGCCCTGGCCCTGACTCCCTGGCCGGGGGTCAGCCAGAACCCCTACCCCTCCAACGCCCAAGGCGCTCCCCTCGCGGGCGGGAGCTACGAGACCTACGACCTCCTGGTCGTGACCCAGCGCTACGTCCAAAACGACGATCGCTTGGGGCGGCTCCGCTACCGGGTCGTGGTCCGGGCACCCCACACCCGCGACGCGGCGGTCGAGCGCGTCGAGCGAGTCTCTGGCTACGAGGCCATGACCCAGGCCAACGGTCAGCCCCTGCGCGGGATCGAGCCGACCCTGACCTTCGACGCGCACCTCATGATCTGGCAGGGCAAGCCGGCCAACGACGGGAGCATCGACACCCTGGTCTACTCCTACAACCAAGACCCCGGCGCCGCGGGCGGCTGGACCGCGCCCAAGTCCATTGCGGACATGTATCACGTCGACCGGGCGACTCGGGTCGCTGGCCTGCGCTTCGACGAGCGCTTCCCCCTCGCCGAGCGCCAGCTCCACGCGAGCGAGGGGACGCCCTTCGCGCGGGGTCAGCTCTACCGGGGGGCCTACCCCTGGATCAGCCAGGACGGCTCGGAGCTCTTCCACACCAGCACCATCGCGGGGCAGGTCGGCGTCAACCGCGCCCGCCGCGGCGGCTTGGCCGTGATCGGGCGCCTGACGGGCTGGGTCAATCGTCACCTCGACGGGCCGCTCAATCCCGATCGCGAGCAGACGGTCCGCCTCTTCACCTCGAGCCCGGGGCTGACGCCGGGCATGTGGACGCCCTACCGGGACGCTCCCGCGCGGATCCCGGCCGGTGCCGGGCGCCCGGTGTATCCGATCTTCGGCTCGAACACCGCCAACTACGCCGACGTCGACCTCTCTGACGCCTCGGACGGCGAATACACCCTCGCCCTCCACCTCAACGAGGCCGTGGACGCCGGAGGCCGGATCGACGCCACTCGGACGCCCGACACCTCGGGCCGAGCCCGCGCGGGTCGGCTCCAAGGCGGCGCCGCCTTCCCCCAGGAGCTGGGTCAGCCCGACGCCAACGTGGGGCACGTCGGCCAGGCGATCTACTTTCCTCAGAACGGCTCGGTCCGGGTCCAAGGCCTGGAGCGGAGTCGCGAGTCCGTGACGGTCAGCCTCTGGGTCAAGCGCCTGGCGTCGCTGGCGGGTGACCCTGCCAACCGCTACCTGGTCCTCGCCAATCACCCCGGCGCTTGGCACCTGATCTTGGAGGAGGACGGGCGGGTCCACGTCACGGTCCGAAGCGGCGGCGTCGAGCGCCGAACGGGCGCCGTCGGTCGGCCCTTGGCCCTCGACACCTGGACCCACGTCAGCTTCACCTACGACGCGAGCCAGGGACGGATCCAGACCTGGCAAGACGGAGTCTTGGTCGACACCAAGGACTTCGGGAGGGGCCAGATCGAGCCCGGCCAGGGCTTCTTGATCCTGGGACCGGGCGGGCAGCGCCCCCTAGCGCCGCAGGTCGCGGCGAATCAGGCCGTGGTCCTCCTCGACGAGCTCCTGGTCTCGCGGGTCGTGCGGACCCCGAGCGAGCTGCGAGCAGCGGCCTTTCGTCGCGTCCGGGCACCGGCGCCTGGACCTGCGCTGGGGGTTCCCCTCCCCCAGGGGATCCCCGCCGACGCGCTTCAGGTCCCCCCAGGGGCCGTGACCTCGGACGCGGCGGCTGCCCTGGGTGAGCTCTTGTTCTTCGAGCCGCGCCTCTCCTTCGACGGGAGCGTGTCTTGCGCGACCTGCCACCAGCCCGCCCAGGCCTTCACCGACGGGCTGCCCGTGGCGCGCGGCGTCCGCGGAGCCCTGGGCGCGCGAAACACGCCCACGATCCTGAACCGGGCCCTCTCGAGCGCGCAGTTCCTCGACGGGCGCGCCGCGAGCCTCGAGGAGCAGGCCACCCTCCCCATCGAGCACCCCGCCGAGATGCGGCTCCCCCTCAGCGAGGCAATCAGTCGCCTCAGGACCTCTCCGACCTACCTAGCTCGCTTCCAAGCGGCCTTCGGGCGCGGGCCGGATCGCGCGACCCTCAGCGCGGCCCTCTCGGCCTTTCAGCGCCGCCAGGTCTTCGCGGGCTCTCGCGTGGACCGCTACGAGGGCGGCGATCTGAGCGCCCTCAACCCAGCCGAGGTCCGCGGACGCGTCTTGTTCCACGGCAAGGCCCGCTGCGTGGCCTGTCACTCGGGGCCCAACTTCAGCGACGAGGCCTTCCACGACACAGCGTCCACGCAGGACACGAGCGACGCCGGGCGGGCCGACGCCACGGGGCGGGCCTCGGACCGCGGTCGCTTCAAGACGCCGACCCTGCGGGCGATCACGCGGACAGCGCCCTACTTCCACGACGGGAGCGTGGCGACCCTGGCCGAGGTCATCGACCTCTACGACCGCGGCGGCCTCCGGCGAGACGGGCGGGACATTGAGATCCGGGCCCTGGGGCTCAGCGCTCGAGAGAAGGCTGACCTCGAGGCCTTCTTGCGCGCCCTGGAGGGACCCAGCACCGCGCGTCCGGCGCCGAGCCTCCCCTCGGACCTGACCTTCAGCGCCCCCTCGGCCACCCCCGAGGAGGTCTGGGTCGGCCGCGTCTATCAGTCCCTCTTGGGTCGGGCCGCGAGCCAGGCGGAGACGGCGACGCGAGTCGCCTCCCTGGCCGGCGGGACGCTCCCCCTCGATCTGGCGCGTGGCGTGAGCCGGAGCCGCGAGGCCCTGACGCGTCGGGTTCGCGGGCTCTACACGGGCTACCTCAAGCGCCCCGCCGACGCGGGAGGCTTGGCCTCTCACCTGGCCGACGCTCAGGGTGGGCTCGCCCTGACCCAGCAAGAGGTGGGCTTCCTCCTCTCGCCGGAATACCGGGCCAAGGCGCCGAGCGTCGAGGCCTACGTGGCGGCGCTCTATCGCGACGTGCTGGGTCGCGCTCCCGACCTGGGGGGCAAGGCCCACTACGAAATGCTCCTGAGGGTCCGCCCGGACCTCCGCCAACAGATCGCGCGCTCCTTCGTGCGCTCGTCCGAGCGCCATGGACGCTGGGCGGACGCGGTCTATGCGGCCTGCGCTGGACGGGCGCCGACGGCCGCCGAGCGCGCCCAGGCGATCGGCCAGCTCAACGGGGGCCTGGCCCTCGAGGAGCTGCCGGTCCGAGTCTTGGGGGCTGTCGCTCCCTAGCAGTCGCGCCCTCGCGTCACGTCTGCAGCAGGGAAGCTACAAGCTCGCTCGCCGTAGCCAATGAGCACGCTCGCCAAGCCAGCTTCCAGCGAGTGAAAATCGCCCCGAAGGTAGTCCTCTCCAAGCTGTCCACCCGAACACAGGACCGTGTAGGGGCCGCCGTCACCAGGCTCGGTTCGCACGCCGTCGAGCTTGATGAGGAAGACCGCCCCTTCCTCTCGGACGCGCTCGATGAGCGGCCAAACTGGATCGCAGCCGGACCAGTCCTCGGGAATCTCGAGGCCCATGTGCTCACCTAGGGCACAGACTCGGGCCCGGAGCCTCTCTTGCCGCGCTGCTCTACCCACAGGTGCCCTCCGCGTTGAACCCCACGTCGCGTGGAGCTACTAACTCTAGCCACAGCCCGCTTGGGCTAGGGGCGACAGGTCCCGGTAAAGTCGGGCGAAACCAGTACACTCTGCAGCCATATGGCCGAGCGGTCGCGCAACAAGAAGTCGAAGGACGAAGAGCCCGAGCGGAAGAAGCGCCGCTCGCGCTCGGCGGAGAACGATCGCCCCAAGAAGCGGCGCAAGCGCCCCACCCTGGACTCCGAGGACTCGACCTCGGCGGGTGACCTCAACAGCGGCGTCGACTCGACCTCAGAGGGCGTCGAGGAGGGGCCGACCCTCTCCCTCGCCGAGCTGACCAAGGACCTCGGGAGCAGCTCCGCCAAGAAGCGCGAGGCCGCCGCCCATGGCCTGGGCCGCCTGGGGCCCAAGGCCAAGCGGGCTTCGTCCGCCCTCGCCAAGCTCCTCGAGGACGACGAGGAGCGAGTTCGCCTGCGGGCGGCGCGGGCGATCGGCAAGATCGGCCCCGGCGCTGTGGCCGCGGTCCCAGCCCTGGCGCTCTGCCTCAAGCAGACCGGCGGCAAGGACAAGAGCCGCGACGAGACGACCGTGGCGGGCGTCGCCGTGCGCGCGCTGAAGCGAATCGGCGCCGCCGCCTGGCCAGGCCTCTTGGCCGTGTTCGACGACAAGGACCTCCGCCGGCGCGCGGGCCGCGTCCTGCGCTCGATCGAGCCCAAGGCCGACGAGGCGACCCACGAGGCGATCGAGGAGCTCCTCGACGTCGGCCGCGAGGAGGCAGCCGAAGCCGCCCTGGCTGTCCTCAGCCGACACGGCGCGGCGGCCGTGCCCTTCCTGCTGCGCTTCGCCACGGCCGACGACGCCCCTGAGCTTCAAGACCAGGCCGAGGACGCCCTGGAGTCCATTGGCAAGGACGCGGTCCCGGGCCTCGCGAGCGCCCTCGAAGACGAGGACGTTGACCTCCGCCTGAGCGCGGCCCGGAACCTGTGCCGGATCGCCCGCGAGGTCAGCCAGCGCGCCGTGGCGCGAGTCTGCTCTCGCCTCGAGGACGCGCTGGACGACGAGGACGTGGGGGTCCGCCTCCAAGCAGTCGACGCCCTGGCGGCCCTGACCGAATACGCCTCGCGAGCCGAGCCCTCGCTGGTGATCGCCATGGGCGACACGGACTCCCGAGTCGGGCTGGCCGCGGTCATGGCGCTCTTGGACCTCGCTGAGGACAAGCAGGGCTTGGCCCAGCGCATGACCAAGGTCCTCGAGGGACGGCGTGAGAGCGAGTTCACCCGCGTCGGGGCCTGCATGATCCTGATGCACCTCGGCCCCGCGTCCAAGGAGTCGGTCCCGGCCCTCCTGAAGGCGGTCGAGGACCCCTCGACCGAGGTCCGCGAATACGCCCACCTCGCGCTCCAGGCGATTCGGACCCCCAGCATGCGGGTCTCGGTGATTCGAACCGCTTCGCTCCGCCTCAAGGTCGTCGACGAGGACGACGAGGAAGCGGACGACGAGGAGTCCTCTGACGGACGGGGCCCCGTCGCGCCGCGCAAGCGCCGGCGCGCTGGCGGGATCCGCCCTCGCCGCGTTCGGCGACGGCGCTGACCCGATGCTCGGCGGCGCGCCCCCGGTGTCTCCGTGACTTTCCTCCAGGCAGCCGACGGACGCTGGGGGGCTAAGCTCCAGATCCCCGCTGAGTGGAGCGTGCTCCAAGACGAGCCCGACCGCGCTAGCTGGGACTGTGGCGGAATGGCCGCGACCTTGGAGCACTGGCGTGAGGACGTCGCCATAGACGGTTACTTCCTCGAGGAGTTCCGCCAGGACCTGCGCCTGCAGGCGGCCCTGCGCGGGGGCGGGCTCGTGGCCTGCGAGCTGCGTCCGGGGCTCTCGGGCGTGTGGGGTCTGACGAAGGAGCCCCAACGTCGCGCGAAGACAGGCTCGACCTACCGCGCGCAGCTCTTGGTTCCGACGGCACGAGGGACGCTCTGCCTGGGAGCCTTGGCCCATGAGGCGCCGCCGACGGGCAAGCGCGAGGCCTCGCTCTCGAGCGCGGACCAGGCCCAGGGGCGCGACCCCTACGGCTACGAGTATTTTCCGGCTGAGTCCGCTTCTCCTGGAGCGCTCCCGAGCTGGCGCTTCCCGACGGAGCTGAGCCTGGCCAACGAGTCGGACCTCCCCGACTACGACCTCCTCTTCGAGGACCACGCCCTGACCCGCGTCCGGCGGCTCCTGGACGAGCTCGAGCTCGAGACCACCGAGCCCTCGACCTTTCGCGTTCCCCGCGGGCGCGTGGCGGTCGGCTCGGCGCGCTTCTTCCGACCCCTGGGCTTCGTGGGCCAAGCCGAGACCCTGATCGGCGAGGGCGTGCGCTGTGTGCGGACCAGCTTCAACCGCTACCAGGCCGAGCTCTGGGTCGCCCACCACCCAGCCTCAGGCAGAGACCTCCTCGACGAGGCGCCTCGGATCTGGGACGAGGTCATGGTCGGAGTCCCGGGAGGGCCCGGAGCCGTGCGCCGGATTCGGGCCGAGACCTGGGGCCAGCGCTCCGGCGCTCGCATGGACTACGAGCTCGGCGACCCGGAGCGCTACGGGGTGGCCTGCCTCCTGCCCTGGGGGGATCATCTCCTCGAGGTCCATCGCCTGGGCCCCGTCTGGGACTGGGCGCGAGCCCAGGAAGACCTCCGGGCGATCATGGAGTCACTCGACGACGAGGTGGCGCCGGCCCGTCCGAGCGCGCCCGAGGGCGTGACCCCCAACGGGCTCCGGCGGGTGTATCGGGTCCTGTCTTGGTTCGCTCAGGGAGATCACTACCTAGACCCGGCCGAGACTCGCCTCCTGCTCGAGGTCCAGCGCCAGTTTCAGATCAGCGACGAGGAGGCCGTCCTCCTCGCGCACCAAGCCTCGGGCGCGGGGCAGATCCGCCTCGGGCGGCGAGCGGCCGAGCGCGACCTCCTCGTGCGGCGCCTGGTCGAGATCGTGACCGTGGACGGGATCTTCGACCCCAGCGAGCAGCGTCGGCTGGTGAGCTTGGCGCCCAGGATCGGCCTCGACTCGGTCGCGGCGATCCGCTTGATCCAGGACGAGCTGGAGTAGCTACTAGCTGGTAGCGATCCGCCCAGGTGTCCTGCGGGGCGCCGCCCCTCGGAGGCTCGTCACTCGCCCAGTGCAGGGCGTCTGGCGCGATTGATTTAACCGCAGAGACACAGAGGACGCGGAGGGCGTCGCCGAGAGCGCTTCGCGGGAGCGAGGTGCCTCTCGCGAGTTGGGAGTCGAGGCGGCTAGCTCCCAGGCAGTGGGGCGGGCGGGACGCTTCGTGCCTCGGTTTTGTCCAGGGCGGGCAATAGATTGCGTTCTGGAGAGTCCCAGTCGACACCCCTCCAATCCGAGTCCCTTGGCCGCTACGTCGTCCACGGTGGCGCCTGCCAAGCCTAGGGCTGAGGGCGCCACTTGCTCCCGCGAGAAGCTCTCGGCGACGCCCCTCTGCGACCTCTGCGTCTCTGCGCTTAGTTGGCTCTTCTCAAACCGCACTTGGGAGCGGAGCGGGAGGCTCCGCCCAGGCTCTAGAGGGCGATAGCGTGGCCGGAGGAGTCAAGGGGACTCGGCCAAGGACCAACGTCCGTCGTGGACGCGGGCGCGCCCCTCGGCTTCGAGCTTGAGGAGGTGGGCCCAGGCGGCGCGCTTGGCGAGGGGGTAGACCGCGGGCGGCTTGTCGTCGTAGGCCCGGGGGACGAGGGTCTCGAGGTCGCTGGGGCCGAGGGCCTCGAGGGCCGCTAGGACCTTGGCCTCGCGGCCGAGGCGGTGGGCTATGTAGTGCTCGGCGTAGGCGCGGGGGTCGCCTATGGGGGGCCCGTGGCTGGGGTAGAGGAGCTTGGCCTCGAGGTCGGCCAGGCGGCGGAGCGAGTCGAGGTAGTCGACCATGCGGCCTTCGGGGGGATCTATGAGGATCGTGCCGTAGCCCGCCACCATGTCGCCCGCGATCACGCAGCGGGTTACCTCTTCGAAGAAGACGAGGTGCCCGTCGGCGTGGCCCTCGGTCAGGACGCAGCGCAGGCGGCGTGGGCGCGCGCCGGGGCGATCGGCCGGGAGCTCGATCAGCTCGCCGTCCTCTATGTCGCGGGTCACCTCTAGTTGTCCTGCGAGGATCTCTCGCGTGCGGCGGTGGGCGGCGACGGGGACCCCGAAGCGCTCGGCGATATCTGCAGCACCCCCCATGTGGTCTGGGTGGTGGTGGGTCAGGAGGACCTCGCGCAGGCGCTGGCCCTGGGCCGCGAGGTCCTCGAGGAGGCCGGCCAGGCGCGCTTGCTCGTCGGGGTAGGGCGAGGCCGGATCGATCACCACGACCTCGCTCCCGTCACCGACCACGAGGCAGTTGGTGTGGGTCGCGGGCGGGATCGTGGGGGTCCGAATCGGCAAGAGGCGGATCCCGGGGTGGAAGTCGATCCACGAGAGCCACTCGGCGTCCACGGGGTGGCTGGCGGCGATTCCTGGGGCGATCCCCTCGAGCCAGGCTCGGCTTCGCTCGACCTCGCCCGCCCTCTCGAGCTCCTTCGCCAAGGCCTCCAGGGTGACCCGGGTGGGGGGCGCCAGGAGCCACTCGTCGCTGGCCCAGTTCGCGAGCGCCTCGCTGGGGCGAATCCAGGCCGCCTCCATGAGCTCAGGCCCGCGCGGGTCTGCCTCTTCGGGAGGCGGGACCAGGTTGGCGCCTTCTGGCGCCCAAGCCGCGAAGAAGCGCGTTCGAAAGCGGCGAGCGCTGAAGGGCGGCGTCAGCCAGAGCCCGCAGGGCACCAGGTCGTCTGCCCTCGCGCTCCAGCCTCCCGCCCAGCCCTGAGCGCCCTCGCGGATCAAGTCGATGCGAGTCTGCCGGGGGTCGTCGGGCCGAGGTCCCTGGCCCAGGAGGACTCCGGTCTCCTCGAAGGTTTCCCGGAGGGCCGCCCCAGCCTCGCTCTCGCCCTCTTCGCAGCTGCCCCCAGGAAAGACCCAGAACCCGCCTAGGAAGGAGAGCTTGGGGTTTCGCCGGAGGAGGGCGACCTCGACGCCAGCGGGGCCAGGGCGGAGGAGGAGGAGGGTGGCGGCTGGAACTCGGAGCATGGCCTCAGTGAATCAGGAACACCCAGCCTGGGCCAGACCCGGACCAGAGGAGTTTCGTGAGTCCGGGCACGGGAGTTGCAGTAGGGAGCCCAGACGTGGCCGGGAGCGCCGCAAGTCCTTTGGTGGCCTGCGATCCCGGCACGATTCCTTCACTCCTATCCCCGGAGGCCGTCAAGATGGCAGACAGCGCCACCCTCGAGAGCCACGCGTTCCAAGCCGAGACCAGCGAGCTCCTGAACCTGGTCATTAACTCGCTCTACACCAAGAAGGAGGTCTTCCTCCGCGAGCTGGTGAGCAACGCGTCGGACGCCCTCGACAAGGCTCGGATCAAGAGCCTGACCGACCACGACCTCCTGGGCGACGACAAGGACCTGGAGATCTCGATCTCGACCGACGCCGAGGCCGGCACGGTCACGATCTCCGACAACGGGATCGGCATGAGCAAGGAGGAGCTGACCAACAACCTAGGCACCATCGCCAAGTCAGGCTCCAAGGAGTTCGCCAAGGCCCTCTCGGGCGACGCCAGCAAGGACGCGAACCTGATCGGTCAGTTCGGCGTCGGCTTCTACTCAGCCTTCCTCGTCGCCGACGAGGTTCAGGTCACGAGCCGCGCCGCTAAGAGCGACGAGGCCTGGACCTGGAGCAGCCAGGCCAAGGGCGAGTTCTCGATCCAAGCGGGCGAGCGCGAAGGTCGCGGCACGAGCATCGTGCTCCACCTCAAGGACGACCAGAAGGAGTACTCAGACGGCTACCGCCTGAGCAACTTGATCAAGCGCTACTCGGACTTCGTCGGTTACCCGATCAAGCTCGAGCGGACCGAGACCACCGGCGAAGGCGACGAGGCCGAGACCTCGGTCACGACCGAGACGGTCAACAAGGCCAAGGCCCTCTGGACCCGCTCCAAGGACGACATCACCGACGAGCAGTACGAGGAGTTCTACAAGCACGTCAGCCACGACTGGGAGGCTCCCCTCGCGCGGACGCACTTCACCATCGAGGGCAGCCAGCTCTTCACGGGCCTCCTCTTTCTGCCCAAGCGCCCGCCCTTCGACCTCCACATGCGGGACTCGGCCTCGGGCATCAAGCTCCACGTCAAGCGCGTGTTCGTGATGGACGACTGCGACGCCCTCCTGCCCGAATACCTCCGCTTCGTGCGCGGCGTCGTGGACAGCGACGACCTCCCGCTCAACGTCTCGCGTGAGGTCCTCCAGCAGGATCGCCTCGTGGGCCAGATCAAGAAGCAGGTCACCAAGAAGGTCCTCGCCATGGTCGAGGAGCTGGCCGACGAGCGCGAAGAGGACTACCTCAAGTTCTGGGGCGACTTCGGCAAGGTCCTCAAGGAGGGGATCCACAGCGACTTCGCCAACAAGGACCGGATCGCGAAGCTCCTCCGTTACCAGAGCAGCACCCAAGACGCCCAGACCAGCCTCGCGGCCTACATCGAGCGGATGCCCGAGGGCCAGGAGTCGATCTACTACATAGCTGGCCCCGACGCGGACTTCCTCCGCAGCAGCCCTCACATCGAGGGCCTCAAGGCCAAGGGCTACGAGGTGCTCTTCTTCACCGACCCCGTGGACGAGTGGGTCGCGAGCTCGCTCCCCGAGTTCGAGGGCAAGAAGCTGGTCTCGGCCACCAAGGGCGAGATCGAGCTCGAAGAGAAGAGCGAGGAAGAGGCCAAGGAGCGCGACGAGACCTTCGGGACCCTCCTCGCGACGGCCAAGGAGATCCTCGGCGAGCGCGTCGAGGGGATCCGGATGTCGGACCGCCTGACGGACTCGCCGGTGTGCCTCGTCTCGGGCGAGCAGGCCGCGGGCGCGAACATGGAGCGGATCTTGGCTGCGGCCGGCGCCGGCGCTGGGATCCCCGGCTTCGGCGGGCGGACCCTCGAGATCAACGCCAAGCACCCCCTGATCAACGTCATCAACGGACTCATGGGCGAGCAAGAGCACGCGGCCAAGGTCAAGGACTGGGTCGAGCTCCTCTACGACCAGGCGCTCCTGACCGAGGGCAGCAAGATCAAGGATCCGGCTGGCTTCGCGCAGCGCATGAACGCGCTCCTGCTTCAGGTCGGCCAAGGCCTCTCGAAGTAGGTCGACTGCTCGCGACCGCGACGCAGCCTCCCGGGGAGACCTGGGAGGCTGCTTGCGTGTGAGGCTACTGCTGGAGCGCGAGGTGGATCGTCGAGAAGGCCAGGGGATAGGCAGAGAGCGTCAGACCCGTGAGGAACACGCCGAGCGCTGCGGAGGTCTGACTTAGGAGTCGGAGGGAGCGGGCAGCTCGGTCGCTCCAGCCCTCGGGCGCGCCGAAGTGGGCGCCGGCCAGGATCCCCGCCGCTACCAGGAGGAGGCAGGACACCACGCCCAGAGGGGCGTCATGAACGATCCGAGTCAGCAAGGGGAGCTTGATCCCCATCAGGTCGACGAGCTCGCCCGAGCTCCGGGCGCCCGTCCAGAGCTGACCCGCTCCGAAGGCGGCGAAGGCGGCGCAAGGGAAGGCCAGGGAGCGCGTCAGGAGCGGAGGTCGTGGCGTGCGTGCGTTCATGGATCTGTCCTCTCGTTGGCGGGACGCCGCTCGATTCGTCCTTGGAGGTCACAGGACCAGACCAGGCGAGCTGGCTCGTCGAGCCGGCGGCCCTGGGCGACCTGCCGGCCCTCGGAGCTCTTGGTGAGACGGACCTCCCACTCGCTGCGCCAATAGCCCCCCTCCAGAAGGTCTTGGCGCGCGAGGTCCGCGTCGCTCTCGAACGCGTCGGGGGCAGCGAGGGCCCTCGCGGCGTCGAGCGCGACCTCCAGCTCAGCCACGCTCTGGGCGTAGTTGCCCTCGCCGTCGCCGTCGAGGTCGTCCCGGGCGAACACGACCTGGGCTCGCTGAATCGCGCGCAGGTGATCCTTGAGCGCGGACTCCTGCCACATTCGGTGGCTGTCCCGAGCTGCCTCGAGCTGGACTCGCCGCTCCTTCTCTCCGAAGGAGCCCAGGCCCGCGCCCACGGCGAAGGAGGCCACGAGCAACACGGCGGCCGCCCTGAAGAACTCCTGGAGGCGCCTCCGAGCAGCCACAGGCGACGCGCTCCAGCTACCTGCTTCGTGGCGGCTGCCGCACTTGGCGCAGAAGGGGGCGTTGCTCGGCGTCAGCTCCATGCAGCTCGAGCAGAGGATCCGCGAGGCGGGTCCGTCGAGGTCGAGGGAGCGCTTGGCGTCGCAGCCGAGGAGCGAGCAGCCGCCGTGCTCGCGAAAGCAGGCCGCGTGGTGGGGCGTCACGCAGCCCGAGCAGAGGACCTGCTCCCCGCTGCCCAAGCCGTCGTGGCAGTAGGGGCAGCGGCGCTCGATCAGGCAGGGCTGGCTGGCTCCCGAGGCCGGCGGGTCCCCTTCCTCGACGAGCGGCTCCTGGAGAGGGTCGTCCTGGAGGGGGTCGTCCTGGAGGGCTGCGGCGACCTCGCTCAAGACCGCCGCGAGGGCCAGGGACTCGGAGAGCTTGCTGGCTGGGGTCTCTGTGGTCGGCTCGCGAGTCTGAGGCATGAGGGCTCCGCAGGAGGTGGGCTCTCCTCGACTACGGACCTCGCTCGCGGCTGCGAAAGGCAAATCCCACCCTCTTTCCCACGCCTCCGCCCTCACAACACGACCCCGCCATTCCCAGCTAGGGTCGGACCCGACCACTCCCGTTCCGACACCGGCCCTTTCGCACACCACTCAAGGGAGCGTGGAGAGACTCGCCTTCTCTTCGGAAGCGCGGCTGTAACGCTGAGCCTCTCTAGCCCAACACATGGGTGAGGACTCAGTCGGAGGTCCTCGACCACCTAGGGACCACCCAAATGACTCGTTTTGCGCTCTGCCTCGCCGCCCTCGCCCTCCTTGGACACGCAGGGGCTGCATTCGCCCAGAGCGGGGAATACAGATTGAGCGGGGCCTACGAGGGCGGAGTCCCGACCTCCGCCACCCTCCAGGTCAGTCGGGTGGCCGGTAGATTCGTGGTCACGCGGATCAAGCGCGACGGCGAGCCTCAGACGTGGCGCTCGCTGTCCGTGAAGCGACAAAAAAACGGGCGCCTGAGGGTGCTCTACGCGAGCCCCCAGCAGAGGCAATCGGCAGGCGCCGCTGGTGCATTGAGAGGGCACCAAGCCAGCACCGCCGCGGGATCCGAGACGTTCCGTGCGACCTACTACTTCAGGGGGGATAAGGTCCGCGAGCATGTCCAGTTGGCGCCCGGCGTCGGGGGCCAAGCCCCTCGAAGCCTCCGTAGCGAAGGTGCCCGGACTCCTCGGCGCGAGCAAACCCGTGCCCGGGTCGAGGAGGTCGTGACGCTCGAAGTGCTCTCCAAGCTTGGGGAATACGAGGAGGAGACCTTCCTCCTCGCGCGAGGCGCAGATCAGCGCCTCCTCGCCTTTCCGCACCCAGGAGGCCAAAGCTCGTTCCGTGAAGGAGACCTCCTCCAGTTCAGGGGATCCCCAGTGGCTGACTCTAGAGCCGACGTGATCAACGAGAGCTGGCAGGAGGAGGGATATGGCAGCCAGCCCCGCTTTGTGATCGCGGAAGGACTCGCCAAGGTTCGAGCAGCAGACCCGCAACAGCTCTTCAGTGCCTTTGAGTCCGAGGAGGGCAGCCTGCAGCGAGAGTTCCGGCTCCCGGCTCCCCTCCGGGCTGAGCTTGCGGCTGTCGAGCGCGCTCTGGCAGAGGATCACCCGACCTGGAACTTCCTGACTTCGACCCGCGAGCTCCCGACGGGATTCGTGACTCGCCTCAAGATCCGAGATGAGCTCTCCGACAGGCTTGACCAACTTCTGGCCTTCGATCGCGAAGGGAACCTGCTCGGCACCCGCTATGCAGGCGCTGAGGGACTCGAGTCCCTCAGCCTCCAGCGCCAGGAGCAGCTCAAGGCTCTGGCCGACTTCGCTGAGAATGCAGGCGAGAGCCGGACGCTTGACCCGAGTGATCCCACCGAACTCGCTCAGCCGATCGCGGACCGAATCAAGGCTGGACTCCCTCGGGGAGAACCATTCAGCGAGGTGACTCAGCAAGGAGTCGGCCGCGTCGTTGGCTACACCTATTGGGACATGGGAAACCGAGTCCACTACTTCGATCTCCGAGGTCGTCCCCTGGGGACTGAATAGGCGCGTCCAGACGACCGGCAAGTGGCCGGGTCGGATCGATCCCCTCTAGGGCGTCGTGACCGAGAAGCGGTAGGTCAGCTTCGGATCCCGCGTTCGAGCGAAGGAGGCGGCCACGGCCGCCAAGCTGGCCGTCGGCGTCTCGCTCAGGATCGTCGCGCCGTCCACGACGACCGTGACCGGCTGGCTGACGTCGACGAGGGACGTATCGAGGTAGACCGTCGCGCCGGTCGCGCCCTCAGACGTCCTGACCGTGATGGTCTGGCCTTGGGCGCGAGCGCTGACCGCGCCCTTGGGGCCCTTGAGCTCGACCCAGTAGGCGCCGAGGTGGTAGTTGCCTATGGCGCGGTGAACGATCTGGCTCGGGCTCGGGTCGCGGAGGGCCGTGTCGACCTGCCCCTTGACCTCCCCGAAGAGCTGAGTGAAAGCCGCGGTGTCGTGGCCGGCCCCAGGGAGCTCTCGGTAGGTGAAGGGGATCGCGAGCTGGGTCAGGTCGCTGGCAATGGTCTGGCTGTGGGAGACGGGGACGACGGTGTCCGCATCGCCGTGGGCGAACCAGACCGGGACCATGGTGGCGTTGACCAGAAGGCTCCGGCTCAAGGGATCGGAGAGCGCGAACTCGAGGCGCGAGATCCCGCCCGCGGCGCTCACGAGCTTGGCGAAGCGATCGTGAAAGCGGAGGCCGACGTTCCAGGTCCCGAAGCCGCCCATGCTGGCGCCGAAGAGGACGACCCGATCGCTGTCCACGGCGTAGCGCTCGCGGACCCAGTCCAAGGCTCGCAGCGCGAAGGCGTCGTCTCGATAGACCCACCAGTGCGGGAAGGCGCTCCCGAGAGGGATCGGAGCCTCGTCTTCGAAGGTCACGCCCGCGGGTGGATCTTGGGCCGTCGGCGCGATCACGATCGCGTTCTGGACGACCGCTGCGCTCTGCATGTTGCTCGAGTCGCCGCCCAAGCCGTGGAGGAACACGACCACGGGGTAGCCCTCGGCCGGGGGAGGGGTGGCGGGGACGAAGAGGGAGACGTCGGTCGAGCGACCGTAGCCGTCGCTGATGGTGGCGACGGCGGGGTGCGTCCCCGCAGGGAGCGCAGGCGTCAATGGGAGTCGACCCAAGAGGTCCTGAGCTTGGGCAGGGCTGACCCCAGCCAGGGCCCAGGAGGTTGCCGCCTGCTCAGGGCTGATCTCGCCGCGGAGGAGCTGGAGGCCCGTCTGGACCCCAGGGTCTTGGAGTGTCAGCCGCGCCGACCCGCTCGGGGCAGGGGAGGCTGGAGCCGGAGCCGCAGGAGTCCCTGCGGCCGTGCTGACCGGGGCCGTGTTGGAGTTGACCCCAGCGGCGGTCCCCGCCCGAGGCTCGTCTCGACTTCCGGAGTTGCAGCCGACGAGGAGGGCAGGGCCCAGACAGAGAATCAGGGTCGGGGCGAGGCGAGGGCTGGAGCGCATTGAGGTTCCTTCCATTTCTTCCACCCCGCGTTTAGCAAACCTTCAGCCCGGGGACACCCCTTCCAAGCCTAGACTTATGGAATTATCGCCTCGTTTTCATTTCATTGTCAGATCAGTGTGTGTGCGCTGGGAGCCAGTGCTTCGCCCCGATCGCCCTGGGGAGGCTCAGCCCTCGCCCTCAAGCTCGACTGGCTCTTCTTCAGGCTGAGGCAGCGAGGCCTCAGGGACCGAGTTGGGATCCCCCGGGAAGAGGTGATGGGCTGCGCGCCAGGTGTGGAAGGCCAGCCGATCGATCCAGCGGACCGCCTCGAGGATCTTGGATCCCTTGGCAGGGAGGAGCTCTCCTGCAGCGGCGGCCAGGAGGAGCTGCGATCTGCTCTGCTTGCGGAGGTGGGCAATTCCGCGGGACTCGTCTGCGAGCTGAGCGTGCGGCAGGGGTGCGTCCTCAGCGATGGCGGCCAGGCACATCTCGAGCGTCCGCAGGAGAGCGCTCAGGACCTCGACCACGTCCGAGTGGTCCCGGACCTGAGCCAAGAAGCTCTTCTCTCGAGAGGCTTCGCTGAGTCGCTCGAGATGATCGAGGACGTGGAGCAGGCCGAGGTGGCGCTCGTATTGGCTCCCGCTCTGAGGCGACGAGCGAACCTGCGTCAAGAACTCGCGCGTCTCGCTGAGGGCCGTGTCTATGACTGGAAAGCGCTCGAGGGTCGTCGCGCGCGGTCGCTCGGCCAACAAGAGCTCGCGGAGCGCGGAGAGCGCCTCCTCCAGGATCTCTCGCAGGGTCAAGCTCGCGGTGTCGATGGCGAAGGGGCCCTGGGCCAGGATCGGCCCCAAGTGGCGAGTCAGGTGCGGTCCCTGCTGGGGGACGATCCACATGATCAGCCGGGCGAAGGGCCGCGTGAAGGGGACGAAGACCAGGACCCCCAGCACGTTGAAGGCCGTGTGGAACTGGGCCAAGAGGATGGCTGGGGAGGTGATCCCGGCCTGACTGTTGAGCCGCTCGAGATGCCAGACCGCCGGCGCGAGCACCACGAAGGCCATGGCACCAGTCAAGACGTTGAACATGATGTGGGCCAAGGCGGTTCGCTTGGCCGCGACCGTGGCGCCTATCGAGCCCAAGGCTGCCGTGACCGTCGTCCCCACGTTCTGACCCACGACGAGCGCCGCGGCCTGGGTGAGATCGATGGTCCCGGCGTGGAGCGCCATCAGCGTCGTGGCGACGGCGGCGCTGGAGGACTGGAGCACGAGGGTCATCACGATCCCGATCAAGACCAGGGCCAGCCGGCCCTTGAGGCTGGCGTCCGGGAACGAGCTGGGGTCGATGCGCGTCGAGAGGCTCTCCATTCCGAGCTGGAGGGTGTCGATCCCGACGAAGATGAGACCGAAGCCCGCCAGGGCGAGGCCGAGGTTCGCCAGGCGCTCGCGGCTCAAGAGCCGGATCAGGGCCCCGACGCCGATCAGGGGCAAGGCGACCTTGCTGATGCTGAACTTGAGCCCCAGGAGCGAGACCAGCCAGCCCGTGCTCGTCGTCCCGAGGTTGGCGCCGAAGATGACCCCTAGCGACTGCTCGAAGGTCAGTAGTCCCGCGCTGACGAAACCGATCGTGGTCAGGGTCGTGGCGCTCGAGGACTGAACGAGGGCGGTCACGCCGGCGCCGGCGGCGAGGGAGGACAGGCGGCCGCCCGCGAAGCGAGCCAAGAAGGTCCGGAGCGAGTCGCCCGCCAAGGCCTTGAGGCCGTCCGTGAGCAGGATCATGCCCAAGAGAAACAGGCCGATCCCGCCCAGGATCGTCGAGATCATGGTGGTCACAGTCGCCTCAGCTCTGGCTAAGGGACCTGCGGACTAGGAGAGGGCAGGGACTCGCGCGGAGGACCTTCTCGGCGACCGAGCCGAAGAGCCAGCGCGAGGGGCCGCTCCGCCCGTGGGTCGTCATCGCGAGGAGGTCTACGGACTCCTCCTCGGCGGCCTTGAGGATCCACTCCGCCGGAGGTCCGATCGCGACCTTGACGCGGGCCTGGAGTCCAGCTGTCGTGAGCATGCTGAGGTAGGGAGCCAGGGTCTCGCGCGCGCGCTGACCTTGATCAGGCTGGGCTGGTGACCCCATGGGCGCCACGACGACCTCCGGTCGCTCGACACAGAGCAGGATGATCTCGCCGGCGTTGGGTCGCGCGAGCTGCTCCACGGCGGGGAGGATCTCGGCCGCGGTCTTCGACCCGTCGAGGGGGACGAGGATTCGCCCGAATCCGAGTCGGCCGCTGGGCTCGAGGCTCTCTGGGTTCGCGAGCAAGAGGGGGACTGGGCAGCGCCTCAGGACCCGCTCGGCGACGCTCCCGCGGACCCAGCGGGTGATTCCGCTCGAGCCGTGGGTGGACATCGCGACCAGCTCTGGGGTGTTCTTGTCAATGAATGACAAGATCGCCTGGCTCGGGTCGCCGGCCACGACATGCGTGCTGAAGGTGGCGCGCCGGTTCGAGAGGGTCTCGGCGAAGCGCTCGAGCTGAACGCGGGCGGCGGCGAGCTCTTCCGCTTGCTCGTCTCCTGCTGGGCCTGGGACCGCCCGCAGGAGGTGCACGTCCGGGTGCTCCTGCTGAAAGATTGGTTCGAGGCGGTCGAGGATTCGCTCCGAGAGGCTTGAGCCGTCGAGGGGGACGAGGATCTTGTTCAACATGGTCATTCCCATCAGCTGCGTGCTTCTTGGGGGCGAGGCGACTGTGGCATGTGAGCTTTGAGGGTCAAGCCTGCGCTGCGTGCAGGAGCTCTTCGGTGGGCGAGGAGTGAGGGCTGCGCCGACTCCCATGGGCGACGCTCCCATCAAGTAACCTCCTCCCCGTGGAGCTCAGCGACGAAGAGCTGATGGCGCGTTATCAGGCCGGGGACACCGAGGCCTTTCAAGAGTTGTACCGCCGCTACGCGCCTCGTCTGAACGGCTTGATGAGGCGCTCCCTCTTCCGCAAGGAGGAGGCGGCTGACCTCGTGCAGCAGACATTCCTTCACCTCCACCGCGCGCGAAACGACTTCCGGACCGGCTCCAAGCTCCGGCCTTGGCTGTTCACCATCGCGCTCAACCTCAAGCGGAAGCACTTTCGGACCGTCAAGCGGAGACCCACCAGCGAGCTAGGTGAGATCGACCCCGTCGGGAGCGAGACCGCTCCGGGGACGCCGCTGGAGCGGCTCGAGGATCAGGCTGCGGTCCGAGCGGCGCTGGCTGAGCTCCCGGACGGGACTCGGGAGGTCATCGAGCTCCACTGGTTCGAGGGCATGCCCTTCGCCGAGGTGGCCAAGACCGTCGGCGCCTCGCTGAGCGCGGTCAAGGTCCGCGCTCACCGAGGGTACAAGCGCTTACGTGAATCACTGGCGGCCCGTAACCCGGGCCCGGGGGCGGAGTAGTGGCTGGGGGAGTGCTGTGAGCGATCCGCGGCTAAACGACGCGTGCGATCAAGTTCAGGCTCGGCTGGAGGCTGACGAGGCCCTCGGTTCGCTCGAAGCCCACGTCGGCGATTGCCTGGCTTGCAGCGAGCTGGTCGCGTTCTTGGCCGAGGCGCCAGCTTCCGCCGACGACCTGCGGAGCGCTCCGGACCTCGACCTAGATCCTGGCTTCGCTGCCCTCCAGGCAGCGGTTGGCAAGGAAGCGGGGCTCCTAGCCTCGCTCCGCTCTTGGCCGACGGCTCGTCGACGCGGGCTCTTGCTTTGCGTTGGGCTCGCGGTCCTGGCCGCAGTTTGGGCCATAGCGCCTTGGAAGCACCTCGAGCCGGCTCGGGCGGGGCTGAGCGTCGTCGGCCTGGGCGTGATCCTCTTGGCGGCTCTCTGGCAATCCCTCCGGCCGATCCATCAGCCGCCACTTCCACCCTGGGCTTGGTGGAGCTTGGTCGGGGTGGCCGTGGCCTTCCCCTTCCTGCTCTCGCTGCTGCCAGCGGCCTTCCATGGCGAGGCACCAAAGTCAGGCGGAATGTGCTTCGGCTTCGGCTGCCTGTTTGGGTTTCCGATCCTGCTCTTGGGTTTCCTCTTGAACCGGGCTCCGACTGGCGCCGCTGTCGGCTCGGGACTTCTCCTAGCCCTCGCGGCAGGGGGAGCCTTGGGCGGGGTGACCCTCGACGCTCACTGTGGGACGCCTGGAATGCTGCACCGAGTCTTGGGCCACGGAGCGCTGGCGGCGACCTGGGTTGGATTGGGGCTGGTCGGACTCGCCTTGGGGGTTCGGTCCTCGCGAGGGCCGGAGCTCGTTTAGGGCAAGGGAGCGGCGGAGATTCGCTCTTCGATCACCTCGCGGATCCAGCGGACTCCGCTCTCGGTCGCGAGGCCCTCGAACTGGGCTAGCGCGCTGGTGACGGCCGCCTCCAGGGAGTCTGCCTCTACCTCGTAGAAGGCGTCGTAGGTCTTCTGGACCCCTTGGCGAACGCTGTAGGTTGGTTCTCGGTAGGGAATCGTGACCTTCCAGCGCACGGATCGACCCTACTGGTCAACCTCGCCCCAACCAACGCCAAAAGGCCGATCCCCCTGAGGAGATCGGCCCTTCGTCTTTGATTTGGATTGCGCTCGCGTTCGCGAGCGCGGCGCCCTAGGCCACCGACTGGAAGGTCGTGATCTGGCTGAGGCAGCGCTCCGGGTCGCGGAGCTTGACCACCAGCGAACCGCGGTTCGTGGTGCTCTGGGTGATCAGGTCACGCTCGTGGAGCGCCGCGACGTAGCCGCGGACGATCTGCGTGTCGAGCTGGAGCTCGCGCGCGATCCGCTCGACGGTGCGAGCACCGTGGAGTGAGAGGTGAAGCACCAGCTCGCGAGCGGTGATTCCGTCGATGTTGACCTCGTTCGCGCCCGCAGTGCGGACTCGCTCCTCTTCAGCTTGGCGGTTGGCCAGGGACGAGAGGAGGTTTTGGACGTACGGGTGAGCGTCGACGTGTTCTGGGCAGAAAGGCTTCCCCTCGCGGGTCATGTGTTCGCAGGCGTCAACCTTGCAAGCGCGAGTAGAAGGAGTGTGGGGTCGCGGTGGAGGGGCGACGGTCCGGGCCAGCATGTGTCGTTCCTTCCGGCGTGGATTCGCCGGGCATAAATGTTGATTGGGCGATCCCGCCCTTTACGCCGCGAAGCATACCCAATGCTCAGCAAACACCGCAAGGGGCAATGACGCGCCGTGGCATGGATTGCTGTTAATCCTGATTCGACAGTTGCTTACGCAGGTTTTTGCGCAAAGTTGTCGGACCTGTTTCCGAAATTCGCGGCAGTCGATTTCCGATTTCTGCGTTCACCGGCCCTCGAAAGTGGTGGTGGAGAGGCTCTCCGATGAGGAGAGCGCGCTCCAACTACACCCACACCTCTCGAGCTTTCCCCTAAGGACTTTCGGCCGCGCCCGCAGCTCCGAGGAAGCGCACGTCAGCGACGGGCGCGCGCGCTCACGGTCCTCCTGGAGGTCGCGCGGTATCCGTCGCCCCAGGACAGTTTGCCCGCCCGCTCTGCACGGGGATGTCGTATTCTTGGGGCGCGGGGGAACATGGACGCGACGCTGGAGACAGCAGAGCCTGCCGAGGGTGAGGAGCTGGAGACCGTGGCCGGGGCGCCCGGGGCTCCGCCCAAGCGGATGCCCGCCTTCTCCACCGAGACCAGCCCCAGCCTCAGCTCTCGCTCGGGATCGGCGCGCTTGACCCGGGCTGGTTCGACTCAGGTCGACCTCGACCCCGAGCTCGAGAAGGCCGCTCGCTCCCTGCGGCGAATCACTCGTCGCGTCGCGAGTCGAGAGGGGCTCGCGGATCTCCGCGACAGCGGCCCGGCCAGGGTCGGCAACTACGAGCTGCGCGGCGTGCTCGGGAGCGGCGGCTGTGGCTCGGTCTATGCTGCGTGGGATCTTCGCCACGAGCGCGAGGTCGCCCTCAAGCTGATGTATCGCGACGACGAGCGCGGCAAGCAGCGATTCCTTCGTGAGCTCCGCGCCATTGCTCGCCTCCGCCACCCCAACGTGGTTCCCCTGATCGACTCGGGCGAGCACGAAGGCAAGCCCTACCTCGTCATGGAGCGAGTCCGCGGGCGATCGTTGGCCGAGGCCAGCACCATCGATCCGCTCCCCCTTCGCGAGCGCGTGTCGCTCCTCGTCGACGCCTGTCGGGCCCTTGAATACGTCCACGGGGAGGGGCTCCTCCACCGCGACATCAAGCCCCAAAACGTCTTGATCGATCGGCACGGCGAGGCCTGCGTCGTCGACTTCGGCCTCGCTCGCGCCCACGACGACGCCTCCATGACTCGCGCTGGCGCGCCGATTGGCACTCCGGCTTACATGCCTCCTGAGCAGGCCGGGGGCCTGGAGAGCTCTATCGATCGCCGCTCGGACGTCTACGCCCTGGGGGCGACGCTCTACCACGCCCTCTGTGGACGCCCGCCCCACAAGGGCCCCAGCGACCAAGTCTTGGCCGCCGTCCTTCGTGACGTTCCCAAGCTGCCTAGCGCCTATTCGAGCGAGGTCCCGCCCGAGCTCGACGCCGTCGCTATGCGCTGCCTCGAGAAGGACCCCGCCCTCCGCTATCCCAGCGCGGGAGAGCTCGCGGAAGACCTCGAGCGCTGGCTCCGCGGCGAGCCGGTCCTCGCGACGCCGGCCGCGCCTTGGGATCACTTTCTGCGCTACGCCACCCGAGAGTGGAGGGTCGTGGCCCTGTTGGGCTTGCTCCTAGCCTCTCTTTGCACCATCGTGATCCTCCTGGCGCAGAACCTGCGCCTCGCCAGCCAACTGGGGAGTTGACTCGCCATGACCCACGCCCGCTGTGGCCTCCTACTCTTTGCTCTCTTCGCGCTCGGCTGCCCTCCAGCCAAGCCTGGAGTCGTGACGCCCTCGCCCTCTCCGAGCGTGGGGACGAGCCCGGCGCCCAGCGTCGCGGTCTCGCCTCCGCCGACCGCGGCCAGCCCAGGCGCCGCCGCTCCAGAGTTGAAGATCTACCCCAAGACGATTGCGCCGCCAGAGGGGCAAAAGTGGCCGGTTGAGATTCAGCCGCTCCCGCCCGCCTTGACGGGGGTTCCCCCGAGCGACCGCGAATACATAGAGACCGTGTTCACAGTCATGCTCGAGGCGACCGACGCCAAGATTCGACTCCTGCACGCGATCAAGCGCCGCCAAGAGGGCAAGCAGCTCGTCGACGGAGGACAGCCGGCGAAGCTCATCGACAAGGTCCGTCGCTATCGCTCGCGCACGAGTCAGCTCCAAGAGCGCCTGACTCAGCTGAACCCTCCCGGGACTCTCAAGGCCTTCCACCAGGCCCTCAGCGAATCCATCGGTCAGCAGCTCTTGTTCTTCAAGTCGACCCTCGAGAACAAGGTCGCCTGGGAGAAGATGCCCGAGCTGGCTGCGGCTAAGCGCTCGCGCTATCTCAACGTGCGGGCCTGGACCCTCCTCAAGGCTGCCTACCCCAAGCTGGGAGCGGACACCGCCGCCTCCTTCAAGAGCCACCTCGAGGCCCTGCGCCTCTACTAGGTCCCAGGACGATCCCCAGGGAGTTTCTCCTCAAGGGACGCTGAGAGACTTCCGATAAGACGGAGGGTCTAGCTAGACCTCGTCCACCCGAGCCGGAGCGGAGCCATGATCGAGAGCCACTCCTTGGCGCCGGGCGAGTCTCAACTCTTCGTCGAGTGCGACCACGAGCTCCCGCAGGTCTTCGAGCTCGCGGGGGGGCGCGCAGTCCTCATGACCCATTCTGGGCCCGGCCGCGGTCGGCCCAACGAGGACGCCGCGGCGCTGATCTCCCTCGGGCCCGAGACGGCGGTCCTGGCCGTCGCCGACGGGGCGGGCGGAATGCCCGCGGGAGGCGCGGCCTCGCGCCTGGCGCTCGAGGCTCTCCTCAAGACCGTCGCAGGGAGCCGGCCAGAGAACCTGCGGACCGCGGTCATGGACGGGATCGAGGCCGCCAACAAGCTGATCCTCTCGCGAGGGAACGGCTCGGCGACCACGATCGTCGTCGCGACGATTCACAAGGGTCACCTGAGGACTTATCACGCCGGCGACTCGACCTGCCTCGTGACGGGTCAGCGCGGACGCCTCAAGCACCTGACCGTGGCGCACTCTCCCACAGGCTATGCCTACGAGAGCGGCCTCTTCGACGAGCTCGAGGCGGCTGAGCACCCCGACCGTCACCTCGTCAACAACATGCTCGGGATCCCAGAGCTCCGGCTCGAGGTCGGGTCGGCTTTGCCCTTGGCCCCTCGCGACACGGTCGTGATCGCCAGCGACGGCCTCCTGGACAACCTCCTCCTGGACGAGGTGATCGGCCTGATCTGCGCGGGGCCGCTCCCCATAGCCACTGGCGACCTCTTCCGCCGCTGCCGGGAGCACATGATCGACGGATACGGGGCTCCCCCTCCGCACCCGGACGACCTGGTCCTCTTGGCCTTTCGCCCGACCCCTCAGAGCACCCGACTGACTCTCGTCAAGTAGGGCTTCAGGGTGGTCCCCATGCAGCGCGCCAGCTCACGACAGCGGTGATCGGCGCAGGTCCGGCCGGTCTCTTGTTCTGGGTGGCGGCGCGGAGCCTCGGGGCCCAGAGGAACCCGGATCCGAGCGCGTGGGAGCTGTGCCTCTTCGACAAGCGGGAGACCCATGAGCGGAGCCACCGCTGCGGATCGAGTCCGCGCCCTACTACGAGCTGCAGCGAGACCTCGCGCACCCTGGGTTCGACCGGCTGATCGACTACCACTACACCAGCGACCTCCCGCGCTCGCTCCCGCTAGTCCGAACCCTCTGGCGACTCGAGGTGTTCGCGCTCTTGGTCCTCGGCGTCGGCGTGACCGCGTTCGCGAGTTGGCGGGCGGGGCGAACGAGCTGGATCGCTGCCTCGGTGGCGTGGTGGTTCCTGGGCTTGTTCTTCGTGGCAGGGCTCTACCTCTTCGAGGCGCTCGCGGCGCGCTGGGCTCGCCGCGCTAGCCCGGACGCAGAGACGCGCGGCGACTGAGGATTCCCGTATCCTCGTCCAATGCGATCTCCAGGACTGGTCCTGGCCTACCTCGTGGTGCGCGGCGATCCTCGCCGAGGGCCGGAGGTTCGTGAGCTCCTCGCCCCCCTAGGTCCGCGGCCGACATTGGCCAAGGTCGGGCAGGCCCTGGTTCGAGCCAAGCTGATCGCTCCCCAGGACTACTTGCGCCTCCAAGGCCGGGTCGAGGCTGGGCGTCGGACCTGCCCGGGTTGCCGCGGCTCCCTGGTCGTGTTCTCCCACGTCCCGCGCCCCTGCGCGCGCTGCGGGACGCCCGTCGCCTGCCCGAAGGCGCCGCCCCGCGAGCGTGAGCCGGCCAAGACCCGACGCGACTCGAGCCGCAACGAGACGGACGGAGGCCTCGAGCCCGCGAGCCTGCCCAAGAAGATCGGCGCCTTCCCGATCCTGCGCCGAATCGGCCAGGGCGGCATGGGGACGATCTACCTGGCGCGAGACGCGGCGGGCCGAGAGGTCGCCCTCAAGCGCCTCCTGCCTGGGGTCAGCGAGGACAGCCGGGAGCGCTTCCGCCGCGAAGCCGAAGCCATCGCGCGCCTCAAGCACCCGGGGATCGTGGCGATCCATGACGTCGGGCTCGACCCCGAGACGCGGCTGCCCTTCTACACCATGGACTACGTGGCCGGGCGAGACCTCTCGGAGGTCAAGGGCGACCTGACCCGCGAGGCGCTCCTGGAGCTCCTGGTCAAGGTCGCGCGAGGACTCCACTACGCCCACGAGCAGGGGATCCTCCACCGCGACGTCAAGCCCCAGAATATCCTCGTCGACGAGAGCGGGGAGCCCCGGCTAGCTGACTTCGGCCTCGCCCGCGACCTGGCGCGGAGCACCCTGACAGAGGACGGCGATCTGGTCGGGACGCCCCTGTTCATGGCGCCTGAGCAGCTGGCGGGCGAGTCCGAGCGGATCGATCACCGCTCGGACATTTACGCCCTCGGAGTGCTCCTCTACGAAGCCCTGACCGGGTCGCTGCCCATCGAAGCCAGCTCCTTCTTCGAGCTCCAAGACCGAGTCAAGCGCGTCGTCCCGGAGCCGCCCAGCGCGCGCGCAGAGGTCCCGGCCAGCCTCGATCGGATCGTCCTCAAGGCCCTCGAGAAGGAGCCTGAGGATCGCTACCTGAACGCTGAGGCCTTCGCCCTCGACCTCGAGCGCCACCTCCGGGGGGAGTCCGTCGAGGCCTCAGCGATCTCGCCCTGGCGACGAGCGCGGCGCAACGCAGCCCAGCGGCTCCGCTCGCCTTGGCTCTGGGTCGGGGTCTTGGTCCTCGTCCTGCTCGGGCTCCTGACCGGCGGCGCGATCCTCCAGTGGGGAGACGCGCAGCGCGAGGCGGAGGCTCGGGCAGCCCTCGAGAGCCGCAGGGACCTGGCCCTAGCCAAGGTCCGCGAGGCGCAAGAGGCCCTCGAGGCAGCGCAAGGCGAGACGGAGCCCGAGCGGATCTTGTCGCGGCTGGAGGAGGTCGAGGCGCGCACGAGCGCAGCTCGGCAGGCGTCCAAGGACCTCGGGCGCGCGGCGCCAGCTCACCTAGCTCGGGACCTGGAGGCCGTGCAGGTCGCCGCAGCTCGCCTGGGAGCCCTGACCCGCTCGCGAGGAGACGTCGCCGAACGACACGAGGCCTTGGTCAGGTTGCGCGTCCTCCTGCGGGACACCGGCGATCCAGACCTGCGCCTCAACCTCGGGCGGCTCGAGCTGGAGGCCGGCCACTACCAAGCGGCCTTGGAGCAACTCGACGAGGTCCTCAAGCGAAGCGGCGGCAAGGAGGTCGAGGCCTTCTACTACAGGGCCGAGGCTCACCGTCGGCTAGGGACATATAAGTTCGCGATCCTGGACTACGGGCGAGCGTTGGCCGAGCGCGATCGCTTGGTTGGAGTGCGACCGGCGCGGGTCCTGGTCGGCAAGTGCCTGGCGCAGCTCGCGGCAGGCGAGCTCTCTTCAGCCCAAGCCAGCCTCGAGGAGGCCAAGCGGGCAGAGTCCGAGGAGCCGCACCTCTTCCTCGGCCAGGCGGCCTTTCGAGACCAGCGCGGCGACGCCGAGGGGGCGCTGAAGGTCCTCGTGTTCGGGGCGCGGGCCTTCCCGCGCGAGGCGCGACTGCACCAGGCTGCGGGCCGAGTTTGGGCCAAGCTAGGCGACGCCGAGCGCGCGCGGACCCAGTTCGAGGCGGGTCTGCGCTTCGGATTGGACCCTGGTCCCCGGGTCGGGAAGGGCCGCCTGGCCGCGCTGGCAGGGCAAGACGCTGGGGCTCGTGTGGAGCTTCAAGCGGTCCTGGGCGCGGCCCTCCCGAGCGACCCCGCTCGGGCGTCGGCGAGCTTGGCTCTGGCGCGGCTCGAGCGGAGCCAGGGCAGGCAGGCCGAGGCCCTCGCGATCCTCGAGCCCCTCCTCGCGAGCCGGCCCTCATGGCGAGTCCGCCTGGAGGCAGCGGAGCTGATGGTGGCCGCCGACGACACCGAGAGCTGGTCTCGGGCCGAGGAGTTGGTCCGTGGCCTGAGCCAGTCCAGCCGTCACCCCTGGACGTGGCTGGCCCGGGCGCGGAGGGTCCAGGTTCGGGCCGCCCTCCGGCGCGGAGACCTAGAGGCAGCGTGGGCGCGCCTGCAACCCTCGCTTGGGACCGGCGACGCCGAGTCGCTGACCTTGGCTGCGGACATCTTGCGAGCGCGGGGCGAGGCAGCGGCCGAGCCCGCCGAGGAGCGGGCCCTCGAGGCGCAGCGGCAAGCGGTCAACGCGGCAGGGGGGCTGGACCTCGACGTGGGTGACCCCCTAGCCGAGGCCCTCTCCTGCCTCCTGCGCGGGCGACGCCTGGTGGCGCGCGCCCAGCGCGGGACGGCCGACGACGAGCTGGAGCGGCCCGAGGGTCAAGCCCGGGGGCGGGAGGGCGCCGAGGCCTTGGGGCTGGATCTGCTCCGGCGGGCGACGCGCTTGGCGCCCTGGCTGGCCAGCGCGAGGGAGGCCCTCGGTCAGGCGCTCTCCGAGCGAGGAGAGGCTGGGGCGGCCCTTCAAGCGATCGGAAAGGGTCGTGCGACGACACGGGCGCTTCGCCTGCGGGCAGAGCTCTTGGCCGCTCAGAGCGACCACCAGGGCGCCTTGGTAGATCTGGCGCGGGCCCTGGACCGCGCTCCGCAGAACACCCCCAGTGAGAAGCGACTCCGGGCGCGGCTGCTCCTGGCTCGAGCTCGCTCACGCCTGGCTCTGGGGAGGACCCAGGAGGCCCTCGCCGACCTGAATCAGGCTGGAGGCCTGGACGGGCTCTTGCTCGAGGTGTTCGCAGAGCGGGCTCGGCTTCGGACCGAGGCGGGCGACGACGTAGGAGCCGAGGAGGACCGCAAGCGCGTGTTCCTGCTCCGGGAAGGCTACGTTCGTCGCTACGAGAGCTGTCGCTTGGCCTCCTGGCGGGCTGGGCTAGGACCCCAGGGCAACCACGTCGAGGCCCTCCGAGTCTTGGCGCCGGCCTTCGAGGTCGTGTCCCGCGAGCGAGACGCTGAGCGCCGGGCCGAGCTGCACCTGGTGCGGGCCTACATGCGCCTCCGCTCGCTGCGAGTCGCTGGCGCCCTGATCGACCTGGCGGCGATGCTCGAGTTGGGGCCGGCGCGCTCTTTCCGCCAGATCTATGACGAGGTCGTGAGCTTCCGCGGGAGCAGTCGGCTCGCGCTCCGGCTGGAGCCCATCGTGGAGCGAGTCCTCGCCCAGCGCGACGTCCAAGACGAGGTCGACCCAGACTTCCTGCACGCTTTCTCCGCCTTCGTGACGGTCGAGTTCGGCGGTGAGCCCTGCCCACAGTCGCTGCTCCGGGCGGGGCTGGCGGCCGTGGACCGCTACCTCGAGCGCCGGCCCGCGCATGTGGCAGCCCACCTCCTGCGAGCTGCGCTCTTGTTGGCGGACAGCCGGGCGGGCGCGGCCCTGGCGGCAGTTCAGATCGCGCTCGAGGAGCCAGCGCCTCAGGGCTACGCCCACTTCCTCCTGGCGCGGATCCAGGTCCGACAGCGCGACGCCTTGGGCGGCTTGCGCTCGCTGGAGCGAGCCGTGAGCGCGAACTTCGACGTCTTTCAGCGAATCGAGGAAGACGAAGAGCTGAGCTCTCTGCGCGCCTTGCCGCGCTACCCTCTAGTCGTGGCGATCGCGCAAGCTGGGAGCGCCCTGCGCCTCGTGCGCCGGGCCGAGCTGATCGCGCTCTCGCAGCCGCCGAGCGTTCAACGCCAAGTCCAGCAGGAGATGTTGACCCAGCTCGGGTCGGGCCTCGGATACCTCCGAGATCACCTCGACGAGGTCGACGCCGAAGTCGCGGCCGCCGAGGTCTACTTCCTTCGGGCTCGGATCAACAAGCGCCTCTCGGACCGGCGGAGCTCCCGGCGCGACCTAGTGGCGGCCCTCGAGCTCGATCCGCGCTTGCTCCGCGACCTCCGCCACGTGGCTGCGGCCTACCGAGCGCTGAAGCCCTTGACCGCCAGCGGCCTTCGAGGGATCCAGCCCTTGCCTGAGGAGCGCTTCCCGAGCGAAGTTCGCGAGGCGATCCCGGTCGTCCTGAGCCTCCTCCTCGGCGGCGAAGCGCCGAGCTCGAAGGCCCTCAAGCGGGCAGCCCGCCTCGTCGAGAGCGAGGACCGCACCCGCTGCCTGCTCTCGGTGATCCGCCTCGCCCAAGGTGAGACCCAGGCCGCGCTTCGCGCAGCGCGTGAGGCCAGCGAGGAGACCCCCGCCCTCTCAGCGTGGTTCGAGGCTCGGGCCCTCGCGACCGAGGGCAAGCTCGAGTCAGCCTTCCGCGCGCTCGAACGAGCCCGCGAGGCAGGCCTTCGGGGCCCCCTCCAAGACGACCCAGCTCTGAGCGCCGTCGCGGCCGAGGAGCGCTTCAAGCTCCTCTTCCCCAAGCTCCCCCTCGGCCGCTCGAGCCGCTGGCGCTAGCCGGACGAGTCCCCCTCGGACGCGCCTCGCCCCGGGGAGTCGCGGAGGAGGCTCGCGAACTCGCTCAGGACCCGCTCGGGATCGCTCTCCTGGGGACAGTGACCAATGTCTGGCAGGCGAACGATCCGAGCGCCGTCGAGGACGCGCTCCAGGCGCCTCTGATAACGTCGTCCAAGGACGCGGTCACGCGAGCCGAGGAGGCAGAGGGTCGGGACCCGCGCGCAGAGCTCCGGCGCCAGGGCCGCGACGTGCTTGGAGATCGGGCGCAGGGAGGCTGCGCTGGCGCAGGCCACGCGGTGGGCGTCGGGGCGCCTGAGGTGGCTGAACCCGCGCAGAACCTCGGCGTCCACCGGCAGGTCGCGGAAGGCCGTCAGGCGCAGGGCTCGCCGGTTGAAGGCTTCCTGGCCGGCCGTCAGGCGAAAGAGCCCACCCAGGGCGGGCTGTCCGAGGAAGCGGAAGGGGAGCCCGGGGAGGCGGAGGGAGGCACAGAGCGGGTTGATCAGCGCCAGGTGCTCGGTGGGGAAGCGGTGGGCCAGGTCGAGGGCTATGGCCCCGCCCAGGGAGTTGCCCACGGCGAGGGCTAAGCGCTCGACGCCTATGGCCGCTAGGGCCTCGTCGATCCAGCTCCGCCAGCAGGGGAGGTCGAGGGCTTCGCCTGGCTCGGGCCCCTCGCTGAGGCCGTAGCCGTAGAGGTCGAGGGCCAAGACGCGCTGACCGCGCTCGGCGAGGGGCTCGATGAGCTTGCGCCAGGTCCAAGACGAGTGCAGGAAGCCGTGCAAGAGCAGGATCGGAGCCCCGCGCTCGGGACCGATCGGTCCTAGGTCGACGAGGTGGGCCCGTCCTCGAGAGAGGTGGAGGAAGCGACTCGCGCGGTGCCAGCTCACGTCAGGCGGCGACCGCTTCTTGGGGAGGAAGCTCAGGCGCCTCGGGAGTGGGAGGAGGCTCGGGCGTCTTGGGGAAGGTCAGGGCCGCGAGGAGGAACACGACCCCTACGCCCAAGACGACGGCGCGAACGCCGGTCGGGTTGGCGGCCGTCTTGCCGAGGTCGAGGAGCGAGGTCGTGCCAATGGCCGCGAGGGCGTTGCCGAGGTTGATCGCGCCGCCGTTGAGGCCGAACACGGCGCCCTGGCGGTCCTGGCCGTCGGCGTCGGCGAAGGCCGCCAAGATCACGGGGGGGAGGGCCATTCCGGCCATGGCTGGGAGCCCAAGCAGCCCAAAACCGACGGCCCAGCGGAGCGGGGCCGGGGCCTCGCTAGAGCCCAGCACGGTGAGTCCTCCAAGGACGAGGAGGGTCAGGGCCCCTGTGGCGGCCGCGGCTCGAATCTGCCCGCCGGAGCGAATCCAGCGCGCGCTGACTCCGACCAGGGGGATCGTGAGGAGCATTCCGACGAAGAGGACGCCGTTGAGGCGGGCCGTGGCGGCCCGCGGCTCTTGGAGGAGGGCCTCGGTGATAAAGGGCGCCGCTATGACCAGGGCCGCGAAGCCGCCCTGGAGGAGGCCGTTGGCGACCAGGAAGCGGAGCAGGCCTGGGACGGCCGCGACCTCCTTGAGCTCTCGGGCGTAGCCGGCCAGTCCACCCGCCGCCGGCTCGCCCTCGGGCTCGGCCTCGCGGAGGAGGAGGGTCGCAGGCAGCACGGTCAGGCCGAGTCCGGCCAGCCCGAGCCAGGCTAGGGCGCCGAAGCCTTGAGCCTCGATGAGCTTGGGGCCGCCGAGGAGCGCGCAGCCGAGGCCGACCAGCGCTAGGACGGCGCCGGTCAGGCTCATGCGGACTCGGGTTCGCTCCTCAGCCGCGAGGGAGGGCAGGAGCGTCAGGTAGGGCCCAGCCACGAGGGTGAAGGCCAGGCAGTAGGTCGGGACCGCAAGCCAAGAGGGCGCCCAGCCCTGCCAGGTCCCAACGAAGGCCAGCGCCAGGATCGGGAGGCACACCAGGATCACCGGGCGTCGTCGCCCAAAGGGAGTTCGGAGTCGGTCCGAGAGCTGACCGATCCAGGGACCGGCGAGGGCTTGGAGGAGGAAGCCCAAGAGGAGGAAGACCCCGATCCCCTTGGCGGAGCCTATGGCAGCCGCCGCTCCGCCGGGGCCAACCCTGGCTTCGGGCGGGGCGTAGAAGTAGACGACCCACTGCTTGAAGAGGGTGTCGACCAGGATCACCCCTAGGAATCCCAAGGGGTAGAGCTCGTTGCGCAGCTTGCTCACGAGCTTCGCTGGAGGGAGGGCGTCAGGATCCGACCTAAGCCGCGGGGGCGGCGTCGGCTCCCTCAGGGGCGGCTCCCTCGGCGGCGGCTCCCTCGGGAGAAGCGTCGTCTGCGGACTCTTCCTCCTCCTCCGGCTTCCCGCCCAGGAAGAAGAACACAGCGAAGCAGCCGCCAGTGATGAACATGTCGGCCACGTTGAAGGTCGGCCAAATGTGGGTCCCGAACCAGTCGCGGGTCAGGTCGTAGAGCCAGGTCCCGACCGTGGCGTGGACGTCTATGAAGTCGCGGACGTAGCCGAAGACCATTCGGTCCCAGAAGTTGCCTCCGACGCCGGCCAGGACCAGGCCCATGATCAGCGCGGTCCGCAGGACCTTCTCTTCGGCGGCGTGGACGAAGTAGGGCAACCCGACGAAGGCCAGGATCGTCATCCCCATGAAGAGGCCCTGCTGGCCCTCGAACATGCTGAAGGCGGCGCCGAGGTTGCGGGCGTGGGTCCAGGAGAACCAGGACCACACGACGTGGGTGTCGCGCGGCTCGGGGAGGTAGTGGAACGCGACCTCCTTGCTGCCTATGTCGAGGGCCAAGCCGACCAGGAAGGCGGCTATGAAGATTCCCCAGCGGAGCGCTGCCCGGGGGGCGGGCGCGGCGGCCTTGGCGGGGGGGGTGTCTGGAGTCTTGCTCATGGAGGGAGTCGGGCTCTGGCTGTGGACCGACCGGTGCCTTCTAGGACGCGGCGGGAGGAGCTCGGGTTTAGAGGGGCTTCTCGTCGTGGAGGCGCTGGATCTCGTCGTTGAGGCGCTCGATCTGCATTTCGGCTGCGCGCTGGGACTCAGGCGTCCCCTTGTTGGCGAGGAGCTCGTCCTCGTAGAGCTGGCGCGCGTCGCGGAGGTAGCCCATGGCGAGGTCGTAGTGCATGGCCCGCTTGTCCTTCTTGAGGCGGTTGACGCCCAAGCGGACCTCCTTGTGGGCCTTGTCCTCGAGCTCCGTCGCCGCGTCCATGCAGGCGGGGCGGTCGGCGTGGTGCTCAACGGGGCTCGCGTTGCTGCTGGTGCAGGCGACGGAGAAGAGCGAGAGACTGGCGATCAGGAGCAGGCTGCGCACGTGGGACCTCCTAGGAGGCAGAGAGGGTATCGCGCCGAGGCCTCGCTTCCCAGCCTGCTCACGAGGGCTTGGCTCTGGGCCTAGGCGGATAGAATCGCGGCATGGGACCCCTCTTCGTGTTCTTCGTTCTGATCTCACTCCTCCTGACGGCTGGCGCTGTGGGGGCAGAGGTCCTGTCGCGCCGCGCCAAGGACGAGGAGGCCGAGTCGCGCTTGGAGGACGCCCACAAGCTCTACGACGCGGGACAGCTTGAGGAGGCCTCCCTGGCTTTAGAGGCGCTCCGACAAGGTCGGAAGACCGTGACCCGGGACTTGGGTCTCCTGCTCTTGGGCGAGATCTACCAGGACCTAGGTCTGCCCAAGCGGGCGTTGGAGGTGTTTCAGGAACACCAGCGTGATTACCCCGAGAGCCAGCGGGCGCTGGTGGTGGTTGATCGGATGAAGCGGGTCGGGGGAGAGGAGGCTTCGCCCTGGAAGCAGTTCCTCAAGACCAAGGAGCGAGAGTCGGCGACGCCGGCTGAGCGCTGGGCGCGACTCCACGAGTCGGCTACCAAGATCAAGGCGGGCGAGTTCAAGGAGGCCACGGAGCTCCTAGAGGACCTCGTGCGGCACCCCTCGCAGGCGGCGCCGGCTCGAGCCGAGGGCTTGGTCTTGCTCGCCGTCGCTCATGACGCGCTCGGGCAGGGCGGTCTCGCGAGCCGCCTCTACGGGCGCTTCTTGCGCGAATACGAGGACCAGCGCGAGTCGAGCGCGACCTTGGACTTGATGCTCCGGGCTGCCCAAGATCGCGCGCTGATGCTGCACCGGGACCGGAACGCGACCGCCACGCCCGAAGGCGTGAGCGAGATCGTCGGGATGGCCTTGGGCGTCTACGAAGAGAGCGTCCAGGAGGCAGCCGACGCTGCGAGCGCAGGCGAGGTCGCGAGCAGCGAGGAGGAGGAGACCGTGATCGAGGAGGCTGCCCCTGCCCCTCCGGTCGCGCGAAGCGTCTCCAAGGGCCAGGTCAAGGCCGACCTAGCGCGCCTCGACGTCGGCGCCCGCGTCGGTCCCTACGTCTTGGCGGAGAAGCTCGGAGAGGGCGGCTTCGGCGAGGTCTACCGCGGCCTGCTCCCGGTCGCGATCAAGGTCGCGAGGTCGTCTGAGGACGTCGAGCGCTTGCGGCACTTCGCCGACATGCAGGCCCGCGTCGAGAGCGATCGAATCGTGCGGCCCCTGGCCCTCGACTTGACCGCCGAGACGCCCTACGTCGTGATGGAGCTGGTGGAGGGTGCGACCCTCCGCGAGGTCCTAGCCATGGGTCAGCTCGAGCCGGGGGCCGCCCTGGCGCTCTCGCTGGAGGTCGCCCGGGCCCTGGCGGACACCCATGCCGTCGGCCTGGCGCACCTCGACCTCAAACCAGAGAACGTGCTCGTCTCGCGTGAAGGGCAGGTCAAGCTGACGGACTTCGATCTCGCGCGGAGCGCCGAGTCACCAGAGGGGCTGAACCTCTCTCTGGCCTTCACCCAGGCCGCCGCTCCCGCAGGCGGGACCCTGGCCTACATGTCGCCCGAGCAGCGAGCAGGCAAGGCGCTCGACGCTCGGAGCGACGTCTACACCTTCGGCGTGTGCCTCTTCGAGGCCCTGACCGGGACGATTCCGCAGCCGGGCGACAAGCCCAGCCAATACGTGGACGGGCTTCCGCAAGCTGTCGACGACCTCTTCGAGCGTTGCTACGCCCGCCAGGAGCGTCGCTACGCCAACGCAGGCGAACTCCTCGGAGACCTCGAGCGCGCCTTGGCAGACTACGAGGGGCCAAAGGTGTCCCTCGCTGACCTCGGTGCGCGAATTCGTGTGGCAGAGGAGCCGGTTGCAGAGGAACCGGTAGCAGAGGAGCCGGTAGCAGAGGAACCGGTAGCAGAGGAGCCGGTGGCAGAGGAGCCGGTGGCCGAGGAGCTGGTGGCCGAGGAGCCGGTGGCCGAGGAGCCGGTGGCCGAGGAGCCGGTTGCCGAGGAGCCGGTGGTGGCAGGAGACGAAGAGGAGGCCGCGGAGGCGCCTGAGGAGGCCCCTCTCGCTCCTCGTCCGGGCCTCGACGAGCAGATCGCCGCGAGGGCGGCGCGCGCGCGGGAGCGAAGCCGCCTCGACGAAGATGCTCCCGAGGCCACGACCGAGTAGACGCCCCGAAGCGTCTCCTGATCGACCTATCGATCCCTCAGGCACTCCCGCCTCCGACGAGGATTCGACGGGTCGATCGGATACAACATGCGCCAGATTCGTGACGCCTTCTCCGACCCGCGAATCCACGGTTCTCTGGCGCGAAGAGCTCTCTAGGGCGAATGATCTTCAACACCCTTCAGTTCTTGCCCTTCATAGCCATCGTGCTCTTGGTCCACCGCCTCGCCTCGTGGTCGACCAATCGGGTGTTCCTGCTCGTCGTCAGCTACCTCTTCTACGCGAGCTTCAACCCTCCTTACGCCCTGATTCTGCTCCTCTCGACCCTAGTCGACTACTGGGCGGGGAAGCGGATCCACGCCAGCGAGAAGCAATCGGTCCGGCGCGCGTTCCTCGTCCTGAGCTGCTGCACGAACCTGGGTGTCCTGGCCTTCTTCAAATACTCGAACTTCCTCGTCGAGAATCTCCAGTCGTTACTCTCGCTCGGTGGCGTCGTATGGGAGGGACCCCGGATGGACTTTGTCCTTCCAGTGGGAATCTCCTTTTACACCTTTCAGTCTCTGAGCTACACGATCGCGATCTATCGAAGACGACTCGAGCCTTCGTCATTTCTGGACTTTGCGCTCTTCGTCAGCTTCTTTACCCAGCTCGTGGCTGGGCCCATCGTGCGAGCCCGCGACTTCATCCCTCAGCTCGAGAAGAAGAAGACTCCCTCCCTGAGGGTCGTGAACCTCGGCCTGTTCCTGATCATTCGCGGCTATTTCAAGAAGGTCGTGATCGCCGACAACCTCGCCGGGTTAGTAGGGACGGTGTTCCTTGACCCGGGTGCCCAGCCCGCCGAGCTGCAGCTCCTCGGTGCGCTCTCCTTCACTGGCCAAATCTACTGCGACTTCTCTGGCTACAGCGACATCGCGATCGGGCTCAGCCTGATGATGGGCCTTCGTCTGCGGCGGAATTTCAACCTGCCCTACCTCGCGCGAGGGTTCTCGGACTTCTGGAAGCGTTGGCACATCTCCCTCTCCGAGTGGATTCGGGACTACCTCTACATTCCCCTCGGTGGGAATCGGGGGAGCAAGGCGCGAGCCATGTTCAACCTAGTCTTGACGATGGCGATCTGTGGTCTCTGGCATGGTGCGAGCTGGATGTTCGTCCTGTGGGGAGTCCTGCACGGGTTGTACCTAGTCGCCGAGCGCCTCTATGAGGGGATGTGCAAGTCGCTGGAGGCGAGAGGCTATGGAGTCCAGGCAGCCCGTGAGCTGGTCCCCTACAAGCTCTTGTCCACGCTCGTGACCTTCGTCCTCGTTGTGGTGGGTTGGGTGTTCTTTCGCGCGACGTCACTGGAAGACGCCATCGAGATCCTCCAGAGTGCTGCGCGAATCCAGAGCTTCAGCTTCGCACGGGAGGAGTGGCTCTATCTGCTGCTCCTCTTCGTCGTTCACGCAGTGCTCTTTCTGAACATCCACGTCCTCAAGATCCGCAGGGTTCATTGGATGTGGTATTCGCTCCTGGCTGGAGTGATGACATTCATGGTTATCACCGGTTGGGAGAGCAACAACGTGTTCATCTACTTTCAGTTCTAGCGATGCCCGACGCCCCCAAACCACTGACGACTCCTCCAGGTCAAGAGACGCTCGAGCAACAGCTCTCGCTCTATGTCCTGCTGACGGCCCTGACCGCGATGCTCTTGGTATGCGGGCGCGAGGTCCTGTTCTGGACTGGAATCGACGGGCTCTCAGCCCCGGTCGCGATCGCTGCGTGGACCCTAGTCGGGACGCTGTTCGCTGTTCTGTCCGCCATAGCCTTGCTTCGAACATGGGCCGTGACGAAGTTCGCGCGGATCGCTGACTCCACGACATTCAAGGTGTGCTTCTTGCTGGGCGGCCTCGCGTCGCTCCAGCTCCTTGCAGAGTCGGCTCTCCTTAGGTTGATTCCCAAGCTCTTTCTCTGCGCCTTGGTTTGGCTCTCGTTTCACTGGGGGCTTCGTAGGCTGAGAGGTTGGCAGGAGGGCTTGTTCCGGTTCGCGGGCTGGGCGAGGGAGCTCGCTATTCGCCTCTTTGCTCACTCGGCCCTGTCTGCGTCCCCTTCCGCCCCTAGCTCAGCCCGCTGGAGGGCACCGCTCTCGACCCTAGCAGTGCTCTTGATCCTCCTCTTACCTCACGAGTGGATGGTGCGAACGCACCTCTGGACGGGGGGGTTCATGGTGGAGGTGGGAGCGGACTCAGCCCTCGAAGCTCTGACTGAGGGGAAGGACTCCGAAGACCTGGTGATCTTCGGCTCCTCGCGAGCTAAGGAGTCGATCCGACCCCGACTGATAGAGGAAGGCTGTGAGCAGATCAAGAGCCCTGTGAACCGGGCAGGTCACTCGGTGACTTCGACAGATCAGGTTCGCGCGCTCGCGACTGAGCTTCACTCGAAGGACCCGTCGCGGAAGTCCTCGCCCGCTTTCCTGGTCTGCACTGTCGAGCCGCTCCACTTCACTGAGTCCAACGTGATTTACATCCGAGAGATTCGGGCTAAGTCCAGCTTGGACGTGGCTTCCTTCGAGAAGGTGCAAGAAGCCAATCGGGACCTCCAAAGGTGGCTCTCCGAGGTCTCGGGTGAGGCGGTCTACGGCACGCTCAAGTCTGCATCACCGACCCAACGGAGAAAACTCCCGCTCTGGACCGGCTTCTTCTCTGACGCAGGTTCTGGGCTCTTCGCTGACGGCCCAGCTGCGATCCCAGCTGCCTACAAGTTCAACGTCATCAATCGCGGTGCGCGGTGGTTCACGCGCGTCGTCTTTCGAGAGCTGGGCTATGAGGGGCACAAGCTTCACCTGTCGAAGGGCGCGACTCGAGGAGGTGCGTTCGCCGCCCACCTGTCGGAATACTCGCTCTACATCTTCCCTACCATCAGCGATCGCTTCTTCCCGCAATACCAGCTCGACCTAAAGACGATTCAGGAGGCAGGAACTCGGGTTCTTCTTCTTCGCCTCCCGATTCATCGTGACCTCTATTCCGCTGAGGAGAGCGCGTGGCCCGAGTTCAACGAGCACATGGCGAAGATCGGAGGAGACCTCGGGATCAGCTACGTGGACATGAACGTTGGCGTCGCCGAGGACTTCTGCAAGGACCCGAACTCATTCACCGACGGCTCCCACATGGAGCACGAGCGAACTGAGGAGTTCCATGAGTTCTTACTACCCGTCCTGCGGAGGGAACTCCTCGAACCGAAGTAGGCCAGGCTGCTCAGCCCGAGAGGGTTGTCGATAGGCTCTACGGAGTCAGGCTCAGCCTGCAGAGGAGGAAGACCGTGGTGGATCTCGCGGATGGGGAGACGGTCGAGGTTCAAGGGTCAGCTAGGGACCCCTATGTCCTGAGCAACGTTGACGGGGCCTACTCCTGCACCTGTCCGGCCTGGCGGAATCAGTCGCGCCCGATCGACCTCAGGACCTGCAAGCACCTCAAGAAGCTCCGCGGGGCGGCCCTCGAGGAGGAGCGGGTCGGGAAGGAGGCGGCGCGGGGGCCGGTCAAGCGCTCAGGCGCCAAGGCCGACGCGCCAGCCTTGCTCTTGGCCCATTCCTGGCAGCCCCATGAGGACCCTAGCGGCTGGTGGATGAGCGAGAAGCTGGACGGGGTCAGGGCCTATTGGGACGGGCAGCGCTTCGTCTCCCGCCTCGGCAACCCCTACCTGGCGCCGGCGTGGTTCACCGAAGCTCTCCCGCCGATCCCCCTCGACGGCGAGCTCTGGGTCGGTCGAGGACGTTTTCAGGAGACGGTCAGCATCGTCCGGCGCGCCAAGGGCGGCGAGCGCTGGAAGGAGGTCCGCTACCTGGTCTTCGACTCCCCTGGCGACCCCGCTCCCTTCGAGGAGCGCTACGCCGGCCTGCGTGAGCTCTTCCCCAGCGACTTCCCCTACGCGACCCGCGTCGTCCACGAGGCCTGCCGCGACCACGACCACCTCAGCGGGGAGCTGGCGCGGATCGAGGACCTCGGCGGCGAGGGCCTAATGCTCCGTGAGCCGGGCTCCCGCTACGAGAGCGGACGCTCGACGACCCTCCTCAAGGTCAAGTCCTTCCACGACGCCGAGGCGCGGGTGGTCGGCTACGTCGCGGGCCGCGGCAAGCACAAGGGCAAGGTCGGCTCGCTCAAGGTCGTGACCCCGAGCGGGATCGAGTTCTCGGTCGGGACCGGCCTCAAAGACCAAGAACGTAGCAAGCCGCCCGAGGTCGGGACCGTGATCACCTACCGCTACCAGGAGCTGACCAACAAGGGAGTCCCGCGCTTCCCCAGCTACCTCCGAGTGCGATCCGACGTCGAGTGGAGCGATCTCCAGGCGGGAGACTCGGCGCCCGCCAAGAAGAAGGCGCCCGCCAAGAAGAAGACGCCCGCCAAGAAGAAGGCGCCCGCCGAGAAGAAGGCTCCCGCCAAGAAGAAGGCGCCCGCCAAGAAGAAGGCTCCCCCCAAGGAGCGGACTCCCGCAAGTGCAGAGGCGGCTACCCCGGCAGGCGCCGGGGCGCTTCGCTACTTCGAGTTCAGCCAAGGCACCTCGAACAAGTTCTGGGAGGTGACCCTCGACGGGACGTCCTACACCGTCCGCTACGGACGGATCGGGACCCAGGGCCAGTCCAAGACCAAGGAGGCTGCGACGCCGGCGGCTGCCCAGGCCGCCGTCGACAAGCTCGTGAGCCAGAAGACCGGCAAGGGCTACGTCGAGCAGGGCACCTGAGCTCCGGCACTCCTCGTGTTTTTGGCCTGTCCCGCGCTCACTCTTCGCACGTTTATTGCCCACCAAGGACGGCAAGGACGCCAAGGAAGAAGCCCAGGATCGTCTCTCACGGACCAGGTCCCCAAGGGCTCACTGGCCAGGCTCTGGCCAATAGCCCCCGAGATAACGCCTCCAGCCCCCCTTCCAATCCTAGTGACGAACCAAGCGCGTCTCCGCGGTTCAAGCTCGCTCGCGCCACCAGCCCGTCGTCGTCCCGAGCTTGGCGTCCTTGGCGTCCTTGGCGCTTCGAGGCAAGCCTCCAGAAGCCCAACCCAGCGCGATCCTCAGGCCCACCGTGGCCGAGCCAACTGCGAAGGGCGCTCCTCCCTCACCAAGACGCTCTCAGCGACGCCCCTCCGCGTCCTCTGCGTCTCCGCGGTTCAAGCTCGCTCGCGCCACCAGCCAATCCTCGCTCGCCGAACGAAGCCCCTACCCGGTCTTGCGCCGCAGCGTGATCACGTTCCCTTGGCCCTCTGCGTAGTCATGGCTGAGCTCGAAGAGCGCCTTGAGCAAGGGCAGGCCGAGGCCGCTCCCGTCGAGGTTCTCCAGGGGGTCGTGACTCTCGGCGTGGGCCAGGGCAGCCTCGAAGTCGAAGCGGGGCCCCTTGCTCGTCACCGAGAGCACCAGCTCGCCGGGGGAGGTGTCGAGGCGGACTACGACCTCGCTGCCCGAGCCGTGGGCCTCGACCTCGTGCTCGACGACGTTGGCCACGAGCTCGGCGACGCCGAGGGCCAGGTCGTGCTGGAGGGCGGGGTCTGTGCCGAGGGCCCGGAGCGCGACCTCTAGGAGTTCGTTCAGGACTCGGATCGAGCCCATGACTGCGCTCGTGCGCAGCTCGAGGAAGGTGATCGCGCTCATTGGAGCGGCCCCAGGGCAGCCTCAGGGAGGCTAATGCCCATTCGCCTGAAGCGCTCGCCGAAGCGGGTCTCGTTGACCCAACGCCACTGGCCGAGGGGGCGACCGTCTGAGTCGTAGCCTTCGTGGTCGAAGGTGAAGACCTCGTTGAAGCAGGTCTTCTTCTCGGCGTCGAGGTAGGGCTCCACGATATGCGTCATCTTGCGCGTCCCGTCGGCGAAGCGGCTCAGGATCACCGCCACGTCCAGGGCGTCGACGACCATCCGGTGGAGCGAGAGCTCGCTGAAGCCAATGTTCCCGAAGAGCGAGATCGTGACCGCGCGCTCGATGAGGTCCTCGGGGCTGCTGGCGTGGATCGTGGTCATGGACCCGTCGTGGCCGCAGCGCATGGCCTGGAGGACGTCGATCATCTCGGCGCTGCGTGCCTCGCCGACCACGATCCGGTCGGCGCGCATTCGGAGCGCTTCGCGCACGAGCTGTCGCACGGTGACTTCTCCGGAGCCTTCGGTGTTCGTGGTCCGGGCCTGGAGGCGCACGACGTGATTGTGGGAGCGGGTGAAGTCCAGCTCGGCCAGCTCCTCGATCGTCACCAGACGCTCGAAGTCGGGGACCTGGGTCGCGAGGACGTTGAGGGTCGTGGTCTTGCCCGAGGCCGAGGGCCCGCCGATCGCGATGTTCAAGCGGGCCTTGACCGCGGCGCCTAGGTAGAAGGCCATCTCGGGGCAGATCGTGCCGCAAGCTATGAGGTCCTCGAGCTGGTTGTAGATCGCGCCGTATTTGCGAATCGTCAGGATCGGACCGTTGAGGGCGATGGGTGGGAGCACGGCGTGGACGCGCGAGCCGTCCTCCATGCGCCCGTCGAGGGTCGGGCTGCTGAAGTCGATCCGTCGCTCCATGCGCTCGGCGATCTTGCGAATGATGTGGGTCAGGTGCTGGGCGTCGCGGAAGCGGACCTCCGTCCGCACGATCTTGCCGTTGCGCTCGACGAGGACCTCGGCCGGTCCGTTGACCATGATCTCGGAGACGGCGGGGTCGTCGAGGAACTGCTGGAGGGGCCCAGCGCCGCCAATGTCGAGGGCGATGCGGCGGGCGACCCACTCCACGTCCTCGGGCGTCGGGCGAGGGTTCCAGCCCTTGGCCAGCTGACCGACGACGGCACGGGCGTCGTCCTCGAGCTGGCGCTTGACGTCCGCGCCCTTGGGGAGCCCGCGCGGCCCGAGCCAGGCTATGAAGCGAGGGAAGCTCTCGCGCTCGAGCTGGGCTCGCACCGAGTCGTACTCTTGGGTCTCGGTAGGGATCGAGCGCGCGGTGACCGAGAGGTTGCGCTCGATCTCGTCGAGGTCGAGGTCGAGGTCGCTCACGCCAGGCTCCCGAGCGCGGACGAGCGCTCCTCGGCGACCTTCATGACCGTCGCGAGCTTGGTGATCTCGAACACGCGCTTGATGTTCTCGTTCAGCCCGTAAAACGCGATCTTGCCCCCCTCTGGACGGATCCGCTTGAGGAGGCTCACGAACACGTTCAGCCCCGAGCTGTCGATCTGCTCCAGCTCGCTGGCGTCGACCAAGAGGCCCCGCAGGCCTTGGTCTGCCAAGGCCATCAGGTGGTCCTTGAGCTGGGGCGTAGCGTCGGCGTAGACCCGGCCCGCGAGGGTCAGCTCGTAGCGGCCGGCGTCTAGGGGCTTCGCCTGGTAGGCCTCGGGCACGTCAATCCTCCTCGGTGGAAGTGTCAGGTGGCGACGCTGAAGGGCTCGCGGCCCCCCAGCAGAGGCCGACGACGGTGATGTCATCTTCGGGTCGGCCTTCGTCGTCGAGTTCGATGACTTCGCCTAAGGCGCCGCCGACTTGGAGCTCGAGCTCCAGGTCGCGGTGGCGCAGGAGCTGCTCGCCGAAGCCCCCGTCGTAGCCGGGGTCGGCGCCGTCGGTGAAGAAGAACACGCGCTCGCCGGGGCTGAGCTGGATCGTGTCCGTCTCGTAAGTCATGGGGTCGATCCCGAGCAGGAGCCCGGAGCTGCCTATCGAGCGCTTCTCGCCGTTGGGGAGGAGTGCTATGGGCTGCGGGTGGCCGGCGTTGGCCATCCGCATCTCGCCGCTCCGGACGTCGAGGATCGCGTAGCACACGGCCGCGGTCGGATACTCCTCGAGGTGGGCGTCGATGAGGGCTTGGTTGAGGTCGCCCACGACGAGGTGCGGGTCGCGGAGCGCGCCCTTGGGCTCCTTGGGCTCGAGGTTCGAGCGCAGGAGGACCGTCAGGAGAGCGGCCCGGACGCCGTGGCCCACAGCGTCGAAGGTCGCGATCAGGACGTGGTGCTCGTCGAGTTGGCGGACGTCGTAGCTGTCGCCCGAGACGAACTCCTGGGGCAAGAACGCGGTCGAGAACTGAACGCTCGGTAGATCGGGGAGGCTGGCGGGGAGGAAGCTCCGCTGGAGGCGTGCAGCCAGGCGCAGGTTTCGCTCGAGGACGGTTCGCTGGGCCGAGAGGCGCTCGCGGTCTTGCTCGAGTTCGAGTCGCGTCCGAAAGCGCGCGACGGCGGTCTGGAGCCGGACGCGAGCCTCGTCGAGGTCCATGTCCGGTGTGAGGACTTCTATGGCGCCCGCCTCCCAAGCCGCGACTCGCTCCTCGGGGCCTCCGCTCAAGACGGCGATGACGCCGACGGACGCCTCGAGGCCATAGGCCTCGAGGACCTCGAACTGAGGTTCGTAGAGGACGGCGATCTCAGGGAGAGCGTCGACCTCGTAGAGGTCCTCTTGGAGGGCGGGTGATAGTTGGAGTTCAGTGCGTGGGTCTTCCACGGGGACAGGATCCCCCCAAGAGGGGAGGGGCGCAACGCCGGAGCGACGCTCTTCTGGGAGCGGCTGCCCAGCGACGCGGCCAGCTGACCTAGCCGTCCGCGAGATGCTCGAAGCCTTCCATGGATCTCCTTTGGCCGCCAGGCTAGCGTGAGTCCGGCTCCTCCGGTGCTGGCCTGGGGGTCGGAGAAGCGACGCTCTCGGCTTCGCTGGTCTTCTGCTGGGCCGCGATCTTTTCGGTGACCCGCGTCAGGTCCGCCCCGCGGGCGAGCCCCCCCAGCAGATAGAACTTGAGCGCGCGCGAAAGGTCGACCTCCAACCCTAAGGCGTGCTCGGGCCCGAACTCGTAGGCCTCGGCCAGGCGCAGGGAGCAGTCGGTTTGCCCCCTGAGCGCCGCCTCTTCGAGGAGCTGAAGGGCCTCGGCCTTGGCCTCGTCATTGGGCGGAGGTTCGCCGTCGAGGACCGAGAGGCTGAGCCGGGCCTTGGCCTCCGCGTCCTGGTCTCGCTCGATCTGCTCGCGCCAGAGGGCGCGCGCTCGATCAACCTGGCCTTCTTCGTGGAGCCGGATGCCGAGAGCGGTCTGGGCGCGAGGGTTGCCGCGCCGGGCGGCGCGCCGCAGGATCTCGAGTCCACGCGGGACGTCACGCTTCGTGCCTCGACCGTCTAGGTGGTGCTGCGCGACCCAGACCGTCGCCAGCTCGTGGCCGCGGGAAGAGGCCCAGCGAGCCAGGCGCAGGGCCCCGGCGGGGTCGCTCGCGACCTTCTCGCGAGAGAGTGCGGCGGTCGCCCGCGGGTCTCCTAGGCGAGAGCCCTCCCGGAGGAGCCTGGTGTACTCCTCCGGTCTTTGGCGTTTGATCTTGAGGGCGAGCTCGTAGCGCGCCTCGACGGAGCCGCGCTGGATCGCCTCGCGGTAGTTGATCTCGGCCCTGTCCAAGTCGCGACCGACCCCTCGGGCGTAGCGAAAGGCGTCGCCTATAGCCTTGGACGCGCTCCCGACCTGATCCCCTTGAGCTCCGCCCAGGTAGAGCAGGCCCTCCTCGACGCGCCGCTCGCTCCAGAGGAGGAGCTCGCCGAGTCGGACCTGGGCCTCCTTGTCGCCAGTCTTTTTCGCGGCGAGGTAGAAGATCTCAGCTTCCCGACGCTTGCCGCGAGTGGCGTGAAGGTCCCCTAGCCAGCGCAGTCCGCAGCCTTCGCCCTCGCTCTCGAGGTCCTTGCAGTAGCCCTGGGCAGCCAAGGGATCGGCAGAGCGACCCTTGGTCAGGACGCGCGCGAGGGCCAGGGTGGCCTCTCGTGAGCCCCTCTCGTGCAGCCGACGAAGGGCAGCGATCGCACTCCGCCGCTGGGCCTCGTCTCCGTGGCCGGCCACGAGGATCTCGGCCAGGGGCGCCGCGCTCTCGACGACTCCCTCGCGGAGGAGCACGAGGTAGGCCGCGAGGGCCCCGTCACCGTCCACCAGGTCAGGGTCCTCCCAGAGCGGCGAGGCCCGGCGCAGGGTCTCCTCCAAGGGGGTCGGCGTGGGCGTCGGCGTGGGTGTCGCGACCGGCGTGGGCGGCTTAGCGAGGGTCGGTGGGGTCAAGGCGCGCTTGGCGACGTAGAGCCCCAACAAGGCGGTCGTCGCGACGGTCAAGGCGCCAGCCACGAGGACGGAGCGTTTCGCGCGCTCCTGTCCCTGGCTGAGGACGGAGTCGAAGACGCCCGCTTGCCAGTCGCGGAGGGCTTGGCTCAGAGCTGCCGCGCTCGCGGGGCGGTCACGAGGCTCCTTGGCCAAGCACCCGAGGACGATCGCCTCGAGCTCAGGCGGGACCGGAGCGAGCTCACTCGGGGGCTGAGGTGCCTTGGTCAGGACGGCTGTGACCGTGGCGAAGTTGCTCCCCCCGGAGAAGGGGGGCTGCCCGGTCAGGAGCGAGTAGAGCGTCGCGCCTAGGGAGTAGACGTCGGAGGTGGGGCCGATTCGGGCGCGCTCCCCGCCGGCCTGCTCTGGTGGCATGAAGGAGGGGGTCCCAAGCATTTGCCCCGTCTTGGTCATTCCTCCCTCGTCAATCCGAGCGATGCCGAAGTCGGCCAGGCGCGGCTCGTCTCCTTCGAGGAGGACGTTGTCGGGCTTGATGTCGCGGTGGATCACACCCGCTTGGTGGGCGTGCTCGACGCCGTCGCAAAGTCGCGCCATGAGCTCGACGGCTTGCTCGACCTCGAAGCGCCCCCGCTCCTTGAGGAGGTCGCGGAGCGAGCGACCTTGGACGAACTCACTGACGAGGTAGACCCGGTTGCCCTCGCGGGACAAGTCGTGGACGGCGACCAGGTTCTTGTGGCGGAGGCGGGCTGCGGCGCGGGCTTCGATCTCGAAGCGCTGGGCCTGAGTCTCGCCTTCGGTCAAGACGAGCTTGATCGCGACGAGGCGGTCGACGCGCGTGTCGCGAGCGCGATACACGACGCCCATGGCTCCGCGGCCGAGCTCGGCTTCGAGGAGGTAGGGGCCTAGCTGTTGGGGGAGATCCGGCACTGGCTAGTCCTGATCGGGAGCTTCGCCAGGATCTGAAGTCTCCAGGGCGGGACGAGGCAATGAGACCTCGCGAGGACCTGGGTAGAGGAGGCCGGCTTCGGTCTCGAAGAGGGTCGTGACGAGGTAGCGCGAGGGAACGCCCGCTTCGCGCGGGACGGTGATCTTGGCCCTGACCTGACCCTCGCCGTCTGGTCGGAGCGCGCCCTCAGCCAGGGGTGGCTCGGCCCGGAGCAGGCGCCAGTCGCTGCGCCGATAGTCGGCTGGGAGCGCGAAGACCCGGTAGGCCCCCGCGGTCGGCGCCAGCTCTGGCTGCCAGCCCTGGAGGAGGAGCTCGATCTCAGCGGCGCCGGGTTGGCTCGCGCGGACGCGGGCGAGGTAGGTCTGAGGGCCATGCAGACGACGCCCTTCGCCGGGGTGGCTGACCTGGACCGCGTAAGGAGAGTGTCCGTGGACGACGTAGGTCTCGTCGTCGCCGCGCTCCTTGGCCCAGGTCTGAAACTCGCTCGGGATCGCCTCGCTCAGGGGGACGCCGGGGTCGGCGCAGCCCAGCAACCAAGGGAGCAGGAGGATGCCCAGCAGGGCTCTGGTTCGCGTCGCCACGTGAGCTTCCAGGGTCGGGCGCTCGAGGGCGCCGGTGAGCAGTGACCATACCTCTTGGCTGTAGAGGGAGGTCGCTCGGTTCCGCGACAGCCTCCGCTCGCTGGGGCAGCCGCGAGGAGGCCCGCCTTACTCGGACCAGATCGGGCTCGTGATGGCGCCGCGGCTGAAGCCCCAGTGCATGCGGTCTAGGTTGAGGACCTTGTCGTATTCGTGGGGGAGACGAATCGTGGGGAAGCGGGTCCCGACGCTGACTTGGAATCCGAGGGGGAGGGCGAAGTTAGAGAGCGCCTGCGCGCCGCTGCCGGAGGCCACGGCTCCGCTCGTAGCCAGGACCTGGAATGCGCTGCTGACCTTGCTCCACTCGACCTTCTCGAACACGTCGACGCGGGTCCAGGTCCGGCGGGTGGCGGTGTTGCTCCAGGTGAAGGTCTCGTCGTTGCTCGTGATCGCCCACTGGAAGATCGTCTGTCCGTCCTGGACGATATCGACGCGCCCGTCGAGGGCGTTCTGGACGCGGACTTGGAAGTTCACCGCTCGGTTGAGGGGGACCGAGTCGCCGATGATCGACTCGAACACGCCGTCGCCGTCGGCGTCGGCGCGGTACTCGAGCTCGGGACCTTGGTCGGCCCCGACCCAGGTCCGGCCGGCGCGGATCCCGGCCGCGATCTTCTTCTCGGTGTTGTCGTCGGCGTAGACGCGAGTCGTGGGGATCCCGGGGAAGGTGATCGAGTGACGGTCGCCGCCGCCGACGATGGCCTTCTTGCGCCCGGCGTTGAGCTGCGCCTCCCAGAACTTGAGGGCTTGGTAGCTCGCGCCGCCGCCTCGGATCGAGGTCGCGTAGCGGATCTCGGGGTTGGCGTCTTCGCCAATGGTGTTCAGCCCGAGGCCGGCGACCTTGTCGTCCACGTCCTGGGCTGTGGCGTCCTTGTAGCCCTTGGGGAAGTTCCAGTAGGCGTTCCAGACCTCGACGGCGTCGAAGGTCCGCGAGAGCCACACGTGGACCTTGCTGTCTTGGCAAGGGTGGTTGGCTATGACCGCGCCGCCTTGGCGATGCGCGTCGTCGTAGGCGTCTTGGACTTGAGCGTTGAGGGTCGCGGCGCCGAGGGTGCTGTCGATCTCAGGGACGAGGGCGTCGAGGCCGACCATGCCTATGTGAACGGTGCCGCCCCACTCCTCACCGTCGAGGATCGTGAGGTTCGCGACGTAGGTCGGGTCGTTGACCTGATCGAAGGTCCGGTGATCCGTGAGGGCCATGTAGTCGAGGCCCTGAACCTCGCCGAGGTAGAAGCAGGTCCCGGGCGAATCACCACCTTGGCGGTGAGCGTCGTTGGAGTAGGGCGAGGAGTGGCTGTGGAGGTCGCCCTTGTACCACTGGCCGACGCCTGCCCCGGGGACGATGGCGGCCTGAGTGGTGAGGGGAGCCGCGCCGGAGGTGACCGAGGTCGGGGTCCCCGACTGAGTCGCGGCGGCGGTCGAAGCCGCGCCTCCGCCACTTCCTCCGCCGGAGCAGCCAGCCAGAGCCAGGCTCAATGCGATGGGCGCGCCTAGGGTCAGGGCGCCCGTCAGGAGCGACGTCAGGGTGTGAGTCCGCATGGATCCGCCTTCTCTCTCGAGGATGGCGGAATTTGCAATTTAGGTGCCGATACAAGTCGTTCGGAAAGCGCACGTTGCGCTATCAGCCAAGTCCAGATCCCGAAAACGGGATCCCGACGCTTTTAGATCGCGAGCTGCATTCCGCTGTCGACGATGCCGCGAACGGTCTCGATGGCCACCTCGATGTCGCGATGGATCTTGACCGTCCGCCGGGCGAGGCCGCGCAGGTTCAGGCAGCGGTCGGCGTCGAAGGCGGGGCCGACGACGAGATGGAGCCGGAGGCCGGCGTCGATGCCTTGCTCGAGGCTGTAGGAGCCGAGGCTGTCTATGGAGGCGAGATCCCGAAGGTCTAGGATCAAGCGCTGGACGCCTTCTCGGGCCAGATCCTCGAGCTGATTGCCTAGTTGGCGCGCGCGGCGCCCTCGCAGCTTGCCCGAGAACTGAATGATCCCAACCCGTGGACCCAGGTAGGTCACGGATTCGGACGGTTTACTCGCAGACTGATCTGAATCGCTGCTCATCACCAAAACCCCTTCTGGAAGAGTCGCAGCAATCAGATTCGCAACTGCAGGACCTGAACCTAAACCCTTGTCGATTCGAAGGGTCAGGCCAGGTGGTCGGTCCGATTTCGGGAAATCAGGGGTCCCTGTCCGTTCGGAGCGGGGACTCTGTTCCCACCTAGGCGGCGTCGTCGAAGGTGAAGCCGGGGCAGGCGTGGTCGTCGATATCGCGTTGATCGACCGGGTAGCGCCCGCAGGTCCCGTAGTACCAGTAGTCGGTCTGGTAGATCTTGCAGTAGTACTCCTTGGCCTCCTTGTCCTCGCCCAAGAAGATGCAGTCGTACTGCCGGCAGCACTTCGCGCAGCGGGTGCAGGCGCCGCGGCGGCGGTCGATGGCCGCCTTGACCTTGTCCGGGCCCATGACCAGGTTGTACTTGATCATGCGCACGATGGACCCGTGGCGAATGTGCACGACCAAGGTCTTCATGCAGTAGCCGAGGGTCTGGAAGTAGTTCTTCGCGATGCTCGAGTCCTTGGCTTCGTGGGCCATGACGAAGGGCAGGATCGGGAAGAAGGGAATCGCCAGGACCAGGCGGAGGGTGTAGAGGACGGCCTTGACGCGCGAGTAGCTGAAGCCGTTGACCTCGTTGCTCTTCCTCAACTCCTCTTCGTCCGTCAGCGGTGCCACGGTCGCCGTCGCTGCGACGGGAAGGGGACGCGGTCCTGAGCTCATGAGGGTCCTTTCCTGGCTACCGAAGCCGGGAAGAGCGAGTCAGCAAGCACTGGACCACTCGAGCGAGTCGAGCCAAGTCGCGCCAAGGCCGCTGATTTACCGGGGGAGGACCTTAGCCCAAGCGAGAAGAGCGTTCAACGTCGAACACGAAGGGTCAGGCTTTCCTGACCCCGCCGGAGCTCGAAGGGCTGAGCCCCCTCTTGGAGGGCGAGCCGACGAAGCTCCTGAAGGCTGGAGAGCTGCTTGCCAGAGACCTTGAGGACCAGATCCCCTGGGCGGAGCCCTGCGCGGGACGCGGCCCCGTCGGGGGCGACTTCGACGACTACGGCACCGAGCGCCTTGGCGTCGAGCTTGGCCGCGCGCCGGTCGAAGAAGGTCAGCTCGCGGAGGGTCAGGCCGAGCTCGCTCACGATCACGCGCTCGGCAGACTCGGGGCGGACGGGGCTGCGCGAGAGGCGGATTCGGATCTCCTGGTTCTTGCCCGCGCGCCGGACGACGAAGGGGATCTCCTCGCCGACGACGTAGTCAGCCACGAGGTCGTCGAGGCGCTCGCCAGGGTCGAGGTCGAGGGGCTCGCCATCCATCTTGAGGAGCACGTCGCCGACCTTGATTCCTGCGATCTGGGCGGGCCCCTCGTAGACCTCGCTGACGTGGACGCCGACCTCGGTGTCGGCGCCGGTCCGACGCGCGAGCTCAGCGGTCAGGGCCTGGGTCTTGGCCCCGATCCAGGGGCGGGCCCGAGGTGCGTCACTCTCGACGAGGGCCTCCTTGGGAGGCGACTTGGCGAGCTTGGCCAGGTCGCTCAGCGAGAGCAAGCGGCCCTCGCGGGCCGCAGCCCAGGCGCCGGGCTGAATCGCGCGCCGTCCACTCGGGAGGGTTCCTTGGCTGACGATCCCTACGGCCTCTCCGTTGGGCCGGACGACGAGCGAGCCTATGGCGCGAGCGTTGCGAGGCGTCAGGGCGCTGCCCTTGGCGCTCGTGAGCGCGACGCGGGCGCCCTCTATGGCTGGGGCGTGCCCGAAGGCTCCTCGGCTGAGGTAGCAGGTGTAGAGGGGTTCGCCGAGCTGGAGGGGCTTGGTCTTCGCGAAGGCGAGGGGCTTGAGGCCGGCCAGACCGCTCTCATTGACACGCACGGCCGCCAGGCCGCTGCTGGGATCGCGTCCGACCCACATCGCTTGGCGGATCTGGCCTTCGGCGCCCACGACCCGGACTTCACCGACGGCGACGGGGCCGCCGCCTCCGATCAGGTCATAGGCCGGGCCGGCAGGGTCCAAGCCAGCCGCAGGGAAGAGGATCAGGCCCTTGGCGTCGACGACCACGCCCGCCAGGCTGACCTCGTGGGTCCGAGCCATGGCGCCCCCGATTCCAGGCATTCGCTCGACGCGGACGCGGACTCGCGCCAGGACCCGGACCAGTGAGCCTTGGCTCTTGGCCAGGACCGCGCGGCGGGTCTTGCCTTCCTCGTCCGCAAAGGACGGCGTGCTGCAGATCGTCAGGAGCCCCGCGAGGAGCAAAACGGGTGTCGAGCGCATGGAGCCTCCAGGAAGGATCAGGCTAGGCGGGCACTCTACCGTAGGTCTGCGGGGCGGTCTTTGAGCGGCGCCGCGTCGAATGTTCAGCCTAGAGGCGGCAGGTAATGGAGCTCTCCGCCGAGTCGTCGGAGGCCCGTGACCGGGTCGTAGTCGGCCGCCCTCGGAAAGGGCGTCGCGACCTCGCCGTCAATCTCGACAGCTTCGGGGTGCTCCCACCCAACGATCAGGTCCTGGGCGATCGCGAAGCGACGTCCGGGTTCACTTGGCGCCTCGCAGGCGAAGGTCGCGCAGGCTCCAAACTCCTCACGGCACTCGGCGTGGTGGACCGTTCGGCATGCTGCGCAGGACTCGACGATCTCGCCTGCCGCGAAGTCCTCGCGACAGAAGGGGCAGCGGTGGCCCCGCTCCTCGATCGAGGGCTCGAGGACCTCCTCTGCATTGACGAGGCGGATCAGCCCCACGATCTTGATGAGGACGAAAGCCAGGCCGACGGCGGTCGCGACGACGGGCATTCCGCTGGGCCAGGCCCAGGTCAGGATCACGAGGGCGCAGAGCGCAGCCACCCAGCGACGTACGCGCTTTGGGGCGTTGCTGGGTGCAGCCGGGGGCGCCTCCGGCTGCAGTGACTCCGGGTCGCTCGTCCTCTGCTCTTGTCTTAGGGGGAGGCCCTTTGCGAGGGCTGAGCCAATATCCTCGGAGGGCTCCGCGAGGGAGCCTAGCTTTGGGTTCTTCCGGTGCTTCTCTTTCATGAGGCGACTCGTCGGTGGAGGACGCGCTGCGCCGCCGCAGCCAGCTGCTCGGGGCTGGGCCGCGCAGCCTGGTAGGGAGTGGCAGAGGCGGGTTGATCGAGCACGATCGGTTCGTCGCGGGGGGCCCTGAGGGCTCCCGAGCTGGGATCGCGGCGGATGAGGATCTTGCGGCGGACCTTGGGGACCGCCCTCACGCGAGGCTTGCCGCTCTTGCTGACCAAGAACTGATCGCCCTGGCTTCGGAGGGTGCGCTTGCGCTTGCGACAGCCTAGGGTCGCGCAGACTCGCCACTCCTCACGGCAGCCCTGGTGGTAAAGGGTTCCGCAGCCGACGCAGGTCTCGACGACCTCTTCTGCTTCGAAGTCTGCGTGGCAGAGTGGACAGCGTTGTCCCTCCGCGACGCTGAGAGTCTTGGTCGGTCGCTTGGGAGCCCGCGCGGCGCGCTCTTTCGAGCCCGCTGAGATCACGAGGGCGAGGCAGCCAAGCACGACCCCGACCACGAGGCCTGCCCAGCCGAAGATGCCGACTAGGCAGGCCGCCATGTAGAGGAGTGCGCAGAACCAACCGCCCTTTGAACGGTCTGTCACGAGAGGACTCCCATACGGCGCACGAGTCGAACGCGGCAAGCCGCGCCGAAGAGAGCTGCGGTGTCGCAGCCCAAGACGGCGCACTGGTTCCACTCCTCCAAGCACTCGGAGTGATAGATCGTCAGGCAGCCCTCGCAGGGCGCCGCGCGCTCAGAGTCGTTGAAGCACTCGAGGCAGAGGGGGCAGCGGAGCGTCCTCGGGAGAGCGAGCTCCTGCTCCTCGTCCTTCTCGGAGAGGCGATCCCAGGCAGCGACGCTGCCTAGGGTCATGGCTCCGATGACCAGGCTCCCGCTGATGGGGCGGGCGACCGGCGCCAGGGCGAAGACCATCAGGATGGTGGCCAGGCCGATTCCTGCCACCGAGCGTGTCAGGCGGCGGGAAGGGGCGGGCTCTGGCGTGCGCAGGGGACGGACGGAGAGTAGAGGCGGGGTTGAGTCGACCTCTGACGGGGCGGGGGTCGGCTTCGTGATGTTGGGGCGCTTGCGTTCGTAGGCCCAGAGGCCGCAGGTCGCGCCCATTGCCACGTAGGCCGTGGCCAGCACGCCGATTCGACCGGTGCCCATGATCGAGGCCAGTACGCAGGCGGCGACGCTCAATCCGAAGCAAGCCTTGAGGAGCGCGCGTTCTCTAGCTTGGATCTTCATGAAGAGCGTCTTTCCGGGCCGCGACCGTCGGCCCCAGTGACCACACCTGCGCACGTCCGGTCGTGACGCGCGGCGGGGCGACGTGCCCCAACAAAGAAGAGGAGAGGGATGCGCTTCGCGACCGCCGGAGAACCGACGGTCGCGCGCGCGCGGAGGAAGTCAGCGAGGCGAGCGCGGAGGGGAGGAGCTCCCAACTGGGGAGATACCTCTCGTCCCTCGCGCCACGCCACGCTTGCCCTCCTAGCCGCGCTGCAGGGAGGGGGGCAGCTCGTCGTCAGCGACGAGCAGGACCTCGGTCCCGTGACCGTTGCCATTGCCATGGCCATTGCCGTTGCCCTTGCCGTTGTTGGCGAACTCGCCAACTCCGGCCGCGACCGCAGCCTTGACCTTGTTCATGACGTCGTCCTTGCCGACTCCGGCATGCTCCATGAGCCCCTTAATGAGGGGCAGGAGCGCCGTTCCCTGCGCCAGCGTCGTCAGACCAAGCCCGAGAGGGGTCTTGCCCATCTCGCCCATGAAGTCGCCTCCGTTGCCATTGCCAGCACCTCCAATGCCGCCTCCGATCTGAAGCACCTTCATTTCGCCGATCACCTCGGCGCTCTTGACGAACTCCCGGACGACCTCAGGCGAGACCTTGATCGCCTGCTCTGCAGCCCTGAGCATCAGGATCCGCGAGTCGACCGAGTTCTCGGCCTCGACCATCAGCCTGCGAGCTTCCGCAGAGGCCTCGCCCTCTTTGACGAGGGCCTCGGCCAAGCGAATCTTCGCGACAGCTTCCTTGTCACAGGCCTCGGCTCGAGCGTGAGCCTCGACGCGGATCTTGTCCGCCTCGGCCTCAGCCGTGATCCGAACCTTGGCAGCCTGAGCCTCCGCGTCGAGTTCAGCCGCCTGCTTGGTGGCTTCCGCCGCCAGGCGGAGCTCGTCCGCTTCAGCCTGCGCCGCCAGGCGCGTCTCGTCGGCCGCCGCGTTGGCGCGCTCACGCACCGCCGCAGCCAGACCCTTGGCCTCAGCCTCCGCAGCCTCGGCGCGCGCCTTCTTGACCTCACGGTCAGCCTGCGCTTGACGCTCGGCCTTGTAGGCCTCCTCGTCCGCCTTGATCTGCGCCTGCTCGGCGACCTCCTTCGACTTGATCACCGCGATCTCCTTTTCGCGGCGGGCTTTGGCGGTCAACTCGGCAGTCGTGATCGACTCGATCGCAGCCGCCTCTTCGGCAACCGCCGCAGCCTTCTCGGCCTCGGCTGCAGCCTTGAGGGTCTCAGCGTTCGCGAGCGCGACCGCCTTCTCAACCTCAGCGACCTCAACCGCGCGACGCTTGTCGATCTCAGCTGCCTCGATCGCCTTTTGCTTGTCGATCTCGGCCGCCTCGACGGTCTTCTGCTTCTCGATCTCTGCAGCTTGCACGGCACGGGCCGCGGCAATCTGCGCCGTCCGCTCACCCTCTTGCATAGCCGCGTTGGCGCGGGCAATGGCTTCCTGGCGAACCAGGTCGCGGGTAGCGACGGACTCCTCTTGGGCGATCTTGGCGTTCTCGACCTCGCGCTTTTGCGCGAGGGCCGCTTCCGCCGCAGCCTGCTCTTGCTCGAGGACGGCCATCCGTTCCTCGGCCTTCTTCTGGGCGCGGTATTCCGCGACCTCCTTGGCCTGCTCGGCCTCGAGGAAAGCTCGCTCCTTCTCCAAAGAGAGGGCGCGCTTGCGGGCCGCCACGTCCTGTTGCTGGATCGTGACTTCCTTCTCGCGCTCGATCTCGTTGACCTCTTGTTGGGCCTTCGAAACCGTCATCTCGATGTTACGGAGACCTTCCGCGTCGAAGACGTCGCTGGGGTCCATCTCCGACTTGGCGAGCTGCTTGAACTCGGTGAGCGAGGTGCTCTCGAGCTTGAGGCCGTTCTTCCGGAGCTCATCGACGAGCGCCTTCTTGACGGCCTCCGCGAACTCCTCACGCTGGGCGTGGAGGTCGTGGAAGCTCTTGTTCGCCGCGACGCCCCGAAGCGCGTCGGTCAGCTTGCCCTCGACGATCTCGGCCAGGACGCCTTCGTCCACGTTGCGGGAGCCGAAGCTCCGCGCTGCGCTGACGACGGCCTCTTCCGTGTCGTCGACCTTGATGTAGAGCTCCATCGTGCAGCAGGCCTTGATCTTGTCAGCCGTGACAAGGGCCAGGTGCGCGCTGCGCTCCACGGTCAGCGTGATCGTGCGCAGGCTAACGCGCATCACTTGCTGGAGGACGGGCAGCACGAGCATGCCGCCTCCGATCACGACGTTGGTGCCGCCCATTCCCGTTCGCACGATGGCCTCGTCCGCGGCGCACTTCTGATAGAAGCGCTTGACGAGGAGTCCGAGGCCGAACACGAAGACGAAGAAGGCAGCGATTGATCCGCCGAGGATCAACCAGAAGGGGTCATTGAGTGATGGCATGGGTGCCTCCGTTAGACGTCGGGATGGGTGAAGAATGAAGAGCAACGACCGCGCGGTGTTTCTTGACGTCGTAAGAGACGACCACCACGGTGTTGCCGCGATCGATCTGCTCGCCGTTCGAGCGGACCACCACGTAGTTGGAACCTCCATTGACCTGCAGGCAGACTTCGCCGTATTCGGCGTCGACCCGCAGTGAGGTGACACGACCGGTTTTCCCGACCAGGTCGCTAAGGGACTCGGCCTTGCCGCTGACCCTCAAGAAGGGCACGACGAGGCGCACGATTCGCTTCGTTCCCCAGAGACCCAGCAAGAAGCTGAGCGGCAGGGTGAGCGAGAGCGAGACAGGGGTGAGCGCTCCGGTGACCCGGAACGCGGCGTAGCTGAGGAGCAACCCGCTCACGCCGAAGGAGAGGCCAAAGGCCTGCCCGACGACCGAGAGAGGAACCCGCCCGACGCCCAGGGGCGCCAGGATCTTGAGCAGGCTCATGCCCGCTCCGTGATCGACCTCCGCGTCCGCGTCTGCGTCGACATCGACGTCTGCGTCCACGTCGACATCCGCGTCGAGGTCGACATCCGCGTCCAGGTCGAAGTCGACATCGACATCCGCGTCGAGGTCGACGTCAACGTCGGTCTCGAGGCCGAGCGAGATTCCACCCAAGAGGAGCAGGAGGAACTGGAGGACCGTGAAGGCCACCGTCAGCGCCAGGGGCACAACGAATGGCAGCAATAGGGGCGAGTTCAGCGTCATGCCGGATCTCCTTTCAGCGGGGGTTGCTTGAGAGGAGAACTGTCGCAATTCCAACAATGGCCGTCAAGAAGATACCGTTATTGACGGGGCTGTAGTGAGTTACGTGAGTCTGCGTGCTGCGGGAACAATGGGGACGCTAAGCTGAAAGACCTCGTAATTGCCTAAGCAACAGAGGGTTAGAGAGTATTCACCCCTCGTGTAGCCGTCAAAGTAATTTTGACGATTCCGTTAAGTTCTTTGTGTGTGGACCAACAGGAGCTGCTTCCCCGTTGACGGTCATTCTTCCGAGCTGCTCGGGTCCTCTACCTGCACCCAGCGCTCGTTCAGACGGCGGAGCGCCGGGATCAGCACCCAGGTCGCGATTCCGAGGAGCAGGAGGCCCAAGGAGCCTGAGACGAAGAGGCCCGCGCCGGGCCGGAGCTCGACTAGGGAGTAGAGCGCGGCTCCCATGAGCGCGACGCCGAGGAAGAGCCTCACGAGAGTGGGGCCCAGAGGTGTCTTCTGCGGAGCAGCCTGCTCGATTAGCTCCAGCGCGACGATCCCGTGATCCTGTAGATCACTCCAGACTTTCCGGGGCTCCGCGAGGGGGCAGACGAGCCGATCGGGCCGCTCGCCGGTTTGGACGAACCATCGAGCGGCCACACCTTGCTGGTCGTCCCCAACGGACTCCCGGCAAGAGAGGACAAGGATCCGAGGGTGAGCCTCGGCGCCGACGATCGAGGTCCAGGGGGACTGGAGAGTCCTGCCTGGCTCGCGGCGCAGCACACGGCGGTCGGTCAGGACGACCTCGCCGTTCGCGTGCCTGAGGTAGGCCACCACGGTCATCCCGAGCAGGGAGAGCGCGGCGAGCGCCATCACGCCGGTCAGAACGGTCATGGCGGAGAGCTGGGGCTCGAAGCGGGGCGGGTGAGACACCAGCTGGAGACTCATGGAGAACAGAGTCGCTCCAAGGGACATGCCCATCGGACTGCGCGCGAAGGAGGCGAGGGGGCGAGGCCGCCGCTCACTCCACAAGACACGCTCTCCGGGCTCAGGCTCGAAGGTCGGGAGCTCTTGGAGCATTCGCTGGTGAGCGGTCTAGCTAGCCGACCAGAAGCGCGAGGGCCTCGAGCTCGATCCGCTCCTTGCTCACGGCCTCCACGACGCGGTCGTAGACATCTGTCGGCTGACCGCGGCTGGCGGCGCCAGCGCGGCTCGGAGCCAGAGCGTCGCGGAGTTGGCCCGCGGCGTCCTCGGCCAGGGGCGCGCGCTCGGCGCGAACGCGCTCGAGGGCCAGGTCGACGCCAGCCCTCACGCACGCCAGGAGGGTCTGGAGGGGGATCGCTTCGCAGAGGGCGTCGGGGTCGACCTTGGGCTCGACCTCCTTGCCGACGAAGGGGGCCAGCGCCACGTTGCGAGCGGCGCGATCCGTGACCGGCTTGGCCAGCTCAGCCTGGCCGGGGAAGAGCGCCACGACTTCGGCGTAAGGCTCCTCCCAGAGCGCGCGCTGAGCGCGGCGGGCGAGGCCGGGGGGGAGGGTGTCGGTGTCGGGGCGGCAGCGGGCGACGACGACCAGCGCCAGGCGGCCAGGCCAACCGGCACCGAGCTCACGGCGGATCACGGTCAAGCGTCCGTCGCCCTTGGGGTCACGGGCGTCGCGCACGAGGGCGTCTATGAAGGGGTGGCCAGGGGCGAACACGCCCAGCCCCTCGCGCTCGCGCGCGCAGATCGGATCGAAGGTCCCGCGAAGACGTCTTCGCTCGCCGGTGCCTTCGTCGGGGAGTCCTGGGAGCTCGCGCGGGAGTCCGTCCACGCGCCAGCTGACGTTCCACTCACGCTGACCCGAGGAGTCGAGGCGGAGCCGCGCGCTGCGGGCCCAGGCCCGGAGCTCTTGGGCGTCGCCCTCGATCCCGGCCTCTTCGAGGGCCTCACCGAGCTCGGTCGCCTCTTCCAGGCGGGCGGGCGAGAGGTCGTGGGCGCGGGCTGTGGCGCTCGGCTCGCGGAGGGCCAGGGCGGCCTCGGCCGTGGCCGGGTCGCTGAGGGCTTCGCTCAGCGCCAGGCGCTGGGCGGGCCAAGCAGAGACCCGCTCGGCCTGGCTGCGCTGGGCGGCCAGGGCCTCGCTCAGCTCGTCGCTCCCGCGGAGCACGACCTGACCCTCGACGTCGTCGAGCTCGGCCCAGGTCAGGCGCGAGAGGTCAAGGGGCTGGCCAAGGCGAACGACGAGCTCGGCTGAACCGACGCGGCGTCCTCCGCTGACGATCTCGTCGCTGACTAGGACGCAGCAGGCTGCCTGGGAGCGGAAGCGCTGGAGGACCTCGGCTCGCTCGGTCTCCTCGAGGGCGTCGTGGAGGACCGCGACGGCCTCTTCGCCGAGGCGGCGTCCGAGGCCCTTGCCGGCGGCCTCGACGGCGGCGGCGCCGCCTTGAACCAAGACGATGGCGGCGTCACCGCCATCTACGAGGTGGTCCTCGATCCGGGTCGTGAGCGCGCCGAGGGCGGCCCAGCCTTCTCGAGCCCAGTGGTCGAGGTGGGGGAGGGCGGCTTCGATCCACTCCCCCTCGCCGGGAGCTGCGGGGGCTCCCACCAAGAGCTCGTCCGTCAGGAGCGCGGCCTCACCGGGGCTGGGCTGGAGCGCGAAGAGGTCGGCCAGACCTTCCACCGGATAGGTCGCGCCGAGGGACTGGGCGCGCTCGCTGAGGAGAGCTTGGACAGCGCCGGGCCCGCCGGAGCTGGCCTCCCAGAGGCGCTCTCGATAGGCGAGGGCCAGGGGCTCGCCCGCCACGATGGGCATGCTGGCGAGGTGGTCTAGCCAAGCCGTCTCGCCGAGCTCCGGCTCGAAGACCTGATCCGTTGCGCTAGACGAGGCCTCGAGGCCGCTCTCGTGGGCCACGATCAGGCGCGGGTCGAGACCGCACTCCTCGGAGAGGTAGGTCCGCAGTGCGTCTATGTCCTCGGAGGACGCGAGCTCCTGGGCGTAGGCGTCCTTGGGGAGATGCTTCTTGGCCGCGGCCAGGAGGCTCGCGTCGTCTGGGCTGGCGACGAGCGCCTCCCAGAGCGGCGTCAGGGCTTTGGCGCGCTTGGCCAAGTCCGAGGCCTCGACCTCCAGGCCCGTCAGGGCGAGCCAGTTCGCGACCTCCTTGGGCTCCAGGTCGAGGGGCGGGGGGATCAGGGCCAGGCAAGCGGCGGCGGCGGCGGCTCCGCCAGCTAGCCACTCGCGGAGGTCGTCGCCGAGGAGCTGAGCGCCTTCGACGGCGACCAGGTCCCAGCGGAGCATGTCCAGCGAGTCGCGGAGGTCTGGCTCCCGAGCCAGGGCCACCGCGCTCACGACGAGGCAGGGGCTGCTCGAGAGGACCTCTTCCCGCAGGAAGTCAGGTGTCTGCTGCCAGCGAACCAGGTCGATGTGCGTGGTCGAGCGGCCGCCGTGGTCCAGGAAGAGACGCGAGGCCCAGGAGCGGGTCGCGCCGCCGGGGACGACGATGAGGGCGCGAGCGTTGGGGTCGTCGTGAGCGAGAGCCAGCCAGACTAGGCCGCAGGCGTCGCGGCGCTCACGGGCTGTCGGGAGCGCGAGCACCGCGCGGGGGTCCGTGGAGTAGAGGACCCGCTGAGCGGCCGCGATGGAGACGGGCGAGAGGGGGCGTCGCGTCGCGAGCCAGGGGGGGAGACCCTCGGCCTCGCCGCTCCAGCCCGCGGCCTTGTCGTAGAGGTTCCAGCGCGCGAAGAAGCGCCAGCCGCCTCGCCAGCGCAGGGCCTGGAGCAGGTCGAGGGGGTCTCCTGAGGCGGGGCCGATCGGTTCGATCTCGGTCTCGGAGAGCTCCTCGACCGTCTCGCCGACGAGGACGTTGTAGTACCAGGGCTCACCGGTCTCTTGCTCGCAGAAGCCTTGGACCACGCCCTCTGCGCCCTTGACAGTCCGCACGCTCTGGCCGGGGTGGATCCAGAGTCGGCGGACCGTGTCTCCCTGGCGCACCACTCGCGGCTGCTCGTCCGACTCGAAGAGGACATCGGCTGCCCGAGTCTCCTCGTCGTACTGCAGGACTCGCCCGACACCGGCTTCGGGAGCCTCGACGTCGCGCACCAACGCACCTGGGGGAAACACGGGCACCTCCATTGGGGCGGAGATCATAGGGAGTCTCAGGCTCGCTGCCCGATCCGTCGGACGATTTCTCAAGGCGGCCCGAAATCGAGCCGAAAGGGAGGGGGACTGCGCCCGGACTCCGGCCGCCGAGGAGGACCCGTGCAACAGGCTATCGACGCCTTCCTAGACTGCCTCGAGGCCGAGCGGGACGCCTCGCCGAACACCCTCCTGGCCTATCGCTCGGACCTCGCCCTGCTCCTCGAGACCCTGGGGCCCGAAGCCAAGCCGACGAAGGTCTGCGCCCGCGACCTCCGCCAGCACCTCTGCGCCCTCGGCGAGCGCGGCCTCAAGCCCCGCAGCGTGGCGCGCCACCTCGCGGCCTGCCGGTCGCTCTTTCGCTTCCTCAGAGAGGAGGGCTGGATCAAAGACGACCCCTGCGAAGGCGTGGCTCATGCCCGCCAAGGATCCCCGATTCCCCGTGTCTTGAACGCGGCTCAGGTCGAGGCCCTCCTGGAAGCCCCCACCGGCCCCGCGCCCCTGGCCGTGCGCGATCGGGCGCTGCTGGAGCTCCTCTACGCGACCGGCGCCCGGGCCAGCGAGGTCGCGAGCCTCCCCCTCCGGGCGGCGGAAGAAGCCCTGGCCAGCGCCGGCGAGGACCTGGTCGTGCTCCGCCTCCTCGGCAAGGGCCGCAAGGAGCGCCAGACTCCGCTGGGCGAGCGCGCCAGCGTGGCCCTCCAGACCTACCTCCGCGAGGGCCGCCCGCGCCTAGCGGCCCGCCGCCGCGGCCGGGCAGCGGCGCGCTGTTTTCTCAGTCGCGCGGGGCGCCATTTGTCCAGGATTGACGTGTTTAGGGTCGTCCGGCGCCACTTGGCGGGGGCTGGGATCCCGACCAGCGCGGCCTCGCCCCATACCCTCCGCCACAGCTTCGCGACTCACCTCGTCGAGCACGGGGCGGACCTGCGCGTGGTTCAGGAGCTCTTGGGCCACAGCCGAGTCACGACGACCCAGGTCTATACGCACCTCGACGGGGCGCGCCTGGCCAGGGTCCACGCCCAGTTCCACCCAGATCCTTAGGGAGGCTGCGCTGAGGGGTGACGCCGTGGTCAGCCTAAGAAGGCAGCAGGCCAGGCTGCCCTAGTCCAGAGGCGGCGGCTGGAGCTCGAGGAGCTCGAAGGCTTCGAGGCGGGCAGCCGTTCGTCCCTCGAGCTCGAGGCCGAAGTAGGCCTCCTTCATCGTGACCTCGCGGACGCCTTCTAGGGTGCGGAGGCGGATGCCGTCCACGAAGAGGGTCATTTGGCGGGCTTCGAGGTTGTAGTAGAGGGTGACCTCTCGGAAGCGATCGGGATCGGGGTCGATCGGAGCAGGAAGTCGCCAGCTGACAGCCTTGCCGCGGCCCATGGACGAGGCGCTGACCAAGAGCTTGACGCCGGGCCCGTCGCTCGCGGCGTAGCGGAACCGGAGCCGACCGTAGTGTCCCTTGCGGGCCGTCCAGAGCGTCGAGCCGCCCTTGCCGACGAGGCGCTCCTCCTCAGCGCTCCAGCCCTCGCTGAGCTTGAACCCGACCAGGGACTTGGGGCGGTTGCGGAGGACGTATTGGCCGCGCGCCAGGCCCTGGGGCTGGTGGCTCTCCTCGACCTCGAGGCGAGACAGCTCGCGGCTCAGGAGGGCCTTGCGCAGCTCGGGCGCGACGTCAGGGTTCTCGTCCTTGCGCCACTCGAGGCGGAGCTCGTTCAGCTTGAGGTCCCCCACGGCGGCTGCGCCAAGGTGCAGCTCCTTAGGGGGCCGCCCGAAGAGTTTGCTCGGAGCCTCGAGCTTCTCGTTCGGGCGGCGGTAGAAGAACTCGCGCGTCGAGTCGTCGTCGGCGCGGTCGAAGATCATGAACTTGTTCTTGTTGAGCTTCCGCCGGCGGGTGTCGCCGACGCCCTTGAGGGGCCGGCCGTTGAAGAGGATCTTCCAGCCGGCGTCGGGGTCGAGCTCTTGGGTCACGCCCGAGAGGTAGAAGCTGAGGGGAGTCTTGGCCCTGGCTTGAAACTCGAGGCTGCCCTCGTGGCTGACGAGGTCGTAGAGCTCGAGCTCGAGGCGCGCGTTCTCGGTCTGAAGGGTCCCTGACCTGAGCTCGGCTCGGAAAGGGCGGTCGCCGGTCTGCTCGAAGGGGGTGATCTCGAAGTCTTGGATCGGCTCGGGCTTCTTGAAGCGCCACTCCAGCTCACGCCCGGCCTTGGCCTTGGAGTTGGCGCCCAGGAGAGTCGGGAGGGGACGATAGAGAAGGAGCGCGCTGAGGTAGGCCTCGCGCCGCTCGACGTAGGCCCGGCTGCGCCCGTAGTCACGCAGGTAGCGGACGAGCTCCTGCTCGTGAATCTTGGGGTTCCGGCGCTTGCGGGCCACCTCGCGCCAAGCCTCGCCGGCGGCGTCCTCGTAAGCGCGCCAGGCCTCCGGGCGCGCGGTCCCCAGCCACACGATCAAGGCGCGTCGCCGCAGGACAGCGTTTCGGGCCTGATCGCGCTCGACGTCGGTCGTCTCGAGGGACGCGACCAAGTCGTCGTCGAGCTCGGTCTCGCCCAGGCGGCGGTAGAGCCCGAGGACGGCGAGGGCGTAGTGCGCGCTGGCGTTGTTGGCCTCCTTGTCCCGGCGATCGATGACGACCTTGCGGAGGTTCTTCAGAGAGAGCTCGCAGGGGTCGACGTCGATCCGCTGCTCCTTGCCGAGGTCGAGGCGGAGGAGGTCGCCTTCAATGACCTCCAAGTTGCGGCCGTCGTAGCGCTCGCCGCTCCCGTAGAGGTTCAGGGTCTGGACCAGCTTGGGATCCTCTTCGATTCGGCGCGCCACGAGGGCCCGGAGGGCGATCAGCGTCTTGGCGTCGTGCTGGAGCTCCTCCAAGAAGCGCTCGTGGAGCGTGAGCTCGCGGTCTCTCTGCAGCTCGGCGAGCTCGGCCAGGGCCAACTCCGTGTCGCCGCTCGCCATGGGCAGGAAAACTCGCGCGTCGAGGCGCCGAATCAGGTCCTTGGCGAGCTCGGGGCTCAGGGTCTCCTTGAGCGCTAGGGCACCGCCGCCGCGCTCTTCTCGAGGGGGTTGGAGGGTCACGCGAGCCAGGTCGACAGGGGTCCGAGTCCGGGCGGGCGTGGGACTCGGCGTGGCGGCCGAGGTCTCTGGGCTAGGCTGGGGGCTGGCTTGTGGGCGAGCGCTGGGCCTCGGCCGAGGCGTCCGCGAAGGACGAGGGGAGGAAGTGGCTTTGGGCCGCGGCGTCTTGGAGGGCGTGGCCTTGGGCGGAGTCTTGGAGTGCGTCGTCTTGCCAGACCCCGTCTGGCTGGGCGTCTCGCGGGGGCTTCGACTCGGCGTCTGGCTGGGAGAGGTCGCGACCTGCTCGCCAGAGTCCATTCCGATCACGAGGCCCACGATCACGAGGGTGAAGATCAGGGCTGTGGCCCCGACCGCGAGGGCCACGGCCTTGTTGCGCTGGAACCAGCGCCGGCCCTCACCCAGAGCGCCCGAGAGGCCCGAGACGCCTTCGACGCCGAGGCCCTTGCGGTGCTTGATCAGGTCCTCGTAGAAGGCGCCGGCGTCGGGGTAGCGGTGCGCGGGGTCCTTCTCGAGGGCTCGCACCACCATGGCGTCAATGTCTGGGTGGAGGTGCGGCTTGAGGCGCGTCGGGCGCGGCGGCTCGGTGGTCAGGATCTTGTTGCCGACCTCGGCCGCGGTCTCGCCGAGGAAGGGGCGGACCCCGGTCGTGATCTCGTAGAGGATCACCCCCAGGGAGAACACGTCGGCCCGAGCGTCAATGTGTTTGGCGCTCTTGAGCTGCTCGGGAGCCATGTAGTAGGGCGTGCCGAGGGCCGAGCCTGTCCGCGTCATGCCGACGCCTTGGTCGAGGATCTTGGCCAGGCCGAAGTCGAGGACCTTGCCGCGGTTGTCCCTAGCGTCGACCAAGACGTTCTGCGGCTTGAGGTCGCGGTGGATCACGTTCCGCTCGTGAGCGTGAGCCATGGCCGCGCAGATGTCCTCGAAGACCTGCATGTTCTCGGCGTCCTCGAGCTCGTTTCGCTCGAGGAGCTTCTCGAAGTCGCGGCCCTGGACGTAGTCCATGGTGTACCAGTCGAAGGGACCCTGCCGGCCGTAGTCGTAGACCCTCACGATGCACTCGTGCTCGAGGCGGCGCATGGCCTCGACCTCGCGGCGGAAGCGCTGGCGGCGGCGATCGGCGCCGACGCCTTGGGCGCCGAGGAGGACCTTGAGGGCGAACACTTCGCCGTCCTCTTTCTTGGCGGTGTAGATCACGCCCATTCCGCCGCGACCAATGGCCGCGATCAGGGTGTAGTGGCCCAGGACGTCGCCAGGCTCGGGCGGGTCCGCGTCCTCTTCGTCCTCCTCGGAGCTCATGAACATGTCGGGCGGGGGCGCCTGATAGTCGCCGCTCTCCGTGCTCGGCCCTGACCCTCCGCTCCGGCTGCTGCCTCCGCTCCCGGCGCTGTCCGCGGTGGACATGATCTCGCTGGGGTCGAGGGTGTCGAAGGTCAGCCCCATCTCTGGCATGGAAGAGTTCGAGTCGCCCGATCCCTTGGAGCCCTTGGAGCCGTGCGAGCCCATGGGCGTCGCGCCGAGGGGAGGCGTCGCGAGGGTCAGCTCGTCGGGGAACTCGATCTCTCCGTCGTCGGCAGGCAGCAGGAGGTCGTCGGTGGCGGGAGGGCGGCTGCTCGGGAGGACCTCGCCGTATTCCATCGTCCGCATCATGGGATCGGAGGTCGGCTCGGGCTGGCTCGGGAGCGGGGCGAGGTCGAGGCCCCCAGCGGCAGGCTGGGGCCGGCTGGGGATCACCCGGTCGAACTCCATCGTCCGCTCGACCACGGGGTCTGGGTCAGCCAGCCCGGGTCCGCTCCCGTCTGGGTTCAGCACGACCGGGAAGGGGCTCGTGTTCTTGTCCGGCCCGCCTGCAGCGGTAGCCTCCGGCGTCAGGACGACGGGATAGTTGGAGGTCTGCTCCCCCAGAAGCCCCGGCGCGGCCGCGCCGCCCACTGAGACGACGCCGCTCGTCCGCGAGGCCGAAGCAGGGGCCAATGTGCTCTGGAGGCGTCGAGCCCCAGCCGCGTCGACGACGCCGCGCGACTGCAGGAGCTGCAGGAAGCTGGCGTCCACGCCCTTGCGCAGATAGCCCTCGTATTCCTGATACAGCCCACGCAGCGCGGCCTGATCGGCGAGCCCCAGGCGCACCGCCTCACGGGCCACGCTCGCCGCTTGCTTGAGCGCCTGCTGGGGACTCATACCGCTCCACGGATTCCCGACGCGGGAAGCCTAGACCAGCCTAGCGCTCAGGGACCCCTCTGCGCAATCGAGGAAGGGGTCCTGTGGGTCTTTCCTGCCATCCTGGGAGGGAGGCTTGGGTGGAGGCTAGATCAGGACCAAGCCCTATACTCCTCAGCCATGCCCAGCTTGATCGTCCTCGACGGGCCCAACCAGGGCGCAGTGTTCACCCTCCTCCCCGACCGAAATCGGGTCGGGCGCGATCCCCTGAGCGAGGTCGTGGTCCTCGACGAGGCCGCCTCGAGGGCCCACGCCGAGGTGATCTGGGACGCCTCCGCTGAGCGTTTTCGGCTCCGAGATTTGGGGAGCCGCAACGGGACGATTCTCAACGGGTTCCCCGCCGAAGGTGAAACCGAGCTTCAGGCCGGAGACGAGCTGCGAGTCGGCGAGAGCGTGCTCCTCTTCAACGCTGAGGACGCCCCGCCGCTGCGGACAGGGCGCAGCACCCTGATCCTCCCAGGGGAAGCGCGAGACCCTGAGCTCCCTGCGGCGCCCCCCCTGGGGTTGGAGCCTGCCCCGCGGCTGCTCGGCGAGAGCCCCCTGCTCCGAAAGGTGCTCACTGCAGCGAGCCGCTGCGCGCGCCTCGACGTGAGCGTCCTGATCCTCGGCGAGACAGGGACGGGGAAGGAGCTGGTGGCCGAGGCCATTCACCGGGCGAGTCCGCGTCGAGCTGGACCCCTGGTGACCCTCAACGCCGCCACCCTGACCGGCGCCCTCTGCGAGAGCGAGCTCTTCGGCCACGAGCGCGGTGCGTTTACAGGGGCATTGGCGCGGCGCGCGGGCTGCTTCGAGCGGGCAGACGGGGGGACCCTCTTCCTCGACGAGATCGGAGAGCTTCCGTCAGAGACCCAAGCCAAGCTCCTGCGAGTCCTAGAGACCCAGGCCTTTTCCCGGCTCGGAGGCGCAGAGGCCATCACCTCGGACTTCCGGCTCGTGGCGGCGACTCACCGCGATCTCCACGCCATGGTCGAGGAGGGGACCTTTCGCGCGGACCTCCTGTTCCGCTTCGACGTAGCGCGGCTGCGGCTCCCGCCGCTGCGCGAGCGGAAGGGCGACGTCAAGCTCTTGGCCGAGTTCTTCCTGCGGACCCTCGCCGCTCGGATGGCCTCGCCGGTTCGTGGGATCGACCCAGAAGGCTTGGCGCTCCTCGAGCAGTCGCCCTTCCCCGGGAACGTCCGCGAGCTGCGGAACTGGATCGAGCGCGCCCTGATCTTCGCCGAGCACGAGGTATTGTCCGTGAAGGACCTCCAGGGCGCTGGCGGCCTCCCGAGTCCCGCGACGCGGGTCGAGGGGGACGAGGCTCCGATCCTGCCCTTGGCCGAAGTCGAGCGGCGCGAGATCGAGCGCGCGCTCCGCGCGACCGAGGGCAACAAGACGCGGGCTGCGCTCCTGCTCGGGATCGACCGCAAGACTCTCTACGGAAAGATCCAGCGCCACGGACTCGAACCGTGAGCAGTCCCGGCGAAGTCTTCGGCGACTACACCCTGGTGGGTCTGCTCGGGAGAGGCGCCATGGGCGAGGTTTGGCTCGCCGAGCACGCGAGCGGGGCGCGAGTTGCCCTCAAGCTCATGAGCGGAGAGCTCGAGGTCGAGAGCCAAGCCGCGGCTCGCTTCGCGCGCGAGATCGAGATCCTTGCGGGCCTCGACCACCCCGGAATCACTCGAGCTCAGAGCGGCCTCGAGCGCTCGGGCGATCGCCTCTACTACGCCATGGAGCTCGTGTTGGGACGCAACCTGGCCGCGGTCCTCGACGCCGGAGGTCCCCTGGAGCCAGTCCAAGCGCGGGCCCTGACTCGAGACGTGTTGGGAGCGCTCCAAGCTGCCCACGAGGCCGGCGTCGTCCACCGCGACGTGAAGCCCAGCAACGTGCTCCTCGACCGACGCGGCCGGGCTCGCCTGACGGACTTCGGCCTGGCTCGGGCAGGCAACCGCTCTCGCCTGACTCTCGACGCTGCGCTCCTGGGGACGCCGGCCTATATGAGCCCTGAGCAAGCAGAGGGTCACGAAGCGACACCGGCCAGCGACCTCTACGCTGTGGGTGCCCTGCTCTTCGAACTCCTGACCGGCGCTCCGCCCTTCAAGGCTGAGAGCCCGCTCGCCCTCCTGCGTCAGCACGTCGGGACTCCCGCTCCGCTCCTCTCGACGCTGCTCCCCGGCTGTCCGCCACCGCTCGAGGAGGCGCTGGCGCGAGCTCTAGCCAAGGACCCCCAGGCGCGCTTCGCTTCAGCTGAGGCCATGGCCCTCGCCCTCGAGGAGGGCCCGGGCGTGAGCGAGGGCAGCTCCGAGGCAGGGACGACGCTCGTGGTCCGAGTGGCCGAGACCGCAGCGCTCCAGCCCCTTCCGCTCCTGGACGAGGTTTCAGAGGCTAGGTCGAGGGCGACAGAGCCTCCTCCTCGGCGAGCCGGCGGACTCCTGGGGGTCCTGACCTTGGGGAGCGTCCTCGTGCTCGGGGGGCTCCTGGCGGCCGTCGCGCTGCGGGAGCCCGCGACGCCCAGGCCCTCGCTCGCGGCCTCGCCCTCAACTAGCCCAATCGCGACTCCAGCACAGTCCGCGACCGCGACCCCGACCCCGACCTCGGCGGCGACTCCGGCGCTGAACCTTCAGCTGGTTCAACTCCAGCTCCGCGACGGGAGACGGCTGAGCGCGAGTCTGGTCCGGATCGACTCCAGCGGCCTGACCTGCCGCCTCCCCGAGGGGGACCTAGTGACCTTCGGCTCAGGCGAGCTCCTGAGCTGGGAACACGGGGAGCGGGAAGATTCGCCGCGGTGATCCTCCCCGCCCAGACCCTCGACTCACCGAGATCAAAGCGCTTAGCGCTCGGCGCTCCCTTCGCGAAGGGCTGGGCTCACCTCAACGGGAGCCACTAATGCTGCGCCACTTCCTCTCACTTCTCCTCGTCTTGACCTTGGCTAGCGGCCTCTGGGCCGCCGAGCCAACCCGCGTGACCGTCACCTTCCGCAACGGCAAGACCCTCCAGGGAGAGCTCGTCTCTTTCAGCGAGGGCAACTATCGGCTTCGAACCGCGGGCGGCGTGGTCGTCGTTGCGGCTAGCCGCGTCGCTCGGGTCGAGGTCCGACTCGCACCCGCTGAGTTGTGCGCCGCCGAGGAGGCAGCCAACGAGCTGGCTCTAAAGAGTGCCGGCGCCAAGCTCCCCCTGGGACTCTTCGCTGTGGTCGCCGAGGGGAAAGTCCTGGGGTCGCGGCCCACGCTGGCTGAGGCGCGCGAGCTTGCCAAGCGCCAAGCCCCCGACGCCGCACATTGCCTCGTGTTTCGCGTCGGAGAGGAGATCCCTCGCGAGGTGGCCCTCGGCTCCTCGCCGACGCTCCTGAACATTGGCGGTTCGCTCCTCGACGCTCTCGGCGGCAAGGTCCACAAGGCCAAGGACCAGCCGGACGAGCTCCGCTTCTCGACGGGGACAGGCGAGCTCCGCTTCCGCGCCCAACGCGGTCAGTTCATGGTGCCCCTCCTCCTAGGGCCGGCCGACGGTCGCCTCGAGCTCGCTCGACTTCGCGTCACGCGCACCTACACCGGAGCTCTCACGATCCCTCATGAGCTAGCTGTCCGCGCGGGACTCTTTCGCCACGCCCTGCCGGGGCGAGTCAAGATCGAGCTCTCCGAGAAGCGCGTGGTCTCGGCGCGTCCGGTGCGGGTTCGGGTCGCCATGGGGGGCCTCGACCTTGATCGCGAGCTGATCGCCCACGTGCTTCCGCCTGAGCCCAAGCCGCCAGCGGCCAAGGCGGGGGTGATCGACGTCGAGGCCAAGGGAGAAGACCTGCAGATCGTGATGGAGCGAATCGCGGCCAAGGCCAAGCGAACGATCCTCGTCGACCCCAACGTGTCGGAGTCCGTCACGGTCAGCCTCCGGGAGATCCCCTGGCGAGACGCCGTCGAGGTGATCGCCAAGATGACTCGTTGCCAGGTCGTCGAGCGAGGTCAGGTCCTGATGTTGACGCAACCTCCCCACGTCACAATCGACTTCCGTGACGCGAGCGTTCGGACAGTGATCCAACTCCTCGCGGCCTACTCGGGGAAGAACATCGTGATCGCGGCCGAGGTCAAGGGCACCGTGACCGTCGACTTCAACGAGGTCGATTGGCTCGTCGCTTTACGACAACTCGTCAAGATGGTCGGTGCCAAGGCGTACATGGTGGACGACGTGGTGCGGGTCTACATGCCGAAGGCGGGGGTCGTCGAGGACTTGCCGAAAGCTGGAGCCTGGGCGCCCAAGCTCCCGGAGGGTCCCGATCTTCCCCGGGTCACCCTCGAGGCCAAGGACTTGGATCTGCGGACTGCCCTGGCCTCCGTCGCCAAGCAGTCAGGGCGCGTGCTCCTGGTGGACCCCACCGTCGAGGAGAAGGTCACAGCCAAGATCCGAAACCGCCCCTGGCCGGAGGCCCTCCGAGTGCTCGCTCAGCTCAGTCGGTGCTCCCTCGAAGAGCGTCGAGGAGTGATTCTCCTCGCCCAGCCGCCGAGGGTCACGATCCAGTTTACGGACGCCAACGTTCGAACCGTGGTCCAGCTGCTCGCGGCCTACTCCGGGAAGACGATCCAGCTCTCACCCGCAGTGAAGGGGACCCTGACGCTCGACCTCAAGGAGGTCGATTGGCGGGTAGCCCTGCGGGAGATCGCCGCGACGGTCGGCGCCCGGGTCGAGTTGACTGAGAAGGGCGGTGTGGTGGTTCCGAGGTCTGCCTCGAAGAGCCCTCGTTAGGGTTGGCTCGTTTATTGGGGGGGCTGCGCCCCCCCAAACCCCCCATCTTGGCGGGTTGCATGGGCGCGGGGCCGAGTGTCCTTCGTCGCGCCTTTCGAGCGGGTGGCGCGAACGAAGAGGCGGAGGAGGCGACTGCGGACACTGGCCCCTGATCGTGTGGGATTGCGAGGGGGGGTGGCGC
>Ga0316204_10001154_pt1 | contig 77139 bp, 67 predicted proteins | sample 6monrhotite_MG_2_FD_205661 | JGI IMG/M metagenome (GOLD analysis project Ga0316204, IMG submission 205661) | Microbial mat bacterial communities from mineral coupon in-situ incubated in ocean water Damariscotta River, Maine, United States -... | ecosystem: Environmental > Aquatic > Marine >...
CGGGTGGAAGATCCGCTGAAAGTCTATCAGGCGGTACGTGATGTGCGCGGCGCCGAATCGCGGCTGTCGATTACCATCAATTCCAACTTGCGTAAGGTGTTTGGCGAGCAGGAATTTAAAAAGGCCCTGTCGGGCGAACGTGCTGACCTCAGGCGAAAAATCACCGATTCTGTTAAAGAAGAAGCCGAAGCCCTGGGTATTCAGGTGGTGGATGTACGTATTAAACGGACAGACCTGCCTGCTGAGAATAGCAAACCTATTTTCGACAGCATGATTGCGGAGCGGGAACAGGTCGCCCGCGAAATCCGGGCGCGGGGTGAGGAAATGGCGATCCGTATCACATCAAAAGCTGAGCGCGACAAAACAATCCTGCTTGCCGAAGCGGAACGGGAAGCTCAGAAATTACGCGGTGAGGGGGATGCCCTTGCGGCTAAAATATTTGCGGATGCCTATAATCAGGATCCCGAATTTTATGCCTTTTACCGTTCTATGATTGCTTATAACGAGGCCTTCAGTGCGAATAATACCAGCATGGTATTGTCACCAAAAGGGGATTTCTTTAAGTATTTTGGTGATATGACGGGCAAGAAGGCTAAATAGTCGTCGGCCGTGCAGGATATCTTTTTTGCATTAGGCGCGGTTTTTCTGTTGGAGGGTATCGCCTATACCCTCTTTCCAGAAGCCATGCGCAGGATGATGTTGCAGGTGATCACAATGCCTGAGGCCGTGCTGCGTTATTCAGGCTTGGCCGCGGCCTTTATTGGATTTTGTCTTATTTATGCGACAAAGCATTAGAAAAACACGACCAAAGGCTTTTTGGCTTCGTATTTCAGACACAATTTATGATAATGATGGGGTCATAACACCCAAATCAATAAGTTTTAACTTATGGGAAGAAAATTATAATAATTGGATAATCAGAAGATATCAGGAATTTAGTATGCGTGATTTTAAGAAAATTTTTATCGGTGCGATGGTTATCGTATCATGCGTGGTCGCCGCGCCCGCCTCTGCCTTTGCCAGAAGTGCGCCGGACAGTTTTGCCGACCTTGCAGAGAATCTATTGCCTGCTGTTGTTAATGTCAATACAACGCAGACCATTAAAATTAACCGGCGCACTATGCCGCAAATCCCCGGAATGGAAGATTTTTTCCGGCGGTTTGGTAATGAGAATGACCGGCGGAATCGCCGTGAAGAGGGCAAGGAAAAGAATGGTGAAGAAAGACCATTAACCCGCCAGCGTCAGTCCTTGGGGTCAGGTTTTATCATTGATCCATCGGGCATTATTATCACCAATAATCATGTGATTGATAAAGCTGACGAAGTGATGATCAAGATGCATGATGGCCGCGAATTTAAAGCCAAGGTTCTTGGCAAGGACAGCAAGCTTGACCTTGCGGTACTTAAGGTTGAGGCGGATGCGCCCTTGCCCTATGTGAAATTTGGCGACGATAGAAAATCGCGTATAGGCGATTGGGTGCTGGCCATCGGCAACCCTTATTCCCTTGGCGGTACGATCACGGCGGGTATTATTTCTGCCCGTAACCGGGATATTCAATCCGGGCCATATGATAAATATATTCAAACCGATGCCTCAATCAATCGCGGCAACAGCGGCGGCCCAATGTTCAATATGTCCGGTGAGGTGATTGGCATCAATACCGCGATATTTTCGCCTTCCGGCGGCAACATCGGTATTGGTTTTGCCATTCCCTCTAATCAGGCCCAGCATGTGATTGCCCAATTGCGCGAATTTGGCCGTACGAAACGGGGCCGGATCGGCATTAGCTTCCAGGCCGTTACCGATGATATAGCGGAGAGTTTGGGCATGGAAGAGGGCCAGGGCGCGCTAGTGACATCTGTACTTGAAGATGGCCCGGCAGAGAAAGCCGGCCTACAGGTCGATGATATAATCGTTGAATTTGAAGGCCGCGTTATTAAAGAGCGTAACGAACTGCCGATCTGGGTTGCCAATACGGCAATTGGCAAGAAGGTGAAACTTGTTGTGCTGCGCAAGGGCAAAAGAAAGACACTGACCCTGATTATTGACGAGCTGCCTGAAAATGAGGAAGCCATTGATGGTAAGGTTATGCCGGATGAGGATCAGGCAGATCAGGATGTGAAAGAAATTCTGGGCATGGGCCTGGAGTCCATCACGGAAAAAGCCCGTAAAGCCTTGAAGCTGGACGATGATGTTGAGGGTGTATTGGTGGTTTCCGTTGAGCGTAACAGCCCGGCCGGTGAAAAGGGCCTGCGCCGGGGTGATGTCATTGTTGCCATCACGCAGGAAGCCGTGAATACGGTGGATGGGGCGCTTGCCCGTATTGAAGAATTGCGCGATAAGGGGCGCAAGAGTATCCTGCTCAAAATTATCCGCCGGGGCAATGTTGCCTTTGTCACGGTCAAGTTTGATCCTGAAGATTAGTTTTTGGGACATCAGGTGATTTAAATTAAAGCCGGGTCTTATGACCCGGCTTTAACTATGGAGGAAAGGGTAAAATAAAATATTTTATTTTATGGCTTTATTTCATTTATTTTAATAATTCTAAATTGATTCTCGCAGCGGTTTATCCTATAGTCTCGCCATAAGTTTTCGACTCTTCACCATTATTTTGATAAAGGAAAATACCATGACCAGAGTACCTGACGTAACGTTCAAAACCCGTGTGCGTAACGATGCCTTGGACGGCCCAAATCCATTCGAATGGAAGAATGTGACGTCTGATGATCTTTTTAAAGGCAAGAAAGTTATTTTGTTCGCGCTGCCGGGGGCCTATACGCCGACCTGTTCCACGACCCATCTGCCGGGTTACGAGGAACATTATGACGAGCTCAAAGCTTTGGGCGTTGATTCCGTGATCTGTCTGTCGGTCAATGATGCTTTTGTCATGTATAACTGGGGTCAGGCCCAGAATGCGAAGAATGTCTTTTTGCTTCCCGATGGCAGCGGTGAATTTTCCCGTAAAATGGGCATGCTTGTCGACAAAGACAATGTGGGGTTTGGCTACAGAAGCTGGCGTTATTCAATGGTAGTGGAAGACGGCGAAATTACCAAAATGTTTGTCGAAGACGGTTTCGGCGATAATTGTCCGTCAGATCCCTTTACGGTATCCGATGCGGATACGATGCTGGCTTACCTGAAAAGCTAACGCTTTTTTAGCCAAAAATTTTAAAGGTCATGCCTTTCGGGTCATGGCCTTTTTTTATTTAAGAAGCTTTTCTCATATCATCACGTCATGCCGGCCTTGATCCAGAGTCCATATCTATATAGATTTTTTTATTATAGCTTAAGGACCATATTGATATAACACTAGATACCGGATCACGTCCGGTATGACGAAGAGAGCGTATATACGTTAAATTACCGCTCCCGACCCAAAGCTGGCATTGGTGTTTATATCTATTATTGGCCCATGGAATTTAAAGAATGACAAAAAAATCAAAGGTACTTGGTGATCACAAACGAGAAAAGAAAAAGCTTATACCTCCATTGATACATGCTATGGGCGGAAAGCATAAGCCTTACTCTTGGGTCAAAGAACTAATACCAGAGCTTGTTTGGTTATGTTTGTTGCATGAGACTTTAGGGCTAAAACGGGGCGTTGAATGTGCTGTTAAAATAGCGGAATTGACTAAAGATATTCGCCCTTCTGAAACCACACCATTTCTCTGTAAAATATCTTCGTTCTTGAGATTGAGCGATAAAGAAAAAGAGCAGTTAGTTTCGGCTTTAGATGAATCTGGGCACCTATCTGATATACGAGTGTCTCTAAAGCCTTTGCTTGAAATTTTTCCATCATGCCCATTGTCATTTTTATGCCCCGACTGTGCAGAAGCTGAAAACATCTCCGATATTATAGGCGATATATTACCCAAGCTATACGATAGATATTCAAAGGAGGCAACATTTGTACAAGCGACAGCGGTCTGTGTGAGTTTTAAACAAGGAAAAATTACTATGGCCATGGAAGGGCCTTCACCTATAGATGAAATGGGTGAAATAGAGCGCTATCCAGACACTGAAAAATCAAAAATGGTGGCTGCATCATTAAGAGCAATGGTTGGTATGTTTTTAATGCAAGACCCTAACGATGAAACGTCTTATTTAGAATGGACGGAAGAGTTTTGGAGCAAGCTATCTAATTCTGGAACGTGTTTTTTGAAGAGTAGTACAAAATTTCATGATGAAGAAAGCAGTGCTGATTACGCTTTAGAGCGAATAGTTTTTAGATTTTGTAATGCAGCTAAAACGGAATTGCACGAGCGCATAGATAAATGGGGGTTTGATTTAAATGAGATAGAAAAATATGAAGTGATTGGCGGTTTATTGGCCAGGCAAACAACATTAGCTGTTGATTTGGCATTAGCGCCTACGATTTGGAACCCAAGCTCCTCACCTTTGTTTCATAGGGCAATGGCAGATATTTATATTACGTTATGTTGGATACTCCAAGATCCACAAATACGTGCCATGAACTTTATTGAAGACGGCATAGGGGATATTAAGTTAGAGGTTGAGCACAGAAAAAAACGTATTGAGAAAACAGGAGAAAAAGCACCGCAAGAACAGAAGATGATAGAGTTGTATGAAGGTTGGATTGGATCACAGCGGCATGCGGCAATGGTTGAAGTTAATTTAGCCAACTGGTCTGGTATCACTACTAGAAAAATGGCAGAAGAGGCGGATTGTTTGGATTTCTATAATTATGTATATCAACCTTTTAGTGCTGCAGTGCACCCATCATGGTCGCATATTCATATGCAAAATTTGCAGCATTGTTCACATCCCGCTCATAGAAACCACAGTGTTCCAACTGTTAGAGATTTTGGTATTGAGCCACATTTTTTATATCTCGGAGCCAAATATCTTCAAAAGGCCTTCGCTAAGTTTGATGAAGCAACGGGTATAGAGATAGAGTCGGTATCTGCATTTGATCAGCTCTATGAAGATATATATGGAGAGCAAGAAGGTAATGATGTCGTTTAATATAAATGGTAGTTAATTTCCATCAATGATCGCTCCCGATCCAAAGCTGCCTCTCATGTTCAGGCCGTTCAAGCTAAAGCCCACAATGCTTACCCCGTCACAAACTCAGCGTCTGAATAGCCCTGCAGAAAAAGCAATGATGTCAGGTCAGAATGGCGGATGATGATGTCGGCGGCTTTGGCGGCGGCGGGTTTGGCGTGGTAGGCGATGCCAAGTCCGGCTTCCTGGATCATCGGGATGTCATTGGCACCGTCGCCGATGGCCATGACCTCATGGGGTTTCAGGCCAGCCTTTTCCCGGAATTCGATGAGGCTGTTGATCTTTGTTGTGCTGTCGACGATGGGGTCCAGAACATTCCCGGTCAGCCTGCCATCCTTTATGTCCAGAATATTGCCCCGGTTGACCTGAAATCCTGTGAGGCTAGCCACCCTTTCCGTAAAGTAGGTAAAACCGCCGGAGACCAGTACCGTATTGGCGCTATTGGCATTCATGGTTTTAACCAAGGCCGTGGCGCCCGGCATCAGCGTGACCCGCTCCTGATAGACGGTTTCTAATGTCGTCGCCTCCATGCCCGCCAGCAGTGCCACCCGCTCTCTGAGCGCCTGTTCAAAATCCAGCTTACCCTGCATGGCGGCCTCGGTAATGGCCGAAACTTTTTCTTTTAGTCCGGCGAAATCGGCCAATTCGTCAATACATTCACATTGGATGATGGTGCTGTCCATATCGGCCACCAGCAGCTTCTTTTTCCGCCCGTCTGTTTGCTGAAAGGCAAAGTCGAAATTTTCTGTCATTAATTCTGGTGACAGGCGTATTTTTGCATCATCTAAATCTCCGTCGAAAAAAATATCCACGGCGACGGCTTTCGATAACCAGTTTATGGCAGTTACCTGATCCAGATGCGCGGTATAGGCGGTGACGATACGATCCGTTAAGGCCGGATTTGCCGGGTTTGATATCAATGTCAGAAGGTTTTTCATAAATCCTGAACCTATTTTGCTCCTGTTGAAATAATGTTATATATAGAGCCTTCGTTCAACGCTATGGAATAATATATGAAAAAGATCATTCTCTTGGCCGGGCCAACGGCAAGCGGCAAATCTGCCACCGCGCTGGGCTGGGCCAGGGACTATGGCGGAGAAATCGTCAATGCAGATAGTATGCAGGTTTATACCGAGCTATGCCATCTGTCTGCCCGCCCAACAGCAGAAGAAGAGGCCGAATGTCCTCACCATCTTTACGGCTTTCTTAAAGGCGATAGCCCCTGCTCGGCAGATTATTGGCAGGAACAGGCCATGGCGGTGATCGAGGATATCTGGCAGCGCGGCGCAGTGCCGATCGTGGTGGGCGGCACCGGGCTGTATTTTAAAAGCCTGCTCGGCGGACTGTCGGCCGTGCCGGAAATTGACCCGGATATCCGGCAGGATATTCGCACAAGCGTGACCCGAGATGGTGCGCCCGAGGCTCATAAACGCCTGTGTATCCTTGATCCTCTGATGGCGGATAAATTATCCCCCGGTGATAGCCAGCGCATATCCCGCGCCCTTGAGGTGATCCTCTCCACGGGAAAATCCCTGAAATACTGGCAGGATATTCCGCCCAGCGGCGGTCTTGAGCGGCGGGATGATGTGACGATTGACCGACATGTCACGATTATGGACCGGGCAAGGCTCTACCAGCGATGTGATGAGCGGCTGCGCCTCATGATCGAACAGGGCAATGGACTGGAAGAGGTGCGGGCGTTATTGGCGTTAAATTATGCCCCGTCATTGCCGGTGATGAAGTCCCTCGGGGTGCCGCAAATTGCCGGTTATTTGCGCGGGGACATCACATTGGCAGAAGCCATCCGCCTAAGCCAGACAGCAACCCGGCAATTCGCCAAACGGCAAATGACCTGGTTCCGCAATCAATGCGGCTCCTGGAACTCGCTCATATTGTAATATTAATATAGTAATAAGATTTATTTTGTATTATTATTACAAATAATATCCTTGACTAGGTAATTATATAATATTATTGTCCGCCGCGTCAGGAAGAAAACTCGATTATCCTTATCATTGCCATCGGGACAAGAAGCGGATATATAGGGCTTTCTTTTCTTATGCGTGCATAGGAGGATATTTTGGATCAGATAAAATATATTGAATGAGGAAAGGTTTGTCATGTCCGGGAAAGCGTTAAGCGGCGCAGAAATCATCATAAATTCACTTGTGGATTTGGGTGTCGAAGTTATTTTCGGCTATCCTGGTGGTGCCGTGCTGCCGCTTTATGACGCGCTTTATGATCAGGATAAAATCCGCCATATTCTGGTGCGTCATGAACAGGCTGCGGTTCATGCTGCTGAGGGATATGCCCGCTCCACCGGCAAACCGGGTGTGGTATTGGTGACCTCAGGTCCCGGCGCGACCAATGCGGTCACTGGCCTGACCGATGCCATGATGGATTCGATCCCGGTGATTTGCCTTACGGGTCAGGTGCCGTCACATCTGATCGGCAGTGATGCCTTTCAGGAGGCGGACACCGTTGGTATAACCCGCCATTGTACCAAACATAATTATCTGGTGCGGGACGTGGACATGCTCTCCCAGATCGTTCATGAGGCCTTTTATGTCGCGACAAATGGCCGTCCGGGTCCGGTGGTGATTGACATACCAAAAGATATTCAGATATTCACTAGCGCGACCAGCCATAGCGGCATGGTCAAACATAAAAGCTACCGCCCGGAAGCCAAGGGCGATACTGCGGCCATCAGGGAAGCTGTCAGGCTTTTATCCGCTGCAAAAAAGCCGATATTTTATACCGGTGGCGGGGTGATTAATTCCGGCCCGGCGGCGGCGCAGCTATTGCGCGAAATCGTTCAGCTGACCGGTGCGCCGATCACCAGTACCCTGATGGGTCTGGGGGCCTATCCCGCGTCAGACAAACAGTTTTTGGGTATGCTGGGTATGCATGGAACCTATGAGGCGAACCACGCCATGCATGATTGTGATGTGATGATCTGTGTCGGCGCGCGGTTTGATGACCGGGTAACCGGGCGTTTGGATGCCTTTTCGCCAAATTCCAAGAAAATTCACATTGATATTGATCGTTCATCAATCAATAAGACCGTGCGGGTGGATGTGCCAATTGTTGGCGATGTGGCCCATGTGCTGGAAGATATGCTGAAGATATGGAAAGCCACCATACTGGAGAATGGTCAGCAGTCTTATGAGGATTGGTGGGCGGATATTGCGGTGTGGCGTAGTCGGAATTGCCTTAAATATAGCCGTTCCGATGATGTGATCATGCCGCAATATGCGCTGGAACGCCTGCAGGAACTAACCAAAGACAAAGATGTTTATTTTACCACGGAAGTCGGTCAGCATCAGATGTGGGCCGCGCAGTTTTTGAAATTTGAGGATCCGAACCGCTGGATGACGTCCGGCGGCCTTGGCACCATGGGCTATGGTTTCCCGGCGGCGATCGGCGCCCAGATCGCCCATCCGGATGCATTGGTGATTGATGTCGCAGGTGAGGCGTCGATCCAGATGAATATTCAGGAACTGGGCACGGCGGCCCAATATGACTTGCCGGTGAAATTATTCATTCTGAACAATGAATATATGGGCATGGTGCGTCAGTGGCAGGAACTTAATCATGATGGGCGTTATTCCCATTCCTATTCCGATAGTTTGCCGGACTTTGTCGCGCTGGCCAAAGCCTATGGCGCACATGGTATTCGTGTGGACAAGCCGGCAGATCTTGATGGGGCAATCAAGGAAATGATCGCGGTAAAGGGTCTGGTCATCGTTGATTGCCGAGTTGAGAAACTGGCCAATTGTTTCCCGATGGTACCCAGCGGTGCGGCCCATAACGAGATGATCCTGCCCGATGAGGAAGACAGACAAGAATTCGAAGGCGGCGCGGCACTGGTATAGTCAGCTGCAGGAGGAGAAACCATGTATCATACCCATAAAGAAGTTGAACTTGTTGCCCGCCATACCCTGTCGATCATTGTGGATAATGAGGCTGGCGTGCTGGCGCGGGTGATCGGCCTGTTTTCCGGCCGCGGTTATAATATTGAACATCTGACGGTGGCCCCGGTCGATCTCGAGGGCCATGAATCCCGTATTACAGTGGTCACGGTTGGTACACCCCACGCCATTGAACAGATCAAGGCACAATTGGATCGTCTGGTGCCGGTGCATCGGGTGGGCGATTTGACCGAAAGCGGCCCCTATGTCGAGCGTGAATTGGCGCTGGTCAAGGTGCATTGCAATAATGATCAACAGCGGGCGGCTCTGCGCATTGCCGAAGCTTTTCGCGCCAAGACCGTGGATAGCAGTTTCGACAGCTACATATTTGAAGTGACCGGCAAAACCGATAAAATAAAAGCGTTCATCAAATTGATGGAAGATGCCGGATTGGTTGAATCGGTGCGCACGGGTGTTGCGGCCCTGACCCGGGGATCAAAGGCCCTATAGGATTATTAAATAATGGGCCCTATGGCCCAAATCGTAAAATTAATATTGGAAAATTAAAGGAATTTAAAATGCGCGTATATTATGACCGCGATGCAGATATAAATCTGATCAAAACCAAAAAAGTTGTTATCGTGGGCTACGGTAGTCAGGGCCATGCTCATGCGGCTAATTTGAAGGATAGCGGCGTGGGCAACATCACTGTTGCCCTTCGTGAAGGCTCATCAAGCCGGGAAAAAGCAGAAGCGGCCGGCTTTAACGTTATGACCGCTGCCGAGGCGGCGGCGTGGGGTGATGTCATTATGGTTCTTGTCCCTGACGAATTGCAGGCGGATCTCTATAAAGATGATCTGGCCGCCAACATGAAACAGGGGGCGGCACTGGTTTTTGCCCATGGTTTGAATGTTCATTTCAAATTGATTGAGCCACGGGCCGACCTTGATGTGTTCATGATTGCGCCCAAAGGTCCTGGCCATACGGTGCGCTCTGAATATCTTAAGGGGGCTGGCGTACCGACATTGATTGCGATACATCAGGACGCGTCCGGCAATGCCCATGATATTGGGCTTTCCTATGCCTCTGCCAATGGCGGCGGACGCGCAGGCATCATCGAGACCAGCTTCAAAGAAGAATGCGAGACCGATCTTTTTGGCGAACAAGCTGTGCTGTGCGGCGGGGCATCAGCCCTGGTTCAATGCGGATTTGAAGTCTTGACCGAAGCGGGTTATGCGCCGGAAATGGCCTATTTCGAATGTTTGCATGAGCTGAAACTGATCGTTGATCTGATGTATGAAGGCGGCATTGCCAATATGCGCTATTCCATCTCCAACACAGCGGAATATGGGGATTATATGACCGGATCGCGGATCATCACGGCAGAGACCAAAGCGGAAATGAAACGCATTCTGGCCGATATTCAGGAAGGCCGTTTCGTTAATGACTTCATGTTGGACAATAAAGTCGGCCAAGTGAAACTCAAAGCCGCCCGCGCCAAAGGCGCCGCCCACCCGATAGAAGAAGTCGGCGAGAACCTCCGCGCCATGATGCCCTGGCTCAAAGAAAACCAACTGGTTGATAAAGCCAAAAATTAGGTTTTCTATGTCAGTTAAATTTTAAAAGGCCGCCTTGTTTCTCAGGGCGGCCTTTTTGTTACAAAGATAGAATGTTGAAATCTTTCAACTTCTGTTGTAATCTTGACCCCAATGGATAGACATAATTATAAAGGGGGGTATATGCACAGCAATTTTTTCAAGATATTTACACTTTTCACAGTCCTATTCCTGATAGATTTTCAGATTGCCGCAATTGCCGCACAAAAACCGTCAGATATTCCAATCAAAAATTTTGCCCAGCTTAAATCTACCAGTGGATTGAAGCTGTCGCCGGATGGCACGCAGGTCGCGCATTTTTTGCCCTATAAAGGGCGCCAAATGGTGGTTATCAAACCAATTCGCGGCGGCAAGCCCGTTTTCGTGCCGCAGGCAGATAATGCGGAGATAAGTTGGTTCAGATGGGCCAATGACAACCGGATTATTTTGTCATATGGCTTTACCGATAAACGCGGTACCGTTATTACACGGGAAACGCGGCTATATGCTATTGATGCGAATGGGGAAAATTTCAGGGGCCTTGTCAAACCTAAGAAAAGAAAATTATCGTTGAACCGGTTTGGAGTGGAATCGATGGTGGCGCAATCTCCTTTTATCATAGATTGGCTGCGGGATGATCCGGATCATATTTTGGTTTCTCTTGATGGTGATCAGGATGGTCAGAATGAAGTGCGCCGGGTGAATATAAATACGGGTAAGTTTAAAGAAATTTTCAAAGGCAAGCGGGGGATTCAACGTTATCGTACCGACCAACAGAATGAAATCCGTTTGGCTCGGGGGTACTATATGTCTCAATTTAATAAGCTATATAAGTCTCCGATAACCAATCAATGGAGAAATATTGAAAAAACTTCCTGGGGGGATAAGGGGTTTGACTTGGTTGACTTTACTGAAGATCCTAAAATTGCTTATGCGCGGGGGAAAAATGAATATGGGCGCGAGGCCTTATATAAGATAGACCTTGAAACCGATAAAATTCTGGAGCCAGTTTTTTCCCATGAAAAAGTGGATTTTGATCAGATCATTGACCATCCTGTATCTGACAAGCCGGTCGGGGTAGAATATACAGTGGATAAGACAGAAATTGTCTATTTTGACAAGAAAATGCGGATCATTCAAAAAACGGTGGATAGGGCGTTGCCAGACACAGTTAACAGAATTGTCAGTATTCAACCGGAAAAGAAACACTATCTGATCTATGCCCAAAGTGATGTGGAGCCGGGGGCATATCTTCTTTTGGATATGACAGAAAAAACACTTAATTACATATCAGAAACAATGCCGGGGATAGCGCCCGAAGATATGTCGCCGGTGAAGGCCGTGAGCTATAAATCTCGTGATGGCGTTGATATTCCGGCCTATTTGACGATACCAAAAGGCAAGGAAGCTAAAAATCTGCCGATGGTGGTTCTGGTGCATGGCGGGCCTCAGTCAAGATATGATCAGATGTTCCATTATATAGTGCAATTTCTTGCAAGCAGAGGTTATGCGGTGTTGCAGCCGAATTTTCGCGGCTCAACGGGATATGGTCATGAATTTGCTAAAGCCGGAGAGCATCAATGGGGCGGCGTGATGCAGGATGATGTTACCGATGGTACCAACTGGCTGATTGAGCAGGCTATTGCCGATCCCGGCAAGGTCTGTATCGCGGGCAGTTCTTACGGTGGTTATGCCGCCGCCATGGGCTTGATCAAGACGCCGGACCTGTTCGCATGTGGTATCAGCATCAGTGCAGTACTGAATATGCCAGATTTGATTGCCTTTGACAAAAAATTCATCGGGGGAAAGTCTTGGACCAAAACCATGGGCCTGAAAGGGGCGAACCCCAAAACAGTCTCTCCGTACCATCGGGCCGATGAAATTACAGCGCCGATATTGATCATTCATGCCAAAGATGATCACCGCATTCGCTATAGTCAGGCCAAAAGCATGGCAAAAAAACTTAAAAAACTGAAAAAAGATGTGACCTTCGTCACGCTGGAAGACGGTGACCATAATCTGGACACCGAGACCTCCCGCATAACCCAGCTGACAGCGATAGAAAAATTCCTGCAAAAACATATCGGCCAATAAAGCATCATGTCCAAGCATAAATAATCTTGCATAAAAGCCGGGCATGCTATATCAGCGTGGACAATCAGGGGGCCTGTTTCGATAGAGGAACAGGCCTTTTTTTATGGAATAGAGAACATGGCAGATAGAATGAATGAACCAGCACCGCAAACCAGAGCGTCTAAATGGGCGTCGGAATTTGGGCTGACGTCTTTTGGGCGGATGAGAATTGAAAGCTTTGCCGGCCTGACCGTGGCTCTGGCCCTCGTGCCGGAGGCGGTGGCCTTTGCTTTTGTCGCCCAGGTTAATCCATTGGTCGGGCTGTATGCCGCCTTTATTGTCGGCCTGATCACGGCGTTATTTGGCGGTCGGCCTGGGATGATTTCCGGCGCGACCGGGGCTTTGGCCGTGGTGATGGTCAGCCTTGTGGTTACTCACGGGGTTGAATATCTGTTTGCTACTGTGGTGCTGATGGGCATCATTCAAATCATTGCCGGCATTACCCATCTGGGCAAGTTCATCCGCATGGTGCCTCATCCGGTGATGCTCGGGTTTGTCAATGGCCTCGCGATTGTTATTTTCCTCGCCCAATTGGGACAATTTAAGGACAGCAGCGGTGCCTGGCTTGTCGGCATGTCATTATATCTCATGTTGGGACTGGTGGTCTTGACCATGGCGGTGATTTATCTTATGCCGAAAATAACCAAGCTGGTTCCCGGCCCCTTGGCGGCAATCCTTGTAGTGACATTTTTGGTGATTGGCCTGAACTTGGATAGTCCGCGGGTGGGGGATCTGGCCTCAATCGCAGGTGGCCTGCCGCAGTTTCATGTGCCCAATATGCCCTTCACATGGGACAGCCTGATGATCATCCTGCCCTATGCGATTATTCTGTCGGCCATCGGTCTGATTGAATCCCTGCTGACGCTCAATCTGGTTTGCGAGATGACCGATACCCACGGCGGTGCCAGCCGGGAATGTGCGGCGCAGGGCGCGGCCAATCTGGTGACCGGATTTTTTGGCGGCATGGGCGGCTGTGCCATGATCGGCCAGAGCATGATCAATGTGAAGTCGGGTGGGCGCACAAGACTCAGCGGTATTGTGGCTGCCTTAAGCTTGCTCGCCTTCATCCTCTTTGCCTCAAGTCTGATTGAGCAGATTCCGCTGGCGGCCCTGATTGGGGTGATGTTCATGGTGGTGATCGGCACATTCGCCTGGAACAGTTTAAAATTAATGGGCAGAATTCCGCGCCATGACATCTTTGTTATCATCTTTGTGACCGCCATAACGGTGGCCTTTGATTTGGCCGTTGCGGTTGTCGCCGGAGTGATTATTTCGGCGCTGGTTTTTGCTTGGGAGACAGCAAAACGTACCCATGCCACCAAAAGAATTGATGAGAATGGCTCCAAGATATACACGCTTTCCGGCCCGTTATTCTTTGGTTCGGTGGCGAGCTTTTCCGAATTATTTGACCCAAAGAATGATCCCGATGACGTGATCGTTGATTTCATAGACTCCCGTGTGTTAGACCATTCCGGCCTGCAGGCCATTGATGCCTTGGCGGTAAAATATGAGGCTGCCGGTAAGAAATTGCGCTTGCGTCATCTCAGTGCCGATTGTCGGCGCCTGTTGAGCAAAGCCCGAAAAATCGTCGAAGTTTCTGTCATTGAAGACCCCGCCTACGGCGTTGCTGTGGATTATGAAGGCAATTATGTGGTGATGAATGTGGCATCAAAGGCAAGGCCCGAAGCATAACAATTCATCTCAAATTCGTCATTCCCACACGGGTGGAAATCCATTAAGATGGAACAGGCGAATTGTAAGAGACGGGATGAATGACACAGCTTAAAGACGATATTCTGGCCGGCAGGCGGCGGGCCCTGGCAAAGGCGATTACCCTGGTGGAGAGCAGCCGGGCGGATCATCAGGATAATGCACAGCAACTTCTGGCCAGTCTGTTGCCCCATACGGGAAAGTCGATCCGTCTTGGTTTTACCGGAACGCCGGGCGTTGGGAAATCCACTTTTATTGAGGCTTTTGGCCTTCAATTGACCGCCCAGGGACATCGTGTGGCGGTTTTGGCGGTTGATCCGTCCTCAACGCGCACGGGCGGGTCCATTTTAGGTGACAAGACCCGTATGGAGCTATTATCCAAAGACCCGAACGCCTTCATCCGGCCAACGCCTTCTGGCGGGACGCTAGGCGGTGTGGCGCGGCGCACGCGGGAGGCCATGCTGCTCTGTGAGGCGGCGGGCTATGATGTGGTGCTCATTGAGACCGTCGGCGTGGGCCAGTCGGAAATTGCCGTAGCAGATATGGTTGATATGTTTCTGTTGATGTTATCGCCCGGCGGCGGTGATGATCTTCAGGGCATCAAACGCGGTATCATGGAGCTGGCCGATCTGGTGATTATCAACAAGGCAGACGGCGATTTTAAAAAGGCCGCCATGCGCGCCGCAGGGGATTATACATCGGCTTTGCATCTGATGCGGCCGAAATTCCCCTGCTGGACGGCGGATGTTGTGTTGACCTCGGCACTAAATAATGAGGGGTTGGGTATGGTCTGGCAAAAAATCCAAGAGTTTGAGACCGCCATGAAGGACAGTGGTCAATTGGAAAAAATGCGGGCGGAACAGGCAAAGGCATGGATGTGGTCCGAAATTCATGATCAATTGATCGACGTGTTTAAAAGCCGCCACCCGGATAAAGTTACGGATATGGAACAGCAGGTATTGGCGGGGAAAACGCCGCCGACGGCGGCGGCACATCTTCTCCTAAAAGATTTTCTCGGATAAATAATTGGCTTTGTCCGGTTTTTTGTTCTCGATGGTCATTTAATTAGGGAAACAGGCCGCAAAATCCCTTGACCTATCCCTGTCAATGCCATATATACCGCTTTCATATTTAGCGGGTTCCCCCTGTCGATTCTATGGAAATCGCGGTGGCGAACCGAAACAGATTAAATGATTTAAGGACAAAATTATGTCACGCGTATGTGAATTGAGCGGTAAAGCGGTGATGAGCGGCAATAATGTCAGCCACGCCCTGAACAGAACCCGCCGGGTATTCCGCCCTAATCTGATTACTACAAAATTACTGAGCGATAGTCTTGGCCTGTCTGTTTCCATGAAAATTTCCACCAGTGCGCTGCGCACGGTTGAACATAATGGTGGTCTGGATAATTTTCTGATGAAAGCCAATGACGTTAACTTGTCATTGAAAGCGCGCCGCCTGAAAAAACTGGTGAAAAAGAAACTGGCTGACAAGGCCGCTTAATTTGCATCGACCAGAATTCTATTAAAGCCGTTGATTTGTTCAGCGGCTTTTTTTATGGTCGGCTCCATACGGAACATCATCAGTAAATTGCGCTGCAATCGGTTATAATTATTGTCCGACATGATATAGATGATGGTCTCGCCCGCCTCATTCTGCCGAACGGCCAGAGCTTCCATATTATCCAGATTAAAAGGAAAGGCGAGGTCGGCAATGATTTCGCCTTTAATGGATGTCCCGACCTTGATGGCATTGGACGGAAGGCGGGTCAGCCGCGCCGCCATGCCTTTGGCCAATGAAAAATGTCGCTCCAGCACGAGAACATCCCCATCTGGCAGGGTTGCCATGTCTGTCGGTTTATAGGAGGGGCTGGTTTGATATTTCAAGGATTGCACCTTGCCATGTCCGATGAGCCAGCCTTGGGCGTGCGTATCATTGCCGTCGGTCAGGGTATTTTCCGAGAAAGCCAGCATCCGGCCATCGGGCAGAGTGGTGAGCGCTTCAATCCCCAAGTTATCGGGCAGGGAGGCATAGGTATCGGGCAGCTCGGGTGCAAAACTGACGTTCTGGGCATGGGCTGAAAAAAGGGAATAATAATCAAAGGTGTGATTGGCTTGAAAATACCGCAAAGTATGAGGACTTTCAAAAGAAACCACGTAGCCCGCGCCATCTACGGCGGTTATGGCCTCCGCATCAAGGGCGCTGTTTTTTTCCTGACCGGCAATATTCTTTAGCGGCGCCATGCGGGCGTTTTTGATGTCGACCAGATTGTTGTCGCTGCTATATACCATATCGGCCACCAGCCATTGGCTGCTGTCGGATATGCCCAGAATGCGCTGACCATCGGGGCTGATGACAAAACTGGAAATACCGCCAAAATGACTTTTGGGGCTGGTGATTTTCAAACCACCCAAATAATGTAATTTGCCAACAGTTTTAAGCGCCGTATTTTGATGGTTAAGTGGGATTATTGTCGCGGTCAATGGGACAGCATATTCATTATTCTGCTGATTTTTAGAGTTGGACTCAGCCTGTGCCAAAGTTAATATGGTACTTACGGCAACGGCCATAATTCCATAAAAGTTGATCCATTTTCGACGTCGTTTTGTCATATTTTTCCAGCGTTCCCCTACTCTTTTGCCATAAATATTTTATACCATTTAAGCAGTTATTCATAAGAATATGTTAAGAATAAGGTGAGATCATAGCGTTATATAAAAGACAGTTATAATCAGAAGAAAAAAAAGTGCTAGCAGAAAAAACAGAAAGCTTAAAAACCGGGCAGAATGAAACTATCTCTGTGGGCGAAGAAAAAGAGCAGAAATATATTCTGGTGCAGGTTGCCCTGCGGCTGTTTTATGAAAAAGGCTACGGCAAAGTAAAATTTTCTGATATAGCCAAGGGGGCCAATGTGTCGGTCAAAACGGTTCAAGGGTATTTCTCCGCGCCGGAGGAAATTTGTCATCAGGTTATTGACGAGCATTTGGCAAATCAGGCGGCCTTGTTCGAGAAAATTAATCAAAATAGCAACGCCCGTCAGCGCTTGAGTATATATCTGGATAGTTTTGTTGACAGTACGGATAGTCTTATTGCCTGGGGCTGCCCATTGACGAACCTGTATTTTGATGTGAAACGCGCGGAGGGCACCCTTGCCGCCCATGCCAGCAAACTTTTGCAAAACCGTCTGGACTGGATCAGGGAGCAATTCGTGCTGATTACCCGGGTGGAAGATATTTCAGACCTGCCCGAACGTCTGGCCAGTGCCATTCATGGCATCGCCATCATGGCGCAGGTGACGGGTAATGACCGGCTGATCAGCGGTCAAGTCAATCAGCTTAAATCCTGGATTCGTTCGATGTAATCTCGGGCATACAGGTTCAGTTGACTTTTCTTTTGCGGGTTTTTTCTCTTTTGCGGGTTTTTTCGTCAAACAAATCGGATAATTGCTCGGTGATTGCCCCGCCCAATTGTTCCGCATCCATGATGGTGATGGCATTTTGGTAATAACGGGTCACATCATGGCCGATACCGATGGCCAGCAATTCCACGGGGGAGCGTTTTTCAATCCAGTCAATAACCGATCGCAGGTGGTCTTCGAGGTAATTGGCACTATTGGTGGACAGGGTGCTGTCGTCCACCGGCGCGCCGTCAGAAATGACCATCAGAATGCGCCGCTCTTCGGATTTATTCACCAATCGGCTATGGGCCCAAAGCAGAGACTCGCCGTCAATATTCTCTTTCAACAGCCCTTCTTTCAGCATCAGCCCCAGGTTATTGCGCGTCCGCCGCCACGGGCTGTCGGCGGTTTTATAGATGATATGCCGCAGGTCATTCAGCCGGCCCGGTTTGGGGGTTTTGTCATTTTCCAGCCATTCAAGGCGGCTTTTACCGCCTTTCCAGGCTTTGGTGGTGAAGCCCAAAATCTCCACCTTGACCCCACATCGCTCGAGCGTGCGGGCCAGAATATCGGCGCACATGGCGGCAATCGTTATCGGCCGTCCGCGCATGGAACCCGAATTATCAATCAATAATGTCACCACCGTATCCTTGAAATCGGTATCATTCTCGACCTTAAAGGACAGGGCGTGCAGTGGGTTGGTTACCACGCGGGTCAGGCGGGCGGTATCCAGAATACCCTCCTCCAGATCAAAATCCCAAGACCGTCTTTGCTGCGCCATGAGCATGCGTTGTAATCGGTTGGCCAATTTTGAAATTACCCCATGCAGGCCGCTGAGCTGCTGATCCAGATTGCGCCGCAAGTGGGTAAGTTCCTTAGCATCACACAGCTCTTCGGCCGGTATAATTTCATCATGTTTGGTGCTATAGATTGAATATTGCGGCCCCTGCGCCTGTTGCGTGGCCAGATCATTGGGATCGAATCGGCCCTTGCTGGTGGCTTCCTCCGCCATCATATCACTGATCATCTCTTCGGTCAGATCTGCGGCCATCTCACTGGTTTCGTCGGTGCCCTCCTCTTCACCTGCGTCCTCCTGGCCAGAAGTATCATCGGTGCCGTCATCACTATCCTCTGCCTCAATGCCGGACTCTTCATCGGGCATATCTTCCTTACTGGGTGCGTTACTTTGATCATCCGCCTTGAAGTCATCGGCCAGATCAAGGTCGGTAATGATTTTTCGGCTCAGGCGGCTGAAAGCTTCCTGATCGGTCATATGTACTGTGAGTTGATCAAGATGGCGGGCGGCTTTGGCTTCGATTCGGCTGCGAAATTGATTGACCACGTCATCAGTGACGTCCGGCGGGTCTGCGTGGGTCAGTCGTTCCCGCACCAGCAGCCGCAAGATATCCCCAAGCGGCGGATCGTTACTCTCTTCGGGCAAGGTCAGGCGGTTTTTGGTATAATGGGCCTCCAGAACAGCCGCAATATTCTGGGCGACGCCGGGCATTTTCCGGGCCCCAATAGATTCGACCCGGGCCTGTTCCATTGCCTCATAAACTGCCAGAGCCATGGGCCTGTCAGGGGCGTATTTGAGATGTAGTGCAGGATTATGATAGCGCAGCCTTAGGGCATGGCCATCGGCCATTCCGCGCGCTCTGGCCACTTCATCGGCGGTCAAATCAATCGACAATAGGGGCAGGCGGCCCGATGTGCCGGAAATATCACTATTCTCGGCACCAAAACTGATCTCAAGCCCCGGCTGATCTGCTATGGCCCGCGTGGCCGCAGATAGGGCATGTTTGAATTGATCCAGTTTATGGGCGGCTTTTTTTTGCATGGTTTTCTGGCCAATCAGGCCGGTTGCGGGGCGGGAGAAACCGTAGATTCCGGTAATTCCGTTCCAAAGCAGCGTTGATAATATTCGGCGACCACGGGTCGTTCCAGCTCATCACATTTGTTAAGAAAAGTGACACGAAATGCGAAAGCCACATCCTTAAAAATCGCGGCATTTTCCGCCCAGGTCAGCACCGTACGCGGTGACATGACCGTTGAAATATCACCGCCGATAAATCCGCTGCGACTCAGGTCGGCGACCTGCACCATTTGTTTGATCAGTGTGCGGCCTTTTTTATCCTGAAGGGCCGGCAATTTGGCCAGGACAATATTTTCCTCAATCTCATGGGGCAGATAATTGAGGGTGGTGACAATATTCCACCGGTCCATCTGGCCCTGATTGATCTGTTGTGTGCCATGATAAAGCCCGGATGTATCACCAAGACCAATGGTATTGGTGGTGGAAAACAGCCGGAATGAAGGATGGGGCTTGATCACTTTATTCTGATCAAGCAGGGTCATTTTCCCCGCCACTTCCAGCACCCGCTGGATAACAAACATCACGTCAGGGCGGCCCGCATCATATTCATCAAAGACCAATGCGGTTGGCGTTTGCACGGCCCAGGGCAGAATGCCTTCCTGAAATTCTGTGACCTGCATCCCGTCTTTCAAGACGATGGCATCCTTGCCGACAAGGTCAATACGGCTGATATGGCTGTCCAGATTTACCCGCACACAAGGCCAGTTGAGCCGGGCGGCAATCTGTTCAATATGAGTGGATTTTCCCGTGCCGTGATAGCCCTGTACCATCACGCGGCGGTTATAGGCAAAACCCGCCAGAATGGCCAGAGTGGTATCATGGTCAAAGATATAATTATCGTCCACTTCCGGGACATGTTCATTGGCCTCTGAAAATCCGGGAACCTCGATATCACTGTCGATGCCGAATGTCTGATGGACATTCAATGTGATGTCGGGAAGGCCGGCCTGTGATTCTGTCGTTTGTGCGTGGGTCATTTGTCGGTCCATTTTAACTTATATGCTTTCTTTATGTCGTTCATTGTGGCAGTTTCGTCAAGTCTAAAGACAGGATATGACAGGATATATAGATATGAGCGTTGCAGAAAATATTGAACAGAAAATTCGCGCCGGCCTGAATGTAAGCCATATGGAGCTGGTTGATGAATCCCATAAACATGCGGGACATGCGGGTGCCCCTGCGGGCGGGGAAAGCCATTATCGCCTGTTGGTTGTCTCGCCCGATTTTACTGGAAAAAACCGTGTTGCCCGCCAAAGGGAGATATACCGTATCTTGAAAGATGAAATGGCAGGGCCGGTTCATGCCCTGTCCCTTGATGCCCGATCACCAGAAGAGTAAGTGTCATGTTAAAAGCCAAAATCATTCCCGTAACCCCCTTTCAGCAGAATTGTAGCCTCGTCTGGTGTGATGAAACCATGAAGGGGGCGGTTATTGATGCGGGCGGAGACGTGGATGTCATCATGGCCGCCATCAAGCAATATGGCGTCGATGTGGAAAAAATCCTGATCACCCATGGCCATCTGGATCATGCGGGCGGGGCGGCGGAACTTGCGGAAAAACTGCATATTCCGATCATCGGCCCGCAAAAGGAAGATAAATTCTGGATTGACCAAATCCCGGAGAATTGCCGCAATTATGGTCTGCCTGAGGGGCGATCGTTCGATCCCGATCAATGGCTCGAGGGCGGGGATACGGTATCGTTCGGCAATATCACCATGGATGTTTATTTCTGCCCCGGTCATACGCCGGGCCATGTGATCTTTCACGAGAAAAACGCCAAATTTGCCTTTGTCGGGGATGTGCTGTTTCAAGGCTCTATCGGCCGGACAGATTTTCCGCGCGGCAATTATGCCACCTTGATTAAATCAATCAAGGAACAGCTCTGGCCGCTCGGCAACGAGACAAAATTCATCTCCGGCCACGGCGCCATCTCCACCTTCGGCGCCGAACGCGCCAGTAATCCGTTTGTGGGTGATGGGGTTTAGGTTTAATTGATCCCCTATCAACATCTGCGATGTCTTTTTTCGTTTTGCTGGATTACCGCTTTCGAGGGAATGAGGGCAGAGAAAGTTTTAGGGTCAGCGTAAATTAATTAGGTGTATTTTTGAGATTTTTTTAAGGACTGGGCGGCTACTTTATTTGTCCATTTTGTTATTTTATATAAGTAAAAACACTCTATGAATCTCTGTGATAGAAGTTATTATCACGCCTATGAGATGTCCTGCGGGGGAGCATCTATGGTTGGGGGCATAACAAAGATGAATACGAATAACGACATGCGCATGGCCCTGAATCAGGAGGCTGAGTTATGAACAGACGAGAATTTCTGGGCGGTGCCTCGCTTGCCGGGGCCGTTGCATCGGTGCCTTTGATACGGGCGCGGTCGGTTTTCGCCAGCGACTTGCCGTCCGACCTTACCGATATGAGCGCGTCCGTCCTCTCTGCGGCGATTAAGCAAAGACATGTCACCTGCAAAGAGGTCATGCAGGCTTATCTTGAGCGAATTCATCGGTATAATCCTGTATATAATGCCATCGTCAGCCTGCGCGACGATCAGACGTTGATTGCCGAGGCTGATGCGGCAGACAAGGCGCTCGATAGGGGCGAATATTGGGGCTGGATGCATGGGATGCCCCATGCTGTCAAGGATCTGAACGATGTGAAGGGCTTGCCGACGAGCCAGGGGTCACCGATTTTTGCAGGTCAGGTTGCCGATGCCGACAGTTTTGCGATTGGCCGAATTCGCGCGCAGGGGGCCATTTTTATTGGCAAGACCAATACGCCCGAGTTTGGCATGGGCTCACAGTCCTACAATCCGGTTTTCGGCACGACAGGCTGCGCTTATAATCCCGCGCTCACGGCGGGCGGAAGCAGTGGCGGGGCCGCCTGCGGGCTGGCAACCCATATGCTGCCGGTTGCCGATGGCGGCGATATGATGGGGTCATTGCGCAACCCCGGTGCATACAACAATGTCATTGGGTTCAGGCCGACCTTTGGACGTGTTCCTGAGGGCGGCGCGGGCGACCTGTTTTATCTGCAACTGGCTGTCAGCGGTCCGATGGGCAGAAACAGCGAAGACACGGCCCGCTTGCTCTGTACGATGGCGGGCGATAGCGCCGCCGAACCCTTAGCTTTACGCGACGAGCTGCCGCCGCCCGATCATTTTGCCGCGACCAATCTCCAGGGCCTGAAAATTGGCTGGATGGGTGACTATGATGGTTATCTGGAAATGGAGCCGGGCATCGTCGATCTATGCGAGAAAAGTCTGGCCATATTGGCGGGGCATGGCGCGGTCATTGACCCTTGTCAGCCCGACTATAACATGCACCGCTTATGGGAAACATGGCTGACCCTGCGCCACTGGAGGCGTCACAGCCTGCGCGCGCTATATGACGATAAAAAGACACGGGAAAAACTCAAACCAGAAACGATCTGGGAGATTGAAGGCTCGTTCAAGACCTCTTCAACCCAGATTTACGATGCGGGGATTGCTCGTTCCGATTGGTTCCGTTCTCTCCGGCTACTTTTCGATCGCTATGACCTGCTCGTCCTGCCGACGGCTCAGGTATTTCCCTTTTCAAAGGATGTGCATTGGCCGAAAAAGATCAACGACCGGGAAATGGATACCTACCATCGCTGGATGGAAGTGGTCATCGGCGGGTCACTTGCGGGCCTGCCGACGGCGAATGTTCCGGTTGGATTTGACAAACAAGGGCGACCAATGGGCATGCAGATCATGGGGCCTCTCGGGGAGGATCAACGTGTGCTGGAATTCGCTATGGCCTATGAGACCGTCACCGAACATCTCTCTGTCCGCCCAAAAATGACAGAAGGGTGAGGCGGCTCATACCCTCGCCCTTTGATAGGTCATATCAGGCAGACTATTTTGTGTCATGGTGATCAGGCGGGCCAAGAGGGCGGATTTTTCGGGGCTTTGGTGATGGGTGCTGAGATGGAAACCGATTTCGCGGTCGAAGTCATAGCCGACCATCGGCCGGCGGGTGACACCATCGGCCTGATAATGGGCCGGCATGGTGGTGAAACCAACGCCCGCCGCAACCATGGCCAGCGCCCGCTCGTCCTGCGCGGTGCGGTAAACCAGTCTTGGGCGCACATTATGATCGGTGAAAAACCGGCTCGTCTCGCTTAACACTTCGCAGCGACTGCGCACGATGGTCGGCTCATTGGCCAGTTCGATCGGCTGGATGGTTTTTTTTTCGGCCAGCGGATGGTGGCTCGCGATGGCCAAGGAATAAGGCTCACGATACAGAGGCACAGTATTATTATCAGTACTATTCTTGTGGCTGGGTCTGATGATGGTCAGGGCTAGGTCAATTCGGCCCTCATCCATGCGGTTTTGGATTTCCTGTTCGGTGCCATCGAATAATTCCGTGATCAATCCGGCTTCCTGCTGTTGAAAAGTTTGTAACATCTGGCGGATGGACTGGGACGGAATGGTCATTAAAATCCCCAATCTCAGCAGTTTTGGCGTATCTTGCGTATTCATGGCGGCTTCGGCCAGATTAAGCTGATGCATCACCGCCTTGGCCCGCGCGACAAAACGGGTACCATTCTCCGTCAGGAATACCCGTTTGCTGGACCGGTCAAACAATCTGGTGCCGAGATGTTCTTCCAGTTTTTTAATACCCGCAGATAAGGTCGGCTGGGTGACATAGACCCGGGCAGCGGCCTTGGTAAAGCTACCGGTTTCCACAACGGCCAGAAAATATTTCAACTGATAAAATTCAATCATGGATTTGATCCATCTTTCACGGACTAGCGATTAAACGCCCGGCATTTTTGACAAGATCACCGCTGGCCGGCCCCATATTGAACAGAAGGTCAATGAGGCTCAGGTCTGGGATAAAGGCCGCACCCTGATCATAGATCGGATGGATAAATTCCTGCCAGAAATGCTGGATGTTATTCTGTTTGAAGGTGGCTTCGTTCAGATAGGCGCGCGAGCCTTCGTTCGAGACATATTGGTCCGCGCCGGTGATTTTGCAAATCTCAATCAACATGTCCGTACTCTGGGCCGAGATGTCAAATTCTTCGCTGTGGAAAATCTTGGGAGACAGCTCAAGCCAATCGATAAATTGCAATAATAACATATTATTCAGCGCGATCAGATTTCGATGGGGCTGTTCAATAATGCGCTCAATTTCCGGATAATAATCAGCGAAAAAAGGTCGTTTGGCGTAATTTGCCGAAATGCTTTTCAGGTGTTTTCGCTTCCAGTGATCATCGGCTATCAGGGTATCTTGCAGGCTCTGGCGCGGTTCAGGGTTTTTTTGAACCGGCACGGTCAGGAATATTTTGCCTGTGTCTGTGCCTGGGCCCGACCTGATCTGATTGCGGATATGCCAGCTGCGTTTGACAAATTGACAATGGCCGAGCAGGACGAGGCCATCGCAAAGGGAAATTTTGTTCAACAGGTGAATGCTGGGCAGATAAACCGGCTGATGTGTGCATATCCTCATGATGTTTGATGATCCTGTTGAATAGTTGCGCAAAATTTATCGATTTCTTTGGCTGCCCTGAGCATGCCCTTGCCGTCAATTTTTTTCTTATCGGATTTTGTGGGAAAATTATAGGCTGCGGCGATCATATTGCCAACCTTCTTCATGTCCATACCGTCCTCAAAGCCCAAGCTTAAAGCCATGTCATGTTCGGCAAACCACGTGGCTTCGGGGATGAGATTTTCTTCCTGGGGGAAGATGATCGCCGGACAGCCGCTGGCCAGCGTTTCATAAACGATCATGCCGCCCGTGATCAGGGCGATACTGTGATGGGCCAGTAATTGTGCGAGCTCGGCCTGGGGGATATTCTGGCGCAGCGTTATGTCAAGTTTTTTGCAGGCGGTGCGGGCGGCAGCCATTTCGGGAAATGCCGCGCCAACGATCATGGTTACTTTGCCATGGATGGGCTGCAGGAAAGGGCTGTGCGCACCGGTGAGGGCCAAGGCCCATTGGGCCGCCCGCGCGCCGCCGCCGATGACAATAAGCAGATTTTTTTCCTGCGGTTTTTGCCAAGTGACCGCGCCAAAGACCGGATTAAGCAAGGCATAGTCACTGCCGCAGAAAATAGCTGATTTCTCAGAAATCGCTGACTTTCCAGAAATCAAAGGATAGTGATGATAATTTTCAAGGATCGTGCCGTTAAAAACCAGATCGGCCTGCACATCACCGCCGTAATCATCGATCGCAATCACTGAAAAAGCACTCCTGTGATAGCTGGCCCAGGTTGCTGCTGTCTGATCCGGCTGATCAATCAATAGCAAGTCCGCCTTGATTTTTTGTGCATAGTCCAAAAAATCCGCGCATTTGTCTTCTTCCGAGGCGGCTTGTGTCAGGCTATGGCGGGTGATCGTGTCATTATCAAATAATAAATCCAGCGGATCGCCGCTGCCGCAGATATGAATGTCCAGAGGGCTTTTGATCTGGCGCAATAATTCTGCCACCCGCGTGCCATGACCCAGCCCGATAGCGTGATCCGCATCAAGCCGCACGCATAGTCTAATCCGGTCAGACCTCATTATTTCACCATGTCCCATGACAATGGGCTGCCTCTGGGAATATCACGAGTGGCCTTTTTTCCGATCAGCTCGCCGTAATATTTTGGCTTCAGGCCAAGACCGGGGCGGATCGAGCGGATATTTTCCGCGCTTAAGCGTGCATCTTTGGCAATATCGGCAACGGCATAGAGACTGCGGCGGAAAAGCTGATTTTCAATTTCACTGTCTTTTAGATCGTAATCGACCCGGCCAAGGGCCGCATGGGCGACCTTGCAGTTGGTGACAAGATCGGCGAATTCCTGTGGCTCAAGGGAAAAAGCACTATCGACTCCGCCTTCGGCACGGCTGAGGGTGATATGTTTCTCGATGACAGATGCGCCGAGCGCGGTGGCCGCTACGGGAACGGCAATCCCGTGACTATGATCGGACAGGCCGCAGAATACCTTAAATTCTCGGCCAATATCCGCCATGGTGCGCAGATTGGCCTCAGCCGGGTCGCTGGGATAGCCGCTGACACAATGCAGCACAACCAGCTGATGATTATTACAGTCTCTAACCGCCGCGACCGCTTCAGATATCTCATCTTTGCTGGCAAGCCCCGTGGACATGATCAATGGTTTTCCCGTTTGTGCCGCATAGCGGATCAGCGGCAGGTCAACAAGCTCGAAGGAAGCAATTTTATAGGCCGGCGCGTTCAGGTTTTCCAGAAAATCAACGGCGGTTTTGTCAAAGGGCGAGCTGAACAGGGTAATATCCTGTTTTGCCGCATGGTCAAACATGGCCTTATGCCAATCCCAGGGGGTATGGGCCTCCTGATAAAGTTCATACAGGTTGCGCCCGGCCCATAGGCCTTCCTTGATCAGAAATTCATCGCCGTCATGATCTATCGTAATGGTATCGGCGGTATAGGTCTGGATTTTGACCGCATGAACCCCGGCCCGCGCCGCCGCATCGATGATAGCAAGCGCCCGGCCAAGGTCACCATTGTGATTGCCGGAAATTTCCGCAATGATATAGGGGGGCTGTCCTTCGCCAAGCTCGTGTTTACCGATTTGAAAATTTTTATTCACCGCCGCAGGCTCCGGTTGTTTACGGGTTTAGCGTTTGAGTATACGCGATTAATATTATCTGTAAACATCTGTAGAATAATGATAAACTTCTTCAGGTAAAAAAAGCGCGAGGCATTTTAAGAAACCCTATGACAAAATTAGCATTGCTGGGCGGCGATCCCGTCAGAACAGAATTATTTCCGGCCCATAATTTTATCGGCCAGCAAGAAAAACAAAAAGTCATGGAAATCATGGATAGTGGGGTCTTGTCCCGCTTTCTCGGGGTATGGCACGATGATTTTTATGGCGGCGATGAGGTTCAGGCGTTTGAAAAAGAATGGGCCTGCAGCTATCAGGCCAAATTTGGTATTTCTGTCAACAGCTGCACCAGCGGCCTTTATGCGGCGGTCGGCGCCGCCGGGGCTGGCCCGGGGGATGAGGTCATTGTCTCGCCCTATAGCATGGCCGCTTCTGTCACGGCCGCCGTGGCCTTTAACGCGGTGCCGGTCTTCGCCGATATTGACCCGAAGAATTTTTGCCTGAGCCCCGCCAGTATTCGGGCGAAGATCACCGAACGCACCAAAGTCATCATTGTGGTGCATCTGTTTGGCCATCCGGCGGATATGGATGAGATTATGGCGATTGCGGACGCTCATAATATCACGGTGATTGAGGATTGCGCGCAGGCCCCCTGCGCCAGTTATAAAGGCCGCCCAGTTGGCACCCTTGGTCATATGGGGGTTTTCTCGCTCAATTATCATAAACATATTCATTCAGGCGAAGGCGGGATTATTGTCACCAATGATGCGCGACTGGCGGATCGTTTGCAGCTGATCCGAAATCATGCCGAGGCCGTTGTCAATGGGCGCGAGGTTGACAGTCTGGTCAATATGGTCGGATTTAATTTCCGCCTTGGGGAACTGGAAGCCGGAATCGCCCGGGTGCAATTGTCCAAAAGTCAGGAACTTGTTGATCATCGCCGGCGGAATATGGCCTATTTTAACCGCAATCTGCCGCCCATTCCCGGCCTTGCCATCGCCCATGCTGCCGATTATGTCGCCCATGCCTATTATTCGGCGGTGCTGAATTATGATGCGGCGGCGGCCGGATTGTCCCGGGATATGCTGATCCGGGCCCTGCATGCGGAACTGCCGGAAACCGATATGCGCAAGGGCCACGGCCCGTTGATTGGCGGCGGTTATGTCAAACCGATTTATCTCTATCCCATGTTTCAGCAGCAGATCGCTTATGGTACGCTTGGCTGTCCGTTCAAATGCCCCCATTACAAAGGGCAAGTGGATTATGGCGTGGGCCTGTGTCCAGAGACGGAAAAAGCCCATGCAACGATCATCACCCATGAATATATGCAGCCGTCATTGACGCAAAGTGATATGGATGATGTGTTAAAGGCTTTTGAAAAGGTTGCGGATAATATTGATCAGCTTCGGGCTTATGAAACCAACAGTTAATAGAAATTATCTATGAAACCAATAAATATTAGTGATTTTATCTATGACTATTTTTGCGCTATAGTAACGGTCAACATAAGCTTAAGGATGGGAAAAACCACATGACGATCATTCATTCTTCCCTTGATCGCACGTCACCTGAATATCTGGCCAACCAAAAGGCCATGGGGGATATTACGGCTGATCTGGCGGCCAAACTTCAGCAGATTGAAAAGGGCGGCGGCGAGAAATATTGCCAGCGTCATCTGGGTCGGGGCAAACTTTTGCCGAGGGACCGGGTTAATCGGCTTTTGGATAAGGGCTCGGCTTTTCTGGAATTTTCACAGTTGGCCGCGTATGACATGTACAGCAAGGATGTGGCGGCGGCAGGTATGATCACCGGCATTGGCCGGGTGGCGGGCCTTGAATGTGTTATCGTTTGTAATGATGCCACGGTAAAGGGCGGCAGCTATTTTCCGATGACCGTCAAAAAACATCTGCGCGCGCAGGAAATAGCCGCGCAGAATAATCTGCCCTGTATTTATCTGGTTGATAGCGGCGGTGCCAATCTGCCGTCACAGGATGATGTCTTTCCCGACAAAAATCATTTTGGCCGGATTTTTTACAATCAGGCCACGATGTCCGCCAAGGGCATTCCGCAAATCGCGGTGGTGATGGGGTCCTGTACGGCAGGCGGGGCTTACGTTCCGGCCATGAGTGATGAAAATGTCATCGTGAAAGAACAAGGGACGATTTTTCTTGCTGGCCCGCCGCTGGTTAAGGCGGCAACGGGCGAGGTGGTGAGCGCCGAAGATCTGGGCGGCGGTGATGTGCATACCCGCATATCCGGTGTTGCCGATCATCTGGCGCAGGACGATAACCATGCCCTTGAGATTGCCCGAACCATTGTGGGTAATCTCAATCGTCAAAAGACCAATCCCCTGGCCATGAAAGAAAGCCAGCCGCCGCTGTATGACCCGTCCGAACTTCATGGTATTATCCCATCTGACCTGAAAACCCCCTATGACGTGCGGGAGGTTATCGCCCGTATTGTCGACGGCAGTGAATTTGATGAATTTAAAAAACGGTACGGCACCACACTGGTTTGCGGTTTCGCTCATATATTCGGTATGCCCGTGGGCATTGTGGCCAATGAAGGCGTGATTTTTTCTGAATCCGCCCTGAAGGGGGCGCATTTTGTTGAATTATGTAACCACCGGGGCATTCCGCTGGTTTTCCTGCAAAATGTGACCGGCTTTATGGTTGGCCAGAAATATGAGTCCGGCGGCATCGCCCGGGACGGTGCCAAGCTGGTCACGGCGGTATCCTGCGCGCAGGTGCCAAAATTCACCGTGATTATTGGCGGCTCATTCGGGGCGGGCAATTACGGCATGTGTGGGCGGGCCTTTAATCCGCGGTTCTTATGGATGTGGCCTAATGCCCGGGTGTCAGTGATGGGCGGCGAACAGGCGGCTAATGTGCTGGCGAGCGTCAAGCGGGATGGCATTACCCGGCAGGGCGGGACATGGACAGCAGAGGAAGAAACGGCGTTCAAACAGCCGATCGAGCAGCAATATGAGACTCAGGGGCATCCCTATTATGCTTCGGCCCGGCTGTGGGATGACGGGGTGATTGACCCAAAGGATACGCGGCGTGTCCTGGGCCTTGGCCTGTCGGCGAGCCTGAATGCCCCGTTTGGCCCCACCACCTATGGTGTTTTCAGAATGTAGGCCGAAAGGCAAAGGAAATCAGATGGTATATACAACTGTAATCTTGGAGCGCGGCGATGAGGGCATTGCCAGGATCACGTTAAACCGACCAGAGGTTCATAATGCCTTTGATGAAGTGATGATTGCCGAGCTTCGGGATATTTTTCAGACGCTTGAGGAAGATAATCACTGCCGAGCAGTGGTGCTGACGGGCGCGGGAAAAAGCTTTTCTGCCGGGGCTGATCTCGGCTGGATGAAGCGGGCGGCAGATTTCTCTCATAGCCAGAATATGTCCGATGCAGAAAATCTGGCGTCGATGCTGAATGCTTTCTATAGCTTAAATAAACTGACCATCGCCTGCGTGCGCGGCGCGGCCCTGGGCGGCGGCCTTGGTCTGATATGCTGCTGCGATCTTGTCATTGCTGACGTCACGACCACATTTGCCCTGTCGGAGGTGAAGATTGGTCTGATCCCGGCGACAATTTCCCCCTATGTTCTGGCGGCGATGGGCGGGCGTAACGCCCGGCGTTATTTCCAGACAGGGGAGCGTTTCAAGGGACAGCGGGCCTATGATTTGGGACTGGTGCATGAATTGACGACCACTGAAGAGGAAATGGCGGTGCAATTGGCGGTCATTCAGGATCATATCCGCACGAGCGGGCCTTTTGCCATGCGCGAAGCCAAGCGGCTGAGTATGGATTATGCCGGCCAGCCGATCACCGCTGACATGATGGCGGATTCTGCCGAACGCATTGCGGTCGTTCGCGCCCGCGCTGAAGCCAAAGAAGGTCTGAATGCGTTCCTTGATAAAAGAAAACCCGACTGGCCCTATAAGGACAGGTCATGATGTTTAACAAAATACTGATAGCCAACCGGGGGGAGATTGCCTGCCGGGTGATCGAAACGGCTCGAAAGAATGGCATCAGAACGGTGGCGGTCTATTCGGATGCGGATGGTACGGCCCGTCATGTGCGCCGCGCGGATGAGGCGCACCATATTGGTGGCGCGGCGGCAAAGGATAGTTATCTTCTGCCGGACGTCATTCTGGATGTGGCCCGGCGCACCGGGGCAGAGGCTATTCATCCGGGCTATGGATTTTTGTCGGAGAATGCGGATTTTGCCGAGGCTTGCGCCCGGGCAGATATCGTCTTTATCGGCCCAAATGCGGACAGTATCAGGTCAATGGGCCTGAAAGACAAAGCCAAGGAAATCATGGCGCAGGCCGGGGTGCCGGTGGTGCCGGGCTATCAGGGGCAAGACCAAACCCCGGCATTTCTGCAAAAACAGGCCGATCAGATTGGTTATCCTGTGCTGATCAAGGCGGTTGCGGGCGGCGGCGGCAAGGGCATGCGTCTGGTGGAGCGTGCCGGCGATTTTATGTCCTCACTGGAAAGCTGTCAGCGCGAAGCGGCGGCATCCTTTGGCAATGCCCATATATTGATAGAAAAATATCTGACCAAGCCACGCCATATTGAGGTGCAGGTCTTTGGCGATAATTTTGGCGATGCGGTTTATCTCTATGAGCGGGATTGTTCCCTGCAACGCCGTCATCAAAAGGTGGTCGAGGAAGCTCCGGCCCCAGGTATCTCAGATGACATGCGTGCCGCCATGGGCGATGCGGCGGTTACGGCGGCCAAGGCCATTGGTTATGCTGGCGCGGGCACCATTGAATTTATTGTCGATGTGCAAAATGGTTTGGCGAATGCGCCGTTTTATTTTATGGAAATGAATACGCGGCTTCAGGTGGAACATCCGGTGACCGAATTGATCACCGGGCTTGATCTGGTGGATTGGCAATTGCGCATCGCGGCGGGTGAGAGAATTCCACTGGCCCAGGCTGACATCCCGCTGACGGGCCATGGGATTGAAGTGCGGCTTTATGCGGAAGATCCTGAAAATAATTTTATGCCGCAAACCGGGACAATCAGACATTTTTCAAGTCCGCCGCAGGATGAGCATTTTCGCCTTGATACCGGGGTTGAGGCCGGCGATGAGGTCAGCATTTATTATGATCCGATGATCGCCAAGTTGATTGTCTGGGACCGGGACCGGGACGGTGCGCTGCGTCAAATGAGCCGGGCCTTGAACTCAACCGCGGTGGCCGGACTTAAATGTAACCTTGAATTTCTTGGCCATATCATCCGCCATCCGGCGTTTGGCGCGGCCGATCTTGATACGGGATTTATCGAACGCTTTAAGGACGATCTGCTGCCGGAAAATAAATCTGTGGATCATACTATTCTTTGTTTGGCCGTTATGGCGGAACTTGGCCCTCATAGGACGGGCCGTGATCCGTGGGATTTTACCGATGGCTGGCGGCTTATTCTTGACCTCAAGACCACACTCACTTTTATAGATCAGGGCCAAGCCCAAGGCCAAATACGGGATGTTCAGGTCACCTACGGCGAAAATATTTTTTATCTGACCATTGAAGAGACGATCTTTGAGGTTCAGATATTGCGCCGGGACGGGGCCGGGCTTGACCTGATGGTCAATGGCCATAAAATTTCCGCCAAGGTTATTACGGATGGTCAGGATTTTACCATTTTTTATGACGGCACGGTGGCCTATCTACATCATTATCTGGCCGGGGCGGAGGGCGAGGATGAAAGCGGCGGCAGCGGCGTGATCACGACCCCAATGCCAGGCAAGATAGCGCAGATCATGGTCACGGACGGCGATCAGGTAACGCAAGGCCAGCCCCTGATGATACTCGAGGCCATGAAAATGGAACATACCATCAAGGCGCAGATCAGCGGCATAATAGAAGGCCTCAGCCTGCGCGCCGGAGATCAGGTCACGGACGGGGAGATACTGATCCGTATTATCGAGGATGAAGCATGACGGTCTCTTCACATGCCCCCGGTAAAGTTCGCCTTTATGAGGTCGGCCCGCGCGACGGGTTGCAAAATGAAAAGAAAATAGTCCCGACCGAGGTTAAGGTCGCGCTGATTGACAGGTTGGCGGCGGCGGGCCTGAAAAAAATTGAAGCCACCAGCTTCGTCTCCGCCAAATGGGTGCCGCAAATGAGCGATAATGCACAGGTCATGGCGGCGATCTCGCGCATGGCGGGCGTGGATTATCCGGTGCTGACGCCTAATTTAAAGGGCTTTGAAGCTGCGTTGCGTGCCGGAGCGACAGAGGCCGCGATATTCGGCGCAGCATCGGAAAGCTTTAGCCAGAAAAACATCAACTGTTCAATCAAGGAAAGTCTAGACCGTTTCGCGGACGTTATGGTGCGGGCAGCCGAAGAGAATATCGCCGTGCGCGGTTATGTTTCCTGCGTGGTGGCTTGCCCCTATGAGGGCCGGATTGACCCGCAAAAGGTCGCTGACGTGGCCGCAGAAATGATCCGCATGGGCTGCTATGAAATCTCCTTGGGCGATACCATTGGTGTTGGCACACCGAAAGATATTCGGGACATGCTGGATAGTGTGATGGCACAGGTGCCGGTGGAAAGGCTGGCTCTTCATTGCCATGATACCTATGGTCAGGCCCTGGCCAATATCCTGGCAGGGCTTGAGATGGGTATTTCGGTGATCGACAGTTCGGTTGCGGGTCTTGGTGGCTGTCCCTATGCCGCCAATGAATTTGGCGCGGCATCCGGTAATGCGGCGACCGAAGATGTTTTGTATATGCTGGACGGCCTTGGCATCGAAACCGGCGTTGATCTTGATAAAATTATTGAAGCCGCCTGGTATATCTCAGATTTTATGGGCCGTGCGCCCGCATCCAAAGTGGCGGCGGCGAGAAAAAATAATAACAGAGGATCAAACTGATGGTTTCCTATCCGACATTGAATTTTAATCACGGCGAAGAAATTGACATGCTGCGGGATACGGTGGCGAATTTTGCGGCCAGGGAATTGGCCCCCTTGGCCGAGGACATTGATGCCAGCAACACATTCCCCGAGGGCTTTTGGCGTAAAATGGGTGATTTGGGCATTCTGGGCGTGACCGTGGATGAGCAATATGGCGGCGTCAATATGGGCTATCTGGCCCATACGATTTGTATGGAGGAAATTTCGCGGGCCTCGGCCAGCGTGGGCCTTAGTTACGGTGCTCATTCCAACCTATGTGTCAATCAGATTAGCCGCAATGGCTCGGACGCGCAGAAGCAGAAATATCTGCCGAAGCTGATTACCGGCGAACATGTCGGTGCCCTGGCCATGAGCGAGCCTGGGGCGGGCTCCGATGTGGTCAGCATGAAATTACGCGCCGAAAAACAAGGCGAGCGTTATATCCTGAATGGCACTAAAATGTGGATCACCAACGGCCCCGATGCGGATACGCTGGTGGTTTATGCCAAGACCGATCTGGCTGCCGGGCCGAGCGGCATCAGTGCCTTTATCATTGAAAGAACCTTCAAGGGATTCAGCACGGCGCAAAAGCTTGATAAACTGGGGATGCGCGGCTCGAACACCTGTGAGCTGGTGTTTGAAGATTGTGAAGTGCCCGAGGAAAATATCCTCGGTCAGCTTGATGGCGGGGTGCGGGTTTTGATGTCCGGCCTTGATTATGAACGGGTGGTCTTGTCCGGCGGGCCGGTCGGCATTATGCAGGCCTGTCTGGATGTGGTGCTGCCCTATATTCACGAGCGCAAACAATTTGGCACCGCCATTGGCGAATTCCAGCTGATGCAGGGCAAGATTGCCGACATGTATACGGAACTGGCCGCCTGCCGTTCATATGTCTATGCAGTGGCCGCCGCCTGCGACCGGGGCGAAACTACCCGTAAAGATGCCGCAGGCTGCATACTTTATTCTGCTGAAAAGGCCACCCAAATGGCCCTGCAAGCCATTCAGGCTCTCGGCGGTAACGGCTATATCAATGAATTTTCAACGGGACGATTGCTGCGCGATGCCAAGCTCTATGAAATCGGTGCCGGCACCAGCGAAATCCGCCGCATGCTGATCGGTCGGGAACTGTTCGGTGAGACGATGTGAGGGGGAAAGTGAAATCCAATACCCTCTAATCCGCCACCATAACGTTATCCCTTGGGCGGATGTTGCCGTCTTGGGACAAGAGGATGGCGATCGGTCTGGTTTTGGGAAATTGGGAGAAGATGATCATCAGGATCACGGTGAAAGGCACACTGAGGAACATGCCCGCGATGCCCCAGATGCTGCCCCAAACCGCCAGAGATAACATGACCACAAGCGGGCTGAGGTTGAGGCTGTTGCCCATTAGTTTCGGCTCCAGAATGTTACCGATGGTTATTTGAATAGCGACCAGTGAGACAATCACGATCAGGAACGGGGTGAAAGTATCAAATTGCACCAGGCTTAGTACGGCTGGAAATAATACCGCGAGCATGGAACCAACTGTCGGGATAAAATTAAGCAGAAAGATAAAAAACGCCCAGAAACTGGCATTATTAACCCCGACGGTCACCAGCACGATGTAACAGGCCCCGCCGGTCAGGGCGCTGACGAATGTTTTGACGCCAATATAGGTCTTCACATCACTGGAAATATGCTCAAGAATATTAAATACTGTCTCCCGATGTTGGGAGCCTTCCATGAGCCGCGCTAATTTGATGTTAAAATATTTCTGTTCCAGCATCAAAAACAACACGTAAATCAAGATCAGGCTGGCGCTGCCGATGAGTGCGGCCAGCGTACCGGCAAGATTGGTGATAAAGGGGGTCAGATTAATCTGATGGATCAGCTGGGCGAAATTTGGCTCTTTTTCTATTCCGAGCAGATTAAAGACCTTGGTGCTCAATTTAATGAAATTTTCCTGATAGAGGGGCGCGGCTTCTTTCACTTCAATAATATTGCTGCTGATCATGCCAATCAGGAAATTTAAAATCAGGGCAATGGTCAGCAGGGAGGCAATATAGCTGACCACGCGCGGTAATCGCCATTTTCCAAGTTTGATTTTATGATAATAGTCAGACAGGATATTGATCAAATACCAGATCACTATGCTGATCATAAAGGGCACCAACAAATCGCGGCCAATGACCATAATATACACCGTCAGGGAAATTAACCCTAATCCGCCCGCGTAGGATAAAACGCCCATCACTCCATCTCCTGCCCTGTTTTTCCTGATCAGATAGGATTGTCCTGTTTTGTCAGGAAAAGGTCAAGCAGTGTTTTCCCCGATGTTGGCGGCAATATACAATTAAAAATAGTATTATCAATAAAAACATTCACCAAAATGACTTGATTAATTCTTATTTATTCCTATTATAGGCAAAACTGAGTCGTTTGGGAATTATAAAAGGGGCCGTGATATATGTCAGACCATTTGCGTGAAATAAACTTGGGAAAGAATAAGACCGCTCAGGCCTGTGTGGGCGTTGAAACAAAGACAGGCGGCGAAAAATCCTTTAAAGAAAAACGCAAGGCCCGCAAGAAGGCCCGGAAGAATGGCCCCGCGAAACGGCGCGCCGATAGATCGCTAGCGTTAAAAGTTTCAGATCAAAAGAGAGGCGGGATGGAAAAGATATATCTTGGCCCGACAACCGAAACCAGGGCAAAATTAACCCCGGACCCTCTGGTCCTTTTTTCGCGGAAAAACATCCTGAATGACGCACAAATATGGGCTTTTAGGCGTATCAGACGTGCGGTGTTGATTATAACCGACGGCACCCAGCTGCGCATCTCGCGCTTTACAGAAGCCGCGGTGCAGACCAGTCGTTTCGCGCCGGTCGATGAAAGTGAGTATGAGATTAATATGAAGGATCATTATTGTGACTGGATGGATCGAATGACCCAAAATCGCTTATCCGCCGGGCCGGTGCTGGATATCATCATTGACGAAATGTCATTAAGCGCCGTTGACCGTAAATGGGGCAAGCGAAAAGGCTGGGCTAAAAGCCATCTGCAGGCTTCTTTAAACATTTACGGTGTTTTTTCATCTTTTGATGATAGGGTTAAATAGGAATTTTGATGAACGAGACAAATAAGCGTATAAGTGCGCATTTCAGCCTTACGGAACTTACCCATAGTGCCACGGCCTTGCGGCGCGGCATCAGCAATAGGCCGGGGCCATCGGAAATAGCCAATCTGACCGCGCTTGCAGTGAATATCCTCGAGCCTGTGCGTCAGAATTTCGCTATTCCTTTTCGTCCGTCAAGTGGTTTTCGTACACTAATACTCAATCAATTGATTGGATCAGAAATGACATCGCAGCATATCACAGGGCAGGCGGTGGATTTTGAAATTCCTGGCATTCCAAACTTGGAATTGGCGGGCTGGATCAAGAATAATTTGAAATTTGACCAGTTGATTCTGGAATTTTACCGATCGGGCGATCCGCGCAGCGGCTGGGTCCATTGCTCCTATGTCGACGGGGGAAACCGGCACCAATGCTTGATTTTTGACGGTAAAAAATACGAGGATTTTTAAGATGGGATTTTTCTCCAGGATTTTTGGTGGCCCGGCGATTGATGCGGTCTCTGCGGTGGGCAATGTGGTGGATCAACTCTTCACCAGTGATGAGGAAAAGGCGCAGGCGGCCATTCTGATGGCAAAAATTCGCCAGAAACCTCAGCTCCTGCAGGCGGAAATCAACCGGGTCGAGGCGGGTCATCGATCACTTTTCGTGGCGGGTTGGCGGCCTTTCATTGGCTGGGTTTGCGGGGTTGGTTTTTTGTGGGCTTTTTTATTACACCCTTTGTTTGAATGGTTTGTGCTGCTGCGCGGCTTGGATATCATTGCCCCGGCTATCGTCACCGATAACATGATGGAACTGGTTTTGGCCTTGCTGGGCCTTGGCACCCTGCGCAGTCTGGAAAAGATGAGCGGCCATAGTAAATGATATAACCCCAATTAACGGTTGCATTAGGCGCGTCAATGGGGGAAACTTGTGTCAGGTTTACTCTAAAAAATGGATAGGGGATATCATCATGAAGAAAATACTTATCGGTCTTGTCGTCATCATTCTTATCATTGTGGGTATTGCGATATATGGCGCGTCCCAGTCGGGCAGCCTGATTAAGCAGGCGGTGTTGGAATATGCGCCAAAGGCCACGGGCGCGGATGTAACCCTTGACAAGGTTAGTGTATCATTGATGGGCGGCAGCGCGGGCCTGTCCAATCTGGTCGTTGGTAATCCGGCGGGCTTCAAGTCCGACCATGCTTTTAAAGTGGGCAATATGGACGTGAAAATTGACCTGTCTTCCCTGACCGGCGATGTTATCCGTATCAAGGAAGTCCAAATTAATGGTGCCGACCTGATTTATGAAATTGGCACCAAGGGTAATAATATCAGCAAAATTCAAAAGAATATTGAAGCCTATAGCCAGAGCCTGGGCCTTGATACGACGGCGGAATCGGAAAGCGAAGCGAAATTTATCGTTGATCATATCTATATCACGGGGACCAAGGTAAAGCTTTCCTCAGATCTTTTGGGCGGCAAGGCGGCGGGTCTGACCCTGCCGGATATTCACCTGAAGAATATCGGCTCAGAAGATAAAGGTGCCACAGCTGGCGAGGTGGGTTCGGCGGTTTTTGGCGCGGTGAATAAAGGCTTAAGCAAAATTGTCACCAAGGATATGATCGGTAACACCCTGAAGGGGGCGAAAGATAAACTCGGCGATCTTTTTAAATAACCGCTTCAGGCTTCAGACAGGATTTGGCTTGCTCCTATCCACTTGCATATTTTTGCGTGGGCGTTCACAGTTGGGCCATCGGCTATGCCATAAGCCATAAGTGAAAGGAATTATCATGATTACGTTAAGTATTTTAGGCGGGTTAATTCTGATCGGTTATTTCTGGTATGTCTCGCTTGTGGGCAAGAAGAATAATGCGCTTGAGGCCTTGTCGTCGATTGATGTGCAGTTAAAAAAACGTCATGACCTGCTGCCAAATATCCTGAAAATTGCCAAGAAATTTATGGATCATGAAAAAGACATCATGACCAAGGTTACCGAAATGCGGGCTTTGGCGGGTAGGGATTATGACCGCAATAATGCGGATGAGGTTTCGGGCCATTTGAAAGCGGAAAGTGGTTTACAAGCGGCCATGATGCAGTTTTTTGCCGTGGCGGAAAATTATCCTGATTTGAAATCCAATCAGAATATGATTCGCGCTCAGGAAACTTTTGAGGAGGTCGAAGGTCATATCGCGGCGGCCCGGCGCTTTTATAATTCTGCTGTGACGGCGCTCAATAATGCGGTGCAGATTTTCCCCGGCAATATCATCGCCGGCATGGCCAAAATCACCAGCATGCCCTATTTTGAAATGGCGGAGATTGAGAAAAAACCCGTAGATGCCGCAGACTATCTTTAGCAGGGGGTCGTCATGTCAGGGCCATCCCCATGGGGCGAAAAAGAGCATCAAAAAGCCCCGACAATGGAAAGCTTCCAGCGGTTTTACGAGCGCGAGCTTAAGGCTGAACTTCTTGCTCTTGAACAGATGCGGCCTGCGAAATTAAAAACCTTTTACCTGATTTCGGGCGCGGCGGCGGCGGCGGGATTGACCGCTGTTCTGATCCTGCTGACAATGACAGAAATCAAACCGCAATTTTTGGTGATCATCGGTATGATCGTTTTTGGCATCGGCTATTTGGCCTATCGCCCCCTGGCCAGATTGCAGCAAGATGCCAAAATCCGCACCATGACCAGTCTATGCCGCTTTCTGGGCTTAAATTATTACCTGAAGCCACGTGGTACTTCCCTTGACCGTTTGGGTGAACTTGACCTTATCCCATCTTATAATGAAAAAAAACTCGAGGATCAGATTGTCGGCGATGTGCGCGGTGTGGATTTTGATTTATTTGAGGCGAAACTAATCAGGAAAACCCGTGACAGCAAGGGCCGCACCCGCCGCACGACAGTATTTCGTGGACTGCTCTGCCAATTTGATTTTCATAAAAATTTTCATGGGACGACGATCATCAGCAAGGATCATACAAAATTTGGCAATTTTTTTGCCAATATGGGTAAAATCGGCGAGAGAATAAAATTGGAAGACCCGGAATTTGAACGGATTTTTGAAGTTTTCGGCACCGATCAAGTGGAAAGCCGTTACCTGCTCACGCCCGTCTTTATGGAACGCATCCGGCAGTTAAGCCAAATGGTCGGGGCCAGTAATTTGCAACTTGCCTTTGACAGGGGTCGCTTGTTGCTGGCCATTAAAAAAGATAAAAACAGCTTTGAAGGTGGCACTGCCTTTACCAATCTGACTGATGTCACACGTATTGAGAAAACCATACAGGAATTGACCCTGATCTATGACGTGGTGGATAAATTGCGGCTCGAGCTTGCGACACGGGTATGATGATGGGCGGGCTTATGGTGCTGCTTTAGTGCCTTTATTTGCCAATTTCTGGCCTGTGTCCTTGTCCTCTGCGCCCTCATGAAGTAGATCCACGATGGCGCGGAAGAAGCTGATGGTCTCATGTTTGGAATTTCTGGCCTCCATAAAATTCAAGTCGGCGGAATTCTTGACAATGATCATATTTTCCGGCCGATTGATATAGATATATTGGCCGTATACACCGACAGCAAAAAATTCACCATGGCGCGCCCCCGGAGCCAACCACCATTGAAAGCCATAGCCGAATTTTCCGGGGCCGGGCCGGTTATAATCGGAAGATGGTGTGGTCACGGCCGTGATCCATGCTTTGGGGATGACCTGCTCGCCATTCCAGTTGCCTTGACGCAGATATAGTCGGCCAAAACGGGCATAATCACGGGTGCGAACATTCAGGCCGCCCAAGGCAAATTCGGCTTCTTCGGAATCGGTTAACCAGTGGGCATCAGATTCCATGCCGATTCTGGACCAAAGATGGTCTTCGGCTTGCTGGATCAGGCTTTTTCCAGTCACCCTGCGGGCGATCATGCTGATGATATGGGTGTCCATCGAGACATAATGAAATTCCTGGCCGGATGGTTTTTCATTGACCAGTGTGGTTGTGAAGTCGTCTAGGGATCCGCCGATGGCCAATATGCGGCCCATGCGATTAATATCGGAATGAAAATCACCGTAATCCTCATTCCACATCACACCGGACGACATCTGCAGCACATCCCGGACGGGTACGCCTTCGTAGCCACTGCCGGTCATTTCTGGCAGATATTTTTCCACAGGGGCATCAATATCGATCAGACCATCATGGACAGCGATGCCAAATAGACTCACTGTGAAGGATTTGGCCATCGACCATGAAATCCTCAGATCATTCTCGCCGGTGCCTTGGTAATATCGTTCAAAATTGATTTTGTCATCTTTGATCACCAACAGGGCTGTGGTTGCGCGGCGGCTTAAAAATTCATCAGTGGCTACGGTCTCGCCCCGATAAGTAAAATTGCCCGGCAAATCACTTGGAGAATGGTCAAATTCAAAAACCGCGCCGGAGCGCTTGATGGGTTTGGTCAGGAATATCTCATCCATGTGAGAAAAATTATGAACAACTTTATCTTTATCGAACAGGGTCATTGTGCTGTATAGCCGGCTGGCTTGTTGATGATTAAAAGCAACAATCACCGCAAAAATAATAAGTGCGATAAATAATGTCGCTCCGGTGATTCTTAAAAATCTACTCATGTCTCTCCCTAATCTTCATGGCTCAGGTTTTTGCCAGCGTAGCACAGGTTTGCGGGCGGCTAAAGTTTCATCTAGTCTTTTTAGCGGGGCAAGATATGGTGCGCCGCTGAACAGATCCTTATTGCCCGCCTTGGCTTGCGCCGTCAAATGACGCAGGGTGCCGATGAACTGATCCAGCGATTGCTTGCTTTCGCTTTCGGTTGGTTCAATCAGCATGGCCCCATGAACCACAAGGGGGAAATACATGGTCATCGGGTGATAGCCTTCGTCGATCATCGCCTTGGCAAAATCAAGCGTTGTCACGCCGGTACCGGCCAGGAAACGATCATCAAAAAGACATTCATGCATGCAGGGGCCGCCGAAGCTCGCGGTCATGACATCTTCCAATGACGCCATGACGTAATTGGCATTGAGTACGCTGTCTTCGGCGACGCGGGCAAGGCCATCCGCGCCGTGGGACATCATAAAAGCGAGGGCGCGGATATTCATGCCCATTTGCCCGTGAAAGGCGGTCATGCGTCCAAAGCTGTCTGATCCTTCGGGCACATGTTCGACCAATTCAAAACCCTCTGGCCCATGAACCACATAAGGCACCGGCGCGAAGGGGGCCAGGGCCTCGGACAGAACCACAGGCCCCGCGCCTGGCCCGCCGCCGCCGTGGGGTGTGGAGAAGGTTTTATGCAGATTAATATGCATGGCATCCACGCCCAGATCACCGGGGCGCACCTTGCCGACGATGGCGTTAAAATTGGCCCCGTCGCAATAGAAATAACCGCCGGCATCATGGACAGCATCCGCGATTTCGATGATGTCGCGTTCAAACAGGCCGCAGGTATTGGGATTGGTCAGCATGATTGCCGCTACATCAGGGCCAAGGCTGTCTTTCAGGGCTTGCAGATCAACATGACCATCTTTGGTCGCCGGAATGGATTTTACCTGATAACCACAAAGCGTTGCGGTTGCCGGATTGGTGCCATGGGCGGATTCAGGGGCCAGAACGATCGAACGCTTCTCGCCCCGCTTGTCCAATGCGGCCCGAATGGTCATCAGGCCGCATAGCTCCCCATGGGCCCCGGCCTTGAGTGAAAGGGCCACGGCCGGCATCCCGGTGAGCATTTTCAGCCAATGGGCCAGTCTGTCCATCAGCAGGAGGGCGCCCTGAACCGTGGAGATAGGTTGCAGCGGATGGATATCGCCCAAACCTGGCAGACGGGCCAGTTTTTCATTGATGCGCGGGTTATGTTTCATGGTACAGGAGCCGAGCGGATATAATCCCATGTCGATGGCATAATTCTTCCGACTCAGGCGGGTATAATGGCGCATGGCCTCCGGCTCCGACAATCCTGCCAGACCAATTTCATTGTCCCGGGTGATGCCGCCCAGGCGATCTTCAAAGCCGGGAACCTCTTCCAGATCAACGCCGGTGCGCTGCTGATCGCCGATTTCATAAATCAGCAATTCGTCCTGTTCCAGTCCCCGGTTGCCGCTATGAGTGGTGAAGCTGTTCCGGGACTGGCTGGTGGCAGCGATAATGTCGGTTGGCCGACCTTGTTTATTCATCATTCTACCAGTCCTTTCAATGCGCTGACCAGTCTGTCCATATCTGCATCGCTCACGGTTTCTGTGACCGCCACGAGCAGCTTGTTTTTCATGTCCGGATCCTTTGGGTAAAGTCGGGATAATGGCACGCCGCCCAGGACACCCATTTCCGCCAGATCTTCGACAACCTGCGCCGCGCTGCAAGAGAGTGAGACGGTGAATTCATTGAAGAAGCTGTCATTTATAACCTCAACCCCGTCGATGGTTTTGATCTTATCGGCCAGCTTCACCGCCTTGGCATGATTCAGCCGGGCTAAATGACGGAAACCTTTTTCGCCCAGCAAGGTCATATGTATGGTGAAGGCTAAAGTGCATAACCCCGCATTGGTGCAGATGTTACTGGTGGCTTTTTCCCGCCGGATATGCTGCTCACGGGTGGAGAGGGTCAAGACAAAACCCCGCTTGCCATCCGCATCCACCGTCTCACCACAAACGCGGCCGGGCATGGTGCGGACAAATTTCTGACGCGTCGCCAGCAGGCCAACATAAGGCCCGCCAAATGTCAGGCCGTTGCCAATTGATTGACCCTCTGCGGCCACGATATCGGCCCCCATGGAACCGGGGGAACGCACCGCGCCAAGCGAGACAACCTCGGTCACCACAACAATCAGCAAAGCATTTTGGGCATGGAGCGCCTCTGCCAATGTGCTATAATCCTGTAAATTACCGAAAAAGTCAGGATTTTGCACGACGACACAGCTTGTCTCATCGTCAATCTGATCAACCAAGTCTTCCACGGAATGGCGGCTGGTCGGATTGATCACCAACGCGTCGTCCGTGAATTTGGTCGCACTTTTGACCACCTCGAGATATTGGGGATGCAGGCCGCCGGACAGGATGGCCTTTTTCTTGCGGCTGGCACGCCGGGCCATCAATACCGCTTCACCGCAAGCGGTGGAGCCGTCATACATGGAGGCATTGGCAACGTCCATCCCGGTGATCTGGGCAACTTGGCTCTGAAATTCATAGAGCGCCTGCAGGGTTCCCTGGGAGATTTCCGGCTGATAAGGGGTGTAAGCGGTCAGGAATTCCCCGCGTTGTATCAAATGATCGACCGTGCTGGGCACATAATGGCGATAGGCTCCCGCACCGCAGAAAAACGGCACGGATCCGGCGGCAGTATTTTTCCCCGCCATGCTACGAAAGTCTCTGTCCAAGGCCATTTCCGACATATGGGTTGGCAGCGTGACAGGTTCTTCCAGCAAGGCCGCTGGCGGCACGTCCCGGAACAGGTCATCAATATGATCGACGCCGATCTTTGCCAACATTTGTTCGCGGTCAGATTGGCTAAGTGGTAAGTAACGCATGGTTTTTCTACATTCTATAATTATGGGCTATATAGTGGATTATTCCAGTCCGTCCGTGAAGCTTTTATAGGCTTCGGCATTCATCAGATCATCCAGTTCCGCCTTGTCACAAAGCGTGACTTTATAAAACCAGCCATCTGTCTCTGGGTGGACATTTACAAGGTCAGGTTCCTCTGCCAGCTTTTCATTAATGGCGACAATCTCGCCGCCCACAGGGGCATAGATTTCGCTGGCGGCCTTAACGGATTCAACCACGGCGATTTCATCGCCCTTGTCATGGTCGTTGCCGACTTCCGGGACTTCGACGAAAACAATGTCACCAAGGGCATTCTGGGCATAATCTGTGATGCCGACCGTGCCGATGTTGCCTTCGACGGTAATCCATTCATGGTCTTCTGAGTAATAAGTTGTCATAGTGTTTCACCTATCTGATTTATGTTTTTCTGTAATAACGTTGGGGGACAAAAGGGGTTTTTGCCACGCGGGCGGGTAACTTTTTACCGCGCACGGACAGGAATATTTCTGTATTAATCGCGGAGAATTCTTGTGCAATATACCCCATGGCGACCGGGCCGCCGAATGTGGGGCCAAAGCCGCCGCTGGTGACGGTACCGATTTCATTACCTTCACCATCCAGAATAATAGTGCCTTCCCGGGCCGGGGCGCGGCCCGTGGGCAGGATGCCGACACGTTTCCTGGCGTATTTTTTCGTTGCGATCTGTTCCAGAATTATTTTATCGCCCGGAAAGCCGCCTTCTGCGCGCCGGCGCTTGCTGATGGCCCAGAGCAGGGCGGCCTCAACCGGGGTTGTCTCGGGCGTCAAATCATGGCCATAAAGGCAAAGCCCGGCTTCAAGGCGCAGGCTGTCCCGCGCGCCAAGGCCAATGGCTTTCACTTCATCTTCGGCCAGCAGGGCGCGGCAGACTTCTTCGGCCTTATTGGCAGGAATGGAAATTTCATAGCCATCTTCGCCGGTATAGCCGGACCGGCTGATGTAACATTCCGCCCCGCAGATGGTGACCTCGGCATAGGTCATGAAATCCATTTGATCGGCACCTGATGCAAAGCGTGACAAAACCTCTGCCGCTTTTGGGCCTTGCAGGGCGATCAGTGCGCGGTCGGTTAATTCGGTCAAGGTAAAGCCGCCAGGAAGATGGGCGCGCATATGAGCAATATCCTGAGCCTTGCAGGCGGCATTGACCACCAGAAAAAGGTCATTTTCCCGTTTGGTGATCATCAGGTCATCCATAATACCGCCTTGCTCGTTGGTGAACATGCTATAGCGGATGTGATGTTGGCCCAGGTCTTTGATGTCGCCGGGCAGCAGCGTTTCGAGCCAGCTATCGGCATCCGGCCCGGTGATCACGACCTGCCCCATATGCGAGACATCAAAAAGTCCGGCGTGGCTTCGGGTGTGGTTATGTTCGCCCATGACACCAAGAGGATAATGTACCGGCATGGCATAACCGGCAAAGGCAACCATTTTGCCGTTGAGTTCCTTATGTAAATCATAGAGGGCTGTGGTGAGAAGTTCCCTATTATCGGCACTCATATATTTCTCCAGAGTAAGCACATACAGCACATAATAACGTGCCGCCCGCGCCCCCTCTGTCATGGGTACCTGAGAGATTTGACTTTCTGGTCTACGCTACCGCTGCGCTACTTGAGCGCGGTTTTAGTCTGCGCTACCGCTACGCTACCTGAGCGCGGTATTGAACCATAAAGCTTACCCCGTCGGTGGGATTATTTAAAATCCACTTTCCAGAGTGCTGTTATATCCTGCGGTCCTTGTTGCCTGAGAGTTTCCGGGGCGGTTGCTCCTTCGGCGCTGGGATTGGTGGTCAATGATTTATTCCAGTCTCTCCCGCAGGGTCTGCCAGCATGGCCGCCATAATAGTCTTAATGATAACAGAGTCAAGTGTGGTTAAATCAGAAAAAGAGTAAGATATTGATCGTGGGGTCAATATCTGCAATAAATGACAAATCATAGGATTAAAAATGGGAAAGTAATAAATAAAATGAGCATTATAAAAGGGATATTTTCGTTTTTCTGGACAGCAGTTAAGGTATTTTGGCGATATTTCCGGAAATTTCAATCGGTGGTTGGCACATTATTATTTCTGGCTCTGGTGGTGGTCATTGCGGTGTCGATCGTTAAGGGTGATAAGGTTTCTGTACCGGATCAGGCGGCGCTTGTGGTGTCTTTGGACGGGGCCATACAAGAGCAGAAGGTCTATAATCAGTCCCCAATGGAGGCTATTGCCGGCGGGCAGCCGCCGCGGCAAACTGTTCTGCGGGAGGTGATCCGGGCCATTGACCTTGCGGCAAAAGACGACAGAATTACCCTATTGATTATTGACAGCCATAAATTCTCCAGCGCGATGCCGTCAAAGCTGCATTATATCGGGCAGGCCATGTCACGCTTTCGGGAAACGGGCAAAAAAATCGTCACCTACAGCGATAATTTCAGTCAGGGCAGTTATCTGATCGCCGCTTATGCTGATGAAGTATATCTGAACCCTTACGGCAGTATCTTGCTCCATGGTTATGGGTCATATAACAGCTATTTCAAAGGTTTCCTTGATAAGATCAAGGCGGAAATGCAATTGTTCCGGGTCGGGAAATATAAGTCCGCCATGGAACCCTTCACCCGTAGTGATATGTCTCCGGCGGCAAAAGAGGCCAATCTTGCCTTGATCGGTGATCTGTGGACGGAATATACCCGGACTGTTGAGCAGGGCCGTGAACTGGCGGAAAATAGCCTGCAGGCCAATTTTGACAAGGTGGATGTGGATCTTGCTGACCTAAAAGGTGATATGGCCGCGCTCGCGGTTCAATATGGTTTGGTGGAAGGCATTAAAACCCGTGAGGAATGGCGGCAATTCCTGGCAGAGAAACTGGCCGTTAAAAGCGTTAAATTAAAAGACAAAACCATTGGCCATCATGCTTATCTGGCTGCTCATAAAGCCAAGATGCCGCCCAAGGATATGATTGCCGTGGTCTATGCCAATGGCACAATAATGGACGGACAGCATCCTCAGGGTACGGCTGGCGGTGATACCGTCTCACGGCATCTGCGCGAAGCGCGCTTGGATGAGAAGGTGAAAGCGGTTGTCCTGCGGGTGAATAGTCCGGGGGGCAGTGCCTTTGCGTCTGAATTGATTCGTCAGCAGGTTCTTCTGCTGAAGGAAGCCGGCAAACCGGTTGTGGTTTCCATGGGATCGCTCGCGGCATCGGGCGGTTATTGGATTTCCGCCAACGCCGATGAAATATGGGCCGCGCCAACCACAATCACAGGATCCATCGGTGTTTTTGGTGCTATTCCGAATTTTGAGGGGACCATGGCGGCCATTGGTATCGCAACCGACGGGGTCGGCACAACGCCGCTTTCCGTTGCGGGTGTCAGCAAACCTCTGCCGGAAAAGGTCAAGGCCATCATTCAAAGCAGTGTTGAAAATATATATGATCGGTTCTTGACTATCGTGGCCGAAGGCCGGGGCATGACGACGGAGCAGGTTAACGAGATTGCTCAGGGACGTGTCTGGACAGGCAATAAGGCACTTGAACTTGGGCTGGTGGACAAGCTAGGTACTTTTGAGGATGCGGTGACATCAGCGGCGGCGCGGGCCGGGGTGGAAGACTATAAAGTCGCTTTTTGGGAGGATCCTATTCCCTGGCAAGCAAAATTGATCATGGATATTATGGAGCGTAATACCACCATCGGCAGCATGCTGCTGGCTAAGGCAATGACTCCGCAGGATATTCTGGCGGCGAAAATTATGGCTAAGCTGTCAATTTTTGGTCAGCTGAATGACCCGAATCACGCTTATGTCTTATGTGTCAGTTGCATGAGTGGATTTGAAGGCAGGTAATCGCCCAAAATTTACACCCAAAATTTACACCCAAAATTTACGGCCAAAATTTACAGTGAATATTTACGGCGAAATATACAGAAGTATGGTTATTTATGACTAAAGACATAAATCTTTATATTGCCAACCCCCGGGGCTTTTGCGCCGGGGTGGACCGCGCTATTCAGATCGTCGAGATAGCCTTGGAAAAATATGGTGCGCCGGTCTATGTGCGCCATGAAATCGTCCATAATAAATTTGTCGTCGAAGGGCTTCAGCAGCGCGGCGCGATCTTTGTTGATGAACTGGATGAAGTCCCCGAAGATGTGCCGGTGGTTTTCTCCGCTCATGGCGTACCAAAATCAGTGCCTGAGGAGGCCCGCAGGCGCAATATGCTCTATGTTGATGCCACCTGCCCTTTGGTCAGCAAAGTACACCGCGAGGCGGCGGCTCATGAAAAATCAGGGGCTGAGATCATCATGATCGGTCATGAGGGGCATGCGGAAGTGATCGGCACGATGGGGCAGGTCGCCAGGGGCCGCATCAGGCTGGTGGAAACGCTGGATGATGTCGCCAAGCTTGACTTAGCGAATAGCGACAATGTGGCTTATATCACCCAGACCACATTATCACTGGATGATACCGCAGATATTATTGCCGCCCTGAAGGTTAAATTCCCCAACATCAGTGACCCGAAAAAAGAGGATATCTGTTATGCCACCACCAACCGTCAGGGCGCGGTTAAGGCATTGGCGGAAAGGGCTGAGGCTGTCTTGATTATCGGCGCGCCCAACAGTTCCAATTCCAAACGTCTGGTGGAGGTAGCCAATCGGCCGGGCTGCAAATCCATGCTTATTCAACGGGCGGCAGACATTGATTGGAATTGGCTTTCCTCTGCGGTAAATGTCGGCATATCGGCGGGGGCCTCGGCCCCGGAAATTTTGGTGGAAGAAGTGATCGATGCGTTTCGCGCCCGTTATGATGTCACTCTCGAAACCATTATGACGGTCGAAGAGAATGTACGTTTTAAACTGCCAGCCATGCTGATGAAAGAGAATTAAAAATGGCGGTATATACCCATGTTAATGCAGATGAGATATCCGCCTTTCTTGGCAGCTATGACGTTGGGGAAGTGGTTTCTTTCAAAGGCATTGCCGAGGGGGTTGAGAATAGTAATTATATTCTGCAAACCACTGCCGCCACTTATATCCTGACCCTCTATGAAAAGCGGGTGGATCCGGGTGACCTGCCGTTTTTTTTAGGACTGATGGATCATCTGGTTCATAAGGGCATCAACTGCGCCGCGCCGCTGCGGGACAGGGACGGCGAGATTTTAAAAACCCTATGTGGTCGTCCGGCGGCATTGATCAGTTTTCTGCCTGGTCTGTCCATCAACCGGCCCAATAAGGATCATTGCGCCCAGTTGGGGCAGGCTTTGGCCCAGATGCATCAGGCGGCGGCTGATTTTGATTTGCGGCGCGAGAATGCCCTGTCGCTTGACGGCTGGCAAAAGCTTGTCAGCCAGATCAGTCATCGCGCCGATGAGGCAGGGGCGGGCGTACAAGATCTGATTCATGATGAAATGACCTATTTGAAAGCCCATTGGCCACGGGGCCTGCCCGAAGGGATCATCCATGCGGATTTATTCCCGGATAATGTTTTTTTCATGGGCGGCGTGCTATCCGGTCTGATTGATTATTATTTCGCCTGTCATGATATATTGGCCTATGATGCGGCGATCTGTATTAATGCCTGGTGTTTTGAGGATGACGGGGCGTTTAACGTCACCAAAGCCAGCCGCCTGTTGCGGGGATATAACAGGGTGCGGGCACTGACCGTAGCAGAAAAAGAAGCTTTGCCGGTTTTATGCCGGGGAGCGGCCTTTCGCTTCCTGCTGTCGCGGCTGTATGATTGGCTCAATCAGGTGCCGGGCGCATTGGTACAGGTCAAGAATCCGGCGGAATATATCACGAAGCTGAAATTTCACCGGGCGGTAAAATCACCGGCAGAATATGGATTGGATTTATGAAAGAAGTGGTTGTTTATACCGATGGGGCTTGCTCCGGCAATCCGGGGCCGGGAGGATGGGGGGTCTGGTTGGTCTCAGGAAAACACAGCAAGGAACTGACCGGCGGCATGGCCGAAACCACCAATAATCAGATGGAATTGATGGCCGCTATCGAAGGCCTGAAATCTTTGAAAGGGCCGTGCCATGTGACCCTTTATACCGACAGCATTTATGTCAAGGATGGCATCACCAAATGGATTCACAATTGGAAGAAAAACGGCTGGCGGACGGCAAACCGTAAAGCGGTCAAGAATGCCGAACTATGGCAGGCCCTGGACGCAGAGGTGGAAAGCCATAATATTACCTGGAAATGGGTTAAGGGCCATAATGGCGATCCGGGCAATGAAAGGGCCGACGAGCTGGCCCGTCAGGGCATGGCCGATTATCAATATTAAATGTTAGGGAATGACATGTCGCGGGATGATTTATTCAAAGCCATTGATGTGGCAGACGAAGCGACGCTTAAGTCGATTTTGGCAAAGGATAAATCGCTGGCCTCGAGCCGCAGCTCAGATGGCGTATCGGCGGTGCTTTTTACGCTGTATTTGGCAAAATATGATCTGACCCGTGCCTTGCTTGACCATCAGCCAGAATTAGATATGCATGATCTGGCGGCCCTTGACCGGTTTGAGGAATTGGCCGATTATCTTGAGACAATCGCGGACATAGATCAGATGAGCGGGGACGGCTTTTCTGCCTTGCATCTGGCGTGTTTTTTCGGATCGCTGAACGCGGCCGGACTCTTGATTGAAAAGGGCGCTAATGTTAATATCCCAGCGAAGAATATGTCCCTCTTGCGGCCGCTCCACAGCGCTTGCGTTGCAGGACAGGGGCCAATCGCCGCCCTGTTGTTACAGGCCGGAGCCAAAGTCAATGTGGTTCAGGCCGGGGGATATACCCCGCTGATGGCGGCGGCGAGCCTAGGTAATGCCCCTGTGGTTGACATGCTTCTGGACTATGGCGCGGATCGTGCAATGACATCCGACGATACTAGGTGCGCTGCCGATTTTGCCAAAGCCGCCGGTTTTGATGGCCTGCTGGAGAGGCTATTGTAATAATGCGGTGGTTTTTATGAATCATCGACGTTTCACGATAAAATCAATCAGGGAGCATCCCATGCGTTCTATGGTATTTAGGTTCATTTTCGCAGGTCTTGTCATCGGCTTTTATATGGGGGCAAATAATGACTTAAACGCTGACGGCAAATGGCCCCAATCCCATGTGGGCGACAGGAATGTCGGGGCGCCATTCGCCACCCGCTCGCAGGTTATTGCGAAAAACGGTATGGCGGCAACCAGTATTCCGCTGGCCACCCAAGTGGCGTTGGACATATTGAAAAAAGGCGGATCGGCCGTTGATGCGGCCATCGCCGCCAATGCCGCGATCGGCTTGATGGAACCCACCGGAAACGGTATTGGCGGCGATATATATGCTATTGTCTGGGATCCTGAGACTCAGAAACTTTATGGACTGAACGGTTCGGGGCGTTCGCCCTTGGCCATGAGTTATGAGGATTTGGCGGCGGAATTGAAAAAACGTGGCCGGACAGATATTCCGCCCTACGGCAGTCTTCCGCTGTCTGTACCGGGAACGGTGGATGGCTGGTTTGCGCTTCATGGCAGGTTCGGCAGATTATCCATGGCGGAAAATCTCGCCCCGGCGATCTCTTATGCCCGGGAAGGGGTTCCCCTGACCCAGTTGATTGCCTATTATATGCGGGCGTCTGGGGCGCGTTTTCTGGATCCGAGGTCCGGCGTAGAAGAAACAGCCAATTTCATGAAGACATATTTTCCGGGCGGGATAGCGCCGGTTGAAGGGCAGATTTTTAAGAATCCAGACCTTGCCAATAGCCTGTCCTTGATTGCCGAAGGTGGCCGGGATGCCTTTTATGATGGCCCTATCGCGGACATCATTGACAGCTATATGAAGCGCATAGGCGGCAAATTAAGTAAAGCGGATCTGATGGCCCATCATAGCGACTGGGTTGAGCCACAGTCGGTTAATTACCGGGGCTATGACGTCTTTGAGCTGCCGCCCAATGGTCAGGGCATTGCCGCGCTTCAGCAGTTGAATATTTTGGAGGGCTTTGACTTGAAAAGCATGGGGCATAACAGTGCCGATTATTTGCATGTCCATGTGGAAGCCAAAAAGCTTGCTTTTGAGGATCGGGCCAGATTCTATGCCGACATGGATTTCTACGATGCGCCGATAGAACGTTTGCTGTCAAAGAAATATGCCGCTGAACGCCGCGCTTTGATCAAGATGAAGACGACCCTTCAACAGGTGAAATATCCTGAACCGGATGTCTTGAATGACGGCGATACCATTTATCTGACGGTGGCGGATAAGGACGGCATGATGGTCAGCTTAATCCAAAGCAATTATCGGGGTATGGGGTCTGGTCTGGTACCGGACGGGCTGGGTTTTATGTTGCAGGACCGGGGGCAGCTCTTCACCCTTGAAAAAGGTCATCCCAATGTTTATGCGCCGGGCAAAAGACCCTTTCATACCATCATACCGGCCTTCGTGATGAAGGACGGTAAGCCGTTGATGAGTTTTGGCCTGATGGGCGGCGGGATGCAGCCCCAGGGTCATGCCCAGATCATTACAAATATAATTGATTTTGGCATGAATGTTCAGGAGGCTGGTGATGTGGCCCGCTATCGCCATGATGGCTCCAGCACGCCCACCGGTGATGTGATGAGGGACGGCGGCATTCTCAATTTGGAAAGTGGCATTGAAAAAAGCGTTGCGGCGGACTTGCAAAAGCGCGGGCACCGGATCAGGGTAGGTAAAGGCGGCTATGGCGGTTATCAAATGATTCTGCGGGATGAGCGGCAAGGGGTCTATAAGGCCGCTTCTGAAATGCGTAAAGATGGTCAGGCGGCAGGATATTAGATTTTGCTGAGATCAGCTTCGCAGATAATAGCCTGCGCCTATTATAAATTCTCTTAGTATAAATCCTTTTGGCACAAAAAAAAGCAAGGCATGGAGCCTTGCTTTTTTCTATATATTTTTAATATATTTTCTTGAGCCGATTATTATTATTTTTACGACGTGGTGTAGAGATTTTCCCTCCCCAGACTTGAGCCTCACGTTCGAATGTGACAATAGGGGGGCTTCCTCTTTCTGTCACCAACAAAAAACACATCCGGGTCAATTTTTCAGTAGCTGTTGCAAAAAACACACATTTATGAAATATTGGAGAAAGTCTTATAATGCAAGGGTTACGAGAAGAAAAGCAATGTGGCGGTGTATTTTTGCAACTATAATAATTAACAAAATCTTAATATTTCCAAGTGTTTCCGCTGAAAGGTTAGGCTTGATAACGGTTGAATCCTGCCGCATTTTAACGGCGCATATTCCCAGAGATGACGTATCATATCAGGGCGGCGTGGATGTGCGGGGCAAGCCGGTCAAGCCCGCTGATTTATATGAACGTCCTGATTTTGGCCTCAAGGACAAGATATCTTTTGCCCTGATTCTGGATGTGGCCGCCAACAATCAGGCCGGCGCGAAGGCTCAAAAACAGTTTCAGGAATATCCGGGCCTGCAAGGTGATGTATATTTGGGTCAGATCGTCGTCAAAGAAGGCAAGGCCACGCTCGATGGTAAACCGCTTGCAGGGGGGGATCGGACGGCGTTATATCGATTTTGTGCGAAACATACAAAAACAGACCATAAAAACAAAGTAAAATAGAAAATTCTCCCCTAAATGTCGTCTGACGGTTAAAAGACAATGGCAGCAGATTAAAAGCCTGTTCATAACAGTGTGATCTGTCTATAAAATACAACAACGTTATTTTGCTGAGATTATCTGAGATACAAGGTTATTATTATGCGTCTTTCATCCTGTTTTATGCCCACTCTTAAAGAAAATCCGGCAGAGGCACAGATCACGTCCCACCGGTTGATGCTGCGGGCGGGTCTGATCCGCCAGAGCAGCGCGGGGATCTATATCTGGTTGCCGATGGGCTTGCGGGTGATGCGCAAAATCGAAGAGATCGTGCGCGAAGAACAGGATAGAGCCGGGGCGCAGGAAATCCTGATGCCGACCATTCAACCGGCGGAGCTTTGGCAGGAAAGCGGCCGCTATGAAGCGTATGGCAAGGAGATGCTGCGCATCACCGACCGCCATGACCGGGGGATGCTCTACGGCCCGACCAATGAGGAAATGGTCACAGACCTGTTTCGTAATAATGTTAAATCCTATAAAGACCTGCCCCTGATGCTGTATCATATTCAGTGGAAATTCCGCGATGAGGTGCGCCCGCGTTTTGGTATTATGCGCGGCCGTGAATTCCTGATGAAGGATAATTACAGTTTTGACATGGACGCAGAATCAGGCCGGATTTCCTATGATAAGATGTATGTCGCCTATCTGCGCACTTTTGCCCGCTTGGGTCTGGTGGCGATTCCGGTGCGGGCCGATACCGGGGCGATTGGCGGCGACCTGAGCCATGAATTCCAAATTCTGGCAGAAACCGGTGAAAGCACACTTTATTATGATAAGGCCATCGAGGATTTTGATCTGGCCAGCCTGACCGGGGATATTGATCCGGTCACCCTTGAAAAGTTGCAAAGCCTCTATGCGATGGAGGAAGAAAAACATGATGGTGATAACTGCCCGGTGCCAGCGGCAGATCTGCGCTGCGCGAAAGGCATTGAAGTTGGCCATATTTTCTTCTTTGGCACCAAATATTCGGAGGCCATGAAGGCCAAGGTCGCCGGGCCGGATGGCAGTTTGGTGGCCGTGGAGATGGGCTCATACGGCGTTGGGGTCTCCCGTCTTGTGGCTGCCTTGATCGAGGCGGGCCATGATGAGCATGGTATCATCTGGCCGGAAGTTGTCGCGCCCTATAAAGTCGGGCTGATTAATCTGCGGGTCAAGGATGAGGCCTGCACGGCGGCCTGCAATGACCTATATCAAAGGCTGTGTGATGCCGGGGTTGAGGTGCTGTATGATGACCGGGATATGGGGGCTGGCGGCAAGTTTGCCGATATGGATCTGGTGGGTCTGCCGTGGCAACTGATCGTTGGCCCGCGCGGCCTGAAAGAGGGTGTGGTCGAGGTAAAAAACCGGGCAACAGGGGATCGGCAAGAGCTGCCCCTGAAGGACGCCCTCCGTAAGCTGGAGGCATAAGTCATGTTCAGACGTCATGAATTGATGGTGGCTTTTCGTTATCTGAAGATCAAAAGTAACGAGGGTTTTGTGACCCTGGTGGCGCTTTTCTCCCTGCTGGGTATTGCCATCGGGGTTATGGTGCTGATCGTCACGATGTCGGTGATGAACGGTTTCCGCGAAGAATTGCTCAGCAAGGTGATCGGCTTTAATGGCCATATGCTCTACCAGCCTGCGGGCGGGCGCATGGGCGATTATGATGACGCGGTGGCAAAACTGAAACAGATCGACAATGTGACCCAGGTTCTGCCGATCATTGAGGGACATGCGCTGGCCACTTTTGGCAGCTATAGTGTGCCGGCTTTGGTGCGCGGGGTGCGGGCCGATGACTTGCGGCAGATGAACCTGATTTCAGGCAATATCAAGCTTGGATCGCTGGATAAGTTCGGTCATGGGGACAACGACATTATCATTGGCAAAAGACTGGCCGATAAATATGACCTTGCCTTGGGTGATCTTGTCACATTGGTCAGTCCGCGCGGGCGGGTGACGCCCTTTGGCACCGTACCGCGCATCGCCAGTTATCAGATCACGGCCATTTTTGAGGTCGGGGAATATAATTATGATACCAGTTATTTTTTCATGCCTCTGATACAGGCCCAAAGCTATTTCCAGTATGACGATCAGGTCGGGGCCCTGGAAATTATCCTGAGCCATCCGGATATGATCACAAAAATGTTCCCTGCGGTGCAACAGGTCACCCGGCAGATTGGCCCCGGCGGTCGGCTTATTGATTGGCGGATAATGAACCAGAGCTTTTTTAACGCGCTGCAGGTTGAACGTAATGTGATGTTTATCATCCTGTCTTTCATTATTCTGGTGGCGGTGTTCAATATCATTTCAACCATGATCATGATGGTGAAAAATAAAACCCGTGATGTGGCTATCCTACGCACCATGGGGGTGACCAGCGGGTCCATTATGCGGATATTTTTCATTGTCGGTTCCTGCATCGGGGTGCTGGGCACGCTGCTTGGCACATTGCTCGGCCTGTCTATTGCCTATAACGTGCAGCCGATTATGGATTTTATCGAAAAATGGACAGGATTAAGCCTGTGGGAAGGCGAGATTCGTTTCCTGTCGGAGGTGCCGTCGATTGTTGAGCCCTGGGAAGTGATGATTGTGGTTTTTGTGGCTCTGGGCTTGAGTTTCTTTGCCACCCTGCTGCCAGCATGGCGGGCGGCGAAGCTCGATCCCGTTCAGTCTTTACGGTATGAATAGGGGAATGTCATGAGCGAAATCATTCTGGAACTTAAAAATATTCATCGTCATTTCATACAGGGCGGCAAGGATTTACATATCTTGCAGGGCGTGGACTTCACCCTGAGTAAAGGCGAAGTGGTCACTCTGGTCGGTGCGTCCGGTTCAGGAAAATCGACCTTGCTGCAGATTGCCGGTCTGCTCGACCGGATGAGTACGGGCGAGGTGGTCATTGACGGCGCAGCTTGCGGTAGTCTGCCGGATAACAGGCGCACGCGCATTCGCCGTCATGACATTGGATTTATTTATCAGTTTCACCATTTGCTGCCGGAATTTACTGCGCTGGAGAATGTCATCCTGCCGCAGATCATCGCGGGCATATCCAAGAGACGCGCCCGCAAAGAAGCTGCGTCGATGCTGGAAAAACTGGGCCTTGGCGCGCGGTTGGATCACCGGCCATCCGAATTATCTGGCGGCGAGCAGCAGCGGGTGGCCATTGGGCGGGCCCTGATCAACAAACCGAAAATCCTGCTGGCGGACGAGCCGACCGGCAATCTTGACGAGGCCACGGGCAACGGCGTGATGAATGAGCTTTTGCGCCTGTCGCGGGAAGAGGGTATTTCCGCCCTGATCGCTACCCATAACGTTCAGTTGGCGCGAAAAATGGATCGCAGCGTGACGCTGCATAATGGTTTATTGTGTTAGGGTCAGGCCCTAAATAATGACCTTTAATTTTTAAAACTTTAACTTTTCAGGAGTGAATTATGGAAATCGAACATATCAACTTTTGGGCGGTTCTGGTGGCCGCTATTATCAAGTTTTTCATTGGAGGGCTATGGTATTCCCCCTTGCTTTTCGGCGAGAGATGGATGCGTGAAGTGGGTTTGAAAAAGGAAGAACTGGGATCACCGACACGCCCGATGATGATAGCGGCGGGTCTCGGTCTTGTCGCAGCACTGACCCTGGCGGTAATTATCGGCCTTGGCAATTTGAACCTTTCGCAATCAATCGCCTTGGGCTGTCTGACGTCACTAGGGTTGGTCGCGACCCAGTTGGCAACAAATTTCGCCTTTGAAGATCGGTCTTTCAAGCTTTGGGCGATTTATGCCGGGCAATATACGGTTGAGTTTAGTGTTATGGCGGCCATTATCGGATATTGGCGGTAGGAATTTTTAACATATGACGGCTTCTTCTTTTATCCATTTGAGACTGCATTCGGCTTACTCCCTGTCCGAAGGGGCAATTCATGTGAAGGCCCTGGCCAAGCTGTGCCAGCACCATCACATGCCGGCGGTTGCCATCACCGACAGTAATAATATGTTTGGGGTGCTGGAAGCGTCGCTTGTTTTGCCGGCTGAGGGCGTGCAGCCGATCATTGGCTGTGCCTTGGCCATCCGTCATGAGGCGGATGCGGACGCAGCGTCAGCTTTTAAGGCCGCACCGCCGGGGGTGCTGATTTTGCTGGCCCAGAACCAGCAAGGGTACCAAAATCTGATGCGGCTGGTCAGCGAGGCCCATATGGAAAGCGCACCGTCCGAGACGCCGCAAATAAGCCTTGCCGATCTTGCGGGCAGGACAGAGGGCATCATCTGCCTGACCGGGGGGCCGGATGGCCCGCTCGGTAAATATCTGGCCCTGGGCAGCACACATGCACGGGAAAAGGGGCGGGAAATCCTGCAAAGGCTGATGGCACTGTTCCCGGATCGCCTCTATATGGAAATCATGCGCCACGGCATGGCAGATGAAGGCCGTACCGAGGAAGCTTTTATTGATCTGGCCTATCATTATGATATCCCTCTGGTGGCCACCAATCAGGTTTTTTTCGCCGATAAGGCCATGTATCAGGCCCATGACGCGCTGTTATGTATTGCGGGCGGCAGTTATGTCGAGCAGGATGACCGCCGCAAATTAACGCCCGAGCATTATTTCAAGTCGGCGCAGGAAATGGCAACCCTATTCGCCGACCTGCCCGAAGCCATACAAAATACGGTCGTCATCGCCCAGAGGTGCGCTTTTAAAGTCCCGACCATCGAGCCGATTTTGCCTAATTATACTGGCGGTCAAGATGACAATATCAGCGAAGCGGATGTTTTGGAGCAGATGGCCAATGAGGGTCTGGACCTTCGCCTGATCAATCATGTCTATAACGGCGAGAATGACCCGGAAAAACAACAGGAGATGGCAAAAGCCTACCGGGACAGGCTGGCCTTTGAGCTTAAGGTCATCAACCAGATGGGGTTTCCGGGTTATTTTCTGATCGTGGCGGATTTCATCCAATGGTCAAAGAAACATGATATTCCGGTGGGGCCGGGCCGGGGGTCTGGCGCGGGGTCGGTGGTGGCCTGGGCCTTGATGATCACCGATCTTGACCCGTTGCGTTTTGGCTTGCTGTTTGAACGATTTCTCAATCCCGAACGGGTGTCTATGCCCGACTTTGATATTGATTTTTGTCAGGACAAACGCGACCGGGTGATCAAATATGTTCAGGATAAATATGGCTATGGCCAAGTGGCCCAAATCATCACCTTTGGAAAATTACAGGCCAAGGCGGTGATTCGCGATGTTGGCCGGGTGCTGCAGATGCCTTATGGTCAGGTCGACCGGCTGTCAAAGCTTATTCCGGTCAATCCGGCCAATCCGATGACCTTGGCGGAAGCCCTGGAAAGTGAAGCAAAACTTCGTTTTGAGCGCGATAATGATCCGGCCACCGCCCGTCTGATTGACATGGCCTTGCAATTGGAGGGCCTGAACCGCCATGCTTCGACCCATGCGGCGGGGGTGGTGATCGGTGACCGGCCCCTGGATCAGCTGGTGCCGCTTTACCGCGATCCGAAGTCTGATATGCCCGTGACCCAATTCAATATGAAGTTTGTCGAGCAGGCCGGACTGGTGAAATTTGATTTTCTGGGCCTGAAGACCCTGACGGTGCTGGCCAAGGCCATTGAGCATATCGCTTTGCGGGATATTGAGATTAATCTGGAACAGATAACCTTGGATGATGGCCCGAGTTATGACCTGTTCAGCAGCGGTAAAACCACGGGCGTATTTCAGCTGGAAAGCAGTGGTATGCAGAATGTGCTGGTTCAGCTGAAGCCCGATTGTTTTGAGGATATTATCGCTGTGGTCGCGCTGTATCGTCCGGGGCCGATGGATAATATTCCGCGCTATATCGCCTGCAAACACGGCACGGAAGAACCAGATTATCTGCATCCCCTGCTCGAAGATATTCTGACCGAAACTTACGGCGTGATTATTTATCAGGAACAGGTCATGCAGATCGCCCAGATTTTGGCGGATTATTCCCTGGGCGAGGCGGATTTGCTGCGCCGGGCCATGGGCAAGAAAATTGTCGCCGAAATGGATCAGCAGCGCAGCCGTTTTCAGGAAGGGGCCGATAAAAAGGGCGTTGATGCGGGGCAGGCGGCGGCCATTTTTGATCAGGTGGCGAAATTCGCCGGTTACGGTTTTAACAAAAGCCATGCGGCGGCCTATGCGCTGATCTCGTTCCATACCGCTTATCTGAAGGCCAATTATCCGGTGGAATTCATGGCGGCGCTGATGTCGCTTGATCTGACCAATACCGACAAGCTGGCGATCTTCAAACAGGAAGCCAAAGCCATGGGGCTGGAACTTCTGCCGCCTGATATTAATAAGTCCGAAGTTGAATTCTCCGTCGAGGTGATCGCGGGGAAAAAGGGTGAGAATAACTCTGGCGGCGCTAAGAGTGACGGCATTTTACGCGGCGTGCGTTATGGTTTGGCGGCCTTGAAAAATGTTGGGGCCGGGGCGATGGAAGGCCTGATTACGGAACGGCAAAAAAATGGCCCTTTTCTGGATGTGGCGGATTTTTGCCGCCGTCTGGATGCCAGGCATATCAATAAACGCGCCTTGGAAAATCTCGCCAAGGCCGGGGCGTTTGACAGCATCAATCCGAATCGTGCGCAGATGCTGGCCTCGGTCGAAATGATCCTGAAACAGGCCAGCGCCGCCACCGAACAACGCAACAGCAGCCAGGTTAATCTGTTTGGTGATGCGGTGCCGGATCAGGCGATCGCCCTGCCGGATTTTGTTGACTGGCCATTGATTGAACGGCTGACCTACGAAAAAGAAGCCGTGGGCTTTTATCTGTCCGCCCATCCCCTTGATGCCTATGTCACGGTATTGAACCGGCAGAAGATCACCCCGTCAACGGAACTGGAACGCAAAGCCCGCAGCGGCGGCATGGTCAGGCTGGCGGGCACGATTCAGAATATCCGGGTGATGAAAAATAAACGCGGCAAGAAATTCGCTTTTATTGGCCTGTCCGATGCCCACGGCAGTTTTGAATGTATGGTCTTTTCCGAATTGCTCGATAGCGCGGATGAGGTCTTGCAGACCGGGCGCTCCGTCATCACCACGGTCGAGGCCAGCATCCATCCGGAAAAAGGCCTGCGCGTCACCGCCAAAAGTTTCGCCGCCATCGAGGTTGTTGCGGCCAACACGGCCAAGGGCCTCGAGATATCCTTAAGCGATGAAGGCCCGATCTCCGCCATTCATGACCTGCTGGAAAAATACAAAGGCGGCAGCGGCTATATCACCTTTAAAATAAAAGTCGAAGATGACGACGACTATGACATCGACATCGAACTAAACGACAAATATAAAGTCTCCCCCGACATCCGATCTGCGCTGGTGACCATGAAAGGGGTGATGGATGCCAAAGAGATATAAGGTGAGATATGGGGTCGTGAAAAAACTGTTGGAATATTACTATGACTGATAAACCGGCGATTGCCATTGATTCCGCCTCTGTCCTGATTATTCGGGATGGGGATGCGCATGCGCGGTATGGGACGTTGCAGATATTGATGGTGAAGCGACATCCTGATATGCGTTTTGCTGGCGGGGCGTATGTTTTTCCGGGCGGGAAGCTGGACCCCGCTGACCGTGCCTTGGAAGAAGACGACCAGAAAAATGCTTGCCCAAATATCAGTTCAGAGATTAATCAAGACGTCAGCCCAAACATCAGGCCAGATATCAGTCCAGAATTTAGCGGCCTGCGTTATGCGGCCCTGCGGGAGGTTTTTGAGGAAACCGGATTGATCATCGGCACCCATAACGGGCAGGCCATTGGCGAAGCGCAGCGCAAAGCTATTGACAAGACATACAGATCATCTGTTCTGGATGGTTCAATCAGCTTGGCGCAGTTTCTGCAGAAAACGGGCGTGACATTGGACATGAAGGACTGTTTCCCTTTTGCCCACTGGATCACACCGAAAAATTATTCCATGCGTTTCGACACCCGCTTTTTCCTGTGCGCCGCGCCGGATGGTCAAATGCCCAGCCCCGACGGTCATGAGATCACCGATGTGGAATGGATGTACCCCATGGCCCTGGTCGAGGAATCAGACGGCCTACTAATGTTTCCGACCATGATGAATCTTAAGCAATTGGGGCAGGCAAGGTCGGTATCTGAGGCGATTAAATCATTGAAAAATAAAAAAATCACCACCGTCACGCCTGAGGTCGTCAAAGGCGAAAAAACCCGCTTTCGCAAAATTCCCGAGACAGCAGGCTATGACGACGTGGACCAGAGCCGAACCCGCGCCGCCCATGACCGTGAAAAGGGTTAAGCGATAAATTTTCACTGTAGCGCAGAAAACCCTTGATCTTTATGGGAAAGAGCGGTATCACGCGCCTACTTCACACGCGGGAATTAAGTTGACCTCCTCATATTGAGCAAAACTTTCCGGTGTCCCATAAGGGATCACACACCTGCGGCGGATTAACCGGTAAACAAGGAAAAAATAGTATGGCAACGCCAACTTTTACTATGCGTCAGCTTCTCGAAGCTGGGGTTCATTTTGGACATCAGTCCCACCGTTGGAACCCAAAGATGAAAGAATATATCTTTGGTGCCCGCAATAAAGTTCACATTATTAATCTGTCCATCACGGTGCCTTTGCTGCATCGTGCGCTGGAAACTGTGCGTGATATTACCGCATCAGGCGGACGCGTATTGTTCGTTGGCACCAAGCGTCAGGCGTCCGGCCCGATCGCCGAGGCGGCCAAACGCTGCGGTCAATATTATGTCAATCACCGCTGGCTTGGCGGCATGATGACCAACTGGGAAACAATTTCCAAATCCATCAAACGCCTGAAAGAGCTGGATGCGAAATTGTCAGAAGACTCAACCGGATTGACCAAAAAAGAATTGCTTCAGATGACCCGCGAGCGGGACAAACTGGAACGCGCCCTCGGCGGTATTAAGGACATGGGCGGTATCCCAAACATCCTGTTTGTGGTTGATACCAACAAGGAAGATCTGGCCATTCAGGAAGCCAACAAATTGGGTATTCCCGTGGTGGCAATTCTGGATACCAATTGTAATCCGGACGGCGTAACATTCCCGATTCCGGGCAATGATGATGCCACGCGGGCGATCCAGCTTTATTGTGATCTACTTTCTGGTGCGGTACTTGATGGTATTCAGCAGGAAATGGTGGATCAGGGCGTTGACCTTGGTGCTGCCGAGATGGCCCCGGTCGTGGCAGAAGTGGCGCCAGTTGAAGAGGCGGCCCCCGCTGAGGAAACGCCAGCCGTAGCAGAAGAAGTCGCTGTTGAAGAGGCCGCCCCTGTTGAGGAAGCGCCCGTTGCAGAAGCTGCGCCGGCCAAGAAAGCTGAGCCGACCAAGAAAGTTGCGACGCCCAAGAAAGCTGCAGCGGCCAAGAAAGCTGCGCCGGCAAAAAAACCAGCCCCCACAAAACCAGCTGCCGCCAAAAAACCCGCGCCAGCAAAAAAACCAGCAGCGAAAGCAAAGGCTGAAAAAGAAGTGCAGACTTCTGAATGATTAACGCGGCAGGTTCAGGGAAATATTTCTGTACCTGCTGTACTATCTCATAAAATGTAAGGAAAAATGATGGCTCAGATTACGGCTGCCCTTGTTAAAGAACTGCGTGATAAATCCGGCGCGGGGATGATGGATTGTAAAAACGCCCTGAAAGAAAATGATGCTGATGTTGACCGCGCCATGGACTGGCTGCGCCAAAAAGGTATATCCAAGGCGGCCAAAAAATCAGACCGTGTTGCCGCCGAAGGCCTCGTTGCCGTTGCCTCCAATGGGTTAACGTCCGTGGCTGTTGAGGTTAATTCCGAAACGGATTTCGTTGCCCGCAATGAGACATTCCAGAATATTGTACGAACCATCGCAGGTATCGCCCTTGACAATGGCGGCGATTATGACGCGTCACTGGCGGCAAATTATCCGGGTACGGACCGCAACGTGAAAGATGAATTGGTTGAGGCCGTTGGCACCATCGGTGAAAATATGAACTTTCGCCGGTCTGTTGGCCTGTCTGTTGAGCAGGGCTTTGTGGCAACCTATATCCATAACAGCGTGACAGACGGTTTAGGTAAAATCGCAGTTCTGGTGGCACTGGAATCAGCGGCCGATACAGCAGCATTGACAGCGCTGGGCAAACAACTGGCCATGCATGTGGCGGCAACTGCGCCGCTAGCCCTGACGGTAGATGATCTGGACCCAGAGGCCGTTGAACGGGAACGTAATATCCTGATCGAGCAGGCGCGCGAATCCGGCAAGCCGGACAATATCATTGAAAAAATGATCGGCGGGCGTATGGCTAAATTCTATCAGGAAGTTGTTTTCACTGAGCAGACTTTCATTATTGACGGCGAAACAAAGATTGCCAAGGCCATTGAAAATGCGGCCAGGGACGCGGGCACAGAAATCAAGCTGACGGGCTATCGCCGCCTTGAATTGGGCGCTGGCATCGAAAAGGCGTCAGATGACTTCGCCGCTGAAGTTGCCGCGGCTGTGGGCAAATAATTTATTTACGTGTTTTTTCGGGCTCATTTGCCAATAAATGTAAAAGTTTATTCGCATTTGGGCCCGAATTGTATATTCTGCCCTATAAATTTTTATGGCCCATGTAATTTAATCTATCAAGATGCCGGATACCGGTGCGTAAAAAGACAAGTAAAAGGTAAAAATGGCTGAGACTCCCATATATAAGCGTGTTCTGCTGAAGCTTTCCGGTGAGGCCCTGATGGGGAATTTGGATTATGGTATTGATACCGCCATGCTCAGACGAATCGCCGCAGAGATAAAAGTCGTACAGGATTTGGGCGTTCAGGTTTGTCTGGTGGTTGGGGCCGGAAATATTTTCCGGGGCATGACCGGCGTTGCCAGCGGCATTGATCGCACGTCAGCCGACCATATGGGCATGTTGGCAACCGTGATGAATGCCATTGCCATACAGAATGCATTGGAGCAGGAAGGCGTGGATAGCCGCGTGCAGTCTGCCTTTCCCATTGCCTCGGTCTGTGAACCTTATATTCGCCGCAAAGCCATCCGTCATATGGAAAAGGGCCGGGTGGTTATTTTTGCAGCGGGCACGGGAAATCCCTTTTTCACCACCGACACAGCGGCGGCGCTCAGGGCGGCAGAAATGAGCTGTGACGGCTTGCTGAAGGGCACGCAGGTTGACGGCGTTTATACCGCCGATCCAAAAATCAATCCGGATGCTGTGAAATATGACCAGCTTGATTATCATACGGTATTGAGTAAAAATTTGAAAGTTATGGATGCCTCAGCCATTGCGCTGGCGCGGGAAAACAACATTCCGATTGTGGTATTTTCTATTCATCAACATGGGGAGTTTGCCCGCGTAATGTGCGGACAGGGTCACTTCACCATCATAGCCAACGAGGAGTAGCGATAATGTCATCTGAAATTAATCTTGATGATCTTCGGCGCCGAATGAATGGGGCCATTGAAAATTTAAAATCTGAATTTGTTGGCCTGCGTACGGGCCGCGCTTCGGTCAATTTGATGGACCCTGTAATGGTTGAGGCCTACGGCGCGCAAATGCCCCTCAATCAGGTGGCCACAGTTTCGACACCTGAGGCGCGTATGATCAGTATTCAAGTCTGGGACAAGTCGATGGTGGCTTCTGCTGAGAAGGCCATTCGTAATGCGGGTCTTGGCCTTAATCCCGTTGTTGATGGCCAGACTTTACGTATTCCCATTCCAGAACTGAACGAGGAACGGCGCGCTGAATTGACCAAGGTTGCCGGGAAATATGCCGAGCAGAGCCGGATAGCGGTGCGTAATGTGCGCCGCGACGGGATGGATACCATTAAAAGGCTGGAAAAAGACAGTGAAATCAGTCAGGACGAGCAAAAGGCATATGGCGATAAAATTCAGAAGCTGACCGATGATATGATCAAGGAAATTGATCAGGTGACGGAGGCAAAAGACAAAGAAATTATGCAGGTATAGGAGAGACATATAGTTCATGTTGTTGGCTAAGGAAGAATTTACTTCCCACAAAAAAGGCAGGCAATCTGAAACCCCCGCTCATGTGGCGATCATTATGGATGGCAATGGACGGTGGGCCAAAAAGCGTCGGCTGCCCAAAGTTGCTGGCCATAAGCGCGGGGCTGATGCCGTGCGCCGCTGCGTTGAGGATTCAATTGACCTGGGCATTAAATATCTGACGCTTTACGCTTTTTCTTCTGAAAATTGGAATCGGCCGGAAGAGGAAGTCAATGACCTGATGACTCTTCTTCAACGTTATCTGACCAAGGAGGTGGACGAGCTTCATGAAAAAAACATCCGTCTGAATTTCATTGGCGATCGGTCCAAACTCAGCAAAAATATCCTCGAACTGATTGAGGCCGCCGAGGCAAGAACCCGTGAAAATACAAGGTTATGCCTGACCTTGGCATTAAGTTACGGCGGGCGGGCGGAAATTATTGATGCGGCCGTCGCCCTTGCGCGGAAAGTCCGCGCCGGAGAAGTTAATCCGGAAGATATTTCAGAGGAGGATTTTGCTGCCCATCTTCATACCTGCGATATTCCCGACCCGGATTTAATCATTCGCACCAGCGGCGAGCAAAGAATCAGCAATTTCCTGTTGTGGCAGATCGCCTATGCGGAATTTGTTTTCCTTGATGTGTTATGGCCCGATTTTAATCGGGAAATGTTGGAGCAGGCCGTGCAGGAATATTGTGGCCGGGACCGGCGCTATGGCACAAGATCCTGAGCCGTATATGCGTGATTCTTCCCCCACATCCCCTCAAAAAAGCGGACTGATGCTGCGCGTTATTTCTGCCTTGGTCATGTTGCCGGTCGCCATAGGGATCATTTTGCATGGCGGACTGGTTTATAGTCTCTTTGTCGGTCTTCTCACCTTGCTGATCCTTTATGAATGGAACGGGATTTGCGAGGGAAAGACGTTGAATGCGGCCCTAATTTTTCAGACCATTACGGCTCTTATGGTGATCTATTCGCTTCATAGCGGGCAATATTTTGCCGCCTATGTCTATGGCGTCCCCATTGGTTTATTGGTGGTCGCGGGCCTATATTTTAAGATCAAGCTGCCTTTTGCTTTGCTGGGGCTTGTTTACGCCTTGCTGCCGGCGGTGTCGCTGATGTGGTTGCGGGATTATTCTGATCAGGGCGGCTGGATCGTGTTATGGGTGATGATCATCGTATGGTCAATGGATACGGGGGCTTATTTTGCCGGAAAAAATATTGGCGGGCCAAAAATGGCACCGCGCATCAGCCCCAATAAAACATGGGCGGGGCTTATCGGAGGGGCCTGTGCGGCGGTGATATTCGGCCTGTTTGCCGCGTATTATTTTGATCTTGGGGCGGATCTGATGTGGCTTGCCCCGGCGGCGGCAGGGCTTGCCATCTGGAGTCAGATCGGCGATTTGGCTCAATCGGCTGTCAAACGTCATTTTAAGGTGAAAGACTCCGGTGCCCTCATTCCGGGTCACGGCGGGATCATGGACCGGGTCGATGGTGTGGTTTTTGCGGTGCCGGCGGCGGCGTTATATTTATATCTGATGGGGCCAGTTTTTTAATGGTGATGTCTTCAGATGACATATCTGGTTGCCCAAAGACGGTCACCATCTTGGGATCCACAGGATCTGTGGGCTGTAATACCCTTGATCTGATTGACAGAAACCCGCAGGCCTATGATGTCGTCGCCTTGACGGCCAACCGGAATGTGACAAAACTTGCCGCGCAGGCCATAAAATTCAAAGCGGAATTTGCTGTGATTGCCGATGAGGGCTGCTACGGGGAATTGAAGGATGCCCTGAGCGGCACGGGTATTGAGGCGGCCGCAGGTGGCCGTGCATTGGATGAGGCGGCGCAGCGCAGTGCAGAATGGGTCATGGCCTCAATTGTCGGGGCGGCCGGATTGCGGCCCACATTATCGGCCATCCGCCGCGGCGCCGTTGTGGCTTTGGCCAATAAGGAATGTCTGGTTTGCGCCGGTGACCTTATGATGCAGGAAGTGGCCGCTCATCAGGCAACATTATTGCCGGTTGATTCTGAACATAATGCTATTTTTCAGGTGTTTGATTTTGATCGGCCCGATAGTGTCGAGCGGATAACGCTGACCGCATCAGGCGGGCCGTTCATTAATTTCAGCAGGGAACAGATGGCAGCGGTCACCGCAGAACAGGCGGTGGCGCACCCCAATTGGGATATGGGGGCAAAAATCTCCATTGATTCGGCGACCATGATGAATAAAGGTCTGGAAATGATCGAGGCTTATCACCTGTTCCCGGTGTCGGAGAGCGAGATTGATATTATTGTTCATCCACAATCTATCATCCATAGTATGGTGACCTATCATGATGGCTCATTACTGGCGCAGCTGGGCGCGCCGGATATGCGCATCCCGATTGCCTATACTCTTGGCTGGCCAAAACGTATTGCAACACCGGCCAAAAAGCTTAATTTGACCGAACTTGGCCGGCTGGATTTCCGGGAGCCGGATATGAAGATTTTCCCGGCCCTCAGGATAGCAAGAGAAGCATTGCGCGAGGGCGGAACTGCCCCTACTATTCTGAGCGCAGCCAACGAGGTGGCGGTCTATGCCTTTCTTGAAGGCCGGATCGGCTTTCTGGATATTGCCAGAATCGTTGAAGAAACATTGACACGGATGCCAACGCTTCCCCTGACCTGTTTGAAAATGGTTCATGCCATTGATGATGAGGCAAGGGCGGCCGCGCAAACATTAACGCGCAAACTTTAATAAATAGGCGGTAAAGGATTACGATGGACAGTCTGATAAATGCAATAATATATGTCACTTCTTTTTTGGCCATGTTGTCGATATTGGTCTTTGTCCATGAATGGGGGCATTTTATTGTGGCGCGCATGAATGGGGTGCGGGTCGATGTTTTCTCGATCGGATTTGGCCCGGAAATCTGGGGCCGGACAGATAAAAAAGGCACGCGCTGGAAATTCAGCTATGTGCCGCTGGGGGGTTATGTTAAATTTTTTGGTGATGCCTCTGCCGCCAGTACGCCGGACGGCGCGCTGGATGACCTGTCGGAAGAAGACAGAAAAATATCCTTTCATCACAAGAAGTTACATCAAAGAGCCGCGATTGTTTTTGCCGGACCATTTGCCAATTTTATCTTTGCCATCCTTATTCTGGCCACATTTTTCTATACATATGGCCAAATAGACACGCCGGCAATAATCTCAGAAGTGGTTGAAGGCAGTGCCGCCGACGAGGCCGGGATGCAAAAGGGCGATGTTATCGTTGCCGTTGATGGCACTGAGATAAAACGCTTTAACGATGTGCGGATTGAGGTGCTTTATAGCGCGGGCGAGGCGATTGATGTTGATGTGCTCAGGCGCGGCGAGATTATTAATCTGGTGCTGTCACCGCGGCTGACCAAAATCATGCGCGATGGCACGGCCCTGCTGGATGATGACGGAAAACCGGTCGAGCTGTATCAGATTGGGGTGCAGAGTTCAGAGGAGGTCGTGATCCGCGAACATGGCATAGCCTCGGCATTATGGGCGGGCACGCTGGAAACCCGGGTTATCGTTGTGCAATCCCTGCGCGGTATTCGTCAGATGATTGTCGGCACAAGGTCGGTGAAGGAGTTAAGTGGACCAATTGGCATTGCCAAAATTGCCGGTGAGTCTGCAAAACGTGGCATTGATTTTTGGATCAGGGTAATGGCATTGGTCTCGATCAGTCTGGGGTTGATCAATTTATTTCCCATACCCTTGCTCGACGGCGGGCATCTGCTCTATTACGGTATTGAGGCCGTCATGGGCAGAAAATTAAGTGAAAGAGTTCAGGAATTTGGATTTCGTATTGGATTGGCTTTTATTCTTGGGTTAATGATGCTGGCTACGTTTAATGACATATTGAAATTTAACTGGTAAATACTCGATTTCCATGTATAAAAAACAAAATAATAAACAGGATACTGTTCTTTGTTAAATCGCATTTGTAGAATTACTATAGTTTGGTCATTTTTGGTTGTTTCTGTTCTGGGTGTTTCTCTTGTGGGAACGATGGAGCTGCGGGCGCAAGAATCCGCTTATCGCGGCATTGATATTATTGACGACATTGTGGTGCAGGGTAACCAGCGGATTGAAGTGGATACGGTAAAATCCTATATTTTTGTCCAAAAAGGTGATGTTTATAATGAAAAAGAAGTCGACCGTTCGCTGAAATCCTTGTTTAACACCGGATTATTTTCTGATGTGAAGATCGGCCGCGCAGGCAAAACACTGGTTATTGAAATCGCTGAAAATCCGATCATTAACCGGATTGTTTTTGAAGGCAACAAATATAAAAAATCCGATAAGTTATACGAAGAAATTCACCTGCGGCCACGTATTGTATTTTCCAGATCAAAAGTGCGGGCAGATGTTCAACGCATATTAGGGATTTATCGGGCTGGCGGACGTTTTGCGGCCAGCATAGAACCCAAAGTGATCCAATTGGAACAAAATCGCGTCAATCTTGTTTTTGAAATTACCGAGGGTCCAAAGAGCAGCATCGGTAAAATTAATTTCATGGGTAACAGCATATATAACAATGATGACCTGCGGGCTATCTTGCGCTCACGGGAAAGCCGTTGGTGGAAGTTCATGACATCGGATGACACCTATGATCCGGACAGAACGGAATATGACAAGACGCTGCTGCGGGATTTTTATCGCTCACAAGGCTATGCGGACTTCCGAATTACCTCTGCCGTGACCGAACTTGCCCCCAATAAAGAAGATTTCTTCATCAATTACACGGTTGAAGAAGGCGTCCTCTATCATTTTGGCGAGATTAAAGTCGAAAGCCAGATACCGGATTTGGCCCCGGAAATATTAAGTCTGCTGGTTTTTACTAAAGAGGGCAGGCTCTATAATTCTGAATTGATTGACCAGACGGTGGAATATCTGACCGATATTGCCGGATTAAAAGGCTATGCCTTTGTCAATGTGCGCCCGCGCATTCGCCGGGACCGGGAAAATCAGACGGTTAATATCACTTATATCGTCAATAAAGCTCCGCGCGTCTATGTGGAGCGGGTTGATATTCACGGTAATGTCCGTACCCATGACCGGGTTATCCGCCGCGAAATGCGCTTGATTGAGGGTGATTCCTATAATTCATCAAAAATGAAACGGTCTGAAATCCGGATCAAGTCGCTTGGATTCTTCAAAGAAGTTGAAATTGAACAGGTCGAGGGAACATCCAACGATAAGACCATCCTTGAGGTAACCGTAGAGGAACAGGCCACCGGGGAGCTCTCGGTCGGTGCGGGTTTTTCCAGCGCGGAAAGTTTCCTGTTTGATTTTAGCATCCGGGAAAGAAATCTTCTTGGCCGCGGGCAGGACCTGCGTTTTGGCAGCCGCATATCCAGTCGCCGCAAGGAACTGGATATTGGCTTTACTGAACCCTATCTCTTTGGACGTCCGATAGTGGCGGGGGCCGATATATTTTATCGGGACAACAGCTTTCGCGAAGCAAATTTTGAACAGGTTTCACTTGGTTTTGGTCTGCGCACCGCCTTTCCGATTACGGAACATATTGTGATGAGTTCCCGTTATAACCTGCGTCAGGATAAGATTGATATTCCGGATTTTCTGTTGTCAAGCCGCAGCCCTTTCACGGTGACCAATCTTGGGACATTTCTAACATCATCACTTGGTTATGGGATTTCTTATGATAACCTTGACAACCGGCAGAAACCAAACCGGGGTCACCGGGCTGTGCTGAATCAGGATGTGGCGGGATTGGGCGGTAATGTTAAATATATCCGCACCCAGGCCAGCTATAATTATTTTGTCCCGATTTATGGCCGCTGGATTTTCGGCGCAAAAGCCGAAGGCGGTCATATACTCGGCCTTGGCCAGGATGTGCGGATTAATGACAGGTTTTTCCTTGGTAATCCGCGGATGCGTGGTTTTGAACAGGCGGGTATCGGTCCGCGTGACAATCTAACGACCGATGCCTTGGGCGGAAATGTTTTTTATAAGGGCTCTTTGGAAATACATATCCCGTTAGGCTCGGGGGCCAGAGAATTGGGGATTGAGGCCAGCATGTTTGTTGATGCTGGCGCATTATTTACTATTGACTTAGCCAATGAGTTGTTTAATCCTGCCACACAATTAACCCACAGAATCGTGGCAGATACACCAAAACCAAGAGTATCGGCAGGTGTGGGTTTTACATGGACATCACCATTTGGTCCATTCAGAGTTGACTTTGCACAAGCAATTTTGTCAGATGAATTTGACAAAACGGAATTCTTCCAATTTAACATCGGAACAAGATTTTAACATGAACAAGATAATCAAAATTACCCTAATGGCGGCAATGGTTGCCACGGTTTCTACCTTTTCACAGATAACAACAGTTGCCGTAGCTGAGGCTTTGCCCCCGGCGGTTATTGCCGTTATTGATACGCGTATGGTCAGGTTTAATTCTGCGGCCGGTAAGGACATCCAGAATCAGTTGGATGCCATTCGCACAAAATTCCAGACGGAGATCGCCGAGCAGGAAAAAACATTGAAGGAAGAAGAGACGACGTTAAAGTCGCAGCGGTCGATTCTTCCCAAGGAATCTTATGATGCCAAAGTTAATGATTTCCAGAATAAAGTGCTTACCGTACAACGCGAAGTGCAAATTAAAAACAAGCAGCTTGAAGCGGCCCTGAGCAACGCGCAGAATGAGTTGCAGCGTGCGTTGAAGCCAATCCTGCAAAAAGTCCTGAAAGATCATAAGGCCACCATGATCATGGATGTCAGCCTGGTCATCGAACGAACTTCGGGACTGGACGTGACGACAAAGGTCATCGAAGCACTCGATCTGGCCTTGCCGAACATTAAAGTGGAACTTCCTGCTGTCAGTGCCCCGGCGGCCCAATAAACGGTTCTTTATGAGTATTTAGAAAGTTGATATGCCCGAGGAAACCCACGAGAAACTGGAAATGATTGGTATTGAGCAGATCATGGATTTGATCCCTCATCGTTATCCTATGTTGTTGATTGACCAGTTGACGGAAATAGATCGCGGCGTATCGGCGGTGGGCATTAAATGTGTGACCATGAATGAGCCCTTTTTTCAGGGGCATTTCCCGGGGAAGCCGGTGATGCCCGGCGTGTTGATTGTCGAGGCCATGGCACAAACGGCGGCAACGCTTGTCATGTTGAGTATGGCGGAGCAGGCCAAAGATAAATTGACTTATTTCATGTCCATTGACGGCGCAAAATTCAGAAAACCGGTGGTGCCCGGCGATAGGCTGGAGCTTCATATCAGAAAAGACCGTCATCGCGGCCCGGTATGGCGTTTCGTTGCCGAGGGCAAGGTGGGCGGACAGCAGGTCGCCTCGGCAACATTTACGGCGACCATTGCCGACAAAAAGGCCTGATGGCTGGCTCCCCCCGCATTCTTCACACCATGATCCGGGTTTTGGATCTGGAGAAATCGCTTGATTTCTATTGCACACATCTGGGCATGAAATTACTCAGACAAAAAGATTATCCCGAGGGTCGCTTCACGCTGGCTTTTTTGGGTTACGGCGATGAAAGCGATAATTGCGTCATTGAGCTGACCCATAATTGGGACCGGACAGAGCCTTACGCCTTGGGGGAGGCCTTTGGCCATATTGCCATCGGGGTTAGCGATATTTACAAGATATGTGCGGCATTGGAGAAAAATGGTATCGACATCCCCAGAAAACCGGGCCCGATGAAGCATGGCACGACTCTCCTGGCTTTTGTCCGTGATCCGGATGGTTACATGATCGAATTCATCGAACGTTAGAGCCTGCTGCGTGTCCGTGTGGTGCGACTGGCTTCGCCTCACGTACTTGAGTACGCATCGTCTTGACAGCCTTGCCACACGAAAACGCAGCAGGCTCTAGCGAGCATAGCGTTCAGGCGGGCTTCGCCCCGCCCGGCTCTTTGCCTCACGTACTAATTCGCGCGCTCTATTGCTTATCTTTTGTTGATGTCGACATAGTTCCGCTGGGTATCGCCAGTGAATAATTGCCGAGGGCGACCGATCTTCTGGGTGGGGTCTTCAATCATTTCGGACCATTGCGCCACCCAGCCGGTTGTTCTGGCCAAGGAAAATAGAACGGTGAACATATCGGTCGGGAAGCCCATGGCTTTTAGGATAATACCCGAATAGAAATCTACATTTGGATAGAGTTTCTTTTCTTTGAAATAATCATCTTCCAGAGCGATGCGTTCCAATTCGCGGGCAACGTCCAGCATAGGATCACTGACGCCTAGTTCATCCAGAACATCTTTTGCTGCCTTGGCCAGCACTTGCGCACGTGGGTCAAAATTCTTATAGACCCGGTGACCAAAGCCCATCAGGCGGAAGGGGTCATCTTTATTCTTGGCCCGTTCGACAAATTCCGGAATGCGGTCAACGGTACCGATATGCTCAAGCATATTCAGGCAGGCCTCGTTGGCCCCGCCGTGGGCCGGGCCCCAGAGAGAGGCAATCCCCGCCGCAATACAGGCAAAGGGATTGGCCCCGGATGAGCCAGCCAGCCGCACCGTCGATGTGGAGGCATTTTGTTCATGATCCGCATGCAGAATGAAGATTTTATCCATGGCACTGGACAGGGTCGGGCTGACGTCATATTCTTCGCATTGGGGGACACCAAATGTCATATGAAGGAAGTTTTCCGCATAGCCCATATCATTGCGCGGATAAACAAACGGCTGGCCAATGGAATATTTATAGGCCATGGAGGCAATGGTCGGTATTTTGGCAATCAGGCGGTGCGAGGCAATTTTACGCTGCACCGGATCATTAATATCAAGACTGTCATGATAAAAGGCGGACATGGCCCCAAGCACACCGACCATAATTGCCATCGGATGCGCATCCCGGCGGAAGCCTTTAAAGAGCGAGTTCATCTGATCATGTACCATGGTGTGATAGGTGATGGTATGGACAAAATTATCTTTTTCTTTGGCATCAGGCAGTTCACCATTCAACAGTAAATAGGCGACTTCCATAAAGTCACTTTTTTCTGCCAACTGATCAATAGGATAACCGCGATAGAGCAAAATGCCTTTATCGCCATCAATATAGGTAATGCTGGATTCGCAGCTGGCGGTGGATGTGAAGCCCGGATCATAGGTAAACATACCGGTTTCAGCATAAAGTTTACGAATATCTATGACGTTTGGGCCAACCGAGCCGGAATATATGGGCAGTTCAAGGGTTTTTCCGCCAACGGTGAGCGTGGCGGTGTCATTTAATTCTTTTTTATCAAATACGTTCTTTATCATGTACCTACATCCTTTTTAAACATTCAGTTGCCGGAAAGTGCAGGATGAGGTTCCACCTGCGCCCTTCCGGCATATTTTTAAACAACATATATTACGCTTAATTAAGATTTTGCGAATATATGCAAAATTAAGTCCTCTAATTCCCTATGTTGTTTCTAATACCATCTCTAATAGTATCTTTGATTCTGGCAAGGCTTTCCTTTTTTCCGAGCCAGATTAATATGTCAAAAATCCCGGGGGAGACATTGCTTCCGGTTAATGCCGCTCGAATAGGCTGGGCGATCTTTCCCAATTTCAGCCCTTGTTGTTCGGCAAAATCCTTGATGTCACCTTCCAAAGCCTCTGTGTCCCAGCTCGGCGTTTTTTCCAGTAAATCAGCGACTTTTGCCAAGATGTCTTTTGCCTCATCACTGAGTATTTTTTGGGCTTTCGCGGTGAAATTCAAAGGCCGTGAGGCAAATAGGAATAACGTGCTTTGCGCCAGTTCGTTGATATTTTTTGCCCGGGGTTTGAAGCCATCCATCGCCGAAAGCAACAGGCTGATCTCTTGATGTGTCAGGGGTCTGTCCAGCGATGTTTCAATGATCGGACGACAGGCGTCAACCAATGTCTCGTTGGCGGTGATTTCGCGGATGTAATATCCGTTCAGATTTTCCAGCTTGGCAAAGTCAAAACGAGAGGGGGACTTGCCAATGCCGTCCAGATCGAACCATTCGATGGCCTTTTCTTCCGAGATGATTTCCTCATCGCCGCGAGCCCAGCCCAGACGCAGAAGATAATTTTTTAACGCGCTGGGCAGATAGCCCATATCCCGGTAGCTTTCCACCCCAAGCGCACCGTGCCTTTTGGAGAGCTTGGCCCCGTCCGGCCCGTGAATCAGCGGTATATGAGCATAAACGGGCAGCATCCAGTCAAGGGCCAGGATAAGCTGTGCCTGACGGGCCGCATTGGTCAGATGATCATCCCCGCGTATGACGTGGGTCACGCCCATGTCGTGATCGTCAACCACAACCGACAGCATATAGGTAGGCGATCCATCGGCGCGCAGCAGGATCATATCGTCCAGTTGGACATTGGCGACGGTGACATCGCCCTGCACCTGATCCTTGATCGTGGTATGGCCTTCATTGGGTGATTTAAAACGGATCACAGGCGGTACGCCTTGCGGTGCATCAGCAGGATCCCGGTCGCGCCAACGGCCATCATAACCCAAGGCCCGGCCTTCGGTGCGGGCGACCTCGCGCATCTCGGTGAGTTCTTCTGGCGAGCAGTAACAGGGGTAAGCCTTACCCTTGGCCAGAAGCTCATGGGCCAGCTGAACATGACGCGCTCGGCGGTCATATTGGCTGATGACATCACCGTCATAGGTAAGTCCCAGCCAGTTCAGGCCATCGTGAATGGCCTCAATCGCCCCTTCAGTCAGTCGCTTTTGGTCAGTATCTTCAATGCGCAGGTGGAATTCGCCGCCGTGGTGC